>VFQP010000195.1_pt1 | contig 161462 bp, 140 predicted proteins | sample 3512351 | NCBI WGS metagenome assembly VFQP01 (sample SAMN10412372, study PRJNA504923) | tailings metagenome | isolation source: Relicate 1 Philex TSF1 revegetated site | place: Philippines: Tuba, Benguet | collected 2017-08-29 | reverse complement strand
TCGCCCATGCGGTAGAACAGCAGCGAATCCGGGTTCGCCGCCTTGATCTCGATATACTGCTCCATCATCGGCGTCGCGCTTGCCGCGACGGGGGTCGCGCTTGTCGCGACGGGAGCGGGAGTCTCTGCGTCAGCCTTCATGTCACAGACTGATAAACGCAGTGCCGGCGACTGCAAGGGCCGCGCCGGCCCAGGCGCTTGCCTGCGGCGCGACGCCGGTGCGCAGCCAGACCATCGGCAGGATCACCACCGGCGTCATCGACGACAGGGTCGAGACGATGCCGACATTGCCCGTTGCCAGCGCCGCCATCAGAAGCGACATGCCGAGCCCAGTGCCGAAGAAGGCCGAGCCGACGCCGATCCCAAGGTCCGCCGGCCTGAACCTGTAGGGCCTGTGCAGCACGGCCAGCGGCACCGCCAGCAGGGCCACGAAGAAGAGAGCCGCGACGCCCGAGCGCACCGCCATCGCCGTGAACGGCTCGACGCCCGCCGCCATCGCCGGCCTCGCCAGCAGGCTGCCTGCCGCCTGGCCGATCGCCGTGACGACGCCCAGCGCAATACCGATCATGAAGGTCCGCGACGGCGCGATCGGCGCGCCGTGCGGCAGCGGTGCGTCGATCGCCACGGCCGGCACGCCCTTGCCGTCGCCGCCGTAGCGCCTCGGCCGGCCGATCGCCAGCACGATGCCGGCCAGCACCAGCGCGATCCCCAGCCCCTGCCGCGCGGTGATCGTCTCGTTGAGGAACAAATAGCCCATCGCAAGCGCGATCGGCGAGGTCAGCGAGAAGAGCAGCGCCGTGACGCGTGGGCCGGCCGCGTAGATCGCCGCGAAATAGGTCGTCGAGGCGATCACGATGCCGGCGACGCCCGACAGCGCCAGCAACTCAACCTGCCATCCCTGCAGCCCGCGCCAGCCGCCGACGGCCAGCGACGCCGCCGCCGTCATCGCCAAGGCCGCCAGCATCTGCCAGCGGGCGAGGCGCACCACGTCGACGCGGCCCTTGAGCTCGGCGATGAGCATGCCGGAGAGCGCGATGCAGGTCGCGGCGCCGATGGCGAGGGTTTCGGACAGGAACAAGCTGGTGGCCGGTCGGGGTTGCGGGAGTTCTGGCGCAGGCGCGTTCCCTGCTTGCCGCTTTACGGGCGGCGATAGTAGCCTTATTCGCAACCGCTCCACAAAAAGAACGACAGCCCGAGGAAACCCCATGCCCGCGAAGAAGAACGAGCCGACCGGCCCCTCGGTCAGCGCGCAGGAGGCGCTGGAGTTCCACGCCATGGGCAGGCCTGGCAAGCTGGAGATAACGCCGACCAAGCCGATGGCCACCCAGCGCGACCTGTCGCTCGCCTACTCGCCGGGCGTCGCCGTGCCGGTCAAGGCCATCGCCGAGGATCCGTCGCGGGCCTTCGACTACACGACGCGCGGCAACATGGTCGCCGTCATCTCCAACGGCACCGCCATCCTCGGCCTCGGCAATCTCGGCGCGCTGGCGTCGAAGCCCGTCATGGAGGGCAAGTCCGTCCTGTTCAAGCGCTTCGCCGACGTCGATTCCATCGACCTCGAGGTCGACACCGAGGACGCCGACGCCTTCATCAACTGCGTGCGCTATCTCGGCCCCTCCTTCGGCGGCATCAACCTCGAGGACATCAAGGCGCCGGAGTGCTTCATCATCGAGCAGCGCCTGCGCGAGCTGATGGACATCCCGGTCTTTCACGACGACCAGCACGGCACCGCCATCATCTCGGCCGCCGGCCTGATCAATGCGCTCGATTTGACCGGCCGCGACATGAAGACGACCAAGCTCGTCTGCAACGGCGCGGGCGCCGCCGGCATCGCCTGCATCGAGCTCATCAAGGCGATGGGCTTCACGCCCGACAACGTCATCCTCTGCGACACCAAGGGCGTCGTCTACCAGGGCCGCACCGAGGGCATGAACCAGTGGAAGTCGGCGCATGCGGTGAAGACCGACGCGCGGTCGCTGGCCGACGCGCTCGACGGGGCCGACGTGTTCTTCGGCCTCTCCGCCAAAGGCGCGCTGACCACCGCCATGGTGCAGTCCATGGCCAAGAACCCGATCATCTTCGCCATGGCCAATCCCGACCCCGAGATCACGCCGGAGGAGGTGACCGAGATCCGCACCGACGCGATCATGGCGACCGGCCGCTCGGACTACCCGAACCAGGTCAACAACGTTCTCGGCTTCCCCTACATCTTCCGCGGTGCGCTGGACGTGCGCGCCACCACCATCAACGACGACATGAAGGTCGCGGCGGCCCGCGCGCTCGCCGCGCTTGCCCGCCAGGACGTGCCGGACGACGTCGCCGCCGCCTACCAGGGCAACCGCCCGAAATTCGGCCCACAATACATCATCCCGGTGCCGTTCGACCCGCGCCTGATCTCGGCCATCCCGGTCGCCGTGGCGAAAGCCGCGATGGAATCGGGCGTCGCCCGCCGCCCCATCCTCGACCTCGACAAGTACGCGCAGGAACTGTCGGCCCGCCGCGACCCGATCGCCTCGACCCTGCAGCGCATCTACGACCGCGTGCGCCGCCAGCCGAAGCGCACCGTCTTCGCCGAGGGCGAGGAGGAGCAGGTGATGCGCGCCGCCGTCTCCTATGTGAACCAGCGACTCGGCACCGCCATCCTGCTCGGCCGCGAGGAGGTCATCAGGGAGAACGCCCGCAACGCCGGCGTCGACATTTCGAGGCAGGGCATCGAGATCATCAACGCCCGCCTGTCGCGCCGCAACGGCATCTATGCCGACTTCCTCTACGAGCGGATGCAGCGCAAGGGTTTCCTGTTCCGCGACTGCCAGCGGCTGATCAACAACGACCGCAACCATTTCGCCGCCTGCATGGTGGCGCTGGGCGACGCCGACGCGGTGGTCACCGGCGTCACCCGCAACTATTCGACCGCGCTCGACGACATCCGGCGCGTCATCGACGCGCGCCCCGGCCACCGCGTCATCGGCGTGTCGATCGCGCTGACGCGGGGCCGCACGGTCATCGTCGCCGACACCGCCGTGCACGACATGCCGAACTCCGAGCAGATCGCCGACATCGCGGAAGAGGCCGCCGGCTTCGCGCGCCGCATGGGCTACGAGCCGCGCGTCGCGCTCCTTGCCTACTCGACCTTCGGCCACCCGGCCGGCGAGCGCTCGGAGCGCGTCCAGGAAGCGGTGAAGATCCTCGACAAGCGCCGCGTCGATTTCGAGTATGACGGCGAGATGGCCGCCGACGTCGCGCTCAATGCGCGCGCCCAGGCGCTCTACCCGTTCATCCGCCTGTCGGGCCCGGCCAACGTGCTGGTCATGCCTGCCTTCCACTCCGCGTCCATCTCGACCAAGATGCTGCAGGAGCTGGGCGGCTCGACGGTCATCGGCCCGCTGCTGGTCGGCCTCAACAAGCCGGTGCAGATCGTCCCGCTCAACGCCAAGGACTCGGACATCGTCAACATGGCGGCGATTGCGGCGTACAGCGCAGGTGCTTGAGGCGATGCGGATCTATCGACTCACGCCGGATGGCAAGAAATGGCCGCCGGTTCTCGCGGAAGGATACTTCTTGCTTGGAGATCCTGCCTTGAAGAACAGAAAGCACACGGCAGGCAATCAGGCTCGGGTGCCCACCGAGCAGCAGGCAGTCGATCTGCTGGCAAAAGGCTACTCCATTCGCGTCGAAACGCGCACGCGGCCATCTCTTGTGAGGCTGAACCTTTTCGTGGACGGCAAGCGGATCAGCTGAAGAGCAGCCTACGCCGCCTTGAGCCTCTCGACCTCGCGCTCGAACTCGAAGGCCAGTTGCGCGGCCTCCTCCTCGGGCAGGAAGCTGCCCATGCGTTTCAGCAGGTAGAGCCGGTTGCCGAGTTCGTCCTCGCTCCACGGCAGCCGTTCGGCAGCGCGCGCCTCGGCGAGCATTCCAGCGATGCGCCGCCGGATGCGGTCGGGGTCGGCACGCCAGACGATCGGCGTCGCCTCGGCGGGGAAAAGCTCGGGCTGGTCGGCGCCGAAGAGGTCGAGCTGGCTGCGGGTCATGTCGAAACTTGTGACGATTCGTCGTTCGACACTATGCATGCTGCGACGGCGGACGCGACCGGTCCGGTGAGGTTTTCCCCGCTATCAATCGCCCGCGGCGGGCGGCGTGGTGCTGATCTTGCTGCCTGCCAGAATGCGCTCCAGCAGGTCGGCCTGACGAGGCTCAAGAGCCACCAGCCGGCCGATCACGTTGAGCAGGTCGATGAGGTCGCTCGTATATTCGGCCAGCCAGTGGTCGGGCTGCACCTTGTCCAGCGGCGAGGGCGGCCGCCGGTCGCCGATCTGCGGCCGCGAGCGGTCGCGGCGGCGATAGCTGAACCAGTGCCGCACCACCTGCTTGCCGGACACCTCGTAGTTCCACATCTCGGTCGACACGTTGTCGACGAACCCCTTGCCGACCAGCAGCCGTCGCTTCGCGCCGTCATGCTCCATCGTGTCGGGAAAATCCTCCGCCGTGCCGGGTATCGCGCCGTCGCCGGAGATGGTCGGCCGCTGTCCTTGCGCCATGCGCGGCGGCCCCTGCGGCCGGCCGGCCTCGGCGTCGACATAGCGCTCGCCATAGGTGTGCAGCCAGATCACCTCGCGGCCGATCTCCACGGCCTCGGCAAACAACGCCGGGTCCGCGGTCAGCGGCACGCGCAGGCCGGGCTGCACGAGATCGGGCTGAAAGCGCGCGGTGAAGGCCGGATGCGCCATCACCGCGGCGATGTAGGCCATCACGTCCTGCGGCGACACCTCGCCCAGCGTGTCGGCCAGCAGCGACAGCATTTCCGGCGCGATGTTGGGGCGGGTGGCGGCGGCGTCGGACCAGAGGGGATAAACGCGGCCGCCGCGACCGTTGTAGTTGTGGAGATCAGGAACAAGAGACGAGGATGTCAGCGCCGGGCCATTCGACGGCGAGCGATCGTCAGGCGCCGTCAGATACACCTGCCTGCCCGAATGCGCCGCCCAAAGCGTCGGATTCGGCTGGTTGATCAATCGCGCGTCCGGAACGATCCACTGGCGGTCAAGCGACCGAAATGCATAGCGGACCGGAGCAATCGCCGGCCTTGTGTCTTCTGCGACGGGCGCAAGCCGTTCTTCGTGGCCTGCCAGCCCTCTCGACAGCGGCTTCGCCGCAAACTTGTCGCCGAGCTGGCCGCCTCGTAGATGCGGATGAAACAGCGTCTCCTTCTTCGCCGGGTCCTTCTCCGCCACCAGCCGGTCCCAGCGGTCGCGCAGCGACTGCGCGTCGGGGGCGATCACCCATGTCCGCCCCGGCATGACGCCGGAGCCGTCATAGACGAAGAAGTCGCGCAGAGCGGGAAACGTCGCCCAGTCGCCGGTCGCCGCCGGGAAGAACGGCTCGCGCCACCCATCGGGCGCGTCGGCCCAGCCCTTTCCGTGCAGCGACAACTTGCCGAGCGCGGCGAACTTCTCCTCGCGCCTGCCCTTCGGCAGTGCGGTGAAGCGAACGCGCGCCGGCTTGTCCGCATCCTTGCCGAGAGGCCTCGCCGCCAGCACGATGCACACCGGCTGCTGCACGCCCTGAAAGATGCGCGTCGCCACCTCCGGTTGGTGTCCCTCCGGCGAGCAGTCCACGACCCAGATATCAGAGGCGCTGCGCCGCAGGTCGGCGCGCATCTTCTGAAATCCGGGGCCGCCGAGATAGCCGGCCACGGTGATGAAGCAGGCGATGCCCTCGTCGTCCTTTTCGGGGTTTCCGGTGGCGGCCTTGTTGCCGGCGCCGAACACCTTCCACGTCGCCCAGCGCCAGAAATAGACGTAGAGGTTCTTCAGGTGCTTGGCGTGCGCCGACGCGCCCCATTCGGGTGGCAGCGACCACCAGTCCATCGGCGCGACGAGACCCGGTTCACCGCTGCCCTTCTCGATCCAGCTTCCGAACCCCTTGGCCTTCTCCTTGTAAGGCGGGTTGCCGAGCACGACCGTTATGTCGCGCGACTTCTTGATCGCATTGGCGTCCTTGCGCGACTTCGCGATCGGGCCGCTCTGCACCAGCACGTCTTCCTCGATGAACGGGTTGCCCAGCGTGTCGGTGATGAAGAGTTGCAAATCCGGCAGCTTCGGCGCCGTGCCCGCCGCCGGCTTCATCAGCGCCTGCATCTCGGCGATCAGCCGCAGCTGCGCCACCGCGAACGGGCCGAACTGCAGCTCGAAGCCGATCAGCCGGTTCATCGCCGCGCGCACCGCGCCGGCCACCGCGCCTGCGCCCTGCTCCTGCTCCACCGTGCCGGCGATGCGCCGCATCACGCCGAGCAGGAAAGTGCCCGTGCCCACCGCCGGGTCGGCCAGCGTCACGTCGCTGGAGGCCAGCCCCGCCGGCCGGTTGAACAGCGGCCCGCGCAGCGTCTCGTCCACCAGCCGCGTCATGGCGTCCACCACTTCCGGCGGCGTGTAGTAGCTGCCGGTCGCCTTGCGCAAATCGTTGTCGTAGACCTCGAGGAAATCCTCGTAGAAGTAGAGCCACGCCTCCGGCCGGTCCTTGCTGATCGTGTGCCAGTCCACTTCGTTCAGTACGCGCGTCAGCGTGCGCAGCGAGGTTTCCAGCGCGTGATAGTTGGCCTCGTCGTCGGTCAGCAGGCCGAGCGCGGTGCCGATCAGCGAGCTCGACCCGCGCAGCTGGTGCGCGGCTTCGTGGATGCCGCGGTCGAGCGGAATATCCATCGCCCGCGCCACCAGAAGGCCGAAGGTCACCGCCTGCGCGTAACCGTCGGCGAAGCGCTCGTCGTTCGCCTCGGGAAACAGCAGCCGCCGCCAGTCCTTGGCCAGCGCGGAAAGCCCGCTGCTCTTCGCGTCGAGCTGCTCGATCACCTCGTCGCGCAGCAACCGGCACAGCAGCGCCGAGACCCGCGCCAGCTGCTTGGCCGTAGTCGGCGGCACCGGCTTCCAGTTCAGGAAGTCGGCGAACAGCATGACCAGTGCGTCGGGCGCGGAGAGCTTCGCGCCCGCCGTCTCGACATCGCCTTCCACATGCACCACGGCGCCAACCGGCTCGCCATTCTGCCAGAGGCTGAACGATGCGCCGTCGGTGTAGATGAGGTTCGGCAGCGACTTGAGCTTGGCCCACTGCTCCTTGTCGTGCCGGTTCGCAAAGCGGCGCGGGTCAGCGCCCTTGCCGGGCGCCTTCACCTCGACGAAGCCGACCAGCGCCTTGTGCGCCGTCACCGCGAAGTCAGGCCGCGTGCCGGTGCCGGCAAGGGTCGTCTCACCGACCATGGTCACCACGCCGGGCTTGAACCCTGCCAGCGCGGCGAGTTCGGCGACCAGTGCCTCCAGCGGGTTGCGCAGCTGGTCCTCGGGCGCGCCGCCGATCGCCGGGTTCGACAGCTTCGCCTTGACGGCGACGCCGTAGGCCGAGATCGCTGAAGCTAGTGTCGCGCCTGCCAATACTTGTCTCCACCCCGCGAAGACGTGGATAACCTGTCAGGCCTTGGCAGCGCAACTACGCGACGCCGCCCTCGCCAGCCTGTCGCCCGCGGCAACCACCCCCGGCATTTGACTCGCTCCCGGCCGCGCGCGAAGGCTCCGTCTTCGTCAGCGACAAGGCCGCCTGACTAGGTTGCCCTTGGGCAACCGGGGCGCCCTTGGGTAACCGGGGCGCCCCTGGGCGAGCGGGTCGCTGTTCAGCGACCAGGCTGACGTCTCAGTCCCGCGGGTCGGCGTCGCCCGGCTGGGTGCCTTCCCGTTCGTCGCCGGCGTCTCCCGCACCGGCGTCCCCCTGGCGCCTCGCCTGCTTCGCGGCGAGCTTCTCGGCCTTCTTCGCGGCCTTGATACGGTCGCGGTCCTTGCGTTCCTGGTTGTAGTTGGGCGGGCGCGGCATGGGCACTCCTGATCGTGGCTTGGATGCCGGGTTAGGCGCATGGGCGGCGCGAGGCAAGGGCGGCGGGTGCATCAATGCCGCCCGTCCATGCTATCCTCCGTCGCGACAGACGGGAGAACCCACCCATGACCCTCCTCGGCAGCGCCGCCGTCGCCATGTGGTGGTCGATCGCGCCGGACCGCGTCGCCGAGTTCCAGGAATGGCATTCGAAGGAACACCTGCCCGAGCGCCTGAGCATCCCAGGCTTCAATCGCGGCTCGCGCTGGCAGCGCGAGGGCGGCTTCTTCGTCATCTACGAACTGGCGGACTACGCGACGCTGACCTCGCCGGCCTACCGCGCGCGGCTCGACAACCCGACACCGTGGTCGACCCAGATGATGCCGCTGCACCTCGACATGGTCCGCAGCCAGTGCCGGGTCGTCGCCAGCCGGGGCGCGGGCATCGCGACCTTCATGGCGACGCTGCGGCTCACGCCCGCTGCCGGCCGCGAAGCCTCGCTCGATGCCTTCCTGCGCGACGCCGTCGCCGCCCTCCCGGAGCGCCAAGGGATCACCGGCGCGCATCTGCTCCACACCGACACGCCGCAGTCGGCCGAGACGCGGGAGCAGAAGATTCGCGGCGGCGACGCGGTGGCCCACTGGATCCTGCTCGTCTCCGGGCACGATGCTTCAGCGCTCGACGCCGTGCTGGCGGGCGCGCTTGGCCCGGCGGCGCTGGCCGGCGCGGGCGCGCGGGACGGCGCGAAGTCGGAGACGTTTCGGCTGGTCCACGCCATGACCCCGGCCGACGCCCGGATGCAGGGCGAACCCTGACACGCGCTCGTGAGCGGCCATCGGCAGTCCCACGGTTGACCCAGGGTCATCGCGGCCTGCATGATCGACGCTGGGGACAGAGGCGTCAGAGGGGAGACCGACGATGGCAGGCATTCCGGGCAGCAGGACGGGCTATCTGGCCGGCGCATTGGCGCTTGCCCTGATGCCGGCGACGGCATGGGCCGATTGCGGAATTTCGATCACCTTCAAGAACGAGATGAACGCCAGCGCGACGCTGGACGTCGAACAGACCAAGGTGCGAACGGTCGGGCCCGGAGACAACCCGATACCGCTCGGCGTCTTCGTCACCTTCATGAACCAGTCGGTCACGATCCCGGCCGGCGGCCAGCGGACGCGCAACGCGACGCTTGTTCAGGACTGCACGGCCGGGACACGGGAGTTCAAGTTCTTCTTCGCAGTCGGGACGCGGGTCATCCGGGTCAACAAGATCGTCGTCACCGCGATCGACCGCAACTTCAACGTCAGGATCAGGGACTAGGGCGCTTCCCTGCCGCAGGTCTCCAGCAGCGGTCCGGCCACGTCCTTCGCGCCCGCCAGCGGGAACGTTTCCGTCCTGCCCTCGGCGGTCGCGGTCAGCGCGCCGTCCGACGAAATGAAGTCGACGAACTTCTCGTCGAAGGCGATCTGGCCTTCGAGCACGAAGCTCTTGTCCATCTCGATGTTGTAGCCGATCGCGCCGACCTCGATCGTCAGCCCGCCGGCCGACAGCGTGAAGGCGGCCTCCATGGCCTCCGTCGCGTTGGCCGGCCGGAACAAGTAGGCGACATAGACGATGTCGACATGCGGCGTGCACCAGAACGAGATCGGCGTCTCGCTCTTGTCGGCCGTGCCGTAGCGCAGCTCCGCGTTGAGTTCGTCGCCGCCGCCGAACCATCGAAGTTCGGCAGCGTGAACCGGCGCTGCAAAGGCCAGCGCGAGCGCGGCGCAAAGAATCCTCATTCCCGTCTCCTTGCCGCGCGAAACTGTCGAAAGCACGCGGACGCTATGCCCTTGTGTACAGATTCCGGCTGGTTGTTCCGGGTCGTTTCCGGCAAGTCGTTGAAATCGCCCGGGCTCGAGTCGTTCGAAATCCGGCGGCGGCGGAAACATGCCCACGCGCAGCCTGGCACCCTTGCCACGCCGGGCAGCGCGATCAGGCGGCGAAGCGGTCGGCTTCGCCGTTGTAATAGTTGACGTGACGGGTCGACAGGTCCGCGACCGGCATGACGATGAACACGTCGGTCGTGCCGAATTCGTGATCGATGACGCAGCCGTCGCCGATCTTGGCGCCGAGCCGCAGATAGCCCTTCACCAGCGGCGGCATCGCGGCCATCGCCGAGCGCAGGTTGACCGCCTCGACCGGCATCAGGTCCATCGCATGGTAGCGGCCGGCAACCGCGCGGACCTGCCATTCGCCGGTGGCGCGGGCATGGTGCGACAGGAAGGTCAGCGGCTCGGCGTGCGCCGCCGGCACCGTGCCGTGGAACGACGCGCAACCGGTCATGACGCCGATCGAATAGTGGTTCACATAGGCCCAGATGCCCTGCCAGAGCACCTCGATCACCCGCTTGGTGCGATACTGAGGCAGCACGCAGGAGCGGCCGAGTTCCAGGAAGGAAAGACCGGGGTGGCGGGCGACCAGCGTGTCCAGCTCGAACTCGTCCGACGAGTAGAAGCCGCCGGCGGCCTCGGCGCGCTCCTGGCGCAGCAGCCGGTAGGTGCCGACGATCTGCCGGTGCGCGGGACCGGGCAGCGCCGTGTCGAAGACCAGCAGGTGGTCGCAGATGGCGTCGAAGCGGTCGGCGTCGCGCTGGTCGGAAGCCTGCGCGGCGGCAAGGCGCGCGCCGAGCTCCTCGTAGAAGACCCGGTAGCGGATTTCCTGCGCGGCGGCGATCTCCGCCGAATCGCGGGCGAGGCGGACCTCGAGGTTACCGATACGGCCGAGCGCCCCGCCGTTGACGATCCCCTCCGACTTCCTGCCGAAGCCGGGGACGCCATCAACGCCGCGATGCACGCCACGCTCCTGCAGAACTGTCTGCACGGGTGATTCTCCTCAGAGCCATCCCTCCTGGCGCGGGATAAGGACGCGGTGCAACAGGATGATGACAGTACCGTGAAGCGGTGAACCCGGCAATAGTTTGACGGCTCAGGGCCGGCGCCGGGGATGTGAGCCGGCTCGCGCGTTCAGGCCGCGGCCTGGGCTTCGACGGCACGGACGAGCCCTTCCGGATCGATGGGCTTGGTGACGAAGCCGGACGCGCCGTGGGCAAGCACGTGGTGGCGGGTGCGATCCTGCCCGTCGGCGGAAAGCACGACGATCGGCACCGGCACCGCGCCCTTCTCCTCCTCGTGCCTGCGGATCGCGGCGATGGCGTCCAGGCCGTCCATCACCGGCATGTGCAGATCCATCAGCACGACGTCGTAGCGGCGTCCCGCGGCGGTGACGGCCTCGACGGCAGCGCGGCCATTGCCGACGACCTCGACCTCGTGACCGGCCTTGCCGAGCGCGGCGCGGGCCAGAAGCGCGTTGATGTCGTTGTCCTCCGCGATCAGGACCGACAGACGCTCGGCGGCCCTGACGCGGGCAGCCGGGTCGCGCAGGTCGACGGCGGCAGGCATCCCACGCTCGCCCGGGCTGCGATCGGAAATGACGCGCAGCAACGTCTCGGTACGCACCGGCCGCGCAAGGAAAGTGTGGTAGCCGTGGCCGCGAAGTTCGCCGAGAAGACCGCGGTCGCTTGGTGCGATCATCGTGACAGCGTTGGCCGCGCCGAAACCGTTCCGGCGCAGGCGCGCCAGGGTCCGGCCATCGCGGCTCTCGAGCGATGTGTCGACCAGCAGCGTGTCGCAACCCGAAGCCAGGCGCTCGGCCTGCGCCGCGTCGGTGGCGACGGCTGCGATGCCCCCGTGGGCGCGTACCGTCCGCGCCAGCGCCTGGCCCTCGACGGCGTTTCCGGCAAGGATCACGACGGTACGGCCTTCCAGCATGTCGGATGCGCCGAGCGGCGCACCGACCGCATTGGCGGCCGGCACGTCGACGGAGAACTCCGAGCCGCGCCCCTTCTCCGTCGCGACGACGATGTCGCCGCCCATCGCCTCGACGATGCGCCTGGAGATGGCGAGGCCGAGGCCCGCGCCGCCATGAGCGCGCGTGGACGTGTCGTCGGCCTGCTCGAACTCCTCGAAGATGCGGTCGAGGTCGGCTTCGTCCAGTCCCGGCCCGGTGTCGGCGACACTGAAGCGGACGGCCGCGCGACCATGGACCGTGCCTTCGGTCACCGACAGCGTCACACCGCCCGCGCCCGTGAACTTCACCGCGTTGCCCACGAGGTTGAGAAGGACCTGCCTCAGCCGGCCGGGGTCGCAGTCGAAGCGGGAGGGCACGTCGGGCGCGACGTGGCAGGCGATGCCGATCCCCTTTGCGAAGGCGCGCGCCGCCATCAGCTCGACGACGCTCTCGGCGATCTCGCGCGGCGACACCGGCTGCGCCTCGAGGTCCATGCGGCCAGCCTCTATCTTGGAGAAGTCGAGGAGGTCCTCGATCAGCGCCACCAGCGCGCCGGCGGAGGTGGAGACGGCGCCGACATAGGTGCGCTGTTCCGGCGACAGATCCGTGTCGCCAAGAAGCCGCGCCATGCCGAGGATGCCGTTCATCGGCGTGCGGATCTCGTGGCTCACGGTTGCAAGGAAACGCGACTTCGCCTGGCTGGCGAACTCCGCCCGTTCACGTGCGCCGATCAATGCCGCCTCGGCGTGCTTGCGGTCGGTGATGTCGCGCGCGATCGCCCGGTGGGAGACCGCGTCGCTTGTCTCGTCGCGTACCGAAAGCTCGATCCACGAGAACCACCGCGTGCCGGCCGGCGTGCGGATCGAAACGTCGGCCGAACTCAGGCACTCGCGTTCGGCGAAGGCGGCGTCGGGCACCACGGGGACGTTGACGCCGAGATCGGCAAGCGTACGCCCGGGGAGTGCGCGCTGATCGACGCCGACGAGATCCGCGAAGACACGATTGGCGTGGACGATGACACCGGCGCGGTCGCGGTGGACGACGAGGTCGCCGAGCGCATCGATCAACCCGCGGAACCGCTCTTCGCTCTCGCGCAGTTCCCAGACGCGGTCGGCCATCGCCTCCATGGCGGCCCGCGTCTTCTCGGCGTCGCTGTCCAGCGCCACGGCGACCCGTTCCTCTGTCGCCAGACGCTGCCATAGCAGCAGCAGGCCGACGAGGCCGAGGGCGAGAAGCGTGAGGCTGAGAAAGTCAGGCGCGCCGGTGAGATAGGCAACGCCCGCCATCACCAGCAGCGCGACACGCAGGCCGAGGCGCAGCGTGCGAGAGCGCTTCGTGGCGAGCCGGATGCGCTTGCCCGGCGGCGCCGGTTCAGGCGCGCGCGCAGGCACCGTCCCGTCAAACGGGCCGACCTCGTCGGGCACAGCTTTGCGCGCGGATTCCGCCGTCATGGCGAAAACCCAAGCACAGGAGGACTTGAGGAAGGCTTCGGCCGACCGCTCGCATTTTATCGGTCGGCCGGAATCCGGGCGATCCTACATGCGGACGACGACGCGGCCCCTGATCCTGCCATCGACGATGTCCTGCGCCGCGGCGGCGATGTCCTCGAAGCGGATCGTCGTGGTGATGGCGGCCAGGCTCGACCGGTCGAGTTCGGACGCGAGGCGCTTCCATGCCTCCAGCCGCAGGGCCTTCGGCGCCATCACGGAGTCGATGCCGAGCAGCGACACGCCACGCAGAATGAAGGGCGCGACGCTCGACGGCAGATCCATGCCGCCGGCCAGGCCGCATGCCGCGACCGCGCCACCATAGGACGTCATCGACAGGACGTTGGCGAGCGTATGGCTGCCAACGGCGTCAACGCCGCCTGCCCAGCGTTCCTTCGCGAGCGGTTTGGCGGGGGCAGAAAGCTCGGCACGCTCGATGATCTCGGCCGCGCCGAGCGACTTCAGATAGTCGGCCTCCGAGGCACGGCCCGTCGAGGCGACGACGTGATGGCCCGCCTTCGCGAGAAGCGCGATGGCTACCGAGCCAACGCCGCCGGCGGCACCGGTGACCACGACAGGACCGCGCGACGGGACGATGCCGTGCCGCTCCAGCGCCATGACCGACAGCATCGCGGTATAGCCCGCGGTGCCGATGGCCATCGCCTGTTCCGCGCTCATCCCATCCGGCAGCGGCACCAGCCATTCGCCCTTGACGCGCGAATAGTCCGCGTAGGCGCCGTGATGCGTCTCGCCGGTGCCCCATCCATTGAGGATCACGCGGTCGCCGGGCTTCCAGTCCGGATTGCCGGACGCGGTGACGACACCTGCGAAATCGATGCCCGGCACCAGCGGAAAGCGACGCACCACCGGGGCGCGGCCGGTGATCGCCAGACCATCCTTGTAATTGACGGTGGTCGCCTCGACGCGCACGGTCACGTCGCCGTCCATCAGGTCGGCGTCGGTGATCTCCGTCGTTGCGGCAGTCTGCTTCCTGTCCTCGTCACGCGTGACCAGGATTGCCCTGAACCGCTCAGCCATCGCTCGCGTCCTCCGTCTCGTTCCGGCGCGGACATTGCGCATGGCAAGACGAAAGGGTCAACGCCCGGCGAAGCCGGAGCGCACAGCGACAGACAGGACATGGGGAACAGGAGACCGGCCGGCGATCGTCCGGACTTGCCGGAGGATCGCCGGGTCGCGGTTACAGATACTACTTCTTCGCCGCCGGCTTGGCAGCGGGCTTCTTGGCAGCAGCGGGCTTCGCAGCCGCCTTTGCCGCAGGCTTGGCCGCTGCCTTGGCAGCAGGCTTCGCAGCAGCTTTTGCCGCGGGCTTCGCAGCCGCCTTCGCAGCCGGCTTGGCCGCTGCCTTCGCAGCAGGCTTCGCAGCCGCCTTCGCGGCAGGCTTGGCCGCAGCCTTAGCCGCCGGCTTCGCAGCAGCCTTGGCGGCGGGCTTCGCCGTCTTGGTAGCCGCCGGCTTCGCAGCCGCTTTCGCGGCCGGCTTTGCCGGAGCCTTCGCTGCACTCTTGGCCGGAGCTTTCGCTGCCGGCTTGGTCTCTGCTTTCTTCGCCATGGGATCCCCCGGGATCAGTTTGCGCGGTCCGCCGTTAGAACGTGCAAGCACGCTGCCGCGAATCAGAGCATGGATGAGAGATTCCCCGGTTACAAGCGTTTGCAAGCGGCGAGCCGGCTAAACCCCCAGACGAATGAGCTCGGAAGCCCTCTCGGCGATCATGATCGTCGGCGCATTCGTGTTTCCGCCGATCAGTGTCGGCATCACCGACGCATCGACGACGCGCAGACTTTCGACCCCGCGCACGCGCAGCGAAGGATCGACGACGGCGTCCTCTCCGGTTCCCATCCGGCAGGTGCCGACGGGATGGTAGATGGTGTCGGCGCGCGCACGGATGTGCGCCATGAGTTCGTCGTCCGACCTCGCGCCCGAGGTGTAGAGTTCCCTGCCGCGGAACGGCGCCAGCGCCGGAGATTCGAGGATGCGCCGCATCTGCTTCGTGCCCTTGAGCAGCAGCGCGGCGTCGCGCTCGTCGGAGAGGAAACGCGGGTCGATGCGCGGCGGTGCGAGCGGATCGCCTGACGAGAGCCCGACCTCGCCGCGCGAGAAGGGACGCAGCACGCAGACGTGGCACGAGAAGCCGTAACCGGCGTGCAGCTTGCGGCCATGCTCGTCGACCATGGCGACGACGAAATGGAGCTGCAGGTCCGGACGCTCGATCGACGGGTCGGACTTGAGGAACGCGCCGCCTTCCGCGTAGGGCGACGCGATCATGCCGATCCCGTGCTTCTTCCATCGCCACAGCTGCGCGAGGAAGTTCGGCATGCCGCGCAGGCCGATGCCGATCATGTCGGCGCTCGTCGACTTCCAGGTCAGGATGAAGTCGAGATGGTCCTGCAGATTGCGGCCGACACCGGGCAGGTCGTGGACCACCTCCACGCCAGCGCGCTTCAGCTCCGACGCCGGACCGATGCCCGAGAGCTGAAGTATCTGCGGCGAGCCGAACGCGCCGGCAGAGACGATCACCTCGCGGCGCGCCTTGACCGTCTCCTCGCGTCCGGCGCGCCGATAGCGCAGTCCCGTCGCGCGCCTTCCCGACATGGTCACGCCAGTGACGTGGGCGGCGGTGATCACATGCAGGTTCGGGCGATGCATCACCGGGTGCAGATAGGCCGCCGCGGCGGAGCAACGCTCGCCCTTGCTGGCGCCGTCGTAGAACTGGGTGACCTGATAGAAGCCGGCGCCTTCCTGATCAGGGCCGTTGAAGTCGCGATTGATCCTGATCTGGTTCTCGGCGCAGGCGTCGAGGAAGGCGCGCGCGACCGGACGCGGCTCCTTCTGGTCGCCGACCTGCAGTGGGCCGTCGCTGCCGTGCAGCGCATCGGCGCCGCGCTCGTTGCGCTCGGCCTTCCTGAAGTAGGGCAGCACGTCGTCCCAGCCCCAGCCCGCGCAGCCGGCCGCAGCCCAGTCGTCGTAGTCGTTGCGATGGCCCCGAACGTAGAGCATCGCGTTGATGGCGCTCGAACCGCCGAGCGCCTTGCCGCGCGGCTGGAAGCCGCGGCGTCCGTTGAGCTTCGGTTGCGGTTCGGTGCGAAGCGCCCAGTTGCAGATACCGCCACGACCTGGCACCAGCGCGATGACGCCGAAGGGCATGCGGACCAGAAGATTGCGCCCGTCGCCACCCGCCTCGATGAGGCAGACCGTGACCTTGGGATCCTCGCTCAGGCGCGATGCGAGCACCGAGCCGGCAGAGCCGCCGCCGGCGATGACGTAGTCGAATTCCATGGGCCCCTCCTCCCCGTCGCGCGGCTGCGCGAAGGAGGATGAGATTCCCGTTCAGGGTGGAAGTAAAGCGACGTCAGTCCTGGCGCGTGCGGCGCCATGAATATTTCGCGCCGGCGCCGGAAGGCTTCGCCGTCGGCTGGTAGTGCTGGGCGATGCCGCCCGTCTGGCCGCGTTCCAGGCGCTCGAGCAGGACGGGGTGCGTGACCTCGAACTGGTCGAAGCCGAGACGCAGCATGTGCGGGAACTGGTCGGGCAGCACCTGTCCCGTGGCGCGCACGGCGCCCGTGAAGCCGTGCCGCGAGCGCAGCAACTCGGCCTTCGAGAAGCTGCGCCCGTCGCTGAAGGCCGGGAAGGCAAGCGCGACGAGCACGAGATCGTCGAGGAAGGGCAGGATGGTCTCGACCTGCTCGCCCGGCATCAGCACGACGCCGAGCCGCTCGCGCGCCGAACGACGGCGCTCGGGATCGAGCGTCGCGACTGCTTGCAGCGGCAGGATGAAGCGGCCGTTGCCGGCAAGCGCGTCGGCGCTTTCGGCGTGGCGCCACTCGTCGTCGCGGAACCCGTCGAGGGTCCAGAGGCGGACGGCTGGCTGCTGCGGCTGGTCGGTCACGATCTCTTTTCCGGCGATGGCGAGCATTTGGCGGGAAACGGCCTCGTTTGCAAGATTTGGCTTTTCAATCCCGCAGGCGCGGCGGTCGACGGCATGTCTGGGGTGTCAGCTGGCGGATCCGGCGAGCGTCGCGTCGAGGCCCGGCAGATGGATGCCGCACTCGGTCTTGGCCTGGCCGGCCCAGCGGCCCGCACGCGGATCCTCGCCGGGCTTCACGGGCTGCGTGCACGGGAAGCAGCCGATCGACAGGTAGCCGTAGGCGACGAGCGGGTTCTCGCGCAGCGCGTGGCGGCGCATGTAGTCGGCGAGTTCCGCCGTGCCCCACGACGCCAGCGGGTTGATGCGGACACGCGGGCCGACGGCCTCGAAGACGGGAAGCGCGGCGCGGGTCGACGCCTGGAAGCGCTTGCGGCCGGTGAACCAGGCACGGAACGGCTCGACGCCGCGCGCCATCGGCTCGACCTTGCGCACGTCGCAGCAGGCGTCGGTGTTGCGCGCGTGCAGGGTGCCGTCGGGATCGATGCGCGACAGCGCCGCCGCTTCCGGCGTGACGATGCGGATGTCGGTCAGGCCGAGGTCGGCGGCGAGCGCGTCGCGGTAGTCGAGCGTCTCGCCGAAGTGCTTGCCGGTGTCGAGAAACACGACCGGCGTCGACGGGTCGACGGTGGCGAGAAGGTGCAGGAGCACGGCCGAGTCCGCACCGAAGGACGACACGGCGGCGATCCTGCCCGCGAAGGAATGGCGCACCGCCTGCTCGATCACGCCGAGCGGCGCGAGCCCGCCATGCAGCGCCTCGAGGCGCGCGGCCTCGTCGGCGGCGTGAGCGAATCCCCCGTCAGGCGACCCCGCGTCAGGCGACCTTGGCGTCGGCTCCATAGAGCGCCTCCTTGAACGGCGCGGCGCCGACCCGGCGATAGGCGTCGAGGAACTTCTCCTGCGGGCCGGAGCGGAGGCGGAGATAGGTGTCGACGACGGTCTCGATGGCGCCGGCGATTTCCTCCGGGCCGAAGCCGCGGCCGACGATCTCGCCGATCGAGGCGTTCTCGTCGCCCGAGCCGCCGAGCGTCACCTGGTAAAGCTCGGCGCCCTTCTTCTCGACGCCGAGGATGCCGATGTGGCCGACATGGTGGTGGCCGCAGGCATTGATGCAGCCGGAGATCTTGAGCTTCAGCTCGCCGATCTCGCGCTGGCGCTCGAACGACGCGAAGCGCTTCGAGATGTCCTGCGCGACCGAGATCGACCGCGCATTGGCGAGCGCGCAATAGTCGAGGCCGGGGCAGGCGATGATGTCGGTGACGAGATTGGAATTCGCCGTGGCGAAGCCGATCGCGGCGAGCGCGTCGTAGACTGCCTTCAGGTCGGCGCGGGCGACATGCGGCAGCACGAGGTTCTGCTCGTGGGTGACGCGGATCTCGTCGAAGCCGAACTTCTCGGCGATGTCGGCGACGGCCTCCATCTGCGCGTCGGTGGCGTCGCCCGGCGCCTCGCCGATGCCCTTCAGCGAGATGGTGACGATGGCGTAGTCCGGATTGCGGTGGGTGACGACGTTCTGGTCGAGCCATTCGGAGAAGGAGCGCGAGTCGAGACGCGCTTCCTTGACGACCGCATCGCCCTCGGGGCGCGCGGCGAGCACCGGCGGCGCGAAGTATGCCTCGATCGCGCGGATGTCGGCATCGGGCAGCGTCAGCTCACCATCCTTCAGCGCGGCCCACTCGGCCTCGACCTGGCGGGCGAATTCCTCGGGGCCGGTCTCGTGGACGAGGATCTTGATGCGCGCCTTGTACTTGTTGTCGCGGCGGCCATGCAGATTGTACACGCGCATGATCGCGGTCGTGTAGGAGAGCAGGTGCTCCTCGGGCAGAAAGTCGCGGATCTTCTTGGCGATGATCGGCGTGCGGCCCTGGCCGCCACCGACCCAGACCGCGAAGCCCAGCTCTCCCTTTTCGTTCTTCTTCAGATGCAGGCCGATGTCGTGAACCTGGATCGCGGCGCGATCGCGAGCGGCGCCGGTGACCGCGATCTTGAACTTGCGCGGCAGGTAGGAGAACTCGGGATGCACCGACGACCACTGGCGCAGGATCTCGGCATAGGGACGCGGGTCGGCGACCTCGTCGGCTGCGGCGCCGGCGAAGTGGTCGGCGGTCACGTTGCGGATGCAGTTGCCCGAGGTCTGGATGGCGTGCATCTCGATCGAGGCGAGGTCGGCGAGGATGGCCGGCATGTCGGACAGCGCCGGCCAGTTGTACTGGATGTTCTGGCGCGTGGTGAAATGGCCGTAGCCCTTGTCGTATTTGCGGGCGATGTGGGCCAGCATGCGCATCTGCTTCGCGCTCAGCGTGCCGTAGGGGATGGCGACGCGCAGCATGTAGGCGTGAAGCTGGAGGTAGACGCCGTTCATCAGGCGCAGCGGCCGGAACTGCTCCTCGGTGATGCGGCCGGCGAGGCGGCGGTCGACCTGGTCGGCGAACTCGGCGACGCGGGCGTTGACGAAGGCCTGGTCGAACTCGTCGTAGCGGTACATGGGGACTGCCTTCTCAGATTCCGGCGCCGGGTCCGGCATCCGGCGCCGGGCGCGCCTGCTTGCCGAGATCGGTGCGATTGGTGGGACCGGCCGCGCGGATCTGCTCGCGCAGGCGCAGCGGCCTGATGACGCCGTCGGAAACGGCGACGTCGATCAGCTCGACGTCGAGGACCTGGTTGCTGGCATAGGCGGCCTTGCCTATCGCCTCGAGCCGTTCCTCCGCCGCCTTGTCGGTGGCCAGCTCCGCGACATGGATCGTCTCCGCCCACTGGCCGCGCGCGTACCACACGGCCTCGCCGTCGATCAGGCGGTTTCCGGTCAGCACCTTCATGCGTCGGCTCCGATGCGCTGCGCGGCAACACGCGCCGCGGCCAGCGGCGTCGATCGATCGAAATTGGCGCCGGCGACGGCGTCGCCGATGATGGTCATCACCGGGCCGGAAAGATCTTCGCGGCTCTCCAGCGACGGCAGGTCGGCGAGCGTGCCGTGGAACAGGCGCCGCGACGCGAGGCTGGCGTTCTCGACCACAGCCACGGCGGTGTCCGGCGACAGACCGGCCTCGACGAGCCGGCCGGCGACCTCAGCGGCGACGGAACGGCCCATGTAGACGGCGACGGTGGCACCGGAAATCGCGAGCTTCGCCCAGTCGGGCAGCGCACCGCCCTTCAGGTCGTGACCGGTGGTGAACACCATCGAGGACGTCACGCCGCGCAGCGTCAAGGGCAGCTCGAAATCGGCGGCGGCGGCGAATGCGGCGGTGACGCCCGGCACGATTTCGTAGGCGATGCCTGCCTGACGAAGCGCCGCCATCTCCTCGCCGGCGCGCCCGAACACCAGCGGGTCGCCCGACTTCAGCCTGACGACGCGCCTGCCCTGCCGACCGAGCGAGACCAGCAGTTCATTGATCTCGTCCTGGCTCTTGGAGTGGCAGCCCTTGCGCTTGCCGACGGGGACACGCTCGGCGTCGCGGCGACCCATTGCGACGACCGCTTCCGGCACAAGCGCGTCGAAGACGATCGTGTCGGCCTGCATCAGCAGGCGCTGGGCGCGCAGCGTCAGCAGATCCTCCGCGCCCGGGCCGGCTCCAACCAGCGCGACGTGGCCCTCGCGCGGCCCGGCCTGCGCGAGCAATTCGATCGCCGCCTCGCGCGCCTCGTCGGCGTGGCCGATCTCCATGGCGCGGGCCGGCTGGCCCTCGAAGAATTCGTCCCAATAGTCGCGGCGCGCGCTGCCCTTCGGCACCAGCCTCTCGACAGAAGCACGCAGGCTGGCGGCAAGCCCAGCCAACCGCCCGAGCGACGGCGACAGCATGCGGTCGATTCGGGCGCGGATCATCTGCGCCAGCACCGGGCCCGCGCCCTCCGTACCGATCGCGACCGCGACAGGCGCGCGGTTGACGAGGGCCGGCGTGAAGAAGTCGCAGCAGTCGGGGCGATCGACGGCGTTGACGGGGATGCCCAGCGCCCGCGCATCGTCCGACACGCGGCGGTCGAGCGTCTCGTCGCCACTCGCGGCGAACACCATGACGGCGCCTTCCAGATGGACCGGCGCGTAGTCGGCGACAATCGTCGCGGCACCGTTCGCACGCGCCCAGTCGAGCAATGCGGATTCGGGGGAAGCCGAGACGATCCTCAACGTCGCGCTCGACTGCGACAGGAGGCGAGCCTTCGCCATCGCCTCCTCGCCGCCTCCGACGATGACGACGACGCGCCCTTCCACCCGCATGAAGACGGGGAAGGCATTGAGCTTGGGATCGAGGGGCATTCGACGTTCCTAGGATCGGCACGCATTGTCGCGGCGGAGCGCTTCAAAATGAAGGAACGGCCTCGCCCGGCGAAACAGGGTCTCGCAAGTCGCTTCCGAAAAATGATGCTGCACTAGAAAAATCTTCTACCCGCCTCGAGTTTCGTACCCCGACAACCAAAGGAACCGGTCGTCGCGCCATGGCGTTGTCGGCCAGAAGGCCCGCCATGGAACAACGTTCCCCGCGCGGGACGACCGGCGCAAAGACAGCAGGGAGTGTTCCATGTCACGCATCGTTCTCGACCACGACGTCTGGGTTCTCATCGCCGACGGGGAGAAGGGCCTGATCCTCCGGAACGAAGGCGACAAAGACTACCCCAACCTGGAAGTGGACCGCGAGATGCACGAGGAGAACCCGCCGACCCGGGAACAGGGCACCGACCGGCCGGGCCGCTTCAACGACGGCCCGAGCGTCCACCGCAGCGCGGTCGCCGAGACGGACTGGCATCGGATCGCCAAAGAACGCTTCGCCGAGGAGATCGCGGCCCGCCTCTACAAGATGGCGCATCGCGGCGACTTCGAGAAGATCGTCCTTGTCGCGCCGCCACTGGTGCTCGGCGAGTTGCGCAAGCAGCTACACAAGGAGGTCGAGCAGCGCGTCACGGCCGAGGTGCCCAAGACGCTTACCAATCATCCCGTCTACGAGATCGAGAAGATCCTGATGGCGGCGTGAAGTCGGCGCTCAGCTTCCCAGAAATTCCCGCAGCAGCCCGATCTCGCCGTCGCTGGCCAGCGACGGCGCATGCCCGCTGCCGGGAATCTCGACGAGACGTGGCCTGGGGCCTCGCGCCACCATGCGCGAGGCGACCGAGCCGGACAGCACATCCGACGTGGCGCCCCGGATAAGGAGGGTGCGCGCCTTCACCGCATCGTATTTGTCCCAGACGTCGAGGTCGGCGCGATGGTGCGTGAACTGCGAGACGATCGCCGGGTCGTAGTGGACGGTGATACGGCCCTTATCGGTGCGGCGAGAGGAGGTGTCGGCCATGCGCCGCCAGAAGGCGTCCGTGTTGGGCCCGAAGGGTGCGTAGTTCGTCCGGAGCCAGGCCTCGAGTTCCTGTACGCTGTCATAAACGGGCGGGTTGCCGACATAAGAAATGATCCGGCCCGTGCCGGCCTCGGGGATGTCCGGCCCGACGTCGTTGATGACGAGGTGAGTCATGCGCTCCCGGAGTTCACCAGCCGCCAGCGTGATGCCGATCAGCCCGCCCATCGAGGTGCCGAGCCAGCGCAGCCTGTCTATGCCGTAGTGATCGAGCATCGCCAAAGCGGTGTCGCCGAAGACGCGGTAGGAATAGTCGACTTCCGGTTTCGTGGCCCAGCTCGACAGGCCTCTGCCCAGCGTGTCGGGACACAGGACGAAATAGGTGTCGGACAGCGCCGCCGCTGCCTCATCGAAATCGCGGCCGGTGCGCGCCAGCCCGTGCCACATGACGAGCGCCGGCTTCGACCGATCGCCCCATTCGGTGACGTGGAGTTCGAATCCTGCGGCGGGGACGTAGACGGAGCGCGGAGCGGTCATCGATGGCCCCCCTTGCCCATCAACGTCCCGGCAATGCCCGCCGGGAAGAAGTACACGAGCAGGATGAAAAGGACGCCGAGCCAGAGCAGCCAGCGGTCAGGGTTCAGAAGATCGGGAACGAGCGGGATACCGGCTGTGGCCGAGGCGCCGATCTCCATCAGATCCTTCAGGTAGAACTGCGCGATGCTCATCAGCACGACGCCGATCACCGCGCCCAGCATCGTTCCCATACCGCCGATCACCACCATCAGCAGGATGTCGATCATGATGGCAAAGGAGAGTGCGACGTCGGGACCTACATATTTGAGCCAGACGGCGCGCAGCACCCCGGCCAGCGCGGCAAGCACCGCTGCGATGCAGAAGATCGCGGTGCGATAGGCGACGACGCGGTAGCCGATCGCCTCGGCGCGCATCTCGTTCTCGCGGATCGCCTGCAGCACGCTGCCGAGCGGCGAGGCGACGATGCGCATCATCAGCAGGAACAGCGCAAGGCTGGACACGAAGACGACGTAGTAGAGCAGCAGCTTGCCGTTCAGCGCGACGCCGAAGATGCGCACCACCTTGCCGTCGGCGTCCTCGACCAGTCTGTAGGCCGGCGCGAAGACGCGCGGGATGTCGTAGGTCATGCCGTCCTCGCCGCCGGTGTATTCGGACAGCTGGCTGGCGAGCACCATCATGACCGAGGCGGCTGCGAGCGTGACCATGGCGAAGAAGATCGCCTTCACGCGCAGCGACAGGAGACCGATCAGCACCGCGAGCAGCAGCGCGGCGAGCACGCCCGCGCCGCCGCCGATGAGGATGGCGTCGAAGCGCGGCCCCATCGACTTCAGCGCGATCGCCGTGCCGTAGGCGCCGAGCCCGAAGAACATGGTGTGCGCGAAGGAGACGATGCCGGTGTAGCCGAGCAGCAGGTCGTAGGCGCCGACCAGCACGATGAAGATGCAGATGCGCGCGGCGACTTCCTGGGCGCGCACGTCCGGGAACAGGAACGGCGCGAAGGCGAGGCAAAGGCCGATCACCGCGACGAGCCCGTAGACGACCAGGCGAGCGGTGGGCAGGCGGGTGGATGCGACGGAACTCATGCTCACCCCCTGATCGCCGGTTTGAGGCCCCAGGGCCGCCACAGCAGGATCGCCATCATCAGGATCATGTTGGAGGCGAGCGACAGCTTCGGCGCGAGGAAGGCGACGTAGTTGGCGACCAGGCCGACCATAATGGCGCCGAGCAACGAGCCCTCGATCGAGCCGAGGCCGCCGATGATCACCACGATAAAGACCAGGATCATCATCTCCGGGCCGATGGCCGGCGTGATCAGGTTCTGGTAGCCGGCCCACATCGCGCCGCCGGTGGCGGCGAGTGCCGACCCCGCCATGAAGACGGCGATGAACAGCCGGTCGATGCGGAAACCCAGCGCCTCGACCATCTCGCGGTTCTCGACGCCGGCGCGAATGAGCAGGCCGATGCGCGTGCGGTTCAGCGCGAAGTGCATGGCGACGTAGACGGCGAGCCCGAGCAGGAAGGCGAAGACACGGTAGCTCTCGATCGCCACGTTGCCGATGACGATGGAACCCGACAGCACCGCCGGGCGCGGCACATGCACCGGCACGCCCCCCCAGACGACCAGGATGATCTGCTCGGCGACGATCAGCGCGCCCATGGTGATCAGGATCTGGCGGAGATGATCCTTGTAGACGGGCCTGACGATGATGCGCTCGAACGCCCAGCCGGCGACGGCACCAAAGGCAGCCGCCGCGCCGATGGCCGCGAACAGCGCGAGGATGTTGAGCGCGACGCTGCCGCCCGACACCCATGAGCCGAGCGCCGCCAGCACCGACGCGGCGATGAAGGCGCCGAAGGAGACGAAGGCCGAGTGGCCGAAATTGAGCACGTCCATCAGGCCGAAGATGAGCGACAGGCCCGACGCCATCAGGAAGATCATCATGCCCATGGCGAGGCCGGCGACGGTCAGCGTCACCCAGGTCGACGGCTGGCCGATCAGGACGAGCGCGAGGACGGCAAGCGCGACCGGGAGCAAGTAGACGCCGCCGAAGCGCGAGAGGGTCAGAGACAGCGCCTGCATCGTCAGACCTCCCTCACTGATGCGCCGCGAGCGACAGCGAGAGCAGCCGCGTCTGCAGCGCCTCGTCGGCGGCAAGCTCGGCCATCGCGCCGGCGTGGATGATACGGCCATCGTCGATGACCGCGACGCCGCGCCCGAGCGAACGCGCGAACAGGAAGTTCTGCTCGACCAGCAGGATGGTGGTCTCCTTCGCGATCTCGCGGAAGGCGTCGATCATGGCGCGGATGATCGCCGGCGCCAGACCCTTGGTCGGCTCGTCGATCAGGATCAGGTCGCGCTTCTCGATGATGGCGCGCGAGATGGCGAGCATCTGCTTCTGGCCGCCGGACAGCGCGAAGGCCTGCTTGTCCCAGAATTTCTGCATCGCCGGGAACAGCTGGAAGACGCGCTCCAGCCTGTCCCTGTCGAAGACGCCGCCGCTCGCGGCGAGGCGCATGTTCTCCTCGACGGTCAGCGCGCCGAAGATGCCCATGTTCTCGGGCACGTAGGCGATGCCGAGGCGCGCAATGTCGGGCGTGCGCAGCTGGGTGATGTCGCGGTGGCGGAAGACCACCGCGCCCTTGCGCGCGCGCCACAGACCCATGACGGTCCGCAGCGTCGTCGTCTTGCCGGCGCCGTTGCGGCCGAGCAGCACATGCACGCCGCCTTCCGGCACGTCGATCGAGACGCCGTGCAGCACGCGGTACTGACCGATGTCGGTGTGCACGTCGTCGAGGCGCAGGATCGCGTCGCCCATCAGGCCGCCTCCTCCGCGCCGACGCCGAGATAGATCTCGCGCACGATGGGCAGCGCCATCACCGTGTCGGGCCTGCCGTCGGCGACCAGTTCGCCATTGTGGAGGACGACGATGCGGTCGGCGAGCGCGCGGACAACGTCCATCTTGTGCTCGACCAGCAGGATGGTGCGCGAGGCGTCCTTCCTGATCTCGGCGATCAGGTCGAGGATGACCGGCGCCTCGTCGACGGACATGCCGGCGGTCGGCTCGTCGAACATGAAGACCGAGGGCTCCATGGCGAGGAGCATGGCGACTTCGAGCTTGCGCTGGTCGCCATGCGGCAGCGCCGATGCCGGCAGGTCGGCGACCGCGTCAAGGCGCGTGCGCTCGAGATAGCTCATCGCCTCGCCGGTGACGTCGGCCATCGCGGCGGCGCTTCTGAGGAGGCTCGGCCCGACGCCCCGTCGCGACTGCACGACGAGGCGGACATTCTCCAGGACGGAGAGGCGCGGGAAGAGATTGGTGAGCTGGAAGGCGCGGCCGATGCCCGCGCGGGCGCGGGCCGAGGGAGGCAGGCCGCCGATCTCGCGCTCGCCGAGGAAGACCTTGCCGTCGGTCGGCGTCAGCTGGCCGGAGACGAGGTTGAACCACGTCGTCTTGCCGGCGCCGTTGGGACCGACGATGGCGGTCAGCTCGCCCGGCACGAAGGCGCAGGAGACGCGGTTGACCGCCGCATGGCCGCCGAAGCGGATCGTCAGGTTCTCGGTGCGGAGCGAGGGTGTCATGGCGTTTCCATTCCCTTCTCCCCGTTCACGGGGAGAAGGTGGCACGGAGTGCCTGATGAGGGGCGGCGACAATTTTCGAGAGGCGGGCTCCCGCCCTCCCTGCCTGCCGGCATCCTCTCCCCGTGGACGGGGAGAGGTGAGCCAGTCATCACTGCTGGTTGTTGCGCCCGAGCGGGATCTTCATCTCTTCCGGCTTGATCTCGCGCACCAGCTCCGGGATCGCCCAGGCGACGTTGTCGTCGACCTTGATCTTGAAGTGGTACATCGACTGCAGCGCCTGGTGGTCTTCGGGACGAATGGTCATCGGACCCTTCGGCGTGTCGAAAGTCATGCCTTCCATGGTCTTGATCAGCGTCTCGGTTTCCCAGTCCGGCGCGGTCTCGAGCGCCTTGGCAATCGCCATCGCGGCGGCGAAGCCACCGGCCGTGAAGAAGTCCGGCGGGGCGTTGAAGCGCTTCTGATGCTCGGCGACGAGCCAGTCGTTCACCGGGTTCTTCGGCGCCTCGTAGTAATAATACATCGCGCCTTCCATGCCCGGCACCTTCTTGTAGCCCGCGAGCGCCGGCAGGATGTTGCCGCCGGTGGAGATTTCGATGCCGTAGCGGGCCGGATCGGCGGTGACCAGCGGGGTCATGGCGTCGATGCCGGCGACATAGATGACGATGACCTTGCGGCCCGGCTTGTCCTTCAGCGCATTGAACAGGCGCTCGATCGTCGCGGTGAAATCAGTCGCTTTCTGCTCGACGTACTCCTCCGCCACCAGATTGGCGCCGGTGCCCTCGAGCGCGGTCTTGAAGGCGGCAACGCCGTCGCGGCCGAAGGCGTAGTCCTGCGCCAGCGTGGCGACGTAGAGATTGGCGTCCGGCTTCAGCGCCAGCGCCTGCGCCTGCATGTCCATCGAGGAGTTGCGCGAGGTCTTGAAGACGAAGCGGTTCGAGTCCTTGCCGGTCAGCCCGTCGGCGACGGCCGCGTCGACGAACAGGATCTTCTCGTTTTCGAGCGCCACCGGAAGCATCGCCAGGGTAACGCCGGACGATGTCGATCCCATCGCAAGGATCACATCCTCATCGGCATAGGCTTCCGCCAGGAGGGCGCGGGCAATGTCGGGCTTGAACTGGTCGTCGTGCTTCACCAGCTCGATCTTGCGACCCTTGATCTCCATAGTGCCCTTGGTGGCATATTCGAACCCAAGCTCGATGCCGACGTGCTCCTGCTTGGTATAGGCCTCCAGCGGCGAGCCGGACATGCCGTGGATCAGCGCGATCTTGGCCGGGCCATCCTGCGCGAGCACAGGCAGCGTGGCGGCCAGGAAGCCGGCCGTCGCCAGCGCGGCGAATAGTCTCTTCATGTTGTCTCCTCCGTTGTCGCGGCCGTCCGGTTCCCCGGCTAGGCGACCGCCTTCAGAACCTCATTCTCGGGAGGACAGGACGGTCGAGATGCCGGCAAAGCTTGCATTCCCGGCGCTCCAGCCGGATAAGGCTGGAGACCGCCGACCGTGCGACCGGCCTCGATCTTGTCGTCATTCCTCCCGGCTCGGCATCCCGGGCGCGCGTTCGACGCGGCGGACGGGACGCTCCTGCCGGGCGAGACTATCGGCGAGACGGCGAACGGGCAGCAATATCGTAGAAATACGGATGGATACGCGCGACGAAATCGATCTGCACGAGACGGTCTTCCAGTGGGCGCCGGTCGGACTGGTGCTGACGGAAAACCGCATCATCCGCACGTGCAATCCGGCCTTCGCCGAGATGTTCGGCTATGCGACCGGCGAACTTCACGACCAGTCCTTCGAGGTGCTCTACCCCTCGCACGAGGAGTTCGTGCGCATTCGCAATGTCGGCGTCGAGCGGCTGCGGCGCGAGAACCGTTATTCAGATGAACGCATCATGGCGCGCAAGGACGGCTCGCTCTTCTGGTGCCGCGTGCGCGGCCGCTCGCTGACCCGCGACGACGATCCTCTGCGGCGCGCGGTGTGGAGCATCGCCGACCTTTCAGAACTTCGGCCGATCCAGGGACTGTCGGCACGCGAGCGGCAGATTGTCATGCATCTGGGCGAAGGCCGGACGTCCAAGGATATCGCGCGACTGCTGTCGATCTCGCCGCGCACGGTCGAGGCCTATCGCGCCCGGCTGCTGAAGAAGTGCTCGGCGGCGAACGTCGCCGAACTGCTCGCCCATCTCGGCAGCATGCCGCATTGAACGGCCGGCCTGTCGGCAAGAGCCAGAAAAAGTTAGGCCTCAGCGCCGGAAAATGCCGTCTCGCGTGGCTGCAAGGGTTGCGCTCGGCAAAGTCAGCAAACATATGGGAAAGGCGGGTGTCATTCCTTCCGGGTTAGGCGAGCGCACGAAGAACTCCATCAGATCAAGGTAGGACATGCCGCACGAGACGCCCCTCATCGCCACCATCGTCGCCGGTCTGGGGCTGGCCTTCGTCTTCGGCGCCATCGCCAACCGCTTCCGCATTCCGCCGCTCGTCGGCTATCTCGTCGCCGGCATCCTCGTCGGCCCCCACACGCCCGGCTTCGTCGCCGACCAGGAACTGGCGCTGGAGCTTGCCGAGATCGGCGTCATCCTGCTGATGTTCGGCGTCGGCCTCCACTTCTCACTGAAGGACCTGCTTTCGGTACGCGCCATCGCGGTTCCGGGCGCCGTGGTGCAGATCGCCTTCGCCACGGCACTCGGGCTCGGCCTCGCCTGGATCATGGGCTGGCCCGCCGGCGGTGGCCTCGTCTTCGGCCTGGCCCTGTCGGTGGCATCGACCGTCGTCCTGCTGCGCGCCATGCAGGAGCGCCGGCTGATCAATACCGAGAAGGGCCGCATCGCGGTCGGCTGGCTGATCGTCGAGGACCTGGCGATGGTGCTGGCGCTCGTCATCCTTCCGGCGGTCGCGGGCCTGCTCGGCGGGCAGGAAAACGCCGCCCAGCACACCAGCCAGTGGTTCGCCTTCCAGTACGACTACGGGATCTGGGGCGTGCTTGGCGTGACGCTCGCCAAGGTCGCGGCTTTCGTCATCGTCATGCTGGTGGTCGGACGGCGGGTGATCCCGTGGCTGCTGCACTACGTCGCCCATACAGGTTCGCGCGAACTCTTCCGCCTAGCGGTGCTGGCGATCGCGCTGGGCGTCGCTTTCGGCGCCGCGAAAATGTTTGACGTGTCGCTGGCGCTCGGCGCCTTCTTCGCCGGCATGATCATGAGCGAGTCCGAGCTCAGCCATCAGGCAGCCGAGGAGACGTTGCCGTTCCGCGACGCCTTCTCGGTCCTGTTCTTCGTGTCGGTCGGCATGCTCTTCGACCCGCTCAGCCTGTTCGAAAGCACCTGGCCGATCCTCGCCACGCTGTTCATCATCGTCATCGGCAAGTCGGTGGCGGCATTCGTGATCGTCGTGGCGTTCCGCCACCCGATCGGCACGGCGCTGATCATCTCGGCCAGTCTGGCGCAGATAGGCGAGTTCTCGTTCATCCTCGCCGAACTCGGCGTCTCGCTGGGACTGCTTCCCGAACAGGGCCGCGACCTGATCCTGGCCGGCGCGATCCTGTCGATCATCCTCAACCCGGTCGCCTTCGCGGCAGTGGAACGACTGCAGCCCTGGCTCGAGCGGCGCGGACAAGCAGCACCGCCCGTGCCGCTGCCCGGCGACACAACACCGGCGGCGCCGGCGGCCCCGTCGGCCGCGGCACCGGAGGGCGGCCCGCCGCCCAAGACTTCGCTCACCAACCATACGATCCTCATCGGCTACGGCCGGGTCGGCAGCCTGGTCGGCCAGTCGCTCAAGGAGGCCGGCCTGCCCTTCCTGGTGATCGAGGACGCCGACAAGATCGTCGAGAAGCTGGAAGCCGACCAGATCGAGACGGTGGTTGGCAATGCCGCCAAGGCCGAGGTGTTCAACGCCGCCAACCCGACGGCCGCGCGGCGACTGATCCTGGCGATCCCGAATGCCTTCGAAGCGGGACAGGCAACGCAGCGCGCCAAGGCGGCGAACCCCAACATCGTGGTCATCGCGCGCGCCCATTCCGACGCCGAAGTCGAATACCTGAAGGGTCTCGGCGCGGAGAGCGTCATCATGGGCGAACGCGAGATCGCCATGGGCATCGTTTCGCAGGTGCTGGAAGGCGAGGAAGGCGCGAAGGCGGATGCGATCGTCGAGGCGCTGTCGGAAGGCCACGTGCTGGATACGCCGGTCGACGGGGAGGCGCCGGCAAGCGATGCTCCTCCCGCAGCCGAGCCTCCCGCAAACGACACGCCGGAAGGCACCAAGCCGGAAGGCACCGACGCGACCAAACCGGGCTGAGACGTTTCCCGGCCCCCGGCCGGCCCGCCAAGAGCCCGATGCGATCAGACGTGCTGGCCGCCGTTGATGTGGATCTCGCTGCCGCTCATGTACGATGCGCGCTCGGAGCACAGGAAATAGATGATGTCGGCCACCTCGTCGGTGCGGCCGAGCCGACGCAACGGGATCGTCTCGACGATCCTGTCTGTGCCGGGCGACAGGATCGCGGTGTCGATCTCGCCGGGCGCGATGGCGTTGACGCGGATGCCGTGCGGGCCGAAGTCGGCCGCCATCTCGCGCGTCAGCGAGCCCAGCGCCGCCTTCGACGTCGCATAGGCCGTTCCGGCGAAGGGGTGTACGCGCGTGCCGGCGATCGAGGTCACGTTGACAATCGACCCTCCCGCTGCGGCGAGTTCCCTGAACAGTCCGCGTCCCAGCATGATCGGCGCGAAGAAGTTCACCTGGAAGACGTCACGCCAGACGTGCATGGGCGTGTCGAGCGAGTTGAGCCGCTCGCCGTCCTTCAGCTTCGGCGATATGCCTGCATTGTTGACCAGCGCATGCAGACGGCCGCCATTCGCCTCCAGCCGGTGGCGGATCTCGGCGACCGCGAGACCGACATCCTCGGGGTCCGAAAGATCGACCTTGATGTGGTCCTCCGGTCCGGCGGGCCAGGGACAATCCTCGGCGAAGGCCTGCCTGGAGCAGGTGATGACCCGCCAGCCCTCGCGCGAGAAGCGCTTCACCGTAGCGTGACCTATGCCGCGGCTTGCGCCGGTCAGCACGATCGTCTTCCTGCCGGTGTCGGTCTTGCCGATATCAGTCTTGCCAGTGTCGGTGGCCATCGCGGTCTCCCGGCGAAGGTTCTACCGGACGGGGCCGCCGATGGCGAGGCGCGTCAGTTTCCCATGATGACGTCGAGGATCGACGTCTCGCGCTTCTCCCGGCCCGGCTGGCCACCACCGCCGACATCCGCGGCCGGTCGCCGGATCGACGCGGTGACGCCGTCGTCGGACGCGGCCTGCCGGCGGACCGGCCGTGGAGCCGGCGCCGCGGCGACGGGCTCCTCGACTGAAGCGGGAGGTTGCGGCTTGCGGGTGACGGCGGGCGCCGGCGTGCCTTCACCGAGCGTGGCCGCCGGCGGCGCGACATCCATGGCGGGGACCGGCGCAGGCTCCGCATCCGGACGACGGTCGTAGCCGCCCGGCAGTTTCGCAACCGGGACGCCCTCGTGCGCGGCGAGCATGAACTCGTGCCATGCCTCGGCGGGCAGCGAGCCGCCGGTGATCTTGTTGGTCGGCGAACCGTCGTCGTTGCCGAACCAGACGCCGGTCGTGAGGTTGGCCGTGTAGCCGACGAACCAGGCGTCGCGCGAGTTCTGGCTGGTGCCGGTCTTGCCGGCGGCGGGCCAGCCGAAGGCGGCCTTGCGCGCCGTACCGTCCGCCAGCGTCTCGGTCATCATCGCGTTCATCATGCCGACGACGCCGGGCGAAATGACCCGCTTCATGCGGTCGCCGCGAAATTCGTAGAGGACCTTGCCCGACGCGGTGGTGACGCGCTGGACGAAATGGACTTCGGGCCGGTAGCCACCATTGGCGAAGGGCACATAAGCGGCGGTGAGTTCCAGCGGTGTCACCTCGGACGTGCCTAGCGCGATCGAGGTGTTGGCCTTGAGGTCCGATTCGATGCCCATGCGCCAGGCAGCCTCGACGACCGCGGCCGGACCGACCTCGGTGGTGAGCTGCGCGGCGACGGAGTTGAGCGACTTCGCCAGCGCCGTCGTGAGCGTGACGCGACCATAATACTTGCCGTTGTAGTTCTCCGGCGTCCACTTGCCGATCTTGATCGGCGCGTCGTTGCGGATCGACTCGGGGGTGCGGCCCTGCTCCAGCGCCGCGAGGAAAACGAAGGGCTTGAAGGCGGAGCCCGGCTGGCGGCGCGCCTCCGACGCCCGGTCGAACTGGCTGTCGGCATAGTTGGCGCCGCCGACCATGGCGCGCACCGCGCCGGTGTTGTCGATCGACACCAGCGCGCCCTGGCTGACGCGCAGCTTCCTGCCGCTCTCGGCGATCAGCCGGCGGATCGAGGCTTCCGCGAGGTTCTGAAGGTCGATGTCGACGGTCGTGTCGACCACCACGTCCTCGCGCACCTCGCCGATCAGGCCCGGCAGTTCCTCCATGATGCGGTCGGCGGCATAATGCTCGGAGCCGGTCCAGAAGGAGGCGACGCGCGCGGCCGGCGCGTTCATCGCCGTCTTCAGTTCCTTGTCGCCGATCATGCCCTCGTCGCGCATGGCGGCCAGAACGAGCTGGGCGCGACTGTCGGCCGCCTTCGGATCGCGGGCCGGCGACAGGCGCGACGGCGCCTTGAGAAGGCCGGCGAGCATGGCCGCCTCGGCCAGCGTCACGTCGCGAGCCGACTTGCCGAAATAGCGCCTGGACGCCGCCTCGACGCCATAGGCGCCCGAACCGAAATAGACCCGGTTCAGGTACATCTCGAGGATCTGGTCCTTGGTGTGCTTCTGCTCCAGCCACACGGAGAGCAGCACTTCCTGTACCTTGCGCTCGATGGTCCGGTCGGGCTTCAGGAACAGGTTCTTGGCGAGCTGCTGGGTCAACGTGGACCCGCCCTGGTGGAAGCGGCCGGTCGTCAGGTTTTCGAACATCGCGCGGCCAAGGCCGATCGGGTCGATGCCGAAATGCGAATAGAAGCGGCGGTCCTCGATCGCCATGACCGCCTGCGGGATGTAGGGCGACATCTCGTGCAGTCCGACGGACTCGCCGCCGGTCATGCCGCGATTGGCCAGCAGGCGGCCGTCGACCGCGACGATCTTGACGTTGGGAGGCCGGTCGGGGATCGCCCAGGTGACGGCCGAGGGCAGCTGCGCGCCATACCAGGCGACGATGCCGGCGCCGCCGATGCCGGCCCATATGGCGAGGATCAGGCACCAGTAGACGAAACGGCCCACGAGGCCGAAACGGCCGCGGCCTTTGCCCGCGCCGCCGCGCTTGCGGCCGGATTTCTTCGACGCCTTGCGGCGCGGCGACGGCACGACGCGGTCGTCCTCGCTGACCGACAGTCCGCGTGGAGCCTTGCCGCGCGCGGGGGCGTCGAAGGTCGGCTCGATGCGCCTGTTGGTTTTCGCCATGCGGTATGCAGTCCCGTGCCGTGAGCCGGCGCGGGTGGACACTAAATGCGGCGGGTTTAAGGGTCCGTTACGCGGCCGCTCGCCGCAGTGGGACGACAGGCGTCACTTCGGCAGCTGCTCGATGGTGAAGATGCCGTCGGTTTCCGGCTCGGCGACGTAGCGCTCGTCGGGCGTGAAGAAGCGGATGCGACGGTTGCGCGTGGCGTCGGCAAGATCGATCGCCCAGCCTTCCATCAGACGCCATGCGGCGATCTCGTCCATGACCGGAAAGACCCTGGCGCAGGCGGGATCGATCTCGATTTCCTGCCCGCCGATGGTGACATCCTTCTTCAGGACAACGCGGCATGCCTTCTTGCCGCTTTCGTCCATGATCTGCCATGGGCCGTAGAAGTCTTCCAGCATGGCCGGGTCGACCTCGGCCGGGTCCATCGGCTTGAGATCAGCCTGGGCAAGCGAAGGAGACGCCGCGATCGACAGGAGCGCGGCGAGAAAGACTGCGCGCATGTCAGGCTGATCGTACGAGGCGGATCAGGACCAGCAGCAGCACGGCGCCGATCGTCGCGTGAATGATCGCGGCGAGGACACCGCCGCCAAACGCAAGTCCGACCGTGGGGAACAGCCATCCGGCGATGAAGGCGCCGACGATGCCGACCACGATGTTGCCCAGGATGCCGAAGCCGTAACCCTTGACGATCAGGCCGGCGAGCCAGCCGGCGACCGCGCCAATCAGGAGGAAGACGATGATGCTCTCGGTGCCCATATCCATGTCGACCACTCCTCGTTCACGCGCTGACAGAACCAGATCGGGGCGAGCGTGTCGAGACGCGCGGGGAGCCGTGCGGCTACTCCTCGCCGTCGTCGCCCGCGGTCGACCATGAATGCGGCTCGATGCGCTTCAGCGTGTCGCTGTCGACGTAGGTCCACCAGCCGCCTTTTCCGCCATCGGGGCCTGCCGGCCGATAGAAAGCCGGCGACGAGTTCTCCACGCCGTCGCGGTCGCGCCACATCACGGTGACCTGGCGGCCGTCCTTCGGCGCGGTATCTATGGGGTTCGGCATGGGTTCCCTCCGGTTGCCTGCGTCCCTCAACGCGGACGGCGAATCGCCGTTGCGTCGGGCACGCCACGTCAGGCCTGCCACATCAGGAGTGCGCGAAGATGTCTTCCTCGCCCCACCCCATCAGGTCGAGCTTCGACCGTGTCGGCAGGAAGCGGAAGCAGGCATCCGCCTCGGCGGTGCGGTTTTCCCGCTCGAGCCGCGCCGTCAGCACCTCACGCAGGCGGTGAAGGTAAAGGACGTCCGATGCCGCGTAGTCGAGCTGCTCGGGGGTCAGCGTCTCGGCCGCCCAGTCCGACGACTGCTGAATCTTGGACAGGTTCACGCCCAGGAGTTCGGCGCAGATGTCCTTCAGGCCGTGCCGGTCGGTATAGGTCCGGGTCAGGCGCGAGGCGATCTTGGTGCAGAAGACAGGCTGCGGCATGACGCCGAAGGCGTGGAAGAGAACTGCCAGGTCGAAGCGGCCGAAATGGAAGATCTTCGTGACCTTCCTGTCGCGCAACAGGCTGACGAGGTTCGGCGCCTTGCGCTGGCCGGGCGCGATCTGGATGACGTCGGCAGTTCCGTCGCCGGGCGATATCTGCACGACGCAGAGACGGTCGCGCAGGGGGTTGAGGCCAAGCGTCTCGGTGTCGATGGCGATGGCGTCTACGGCGTAGTTGGATAGGTCGGGAAGATCGTTCTTGTGGAAACGGACGGTCATCTGCGGCCTCAGTGCGTCAGCGCGTGCAGGATGCGCGCCCAGGAACGCTGGCCGCGATGGAAGGAAGCGAGCTCGTACTTCTCGTTGGGCGAGTGGATGCGGTCGTCGTCGAGTCCGAAGCCGACCAGGAGCGAGTCCATGCCGAGCAGCTTCTGGAAGTCGCCGACGATCGGGATCGAGCCTCCCATGGCGATCGGCAACGCCGCCTTGCCCCATTCCTCGGTAAGCGCGGTCCTGGCGCGGGTGATCAGCGGCGAGTCGTAGGCCAGCTGAATGGCCGGCGAACCGCCATGCGCGTGGAAGCTGGCGCTGCAGTCGGCGGGCAGCCGCTGTTCGACGAAGGTGCGGAAGGCGGCGCGGATCCTGTCCGGGTCCTGCTTGTGGACGAGCCGGAAGGAGACCTTGGCGCTCGCCTTGGCGGCGATGACGGTCTTGAAGCCGGCGCCTTCGTAGCCACCGGAAATGCCGTTGAACTCGGCGGTCGGCCGGGCCCAGAGCAGTTCGAGCACCGAGCGCCCCTTCTCGCCGGACGGGATAGACAGTCCGATTTCGCCGAGAAACGCCTCGGCCGTCAGCCCCAGCCCGTCCCAGGCCTGCTTGACCTGCGTCGGCGTCTCCTCGACGCCATCGTAGAAGCCCGGGATCGTGACGCGACCGGTGTCGTCGTGGACGTCGGCCAGGATCTTCGACAGGATGCGGATCGGGTTGGCAGCCGCGCCGCCGTAGTGGCCGGAATGCAGGTCCCGGTTGGCCGCGTGGATCGTCACCTCCTCGCCGACAAGACCGCGCAGCGCCGTCGAGATGGCCGGCGTATCGCGGTCCCACATGCCGGTGTCGCAGACCATGGCGAAGTCGGCCTTCAGCTCCTTTGCATTGGCCTCGAGGAACGGCTTGAGCGACGGCGAGCCGGACTCCTCCTCTCCCTCGAAGAGAAGCGTGATCCTGGCAGGCAGCGACCCATGCACCGCCTTCCAGGCGCGGCACGCCTCGACGAACAGCATCAGCTGGCCCTTGTCGTCCGATGAACCCCGACCGGTGATGACCTTGCGGCCGGGTTCGACCTCGCGCACGGCGGGCTCGAAAGGATCATGCGTCCAGAGCTCGAGCGGATCGACCGGCTGCACGTCATAGTGGCCATAGAACAGGAGATGCGGGGCGCCAGCCGGACCGTCGTGGTGCGCGACGACCATCGGATGGCCGGTGGTGTCGCGCACCGAAGCGTCGAAGCCGATCGTCTTCAGGTCGGCCACCAGCCATTCGGCGGCCCGGCGGCAGTCTTTGGCGTAAGCCGGGTCGGTCGAGATCGACTTGATGCGCATCAGCTCGAACAGCCGGGTCAGGCTGTTTTCGAGGTCCTGATCGAGACGGGTGAGCACGGGAGCGATCTTTGACATGGCGGGCCTTTCGAATCTGCGGCGCCACCGTAGTTGCCCGATCGTCAAACTGAAAGGCTGGAGGCCTTGGGCCAGCTGGATCGAGGGCAAAAAAATGCCGCCGTGGCGGAGGGGGATACCACGGCGGCGCTACTCAAACGATGCGACAGCCCGGAGAGGGGGGATAGGCTGCCGCATGTTGTCCGGAACAGGCGGGGGACGGGCCTAGAGACCGGACATCGACATAAACTGCCGATGACCTGCATTTGGTCGCTGGAACGTGGCGATTCAAGGGCACGAAGATTACATCTCTGTAACAGTCCCGTGAGAATCGGACGCCATGCCATGGCAGTATGCGGCCGGCGCGGCATGGACAGCCCCGCCTGCCCGCGCTACCCGTTTCGGCCATGGCAAACGGCAAGCATCTCTTCCTCGTCGACGGCTCCGGCTACATCTTCCGCGCCTACCACGCGCTGCCGCCGCTGACCCGCAAATCGGACGGCCTGCCGGTCGGCGCCGTGTCCGGCTTCTGCAACATGCTGTGGAAGCTCATGCTCGACGCCCGGAACACCGACGTCGGCAAGGCGCCGACGCATTTCGCCGTGATCTTCGACTACTCGTCGAAGACCTTCCGCAACGACCTTTATGCCGACTACAAGGCCAATCGCTCGGCCCCGCCCGAGGACCTGATCCCGCAGTTCGGGCTGATCCGCCAGGCGACGAAGGCTTTCGACCTCCCGTGCATCGAGATGCAGGGCTTCGAGGCGGACGACCTGATCGCGACCTATGCAAGGCTGATGCGCGAGGCCGGCGGCGACACGACCATCGTCTCCTCCGACAAGGACCTGATGCAGCTCGTCGGTCCGACCGTCGCGATGTACGACCCGGTGAAGGACAAGACGATCGGCATCCCCGAGGTTATCGAGAAGTGGGGCGTGCCGCCCGAGAAGATGATCGACCTGCAGGCGCTGACCGGCGACTCCGTCGACAATGTGCCCGGCGTGCCCGGCATCGGGCCGAAGACCGCGGCGCAGCTGCTTGAGGAATATGGCGACCTCGACACGCTGCTGGCCCGGGCCTCGGAGATCAAGCAGCAGAAGCGGCGCGAGAACATCATCCAGTTCACCGAGAGCGCCCGCATCTCACGCGAACTGGTGAAGCTGAAGAACGACGTGCCGGACGTCGAGCCGATTGACGATTTCGTGCTCCAGCCGCCGAACGGGCCGAAGCTGATCGGCTTCCTCAAGGCCATGGAGTTCACGACCCTGACCCGCCGCGTGGCCGAGGCGACCGGGGCGGATGCGTCGGCCGTCGACCCGGTGACCGTCGAGGTGCAGTGGGGCGATGCGGCGCGCGGGCCCGACCTCGATGCCGCGCCGGTCGTCACGACAGGCAGCGGCGACGTGGTCGAAGGCGACGTCGCGCCGGCACGCGACGACCCGACGCCGCCGTCGGGGACCGTCGAGGCGTTCGCCCGGAAGGCAGCAGAAGCCGCCGCCGCCAGCAAGATCGACCGCAGCGTCTACGTCACGATCCGCGACCTGCCGATGCTGGAAGCCTGGATCGCCGAGGCGCGCGAGGAGGGCGTGGTCGCCTTCGATACCGAGTCGACGTCGCTCGACGCGATGCAGGCGGAACTCTGCGGCTTCTCGCTCGCCATCCGCCCGGGCCGCGCCGCCTATGTGCCGCTGACGCACAAGGCCGGCGCGGGCGATCTGCTCGGCGGCGGACTGGTCGAGGGGCAGATCCCGGTGCGCGACGCGCTGAAGGCACTGAAAAGCCTGCTCGAGGACCCAAGCGTCCTGAAGATCGCGCACAACCTCAAATACGACCTGCTGCTGATGTGGCAGCACGGTATCGACGTGCGCCCCTACGACGACACGCTGCTGATGTCCTATGTCTGCGACGCGGCGAACTCGCTGGCGACGCACGGCATGGATGCGCTGTCGGAGCGGTGGCTGGGTCACGTACCGATCGCCTTCAAGGACGTCGCCGGCTCGGGAAAAAGCTTCCGTACCTTCGACTTCGCCGACATCGCGCAGGCAACCGCCTATGCGGCCGAGGACGCCGACGTGACGCTGCGACTCTGGCACGTCTTCAAGCCGCGCATGGTCGAGAAGAAGGTGGTGTCCGTCTACGAACGGCTGGAACGACCGCTGGTGCCGGTGCTGGTGCGCATGGAGCAGCAGGGCATCTCCGTCGACCGGCAGATCCTGTCGCGGCTGTCGGGCGAGCTGGCCCAAGGGGCGGCCGGGCTGGAGGAAGAGATATACCAGCTTGCCGGCCAGCGCTTCACGATCGGCTCGCCGAAGCAGCTCGGCGACATATTGTTCGGCACGATGGGCCTGCCGGGCGGCTCCAAGACGAAGACGGGCCAGTGGTCGACTTCGGCGCAGGTGCTTGAGGACCTTGCGGCCGAAGGGCATCCGCTGCCGCGCAAGATCGTCGACTGGCGCCAGCTGACCAAGCTGAAGTCGACCTACACGGACGCGCTGCCGGGCTTCATCAATCCGAATACCAACCGGGTCCACACGAGCTACGCGCTGGGCGCCACGACGACGGGGCGCCTGTCGTCGTCCGATCCGAACCTCCAGAACATCCCGGTCCGCACGGCCGAGGGCCGGAAGATCAGGACCGCCTTCATCGCCACGCCCGGCAACAAGCTCATCTCGGCCGACTACAGCCAGATCGAGCTGCGCGTGCTCGCCCACGTGGCCGACATCCCGCAGCTGAGGCAGGCATTCGCCGACGGCCGGGACATCCACGCGGCGACGGCGTCGGAAATGTTCGGCGTGCCGGTCGAAGGCATGCCCGGCGAGATCAGGCGACGCGCCAAGGCAATCAATTTCGGCATCATCTACGGTATCTCCGCCTTCGGGCTCGCCAATCAGCTGTCGATCCCGCGCGAGGAAGCCTCGGATTACATCAAGAAGTATTTCCAGCGCTTTCCGGGCATCCGCGACTACATCGATTCCACCAAGCAGTCGGCGCGCGACATCGGCTATGTCGAGACGATCTTCGGGCGGCGCATCCACTATCCCGACATAAAGTCGTCGAACCCTTCGGTGCGCGCCTTCAACGAGCGCGCCTCGACCAATGCCCGCCTGCAGGGCACGGCGGCGGACATCATCCGCCGGGCCATGATCCGCATCGACCCGGCCCTGGAGACGGCCGGGCTGAAGGACACGCGCATGCTGCTGCAGGTCCATGACGAACTGATCTTCGAGGCGCCCGAGGCCGAGGTCGAGGCGGCGATCCCGGTCATCAAGGCCGTGATGGAAAACGCCGCGATGCCTGCGGTGGCGATGAAGGTGCCGCTGCAGGTGGACGCGCGGGCGGCGCATAACTGGGACGAGGCGCATTAGGTGCGCCGAGATTCAGGTGAGAGCGGCCTGCAAATGGCCGGTTGCTGCGCTTCCGGTGCTCACGTACCCGAATGTACGCTCCGCTCCGGGTCTCGAAACCCTCCATTTTCGGCTCGCCCTGACCTGAATCTCGACACACCTTGACCGGCCACGCATGGATCTGTTGTTCGCCGTCGACCTGCCGACCCTGCTTTCCTTCGCGCTGGCCTCGTTGCTCATCGAGCTGACGCCGGGGCCGAACATGACCTATCTGGCGCTGGTGGCGGCGAGCGACGGGCGGCGCGCGGGCTTAGCGACCGTGGCCGGCGTAGCGCTCGGCCTGACGATCGTCGGGGCGATCGCCGCGGTGGGGGTGGCGGAGATCGTGCAGGCGTCGGATGTCCTCTACGAGGGTCTGCGCTGGGCCGGCGTCGTCTTCCTGCTCTATCTCGCGTGGGAAGGCTGGTCTTCCGGACCGGGCACGGCGTCGGCAAGAGACGGCGAGCGCGGACGCTACTTCCGGCGCGGGCTGGTCACCAACCTCCTGAACCCCAAGGCGGCCGTCTTCTATGTCGCGGTTCTGCCGACCTTCATCGAGCCAGGCCGCCCGCCGCTGCCGCAGACCGCGATGCTGACCGCGGTCTACGTCGCGGTTGCGACCGCGGTACATGGGGCCATCGTCGGCCTCGCGGGCACGCTGGAGCCGGTGCTCAACGATCCGCGCCGCGAAAGGATCGCCCGGCGCGCCCTGTCGGCCGCGCTCGCCGTGGTCGCACTGTGGTTCGGCTGGTCGACGGCCAGGTGAGGCTCACGCCGCCAGCGCGGCGCATGTCGCGCAGGTTCCGCGGAACTCGATGACAGCCTTGCGCGGCGCGAAACCCGAGGCGGAGACCCAGGCGTCGAGCTTCTCGCCCATCGCATGGTCGCTGATCTCGGCCACCTGGCCGCAGCGGTCGCATATGGCGAAGGCCGCCATGTCATGCCCATGATCATGGTCGTGGCCATGCGTTCCGGCGCAGGCGACGAAGGCGTTGAGACTCTCCAGGCGATGCACCAGCCCAGCCTTGATGAGACCGTCCAGTGCCCGGTAGACCTGCAGCGGCGCACGGAAACCGGCATCGCGCAACTGGTCGAGAAGGGAATAGGCACTGAGCGGCGCGCTCGCGCCTTCCAGCGCACCGAGCACCAGCGCCTGGTTCTTGGTCAGACCTTCGCGTGCCGTCATCTGTCCCCGCCGATCATCCATCGCGTCCAGTTTCGCACGGCCGGCATTGCCTGTCATGCGGTCGCGTCCGTCTCAGATAGGGTGTCGAAGTCGCGGGCGCGACCGGCGTCCGGCACCCGTGGGCGCGACGATTGTGGCGGCTGGCCGCCACGTTGGTGAGCCCTGCATGAACGGCATGTTCAGACTGGAACCAATGGCGGTGGCGCAGCACCATTCACGTCTGCTTGATCAGCGCTGTCACATATAGCCAAGTACATGTATTCGCTGATCTTTGATTGACTCTTGGCGGTTAGGGCCGCCCATGCCCGACAACGTGGGGCGGCGCTGTCGCCGGTTCCCAAATCCTGACAAAATGTTACATGAGTTGTTCGCGCCATTCGAGTTGCCCCGATGGGCTTGGGAGAACCACCATGGTGATACTGACACGCCGCGGCCTGCTGCTTGGCGCCAGCGCGCTGACCGCTGCCGGCATGCTGCCCTTCCGCATGGCCAGCGCGCAGGCCGGACGCGCCTACCACGCGCTGCTCATCGCCTGCACCGCCTACCCGAACCTGCCGGCGCGTGCATCGCTGGTCGGCCCTAACCATGACGCCGTGCTGGTCCGCGAGTTCCTGACCACGCAGGCCGGCTTCGACCCGAAGAACGTGACCGTGCTCGCAGACGACATCGAGGGCGCCGCGGCATCGCCGACGCATGCGGGCATCCTCGAAGCCTTCGCGTCGCTGACGAAGCGCATCAAGGAAGAGGCCAAGGGCGAGCGCTCCAACGCCTTCGTCTACGTGCACCTCTCCGGCCACGGCACCCAGCAGCCGCAGAGCATCGTGAACGACGAGACCGACGGGCTCGACGAGGTGTTCCTGCCGCGCGACACCGGCCTCTGGGAAGACCAGACCAAGGGCATCCCGAACGCGCTGATGGACAACGAGGTCGGCCAGGTGCTCGACGAACTGCGCGCCACGGGCGCCTTCGTCTGGATCGTGTTCGACTGCTGCCATTCCGGCTCCGCGACCCGGGCGCTTGCGCCGGTCGGCGACGAGCAGGTGGCCGAGCGCAAGATCGAGTTCCCGGAACTGATCGCCCCCGACGCCAAGGAGGCCGGCGAGAAGGCCTGGCTCGCGGCGGGCGCGGCGAACGCCTCGCGCAGCGTCGGCGAGGACGGCGAGCGGGCGCCGGCCTTCAGGCTCAATCCGAAGGGCGCCGAGCCGCTCGGCGCCGGCGGCCTCGTGGCCTTCTATGCCGCGCAGACGATCGAGACCACGCCGGAAATGCCGCTGCCCAAGGGCTCTCCGGACGCCACCAAATACGGCCTCTTCACCTTCACGATCTTCTCGAAGCTGGCGGAGAACCCGGCCATCACCTATCGCCAGCTCGGCCACGCCGTGCTGCAGCAGTACTCGGCCGACAGCCGCAACAAGCCGACCCCGCTGTTCGAGGGCGAGCTCGACGCGGCCGTGTTCGGCAGCGAGAAGCTCGAAACCGCCCTGCAGTGGCCGATCGCGGTGAAGGGCACCGCGGCGACGCTGCCGGCCGGCCTCATGCATCGCCTGGTGCCCGGCACCAAGCTCGCCATCCTGCCGACGCCGATCTCGGAGATGTCGGACGCGGTCGGCTATGTCGAAGTCCAGAAGGCCGAGAACCTGTCGAGCCGCATCGCGCCCGTGGCGTTCGACAACAAGCCGGCACTCGCCGTCGAGCAGTTCCCGCCGAACGCCTATGCCCGCGTCGCGGAGTTCGTCGTCGACTACCGGCTGGTCGTGGCGCGGCCGGCGCCGAGCCAGGGGCTCGACGCGGAAGTGGCGCTGGTCAACAGGACGCTTGAGGAGCTCGCGGCCGACGACAAGCAGCGCTTCCGGATCCAGCTGGTCGAGCCGGGCGCGGAGGCGGACCTGCGCTTCGCGGTGGCCCGCGAGAACGCCATCGCGGCGATGTCGAACGACGCGACCGACAAGCCGGCACTGTGGTTCCTGCCGCCGTCCGGCGACGTGACGCTGCAGGACGGCCGCAAGCCGCCGCTGGTGATCATCGACACGGCCGATGCGCAGAAGCTCAAGGACGCGACCGCCAGCAACATGCTGACCATCTACCGGGCATCCAGCCTGTCGCGGCTGGCCGCGGCGTCGGACTACGCGACGGACCAGGTCAGCGTCGAGTTCCGCATCCTGCGCCAGGACGACGGTGCGCTGGAGCCGCTGCAGGAAGCAAAGGTGCCGTTCGTGAAGCCCGGCGACCAGGTGCACATCCTCGCCGATAACAAGTCGAACAAGCTGGTCGACATCAACATCCTCTACATAGGCTCCGACTACTCGATCACCCACATCGACGCGCAGCGTCTCGTGCAGGGCGGCAAGGTCGAGGAAGGCCTGCTGGAGATCACCGACTCCAGCTACGGCATGGAACGGATGATCGCCGTCATCACGGAAGCGCCGCCGCAGAGCGAACTGGAGGATCTGTCCTTCCTGCAGCAGGGCGGCGTGCCGCCGGCGACCCGCGCTGTCGGCGGACCGCTCGGCTTCTCCGACATGCTGCGCGACATCGGCATGGCGCCGGCGACCCGCGCGGCGATGAAGCTCGGCGACAAGGGCGGCAACAAGGGCGCGGTCTTGATCTTCCCGATGGAGACCGTGCCGCGCAGCTGACGCGGCCGACAACCGCGACGGCGGGCGCGCCAGGCACTTGCGCCCGCCAGTCCACTTGTGATCATTCCGCCTTCGCCGGCAGGTAACCGAGAATGCCCAGCCGCCTCCAGAGCAAAGCCATGAGAAAGCCTATCGCACCCCTCGTCCATCGCGTTCTCGCCGCCGGTTTTGCGACGCTCTTCGCCGGTTCCGCCGTCGCCGCCGAGAACGACTGCGGCCTCTGCGACAAGGAGGTCGTGATCGACGCAGAACTCGCCAGCTGCTTTCTGGAGCACTACCAGGAATTCGCGGCCAAAGGCGGCACGGTCGTGGTGGACCTCAGCGAGTGTGCCTCGCGCGGCATCGTCAACATCCTGCCGGGACCGGGCGGGCAGACGCAGCAACCGGATACCTCCTTCCTCGTCTCGCAAGCACAGCTCGACTGCCTGAAGAAGAAGCTGGAAGACCCGGCGCTGGTGCTCGACCCGACTGCGACGATCGACCTCGAAAGCTGCGGATGACGGCACGCAAACGCAAACTGACCGGGACGGAAGCGCCGGCCTCCCCGACACTGACGGGAGCGCCGGCGCCGGCCGTTTCGGCGGCGGTTGCAGCACCGAAGAAGAAGCAGACCCTGCCCGAGACCACGGAAGGGCTTCCCTGGCCGAGCAACCACGAGATCAAGAAAGAGAGCAATCCCTTCACCGATCGCGACTGGCGGATGCTCGCCTATGCGTGGACCGGCCTGCTGGTCCGCATCGTCATCATCTTCGGCGCGATCTTCACCGTCGTGCAATTCCTCGCCAACCGCGAGCAGGCGAGCGTGCAGCGTTCGTTCGAGCTGGTCGAGCTCTGGGAGCGGAGCGAATACCAGGCGGCGCAGAAGGCGCTGACGGATCGGCTCGTGGGCCTGAACGAAATCTTCGGCAAGGATTTCCCCAAGAACCCGACGCCGGCCGAGACCGAGTTCTACTTCCGCAAGCTCGGCGACGCGGCGCTGACCGCGAATGGCGGCACGATGCCGCTGGCCGAGTTCCAGGAACACTTCGACCGGATCGTCTATTTCCTGAACCGGGTCGCGTTCTGCGTGACGGAGGACATCTGCTCGCCGAAGGTCGCGGACGCTTATTTCAAGGACTTCGCCGTTTCCTTCTGGCAGTATTTCTCCGGCCATGTCGAACGGCAGCGCAAGGGCGGCGCGACGAGCTACGCGCAGGCGATCGAGGCCTATGTGAAGCGCGGCGGGGCGGCAGCGGACGGAGCCCGCTGAGATGCGGCCGGGAAGCTTCATCGTCGCCGCTCTCACATTCCTTGGTATCAGCCTGTCCAGCGCGCGCGCCGCCGACGCGCCGGGATTCTTCCTCGATCTCGACACAGGCGGACACCGCGCCTTCGTGAAGGACCTGGCCTTCACCCCGGACGGCGAGTTCCTCGTCTCCGCTTCGGACGACAAGACGATCCGCGTCTGGGACTGGCGCACCGGCGTCACGCTCAAGACGATCCGCGGACAGATCGGCGAGTCCAACGACGGCAAGGTCTTCGCCGTCGCCGTCTCGCCGGACGGCAAGACGGTGGCCGCCGCCGGCTATTTCGGACTGGGGCTTGGCGAGAACCCTCCCTATGGCGACGTGCGCCTGTTCGACCTGTCGACCGGCCGGCTGTCGAGCGTCCTGAAAGGTCCGGACTACGCGGTCTACGACCTCGCCTTCTCGCCGGACGGCACGCTGCTCGCGGCAGGCGGTCAGGACGGGTTCGCCTATCTCTGGAAGCGGGATACAGGCGGCGCCTGGACCGCCGACCGCCGGCTCGATGCCGATTCCGTCCATATCGACAAGCTGGCCTTCGCGGCAGGGGGCAAGCGCCTTGCGGCGACGACGACCGACTTCGGCATACGGCTCTGGAACCTGGAGACTGACGAGCCGGTGGAGATGCCCGACGCATCCGTTCTCGAGGACACGCCGGTGATGGCGCTTGCCGTCTCCCCCGACGGAAGCCGCTTCGCCACCGGCAATTCTGAAGGCCTCGTCCAGATCTGGCGCGCCGAGGACGGGAGCCTCGAAAGGGCGTTGCCATCGCTCGATTTCCTCGTCGGCTCGCTAGCCTTCACCGGCGACGGCGCCCGCCTGGTCGCCTCCTGCGGCTATCGCTGCGCCGACAGGAACAGGACGCTGATCGTACCTATCGAGGGCGGCGCGCCCTCCGAGTTCCGCGGCCATGACGGCACGGTCTATGCCAGCGCGCTCTCGCCCGACGGGACGCTGATCGCCACGGCCGGCGGCGCGCGCCACACCATCCTCTTGTGGGACGCTGCGACCGGCGAGATCCGCCACACGCTCGAAGGCAATGGCCGGCCAGTCACCGCCATCGGCATCGACGAGAAGAGCCTCGACATCGCCTGGGGCAACGCCAATCCCTGCCCGGACAGGATAGCCTGCCCGGAGATACTCGGCGCTCTCGACACGCACCTGCTGCTGCCCACCGCCGAGCGCTTCTTCGAGCATCCGGAGCCGCTGACGAACGACGCCTCCGGCTATGTGCGCTCGAAGCACGAGATCGCGCCGTGGTCGCTCTCGGCGACGTCGGGCGGCAAGCCGGTCCTGGACAACGCCGTGCTGGAAGTCCGGCAGGACGGGGAGGTGGTAAGGACCATCACCAACGACGCCACCAATGGTTACCTGCACGCGGCCTTCTCGCTGGTGGACAAGGGGCTGAGGCTGGTGACCGGGGGCAATGATGGAACGCTGATCGAATACTTCAGCGCGACGGCCGAGCAGGCGGGCGAGTACCGCGACGGCCACACCGGCGAGGTGAACGCCCTGGCGATTTCCGAGCGCAGCAATCTGATGGTCACCGGCAGCGCCGACCAGACGATCCGGCTCTGGAACCTCGAGACGCGCGAATTGATCGTCTCGATGTTCTTCGCGGGCAAGGAGTTCGTGGTCTGGATGCCGCAAGGCTACTATTACGCGTCCGACGACGGCGACAACCTGATCGGCTGGCACCTGAACCAGGGGCCGGCCAAGGAAGCGCGTTTCGTGCGCGCCGCGCAGCTGAAGCGCTATCTTTGGAGCCCCGAGATGGTGCGCCGAGCCATCGTGCTCAGAAGCGCGAAAGCCGCTGTCGCGGAGATGCGGCCGGGCGTCGACAAGGAACTGGAACGGCTTCTGGAGCGCAAGCCGCCCGAGTTCGACATCAGGATAGCCGACGACCAGTCCGGTGCGCCCGAAGGACATGTGGGGATCGAGATCGTCGGCGCGGAAGACCCGGACGCTGCTTCCTCGCAATTCACCGTGCTCGCCAACAGCCGCAACGTAACCGGCGCGGCCACGCGCTCGATCACCGGCGACGGCAGCCGGCAGGTGATGTTCGTGCCAGTGCAGGAAGGCGAAAACAGCATCAGCATCACCGGCGTGAACGGCTTCGGCTACCTGACCGAGCGCGGGGTCAAGGTGATCGGCAAGAAGCCGCGCGAGGAGGCGAAGAAGGGCAAGCTCTATGTCGTGGTGATCGGCGCGGAGAAATATCCTCTACTGCCGACGGCCTGCAGCGGACGCTCGTGCAACCTCGCCTATCCGGTCGACGACGCGGCGGAGTTCCTGCGCGTCGTGGCCGACAAGTCGGCGCCGCTCTACAGCGGAATGGAAGTGCTGGCGATCGCCAACCGCGAAGCGCTGGACGAGGCGCCGGAGCGCGCCGAGGCGCTGGCCCGCATCGTGCCCCTCGACGACGTGCTGGAGCCCGAGGCCGACACGATCACCGACGAGGTCGCCGACTTCCTGGAGAAGCCCGGCCCGGACGACACGACGATCGTCTTCGTCGCAGGCCATGGTGTGAATGTCGGCGAGAAATACTACTTCGTCCCGTCCGACGGACGCACCCAGGACGGCGGCGAATTCCGGCGCTCCTCGCTGGTCAACTGGAGCGACATACAGGACGCGGTGGAGGAGGCGGAAGGCACGCGGCTGATGCTGCTCGACACCTGCCACGCCGCCAACGCCTTCAACCCGGCGCTGGAAAAGGCGGCGGCCGATGCGCGCATCGTCGTGTTCTCGGCGACCGCCGCCAACAACACGGCGCAGGAACGCAGCGAACTCGGCCACGGCGTCTTCACCTTCGCGGTGATGAACGGCCTGCGCGGCGAGGCCAACACGTCGGGCGACGGGGTGAGGCTGCTCGGCCTTGCCGACTACATCTACCGCGAGATCGTTCGGCTGACGGCCAATCAGCAGAAGCCGTTCTATTACATCAGCAACATGGAAAACATCCTGCTCGCGCAGCCATGAGGAGCGCGGCCGCACATGTTTCGGCGCAGTCGCCATTGCTGGCACTGCTCTGCCTGCTGATCTTCGCGACGGCCGCCAGCGCCGCGCCGGCTTGCCCGCCGGACGACGCCGACTATCCGCCCTTCTACAAGGACAGCCGCCTGTTCGACGGGCCGATCGCCGAGGCGGCGACGCTTGCCCCGTCGAGCCGCCGCCTGACGGGCATCGTCGTGCCGCATCATCTTACCGCCGCGCATCTCGTGGCGCTGGGTTTCCAGGCCGCATCGGGGCAAGCCTACAAGCGCATCGTCATCCTCGCGCCCGACCATTTCCGCGGCTCATCGAAACCCTTCGCGACGACGAAGCGTGGCTTCTCGACTGTCTATGGGCGGGTGGCGACGGACGCGGACGCCGCCCGCACACTGCTGGACATGGCGGACATCGTGGAGGAGTCCTGCCTGTTCGACAAGGATCACGGCGTCAGGGCGATGCTGCCCTTCATCCGGCACTATTTCCCCGGTGCGGCGGTGGTGCCCGTCGCCGTGTCGCTGCGCTCCGGCCGCGACGACTGGGAGCGCATGGCGGCAAAGCTGCAGTCGATGGTCGACGCCGACACGCTGGTGGTCGAGTCGACCGACTTCTCCCACTACCTGCCGCATCACGAAGCCCGCAGGCGCGACCAGGAAACGCTGAACGTCATGGCGTCGGGATCGCTCGACCAGCTGGCGCTGCTGACCCAGCCGGCGCATCTCGATTCGCTCGGCGCGCTCTACATCCAGACGCGGCTGCAGGTGCGCGCCTGGGGCGCGCTGCCGGTCGTCATCGCCAACGAGAACCAGCAGCAGTACGACACACGCACGATCGCCGAGACGACCAGCTACATCGTGGTGCTTTTCGGGCCGGACGACGGTACGCGCGTCGATCCGGTGCCCGACGACGTTGAGACCGTCATCTTCGCGGGAGACGTCAATTTCGGCCGCGCGATGAAGCACGCGCTGATCGGCGACGGCGCGGAGGAACGCGTGCTTGACGCGGTCAGGGCGCGGACGCGCGGCGCGCCTTTGGTCGTCAACCTCGAAGGCGTGATCCTGCCCAACGTACCTGAGGCGCTCGACGACATGACGCTGGCGATGCCGCGCGACCTGACGCTGGACTGGCTGCGGAAGCTGAACGTCGCCGCGGTCGGGCTCGCCAACAACCACGCCATGGACCTCGGCGCATCCGGCTATGCGGAGACGCTCGACGCGCTGGGCGAGGCGGGCATCCCCCAATTCGGACAGGGCGAGGCGGTGGCGCTTGGCTCCCTCGACATCGTCGGCCTGACCGACATCGACACCAACGGTTCGCCGCAGGTCGACCTGCTCACCCCTGAACTGCTCGATCGCCTCGTGAGGCCCGACGGCCGGCGGCCCGTCGTCGCGTTCGTTCACTGGGGCCGCGAATACGTCACCGAGCCGTCGGAGCGCGAAAGGATGCTGGCCGAGGAAATGCGGCTTCGCTCCGTCACGGCCATCGTCGGCGCGCATCCGCATGTGGCCAGCGACGACCTCGAGGCACTGGCGGGCGGCGAGACGCTCCTCGCCTATTCGCTCGGCAACTTCCTGTTCGACCAGACGGCGGCCAAGTCGTCCGGCGCGCTGCTGGAGCTCAAGGTTTTCAGACAGGGAACGGTGGCGGCCCGGCTGGTGCCGCTGCCGAACCTGTTCGAACTGGCGACGAAATAGCGGTCAGCAGCCGCCACCGGTCGGGTCGAGATAGCAGACGGGAAGCTGGACCTGGGACTGGTAGTCGGACACGCGTGGCCGGAAGTAGTAGAGGCTCACCGGCTTAGATCGCCGCTCGCTGCCGTCCGCCAGCCTGGCCACCACCTGGAACTGGTGGAACGACGTCATCTGAGAATGCATCTTCAGCCGCGCCGTGTATTCGCGCAGGTTCTTGTTGCCCCGCAGCGGCATGTCGACCACGTAGTCGCGCCGGTTGATCGGCAGGTCCACGTCCTGGTAGCGGGCCGCCTCCGGCGCGCCGCCGAAGCCGTCGCCGCATTCGGCGAGGTTGTCCGGCACCTCGATGGTGGTCAGCGCGATGTCGACCTGGAAGGGCTCGCTCTGCTGGTACACCGTCCCCGCGTCGTCGGCCCATGAATAGTCGAACGTGCCGACCGCCGTCGTGAATAGCTTGTCCTCGCCCCAGACGTAGTCGGCCAGTTCGCCGAAGCCGACAGTGTTGAAGACCTGGCTGCGACAGACCGCGATGCCCTCGATCGACGGGCAGGAGAACCGCTCCGCCGCGAGCTTGACCGTGTCGGCGCCAGCCTCGGCGATGACGTCCTCGATGTTGACGTCGGTGCCGTTGTCGAAGCCGGCCACCGGCCGCGTGAAGCTGCGCGACATCGGGCCTTCCTTGCCCTGATCGCCGGCGAAGCTAAAGGTGACCTTGCCTTCGCGCACCGGCCCCCAGCCATTGTTGAGGAACGAGAAGGTGGGCCGGAAGCCGACGCAGCCGAGATGGCTTTCCAGCGACAGCATCGGCTTGCGATAGGCGTCGCTGGCAGAAACCTGAAGTTCCAGCCCGTCCAGCCTGACGCGCGAGCCGTCGCTCGTCGACAGACCGACTTCGACAAAGGCCGGCGCGCTCTCCCAGTCGATGCCCGAGAAGATGTAGCCGTTGCTGATCGAGGCCGTGCCGTTCCAGGCGTTGTTCATCTCCTCGTCGGTCGGATAGATCGCCACATCGTCTTCGCGCACCAGATGCTGGTACTGCATCGAGGATTCCTGGTTCATGCGCTCGTCGACAACGGTCGACAGCTCGACGCGATCGGCATCGCCGCCCGCCTGGGCGCGGACCAGGCCGCCGACCCGTGCGTCGGCCACCGCATCGGGACGGGCGCCGGGCGCCTCCCGGCCGTTTTCCCAGGTCGACAGGTAGCGCGTTCCGCCCGGCAGGATGGTCGTGCCTTGGCCGTGCCTGATCCCTGCACGGAACTCGCCCTCGAAGATCTCGCCGGAGCGCAGCATCAGCCTGCCTTCACCCTCCGGCCTGCCGTCCACGAAAGCGCCCTCGTAGCGGTTGCCGGCGGGATCGAGATGAATGCCCCTGCCGTGCATGCGCCCGGCCAGCCACTCGCCATCGAAGAACTCACCTGACCTGAGTTCCAGCCGGCCTCTGCCCTCGAACAGGCCCTGGACGAGGTCGCCGACATAGACGGAGAAAACCGAGCGCGGATCATAGGATGCCGATCCGCGCACGCGCCACACCAGCTTGCCGCGACCGGAGACCGTACCGTCGGGGCCGATCGTCGCCTCCGGATCGCCCTCGGGCTCCCAGGTGAAATCGAGATTCTTCTCCGGCTGGAGGTCGCGGACGCGCACCGAGCGACGCTCCACGGACCGAGTCTTCTCCGAATAGACGATCTGGACGCGTTCGGCCCATGCCGGCCCATCCGCGCCGGTCGTTTCCGCGGCGCGCGCGGGCAGCACCATCAATGCCAGAAGCGCCGCCGATGCGAAAAACTGTCGCCGCCTGTCCATGCCCTGCCCGCCCGTGCAACACCGAGAGGCGCGCAAGATAGACGCCGGCCCGGCGCCTTCGCAACCTCCGGGCCGTCGCGGCTACTGCGCCAGGCGATTGATCCAGCCGAGATGTGCGGCGTTGATGCGCACCGCGACGTTCGCCTCGCCGAGTTCGCCGACATTGACGCCGAGGACGACACGGCGGTTCTGGTCGTCGAGGGCGTAGACCGCACTGCCGTTCGAGCCCGGCGACGTGTCGCAGTCGTACGCAAAGCTGTCGGCGGCAATGTCCTCCTGACGGACCGTGCAGAAGCTGCCCCACATGGTCCCGGCCGGCTTGTCGCCGGGATAGCCGACGACGGTGGCGGCAAAGCTGTTGAGCGGATCGAAATGGTTGTAGCCGAGCCAGCCGAGCTTCTCGCCGACCCGTTCCTGCAGCGTCACCACCCCGATGTCGAAGGGCACGGCGGCTGTTGCCTCGCCGCCAGAGGCGGAGACGTAGGGCTCGGCGATGAAGGCCGCCTCGTGCCGGAAACCACCGAATGGTGCGTCGAGTTCGGTTGCGCCGTTGAGACCCGGGAAGAAGACGAAGTCGCGCCGCCAGTCGCCAGCAGCCTGGTCATATATGCAATGCGCAGCGGTGAGCACGGCGCGCGGGCCGATCAGCGCCGCCGAGCAGGCGAGCGTCGTGCCGTCTGGCGCTGTCGATTCCAGCCGGCCGATGACCCGGAAGGGGTAGGCGCGGGTGTCGGCCACCTGGACCCGGTCGTCCTCGCCGAACACCGCGCGGCTGTGCTCGTCGAGCGCCGGGTCCTTGCCCATACCGGGAGGTCCGGCATCGGGTGCCGCCAGATCACCGGTCGCGCCGCGCTGTTCCTCGATCGCCTCGATGCGCAGATCCTTGCCGTCGGCGGTGCGGCCGATGGCGGTCACGAATGGCTGCGGGGCCGTGGCATCGCCACGCGATGCCTCACCGCTTGCGAGCGTCGGCGACGGCATGGTCGAACCGGTGGCAACCTGCACCGGCCCGCGCGCCGCTTCGCCGGAGCCCTCGCTGCCCGGCATGGCGTGACCGGCAGCGCAGACGCAAAGCGAGAGCACCGCCGAGGCGAGCAGGTTCGCCGCTCTGGTCATGGTCCAGTCTCCGAAATCGACGCCAGGATGCCGAACATGCTTGTCGGCATTTCACCCGCATTCGTGCAACGCGAGGTATGTAACCGCGCCGAAAAATGCCACGGCGATGGACCGCGCAAACATGTCGATATCGTGGTCTAAGGGAGCGGTCAGCCCCGGCGTGTGTACTCGAAATAGGCGAAGTCCGCCGGCAGTGCGGCGCCGCTCGTGTCGAAGGCAGCCATGCCGGCGAAGGCGCCGGTGAACGAGCCGTGCTCGCCGCGCCCACCCTCATCGGAGATGACGCTGGCGTCGAGGACAGGCCCGAGCGAGCGCCAGCCGCCGGCGTCATGCCAGAAGAACTGGAGCGACGCGCCGTCGACTTCCATGGCAAGCCCGACCGGGCCGTCGCCGGGCACGGGCACCGGCTCGCGCAGCGGGAACTCCAGCTTGCCGTCAGGCCAGTTGCCGGGACAGGAGAGGATGGTCAGCACCCGCCCGCGGCGCGCGTCGTGGGTGACGCCGGCGAAATGGAACTTGTGCCTGTTGTAGTAGTGCGTCAGGCCGGCCATCTGCTGGAAATGCTCGGGCTCAACCGTGACCGACGTCTCGGCGCGGAAGGCGAAATCCTCCTGCCGGCGGGCGACAAGCGACTGCTCGTACCAGCTGCCGATCGACTCGCGGGCGTGCAGCCGCAAGGCCTTGCCTGTCAAAGTGAAAAGGCGCTCGGGGAACGGCGTGCGCAGCCACTGGAAGTCGGCCGGAAGGTCACGCATCGCGAACTCGTGGCGGACCACCGCGGGCAGGGAAGTCCGCTCGGCCGCCCCGGGCGGCGCGACCTCCACCGACGGCACCGATCCGCCGCCCTTGAGATACAGCCAGCCGTCATCCTTCCAGACGCATTTCTGGATCGCCGTCTCGCGCCCCAGCGGGGAGCGGCGCAGGCCCGGCAAAGGCCGGGAGGTGAGATGCGTGTGGTAGACCTGCCCGTCCGGCGTCTCGACGATCTGGCCGTGGCCGGCGCGCTGCAGAGGGGCCTCGGGCGCATCCTTCGAGGTGATGAGATGCACGTCGGGGTGGATCTCGTAGGGGCCGCCTATGTCGCGCGAGCGCGCCATGGTGACGACGTGGTCGTAGCCCGTGCCACCCTCCGCGGTCGTCAAATAGTACCAGCCGTTCTTCCTGTAGAGATGCGGCCCCTCGACCAGCCCGTGCGGGCTGCCAGCGAAGACGTTGCGCACCGGACCGACGAGCCTGCCGGCCTTCGCGTCGTACTCCTGCAGCAGGATGCCGGCGAAGGACGGATGCTTCGGCTGGCCGCCCACACCATGCGAGACGTGGTTCCAGACCATGTTCAGGAACCACTTGCGGCCGTCGTCGTCATGGAAGAGCGACGGGTCGAAACCGCTCGAGTTGACGTAGACGGGGTCGGACCATGGTCCTTCGATCGACGGCGCGGTGACTATGTAATTGTGCGTGTCCTTGAAGTTGCCGTCGATGCGCTTGACGTCGGTATAGACCAGCCAGAACAGGCCGTCGGCATGGGAGAGGCAGGGCGCCCAGATGCCGCCGGAGTCCGGGTTCCCGCGCATGTCGAGCTGGCTGGCGCGGCTCAGCGGCCGCGTCACCAGCCGCCAGTTCACCAGATCGGTGGAATGGTGGATCTGGACGCCAGGATACCACTCGAAGGTGGACGTCGCGATGTAGTAGTCCGCACCCACCCGGCAGATCGACGGATCGGGATTGAAGCCGGGCAGGATTGGATTGCGGATCATACGACGTGTCCCGTGGTCAGTGCTGCCTCTGCGGGCCTTTGCGCTCGGCCGAGGCCGCCCAGAGGTTGATGTCGCCTTCGCGCGCGTACTGGTCGATCTCGGCCAGTTCCGCGTCGGTGAAGTCGCGGTTCTTCAGCGCGCCGACGCAGTCTTCGACCTGCGTCGCACTGGACGCGCCGATCAGCGCCGTGGTGACCCGTCCCTTGCGCAGCACCCAGGCCAGCGCCATTTGTGCCAGAGTCTGGCCGCGGCGGCGCGCGATGTCGTTCAACGCCTTGATGTTTTTCAGCGTGTTCTCGTTGAGGAACGACTGGCGCAGGGACTTGCCCTGTGCGGCGCGGCTCGTGTCCGGAATGCCGCCGAGATACTTGTCGGTGAGCATGCCCTGGGCAAGCGGCGAGAAGACGATCGAGCCGATGCCCAATCCATCCAGCGTGTCGAGCAGGCCGTCCTCCTCGATCCAGCGATTGATCATCGAGTAGCTGGGCTGATGGATGAGGACCGGCGTGCCGAGCTGGCGCAATATGTCAGCGGCCTCGCGGGTCCGCTGCGAATTGTAGCTGGAGATGCCGGCGTAAAGCGCCTTGCCGGAGCGCACCGCCTGGTCAAGCGCCATCATGGTCTCTTCCAGCGGCGTGTCGGGATCGAAGCGGTGCGAATAGAAGATGTCGACATAGTCCACGCCGAGCCTTTTCAGGCTCTGGTCGAGGCTGGCCAGCACGTACTTGCGGCTGCCCCACTCGCCATAAGGACCGGGCCACATGCCATAACCGGCCTTGGTCGAGATGATCAGCTCATCGCGATAACCGGCGAAGTCGGATCGCAGGATTTCGCCGAAAGCGACCTCGGCGGAGCCGGGCGGCGGGCCGTAGTTGTTCGCCAGATCGAAATGGGTGATGCCGAGATCGAACGCCTTGCGGCAAATGTCCTGCTTGAGCCGATGCGGCGTGTCGTGGCCGAAATTGTGCCAGAGACCGAGCGAGATGGCCGGGAGCTTCAGTCCCGACCGGCCGCACCGGTTGTAGGTCATCGTCGCATAGCGGTCTTCGGCGGGCTGCCAGGCCATCTCGGTTCTCCTTGGGAATGTGGTCCCCGACCTATTCCCGGCCGCACGACCGGGGATAGGTCCAGCACCTCACTTCCGCTTGCCTGCTTGCGCGCCGCTATTTGCGCTTCGGCGCGAGCAGGGCCTTCGCCTCCTTCGGGCCGAGCGCGGCGGGGCGCTCGCAGGTCGTCTGCATGGCGACGAACCTGCCGGTCTCGCCCGACTTCAGGATGCCGGTCATGACGTCGATGCAGTGGAGCGAGGCTTCCAGCGAGCAGCGATGCGGGCGGCCTTCCTGGATTGCGATCGCCATGTCGGCGAGCCCCGAGGTCCGGTAGTTGGCCATCATGCCGACCGAGTGCTGCTGGTTCGGCACGGAGAACGGATGATCCCATTTCGGCATCTTCTTCGCGGCGTCGGCCCTAGCCGTATAGCGAACCTCGCCACCGAAGAAATTCGGGTCGGGGACATGCAGCGTGCCTTCCTCGCCGTAGAGCTCCATCGGCTTGTGCCCATGCTGCCAGACGTCCCAACTGGCGTTGAAGGTCACGACCGCGCCGTTGCGGAACTCGATCAGCGCATGCAGCGTGGTCGGCGTCGCGACCTTGACCTTCTCGCCGTAGCGCGGCTTGGAGGTGATGGTGCGCTCCTTTGCCGGCGTCGCGGCCAGCGCAGCGACCTGGCGCACGGGGCCGATCAGCTGGATCAGGTTGGAGATGTAGTAGGGACCGAGGTCGAGGATCGGTCCGCCGCCCGGCTGGAAGAAGAAATCCGGGTTCGGATGCCAGTGCTCCATGCCGTGGCTCATGACGTGGCAGGTGCCCGACGTGATCTTGCCGACCTTGCCGGTGTCGATCAGGTTGCGGGCGAGCTGGTGGGCGCCGCCGAGGAAGGTGTCCGGCGCGGACCCGATCCGCAGACCCTTCTTCGCGGCGCGCTTCTGGAGATCCAGACCTTCCTTCAGCGACAAGACGAAGGGCTTCTCCGAATAGACGTGCTTGCCGGCATCGAGCGCCGCCTTCGACACGCCGTAGTGGGCGGCGGGCACCGTCAGGTTGACGACGATGTCGATGTCCTTCGCGTTCAAGAGCCCTTCGACGGTCTCGGCCCTGATGCCGAATTCCTTCGCGCGCGCCTTGGCCGCGTCGGCGCTGATGTCGGCGCAGGCCCGCATCTCGATGCCCTTGAAGAGGGGCGCGAGCTTGAAATAGGCGGCCGAGATGTTTCCGCAGCCGACGACGCCGACTCCGAGTTTCCGTGCCATGTGGAATGCTCCTAGTACTTGCTGACCGACTCGATGGACCGCCGCGCGAAGCGCTCGATATCGTTCGGGTTGTCCTGTTCCATCACGAAGTATTTGGCCGAAGACCCTGACCTGAAGAGCTTCATCAGCGACTTCCAGTCGATCGTGCCGTGGCCGACGTCGGACCAGCCGTCCTCGTCGAGGCCCTGGCCGGCTTTCGCGATATCCTTGACGTGGACCGCGACGATGCGGTCGCCGTATTTCTCGATCCACGGCATCGGGTCCGCGCCGCCGCGCACCACCCAGGCGACGTCGATCTCCCAGCCGATGTTGGGTGCGGATTCCATGATGTGGGTCTGCGGCACGGAGCCGTCGGCCAGCGCCTTGAACTCGAAATCATGGTTGTGCCAGCCGAACTCGTAGCCGGCCTTCCTGGCGGTCTCGCCGACCTTGCCCAGCCGCCTGCCGAAATCCTTCCAGCCGGCGACGTCGGTCGGACGCTGGTCGACCGCGATGTGCGGGCAGATCATCATCTTCATGCCGAGCGTGCTTGCGATCTTCTCGGCGCCGGCGAAATCCTTCTCCAGCATGTCCATGCCGAAATGGCCGGTCGGCATGGCGAGGCCGTTGGCGTCGAGCGCAGCGCGGAAGCCCTTCGGATCCTCATAGACGCCGCCAAACCCTTCGACCTGCTTGTAGCCGGCGGAAGCCACGAGCTTCAGGATCTTGTCCCAGGGCGTGAACTTGCGCGCGCTGTAAAGTTGGAACGACCACGACATTTCAGTTCTCTCTGCAAGAATGTTGGATAGGCGAACTCAGACGCGATTGCCGGTCTCGCCGTCGAACAGCGATCCGCGCATGGGATCGAAACCGACCGTCACCTCGTCGCCGACGCTGGGCGCGCGCTCGGACGTGACACGGACCGACAGGGGCTGACCGCCGAGGCTGGTCCAGACCAGCGTGTCGGAACCCATCGGCTCGACGATCTCGACGACCACCTTGCGCGAGAACGGCCAGTCGTCGCCGCTGTTCATGCCGACGTGCTCGGGACGGATGCCGAGGGTGACGGGCCTCTCGACCGGTCCCGCCGGCTCGAAGCCGTAGGTGCGAAGCGGCACGTCGAGGTCGTTGCCGACGAAATGCGGACCATCGGCGCGACGCTCCAGCTTGCCCTCGAGGAAGTTCATGCCGGGGGAGCCGATGAAGCCGGCGACGTAGCGGTTGACCGGTTTCGAGTAGATGACGTGCGGCGAGTCCAGCTGCTGGATCAGGCCGCCGCGCATGACGGCGATGCGGTCGGCCAGCGTCATGGCCTCGATCTGGTCGTGCGTGACGTAGATCATCGTGTTGTTGAGACGCTGGTGCAGGCGCTTGATCTCGACGCGCAGTTCCGAACGCAGCTTGGCGTCGAGGTTGGACAGCGGCTCGTCGAACAGGAAGACATCGACGTCGCGGACCAGCGCGCGGCCGATGGCGACGCGCTGGCGCTGGCCGCCGGACAGGGCCGACGGCTTGCGCTTCAACAGCGGCCCGATCTGCAGGATCTCGGCGGCGCGGGCCACGCGCTTGTCGATCTCGGCACGCGGCATGCCCTTGTTCTTCAGGCCGAAGGACAGGTTGCCCTCGACGGTCATCTGCGGGTAGAGCGCATAGGACTGGAACACCATCCCGATGCCGCGGTCCTTGGGCTCCTCCCAGGTGACGTTCTTGCCGGAGATGAAGATCTGCCCGGCCGACACGTCGAGCAGACCGGCGATGCAGTTGAGCAGGGTCGACTTGCCGCAGCCGGACGGCCCGAGCAAGACGAGGAACTCGCCCTGCTCGATGTCGAGGTTGAGCGATTTCAGGACCTCGACCGAACCGAAGTTCAACGAGAGATCGCGGACGGATACGCTGACCATCGCCTCAGCCCTTCACAGCGCCGGCGGCGATGCCGCGGACGAACAGCTTGCCGGAAACGAAGTAGACGATGAGCGGCACGAGGCCGGTGAGCAGCGTGGCCGCCATGTTGACGTTGTACTCCTTCACGCCCTGGACAGAATTGACGATGTTGTTGAGCTGGACGGTCATCGGATAGGTGTCCGGCTTGGTGTAGACGACGCCGAACAGGAAGTCGTTCCAGATGCCGGTCACCTGGATGATCATTGCCACCACGAAGATCGGCAGCGACATCGGCAGCATGATGCGGAAGTAGATGCCCCAGAAGCCGGCACCGTCGACGCGCGCCGCCTTGAACAGTTCCTCCGGCAGCGACGTGAAGTAGTTGCGGAACAGCAGCGTCAGGATCGGCATGCCGAAGATCGAATGGACGATGATCAGCCCGTACAGCGTGCCGTAGAGGCCGATCTCGCGCAGCACGATGACGATCGGATAGAGCATCACCTGATAGGGGATGAACGCGCCGAAGATCAGGATGGTGAAGAACACGTCGGCGCCCTTGAAGCGCCAGTTGGCCAGCGCGTAGCCGTTGAGCGAGGCGATGGCGATGGACACGATCACCGAAGGCACGGTGATGCGCACCGAATTCCAGAAGCCGCGCGACAGGCCCTCGCAGTTGAGGCCGGTGCAGGCCTCGGCCCAGGCCTTCACCCAGGGCTGGAAGGTGATCTCGACCGGCGGCGCGAAGATGTTGCCGAGCCTGATCTCGGGCATGCCCTTCAGCGACGTGACGACCATCACGTAGAGGGGCAGCAGGTAGTAGACCGAGACGACGAACAGCGTGCCGTAGATAAAGATGTTGCGGCGCGAGAGCGCGCGGCGCGGCTTGGGGCCGGACGGTTCGACCCGCGGCGCGGCGACCGCGCCATTCATGGTGACGCTAGCCATTCTTCCGCCTCCCGCCGAACTCGAGATATGCCCAGGGGATGAGCACGATCAGCACCGAGACGAGCATCACGGTCGAAGCCGCGAAGCCCTGCGCGAGGTTCTGGCCGAGGAACATCTTGTCGTAGACGTACTTGGCAGGAACTTCGGACGCGATGCCCGGTCCGCCGCTGGTCTGCGCGACGACCAGGTCGTAGAGGCGCACGATGCCTGAGGCGATCAGCACCAGCGTCGTGATGAAGACGGGCCGCATCATCGGGATGACGATGAAGATGTAGGTCTTCCACATCGGGATACCGTCGACGCGCGCGGCCTTCCAGATGTCCTCGTCGATGCCGCGCAGGCCGGCCAGCATCAGGCACATGATCAGCCCCGTTCCCTGCCAGAGCCCAGCGATCAGGATGCCGTAGATGACGATGTCCTCATTGTAGAGGGGATCGAAGGTGAAGCTCGTCCAGCCCAGCGAGCGCACGACGCCCTGAACGCCGAATTCCGGGTTCAGGATCCACTGCCAGACGAGGCCGGTGACGATGAAGGAAAGCGCGAAGGGGTAGAGGAAGATCGTCCGGAACGTGTTCTCGAAGCGGATCTTCTGGTCCATCAGAGCGGCGAGCAGGAAGCCGATCACGAGCGAGAATATGAGCGACAGCACGCCGTAGATCAGCAGGTTCTCGATGGAGATGTTCCACCGGTTCTGGTCCCACAGGCGGTCGTACTGGTCGAGGCCGACCCATTTCAGGCGCGGCAGAAGCTTGGAGTCGGTGAACGAGTAGACGATCGTCCAGATGGTCCCGCCGAAGAAGATGACGACGGCGGTCAGCATCATGGGTATCGCCGCGATCTTCGCATTGAGATTGCGCAGCAGCTGGTTCGGGCGCTTCGCCACGGCCGTCCGATCGGCCGTCCCGAACCCGCGGGACGCACCCGCAGGATTTGCTTGTACGGTCATCGTCGCTCTCCGGCTTTCCAGGAAAGTGAGGGAAGCCTGCCGGACCCGGTCGCCCGGCGCCGGCAAGCTTCCCAAGGAGGAGCGTCGATCAGTCAGCCTTGGAGATGATCTCGGCGTACTTCTTCTGTGCGTCTTCCGCGCTGATCGCGTCCGAAGCCCAGAACTCGGTCATCAGGTCCTCGATCTGGCCCTGCGTGTCGGGCGACAGCGTCTGGTTGCCGTCCGGCAGGATGGCGCCCGAAGCGAGGATCGCCAGCCCCTTCTTCATGCAGTCGTTGGCGGCAGCGAGGTCGATGTCGCCACGCACGGGCAGCGAGCCCTTCTTCAGATTGAAGGCGACCTGCGTCTGCTTGGAGATGAGCGTCGAAGCCAGCACCATCTGCGCCTTCGTCTTCTCCGGATCCTTGAGCTTCGGGAAGTAGAAGGCGTCGCCGCCGGTCGAGATGATCTCGTTCACGCCGAGGCCGGGCAGGCAGCTATATTCCTTGCCGGCGGTCTGACCCGCCACCTGGAACTCGCCCTGAGCCCAGTCGCCCATGATCTGGCCGCCGGCAGCGCCGGTGATGACCATGTTGGTCGCCTGGTTCCAGTCCTGCACGTTCGAGCCCTTGCGGAACGCACGGGCATCGGCCGCAGCCTTGAAGACCTTGGCGTATTCGGCACCGCCCGCCACTTCGGCGTTCTTGTCGATGTTCACTGCCTTCCACGCATCGACGCCGCCGATCGCGATGGCGATGACGCCGAAGGCACCCGACGCCTGCCAGGGCTGGTTGCCCATGGCCAGCGGCACCTTGCCGGCCTTCTGCAGCGCCGGAGCCGCGGCGACGAACTCGTCCCAGTTCTTCGGAACGGCGACGCCAGAGTCCTCGAACGCCTTGTGCGAGAGCCACAGCCACTGCCAGGAGTGGATGTTGATCGGCACGCAGTAGATCTTGCCTTCATAGGTGCAGCTGTCGAGCAGCGACTTCGGATGCACGATCTCGGCCCACTTCTCGGCCGTCGCAACCTCGGTCAAGTCCTGCATCAGGCCGGCCTGGATCAGTTCCTCGGCCTGGCGGCCGTGGTTGAACTGCGTGGCGCCCATAGGGTCGCCGCCGGTGATGCGGCTGATCATGATCGGACGGGCAACCCCGCCCGAACCGGCGATCGCACCGTCGACCCACTTGTTGCCGGTGGCGTCGAAAGCCTTGGCAAGCTCGGCAACCGCGGCTGCCTCGCCACCCGACGTCCACCAGTGAGTCACTTCCAGGTCGGTCGCGTTCGCAGACCCGACGCAATAGGCGGCCGACGCGGCAAAGGCGGCAGCCAGCAGTTTATAACGCATAGACGTTCCTCCCAAATCTGAAACGTTACAGATTTTGCATAGGGGAATCCCCGTCGGTCTGCAACCCTCCGTTCTGCTGAATCGGCGATATTTTTCGTGACCCGAAGAAATTGATCTGGTGCGCTGCAGCAAGACTTTCGCCGCATTGCAGCAGAAATGCGGGCCGGAATTCGCATCCGAACCCCGGACCGCTGCGGGCGCCAGGCTTGGACGGCACGCAAGACACTCTATAATCTGCAACGTTACAGATGCCCTTGCCTAGCCCGACCTGTTGTGCGCAAAGTCGCGCACTTTTCAGGACGAATCCTGCTGCCGCGGCCTCGAATGCAATGAACAAACGCCAGAAGCGCGAGGACGACGCCGCGCCGCTGAACGAGGCGGGCCGGCCGACCCTCAAGACGCTTGCCTTCATGACCGGCCTCGGCGTGACGACGGTCTCGCGCGCCCTGAAGGATGCGCCCGAGATCGGCGCGGAGACGCGCAAGCGCGTGCAGCTCGTCGCCAGCCAGATCGGCTACCGGCCGAACCGCGCCGGCGTGAGGCTCAGGACCGGCAAGACCAACGTCATCAGCCTCGTGCTCAACACCGAGGAACAGATCGGCGGCTTCGTCTCCGACATGATCTACGGCATCTCCGAATTCCTGGCCGCCACGCCCTACCACCTGATCGTCACCCCGTACTCGCGCTCGAACGACCCGCTGGAGCCGGTGCGCTACGTCGTCGAGACAGGGTCGGCCGACGGCATCGTCATCTCGCGCACACAGCCCAACGACGCGCGGGTCCGCTACATGCTCGACCGAGGCATGCCGTTCGTGACGCATGGGCGCACGAACATGGGGCTGGAGCACGCGTTCCACGACTTCGACAACGCCGGATACGCACGCGAGGCAGTTCGCAAGCTCCACGCCATCGGCCGGCGGCGCATCGCGCTGCTCGCCCCTCCCTCGATACTGTCCTATCACGACCACATGCGGGCGGGCTTCCTCGAGGCGATGGCCGAACTCGGCATGACCGAGATCCCGTTCAACGACATTACCGTCGACCATTCGCTGAACGAAATCCGCGAGCGGACCCTGCAGCTGATGAACCGTCCGGTGCGGCCGGACGGCATCGTCAGCGGCGCCGGCGGGGCGACCTTCGCTCTGGTCGCCGGCCTGGAGGACGCCGGCTTCCGCCTGCGACGCGACATCGACATCGTGTCGAAGCAGTCGTCGCGCCTGCTGCATCTCTTCCGGCCCGAGATCTACACCGTCAACGAAGACGTGCGGCAGGCGGGCTACGAACTTGCCCGGACCGTCACCCGGCTGATCGGCGGCGGCGAAATCGCGCTGCTTCAGAGCCTCCGGCAACCACCGGCGATCGATCCCGCATGACGGCCGCGCGTTGAACAGGGCCTTCCCGACCATCCAGGACGTTGCGCGGGCAGCGAGCGTGTCCACCGCCACCGTCAGCCGGGCGCTTTCGTCGCCGGAGCGCGTGTCGGAGGAGACGCGACGCCAGGTGATCGAAGCCGTCGAACGGACCGGCTACCGCGTCAACCAGACCGCACGGAACCTCAGGCGACGCCAGACCGGCGCGATCGTCGCGCTGGTTCCCAATCTCGGCAACCCGTTCTTCTCGCGTATCCTCGCCGGCATCGAGGCGACCGCGGCAAGGATCGGCTACAACGTGCTGATCGCCGACACGCGCGCGCCGCATGCGCGCGACGGCGGGCTCATCGCCTATCTCGACCAGAACCGCGCCGACGGGCTGATCGTGCTCGACGGCGGCCTGCCGCCACGGGTCTTTGCAGAAGACGGGCGGCCGCGTCCGCCCGTGGTGTTCTGCTGCGAATGGGACGATGCAACCGGACTTCCCTCCATCCGCTTCGACAATGCGGGCGGGGAGACGCTGGCGGTGTCGCATCTTGCGGGGCTCGGTCACCGGCGCATAGGCCACATACTCGGCCCGGTCGAGAACGTGCTGACCCATGCGCGCGTCGAGGGCTTCCGACGCGGCCTTGCCGAACATGGTCTCGAGGACAACGCTGCCTGGCAATTCGCGGGCGACTTCACGCTGGAGGCCGGCATCGCCGCGGCGCGCCGATGGCTGGCGCTCGAGACGCGGCCGACCGCCGTCACGGCCGCCAGCGACGAGATGGCCTGCGGCTTCATCGCGGAGCTGCACAGGGCCGGCGTGTCGGTGCCGCGCGACGTTTCGGTCGTGGGCTTCGACGACATCGACATCGCTGCGCAATACATTCCCGCGATCACGACGGTCAGGCAGCCGCGCTTCGAGATCGGCGAACGCGCCGCCGACCTGCTGCTTGACCTCGTGAAAGGCGTCGAGGCGGGTGTCGACGACCCGGTCTACCTGGCCGCCGGCCTGGTGGTGCGCGAGAGCACGGGCCCCGCGCCGCGCTGAATCAGCCGTTGGACCAGGGACCGTGGAACGCGCCTTCGGCGTCGATGCGCTCGAAGCCGTGGGCGCCGAAGAAATCGCGCTGCGCCTGGATGAGGTTCGACGTGCCGCGCGCCTGCCGATAGGAGTCGAAATAGGCGAGCGCCGAGGACAACGCCGGTACCGGCAACCCGTCTTCCGCCGCGCGCGCGACGACCTTGCGCAACGCAGGGTGCGCCTCCTTCATCATCGCCACGAAGTCGGGCGCCATCAGGAGATTGGCAATCGATCCGCCCTCCGCGAAGGCATCCGCGATGTGACCCAAGAACTGCGAGCGGATGATGCAGCCGGCCCGCCAGATCTTGGCAACGGTCGGCAGCGGCAGCCCCCAGCCGAAATCGCGGGAGGCGGCGGCCATGACGGCGAAGCCCTGTGCGTAAGCCGCGATCTTGCCGGCGAAAAGCGCGAGTTCGAGCTCGGTGAGCGCCGCGGCATCCGGTCTTGTCCGCGACGCCTTGGGCAGCGCGCCGTAGACCGTCTCCGCCTGCTCGCGCTCGGTCTTCATGGAGGACAGCACGCGCGCCGCGACCGCAGCCTCGATGCCCGTCGCCGGAATGCCGAGCGTTTGTGCCTCGATGACCGACCACTTGCCGGTCCCCTTCTGGCCTGCACGGTCGAGGATGATGTCGACGACCGGCCTGCCGGTCTCCGGATCGTCGGCTCCCAGGACCGCGGCCGAGATCTCGATGAGGTAGGAATTCAGCCGCCCCTCGTTCCAGCGGCCGAAGATCATTCCGATGTCCTTTGCGCCGAGGCCGTGGCCGTCGCGCAGCACACCGTAAATCTCGGCGATCATCTGCATGTCGGCATATTCGATGCCGTTGTGGATCGTCTTGACGAAATGCCCGGCGCCGCCCGGCCCGAGCCATGCCGCGCAGGGCTCGCCCCGGTACTTGGCGGAGATGGCGGTCAGCACCGGCTCGACGCGCCGCCAGGATTCCTCCGCGCCGCCGACCATGATGGACGGGCCGTGGCGCGCGCCCTCCTCGCCGCCGGAGACGCCCATGCCGATGAAGGTCAGGCCCGACCCTTCCAGTTCGCCGAAGCGCCGGACCGTGTCACGGAAGTTCGCGTTGCCGGCATCGATGACGATGTCATTGGCCGAAAGCACGGATTTCAGCGCGGCGACCTGTTCGTCCACCGCCTTGCCGGCCTGGACAAGGATGATGATCGGACGCGGCGGGCGGATCGCCTCGGCAAGCTGTTCGATGGTGTGGCAAGGGACGATCCGCGAGGCCAGGTCGCCGGCATTGGCGACGAATGCATCGGTCCGCGACGTCGTCCGGTTGAAGACGGCGATCCGGTGACCCTTCTCGGCGATATTGAGCGCGAGGTTCGATCCCATCACGCCGAGGCCGATCAGGCCGATGTCGGCTTTTTCCATGACGCTCCACCCATTCGATCGTCTTCTTGCGGCGGGATGATTGACGCCCCGCCCGGTCCGCGTCAATCGCCGGTCAAGCCGGGTTGGCTACAGAAACTCCGCACGGATCGGCGTGAAGGCGTCGATCAGCTTGCCGGCCTCGACGGCCACGCAGCCGTGCATCACGTTGGACGGCGCGAAGAACGAGCCGCCCTTTTCCAGCCGGGTCGTGCGGCCGTCGATAGTCACGTCGAAGGCGCCCTCCGCGACGTAGCTCGCCTGGAGATGCGGATGCTTGTGAAGAGCTCCGATTGCACCCTTCTGGAATTCCACCTCGACGATCATCAGCTCGGCGTTGTGGGTCAGGATCCTGCGGCGGACGCCGGGCTCGGTCGGCGTCCACTCGCCGTCGGCGGCGCCCTTGAAGAGGGGAGAGTCGAGATCGCTCATCTGGCCATCCATCCGCCGTCGACCGGCAGCACCACGCCGTGCATGTAGTCGGACGCGGAACTTGCCAGGAACACGGTCGCGCCGCCGATGTCCTGAGGCCGGCCCCAGCGGCCCGCAGGGATGCGCTTCAGGATATCGGCGCTGCGGACCGGATCGGCGCGCAGCGCGTCGGTGTTGTTGGTCTCGATGTATCCCGGCGCGATGGCGTTGACGTTCACACCCCTGGCGGCCCACTCGTTGGCGAGCAGCCTGGTGATGCCGGCCAGCCCGCTCTTCGCGGCCGTGTACGAGGCGATGCGGATGCCGCCCTGGAAGGAAAGCAGCGAGGCGATGTTGACGATCTTGGTCTTGCGGCCTTCGGCGATGGCGCGGCGCCCCAGCGCCTGACACAGGAAGAACGCCGTCTTCAGGTTGAGGTCGACGACGTCGTCCCAGTCCTCCTCGGTGAAGTCTACCGCGTCGGCGCGGCGGATGATGCCGGCGTTGTTCACAAGGATGTCGAGCGGGCCGTGCGTCTCCCAGACCTCGTCGATGACCCTGCCGACCGGCTTCGCCGCGGCCAGATCGACCTTCAGCGCCGTTGCAGCGCCGCCCGCGGCCTTCACCAGCGAGAGCGTCTCGTCCATGGACGAGCGCCCGAGTGCCAGCACCTCGGCGCCGGCGGCCGCGAGCGATACGGCGATGGCCTGGCCGATGCCGGTATTGGCGCCCGTCACCAGCGCCAGCCTGCCGTCGAGGCGGAACAGCCCCTGCCCGCTCAACGCAGCATGTCCATGGTGACGGGGTCGACGTCGCGGTAGTCGACATTGTCGCCGGCCATGGCCCAGACGAAGGTGTAGTTGGACGTGCCTGCGCCGGAATGGATGGACCAGCCGGGCGAGAGGATCGCCTGCTCGTTGGCGACGACCAGATGCCGTGTTTCGTCCGGCTCGCCCATGAAGTGGAAGACGCGCTGGCCCTCAGGCAGGGCGAAGTAGAGATAGGCCTCGGAGCGGCGGTCGTGAATGTGGCACGGCATCGTGTTCCAGACAGAGCCTTCCGCCAGCACCGTCATGCCGACGACCAGCTGGCAGGACTCCATCACGTCCGGATGCACGAACTGGAAGATCGAGCGTTCGTTCGACGTCTTCGACGAACCGAGGTCGAGCCGCTTGGCCTCGCCGATGCGGATCAGGCGGGACGGGAAGGCGCGGTGCGCGGGCGCCGAGAGAAGGTAGAACTTGGCCGGGTTCGCGGCGTCTTCGCTGCGGAACGTCACGTCCCTTGTGCCGAGACCGAGATAGAGCATGTCGCGATGCGCCATCTGGTAGCGCTGGCCGCCGCCGGTCACGATGCCGGGCCCGCCGACGTTGACGACGGTCATCTCGCGACGATCGAGGAAGCCCGCCGTGCCTGTCTGCTTGACCGTGCCAAGCGGCAGTTCGGCCGCGCCGGGCATTGCGCCGCCGACCGTCATGCGGTCGAGATGCGAATAGACCAGATTGACCTCGCCCGGAGCGAACAGCCTTTCGATCAGGAAAGCCGAACGCAGGCCCGCCGTGTCGTAGCCGCGCGCCGTCTCCGGATCGATCGCCCAGCGTGTCTCTACATTCGTCATCGTTCGCCCCTCATTGGCGGCCGTCTCCATCATTGTTCGGGAAGAGGGTGGACAGGTCGCCGCCGCCGCGAAGCAGCGCCTGATAGCGGCGCTGGCTGGCCGAGAGGTGACGCCGCATCGCGTCGCGCGCGGCCGACCCGTCGCCGTCGGCGATCGCCTCCATGATGTCGCGGTGCTCGCGCTGCAGCCGCTGCTGATATTCCTGCGACTGCAGGAGCGCCGACGACACAGTGGTCACGAGGTCGCGCGGGATGGTGCGCCGACCGAGGACGTCGAGTATCTCGACGTAGAACGGGTTGTTGGTGGCGGTGGCGATCGCCCTGTGGAAGGCGAAATCGGCCGCGCCGGTCGGCTGGCCCGTCGAGAGCAACTGGTCGAACTCACCCAGAGCGCTGTTTATGTCGGCAAGCTGCAATGGCGAGCGGCGCTGTGCGGCGATCGCGGCGGCCTCGATCTCGATGGCCATGCGAACCTCGAGCACGTTCAGGACCAGCGCCACCTTGTTGGTCACCTCGGCGGCGAGATGCGCGAAGGCAGCCGGCGCTTCCTCCGTGACGAACACGCCCGCACCCTGGCGCGCGTTGACGAGGCCATCGGCGGAAAGCCGGGCGATCGCCTCGCGCACGACGGTACGGCTGACGCCATACTCCTCGGCCATCTGTGCCTCGGTCGGGAGCTTGGCGCCGGGCGCCAACACGCCACCGACGATCTTGCCACGGACGCGATCGACCAGCCGGTCGGCCAGACGCGGCCTGCGTTCTGCAACCTGATCGGCGGACATCGTCCCGGTTCCCTACTTGAAGACCGATGGGAGCCAGAGCGAGAGCGCGGGCACGTAGGTCACCAGCCCGAGCACGATCAGGCCCGCCGCGTAGAACGGCCAGATCGAGCGCATCGCTTCCCAGACGGATATCTTTGCCACCGCGCAGGCGACGAACTGAACGGCGCCCACCGGCGGCGTGTTCAGGCCCATGCCAAGGTTGAGGATCAGGATGACGCCGAAATGGACAGGGTCGACGCCATAGTGAAGCGCCACGGGCAGGAAAATGGGCGTGCCGATGATGATCGTCGGGCCCATGTCCATGAAGGTGCCGAGGATCAGCAAGATGACATTGATGAGCAGGAGCACGACGATCGGGTTCTGCGAAATCGCACCCATCCATTCGATCATGGCGGCCGGGATCTTCAGGAACGCCATCAGCCAGGCGAAGGACGCGGCCGTGCCGATGATCAGCAGGACCATGGCGGTCGTGCGCACCGCGCCCAGCGTCGCATGCACGAAATCCGACCACTTCATCGACCGGTAGACAGTGAGCGTGATCAGCAGGGCGTAGAAGACGGCAATGCAGGAGCTCTCCGTCGCGGTGAAGACACCGGAACGAACGCCGCCAAAGATGATGGCGATGAGCAGCAGCCCGGGCGACGACCAGACGAAGAACTGCGCGACGCGGGCAAAGCCGGGAAAAGGCTCGGTCGGATAGCCGCGGCTGCGCGCCACGAAGTAGGCCGTGACCATCAGCGCGGCGGCGTAGAGCAGGCCGGGGATGATGCCTGCGGTGAACAGGTCGGCAATCGAGATCTTCCCGCCAGCCGAGATCGAATAAATGATCATGTTGTGCGAGGGCGGCAGCAAGAGTGCGATCAGCGCGGCCATCGAGGTGACGTTGACCGCGTAGTCGGCGCCGTAGCCGCGCGCCTTCATCTGCGGGATCATCAGGCCGCCGACGGCCGCCGCTTCCGCCACGGCCGAGCCGGAGATGCCGCCAAACAGCGTCGAGGCGGCGATGTTCACCTGGCCGAGACCGCCGCGCAGGTGGCCGACCAGCGAGCCGGCGAAGGCGACGATGCGGCTGGCGATTCCGCCACGCACCATCAGATCGCCGGCGTAGATGAAGAACGGGATGGCGAGCAGCGTGAAGACACTCATGCCGGAATTCATCTGCTGGAAGACGACCAGCGGCGGCAGACCCATGTAGAGCACGGTAACGAAGCTCGCCACGCCGAGGCAGAACGCGATCGGCGTCCCGATCAGCATCAGGAGCGTGAAGACGCCGAAGAGGATCAGGGACGCCATCTCAGATTTCCTTCACGGCGGTCGGCGCGGTCGTGGGATCGACGAGATCGGCCTCGTCGTGCAGGTCGCGATCCACGTCGACGCCGGACCAGCGCAGTGCGATGCGCTCCAGCGCGAAGAGCGCGATCAGGATGCCGCCTGCCGTCAGCGGCAGATAGCGGAAGGCCCCGGATATGGCGAGTGAGGGCATCACCTCGTTCCACTGAAGCCGCATCAGGACGACGCCGTACCAGATCATGCCGACCGCGAAGGCGAAGACCACGACGTCAGAGATGGTGCGCAGCACCTTCTTGCTGCCCTTCGGCAGCACGTAGAGCAGCACGTCGAAGCCGAGGTGGAAATTCTCGCGCACGCCGACGGCGGCGCCGAGGAAGATGAACCAGCTCATGATCATGATCGACGAGAGCTCGGTCCAGGCGTTGCCCCAGTTCAGCACGTAGCGCATGAACACCTGCCAGAAGACAATGACCGACATGGCGATCAGGCCTATGCCGGCCAGATAGAGCGACGCGTTCGACAGGGCCGAGAGGACACGCGCCATTGCGGCCAGCGCCGGACGGTTCTCGAGTTCGGACGGGCTACCCGCCGCGGCATGCTGGGACATGGCTTCCTCGCAAAGGACGGCCGCGCGCGCGGCGCGGAACGCGGACCGCCGGGCTGGCCGGCGATCCGCACTGCGACGGCAGGCTTACTTCACCGCGCGGATGCGCTCGACGAAGGCCTGGAGTTCCGGCGTGTTGACGTACTTGTCATAGACCGGCTTCATCGCGTCGATGAATGGCTGCTTCTCCGGCGTCGTGATCTGCGAACCGGCGTCCTCGACCATCTTGCGCGAGGAGGCGACGCGGGCGTCCCACAGCTCGTACTGCTTGGTCATGGACTCCTTGCCGGCCGCCTTGAAGATCGCCTGGTCTTCCGGCGTCAGCTTGTCCCATGCCACCTTCGACATGACGAAGACTTCCGGAACGATGGTGTGCTCGTCGAGGGAATAGTGCTTCGCGACCTCGAAGTGCTTGGCCGACTCGTAGCTCGGGAAGTTGTTCTCGGCGCCGTCGATGACGCCCGTCTCGATGGCCGAATAGACCTCGCCGTAAGGCATCGGGGTCGCGGTGGCGCCGAGCGCGCCGACCATGTCGACGAACACGTCCGACTGGATGACGCGGAACTTCATGCCGGCCATGTCGGCGACCGAGTTGATCGGCTTCTGCTTGTTGTAGAAGGAGCGGGCGCCGCCGTCATAGAAGGCGATGACCACCACGCCGTGCTGGTCGAAGCCCTTGGCGATCTCGTCGCCGATCTCGCCCGACATCGTCTTGCGGGCATGGTCCGGAGAGGTGAACAGGTAGGGCAGCGACGGAATCTTGGTCAGCGGCACCAGGCTGTTCCACGGTGCCATGGAGACGCGGTTCAGGTCGATCACGCCCGAGCGAACCTGCTCGATGGTGTCGGCTTCCTGGCCGAGCTGCGCGCCGAAATAGACCTCGACCTTGTAGCGGCCCTGGGTGCGCTCCTCGACGAGCTTGCCGAAATACTTCACGGCCTCTACGGTCGGATAGCCGTCCGGATGGGTATCCGACGAACGCAGGACGGTCTGCGCCCAGGCCGAGCCGGCGAGGATCGCCGACATTGCCGCCGTGGCGGCCAGTTTCAGGATCAAGTTCATTCCATTCCTCCCTTTGAACAGGCCCCCGGTCACAGCCGGTAGGCTTTCCTTGCAAGTCCGTAGGCAAGTTCGGGCGCCAGCTCGGCGGCCTCGGCTTCCCTGATCTGCCCGCCGGCCACGAGTTCGGCGAGGTAGGCGCAATCGACGCGCCGGGCCACGTCATGGCGGGCCGGGATCGAAGGGAAGGCACGCGTGTCGTCGTTGAAGCCGACGGTGTTGTAGAAGCCGGCCGTCTCCGTCGTCAGGTCGCGGAAGCGGCGCATGCCGGCGGGGCTGTCGAAGAACCACCATGCCGGACCGAGTTTCAACGCCGGGTAGACGCCGGCAAGAGGCGCCAGTTCGCGCGAATAGGCGCTTTCGTCGAGCGTGAAGACGATGACCGTGAGACCAGGCTCGAGCCCGACGGCGTCGAGGAGCGGTTTCAGGGCGGCCACGTAATCCGTGCGCTGCGGGATGTCGAAACCCTTGTCGCGCCCGAAGGCTGTGAAAATGCCCGACGAATGGTTGCGCCAGGAACCCGGGTGGATCTGCAGAACGAGCCCGTCGTCGAGGCTCATCCTGGCCATCTCGGTCAGCATCTGGGCCCTGAACAGCGCGGCGTCGCGCTCGCTGCCTTTTCCGGACGCAACGCGCAGGTAGAGCGCTTCTGCCTCGCCCGCCGTCAGATTGGCCGTCTCGGCGCTCGGATGGCCGTGGTCGCTCGCGGTCGCGCCATGCTGCTTGAAGAAGGCACGGCGCTTGCGATGGGCGTCGAGGTAGCCGCGCCAGGTGGACGTGTCGCAGCCAGTCAGTTCACCGAAGGTCTTCAGGTTGTCGCGGAAGCCCTCGAAATTGGGATCGACGACCGAGTCGGGCCTGTAGGTCGTGACCACCCTGCCTTTCCAGCCGGAGTCGCGGGTCATCTTGTGCCACTTCAATTCGTCGAGCGCACCTTCGGTCGTGGCGATGACCTCGATGTTGAAGCGCTCGAACAGCGCGCGCGGCCGGTAGGCGTCCTGCGCCAGTCTGCCGGCGATCCGGTCGTAATACGAATCGGCAGTGGCGGCGGTCAGCGGCTCCTCGAGGTCGAACAGCGTCTGGAAGGTGTGGTCGAGCCAGATGCGCGTCGGCGTGCCCCGGAACAGGTGGTAGTGCGCGGCGAAGGACTTCCAGATCTTGCGCGGGTCCGCCTCGACCGCCTTGCCGTCGACGGACGCGACGCCAAGGCTCTCCAGCCGCACGCCCTGGCTGAACAGCATGCGGAAGATGTAGTGGTCCGGCACCACCAGAAGCCGGGCCGGATCGGGAAAGCGCTTGTTCTCGGCGAACCAGCGCGGATCGGTATGGCCGTGCGGACTGACAATCGGCAGGTTGCGCACGAGCGCATAGAGATCGCGGGCGATGCCGCGCGTCCGCGCATCCAGCGGAAAGAGCCTGTCGTCGTCCAGCAATGGCAAGCCGACGCCCTCCCTTTCGCCGTTGCGGGCGAGACTCCTAAGCTTCCATACGTGTTATGTCAACGACACGCGCCGAAAGTCGTATGATGAATTTTACGGCCTGTTCCGGCGCTTGCGTCCGTACAGCTCGAAACGATGGTGGATGATGTCGTAGCCCAGCGACAGCGCAATCTCCTGCTGCAGTTCCTCGATCTTGGCCGAGCGGAATTCGATGACGTCGCCGGTGTCGAGGTCGATCAGGTGGTCGTGGTGCTCGCCGGCCGCCGGCTCGAAACGGGCGGGCCCGCCCTCGAAGGCATGGCGATGGATCGCGCCCAGGCCTTCGAGAAGCTTCATGGTGCGATAGACGGTGGAGAGTGAAATCGAGCCATCACGCTCGACGGCACGGCGATAGATCTCGAGCGCGTCGGGATGGGTCTCGGTATCGGCCAGGATGTCGAGGATGATGCGGCGCGGCCGCGTGATGCGCACGCCGGCGCGGCGCAGGTCGCCCTCGTAGTCCGGCCGGCGCACGGCCTTTTTCTTCGACTTGGTCATGCCGCGACTATGCGCCAGTTGACACCCAGTTGCAAAAGCCAATCGGCATCACGGGGCAATCGGGCGGCTCCTTGTTGCAAACGATTTGCAATTGCATTGACGGCGGAGAAGAGTGACGCTATTGTCGACACTCGCAGAATGCCGTCCGGAGTTGTCGATGCACCGCCTCATGCTGCTCGTCGCGATCCTCGCCGCCGCCGCGCTGCCCGCCGGCGCGCAGGAGAGGCTGAAGGTCGTGACCACCTTCACGGTCATCGCCGACCTGGCCCGCAACGTCGCCGGCGACGCGGCCGACGTGGAGTCCATCACCAAGCCGAACGCCGAGATCCACAACTACCAGCCGACGCCGGGCGACCTGATCCGCGCCCAGGGCGCAGGCCTGATCCTGTGGAACGGGCTCAACCTCGAACTCTGGTTCGAGCGCTTCTTCCGCAATCTTCGCGACGTGCCGAGCGCCGTGGTTTCGGACGGTGTCGACCCGATGGGGATCGCCGAGGGCCCGTATACCGGCAAGCCGAACCCGCATGCCTGGATGTCGCCCGAGGCGGCGCTCATCTATGTCGAGAACATCCGCAGGGCGCTGGCCGACCGTGATCCGGCGAACGCGGCCGTCTACGCGGCCAACGCCGCAGCCTATTCGGAGAAGATCAAGGCCATCGTCGAGCCCATCAAGGCTGCGATCGCCGGCGTGCCGGAAGAGCGCCGCTGGCTGGTGACCAGCGAGGGCGCGTTTTCCTACCTCGCCCGCGACTTCGGCCTGAAGGAACTCTACATCTGGCCGATCAACGCAGACCAGCAGGGCACGCCGCAGCAGGTGCGCAAGGTCATCGACGCGGTGCGCGAGCACAACATCCCCGTCGTGTTCAGCGAGAGCACCGTGTCGCCCGACCCGGCGATGCAGATCGCACGGGAGACCGGCATCAGGTATGGCGGCGTGCTCTACGTCGACTCTCTCTCGGACGAAGGCGGGCCGGTCCCGACCTATCTCGACCTGCTGCGCGTCACGACCGATACCATCGTCGCGGGACTGAAGGGATGAACGCGCCCGTGCCTGCCCTGCCCCGCGCAACGAGCCAGCCCGGGCTCGCGGTCGACGACCTGACCGTCACCTATCGCAACGGCCACACGGCAGTGCGGCATGCGAGCTTCGCGCTCCCGCGCGGCACGATCACCGCGCTGGTCGGCATCAACGGCAGCGGCAAGTCGACACTGTTCAAGGCGATCATGGGCTTCGTGCCGCCGGCGGCGGGACGCGTGTCGATCTTCGGCGAGCCGGCCGCGGACGCGCTGCGAAAGAACCTCGTCGCCTATGTTCCGCAGGCGGAGGAGGTCGACTGGAATTTCCCGGTGCTCGTCGAGGACGTTGTCACGATGGGCCGCTACGGACACATGAATTTCCTCAGGATCGCCAGCGCCGACGACCGCCGCAAGGTCGATGCGGCGCTGGAGCGCGTCGGCATGGCTGCCTATCGCAAGCGGCAGATCGGCGAACTGTCGGGTGGACAGAAGAAGCGCGTCTTCCTTGCCCGCGCGCTCGCCCAGGAAGGCACCGTGGTCCTGCTCGACGAGCCCTTCACCGGCGTCGACGTGACGACCGAGGAATCGATCATCAAGCTGCTCGGCGAGCTGCGCGACGAGGGCGCGGTGATCCTGGTCTCCACGCATAATCTCGGCAGCGTGCCGCGCTTCTGCGACCGCGCCGTGCTGATCAACCGAACCGTCCTCGCGTCGGGACCGACCAGGGAGGTCTTCACAAAGGCGAACCTGGAGGAGGCGTTCGGCGGCGTGCTGAGACAGTTCATCCTCGGCGGCGCCGACCTGCACGACGATGCCGACCAGCGCTCCGTCACCGTGCTCACCGACGACGAGCATCCCTTCGTCATCTATGGCGACGGCAGCGAGAGGCCGGACGCCGAACGATGATCGCCACCCTGCTCGAGCCTTTCGGTTACGGCTACATGGTCAACGCCATGTGGGTCTCGGCGCTTGTGGGCGCCGTCTGCGCCTTCCTGTCCGCCTACCTGATGCTGAAGGGCTGGTCGCTCATCGGCGACGCGCTCTCGCACTCGATCGTGCCGGGCGTCGCCGGCGCCTATATGCTCGGTCTGCCCTTCGCGGCCGGCGCATTCCTCTCTGGCGGGCTTGCGGCCGGCGCCATGCTGTTCCTCAACCAGAAGACCAAGCTGCGCGAAGACGCCATCATCGGCCTGATCTTCACCTCGTTCTTCGGCCTCGGCCTGTTCATGGTGTCGCTGTCGCCGGCATCGGTGAACATCCAGACCATCGTGCTCGGCAACATCCTCGCCGTGACGCCCGAGGACACGCTGCAACTCGTCATCATCGGCGGCGTTTCGCTCGTCGTTCTGCTCGTGAAGTGGAAGGACCTGATGGCGGTTTTCTTCGACGAGAGCCATGCGCGGTCCATCGGCCTGAAGCCCGACGCGATGAAGGTGCTGTTCTTCACGCTCTTGTCCGCCTCCACCGTCGCGGCGCTGCAGACGGTCGGCGCGTTTCTCGTCATCGCTCTCGTGGTGACGCCAGGGGCGACCGCCTACCTGCTCACGGACCGCTTCCCGCGCCTGATCGTCATCAGCGTGGCGATCGGTGCCGGCACCAGCTTCTTCGGGGCATACATCAGCTATTTCCTCGACGGCGCCACAGGCGGCGTCATCGTCGTCCTGCAGACGCTGATCTTCCTCGCCGCGTTCGTCTTCGCGCCGAAGCACGGGCTGCTGGCGGCGAAGCGCCGCGCCCGGCAGGCGCTGGAGGCCGGAGCATGATCGAGACTCTCCTCCTGCCCTTCCAGTTTCCTTTCATGCAGCAGGCCTTTGTCATCTCGGCGCTGGTGGCCGCGCCGATGGCGCTGCTCTCCTGCTTCCTCGTGCTGAAGGGCTGGTCGCTTATGGGCGACGCCATCAGCCACGCCGTGCTGCCGGGCGTGGTGCTGGCCTACGTCGCCGGCCTGCCACTGGCGATCGGCGCCTTCGCGGCCGGCATGACCTGCGCGCTGGTCACCGGCTATCTCAAGGAGAACAGCCGCGTGAAGGAGGACACGGTGATGGGCGTCGTGTTCTCCGGCATGTTCGGGCTCGGTCTCGTGCTCTACACCTCGATCACCACCGACGTGCATCTCGACCACATATTGTTCGGCGACATGCTGGGCGTCACCTGGTCCGACGTCGCCGAGAGCGGCGCAATCGCGCTGGTGGTCACCGGCGCCATCCTCGTCTTCCGCCGCGACCTGCTGCTCAACGCGTTCGACCCGCAGCACGCGCGCGCCATCGGGCTGCCGGTGCGGCTCCTGCATTACGGGCTGCTGGCCATCCTCTCACTCGCCATCGTCGGCGCGCTGAAGGCGGTCGGCATCATCCTCGCCATCGCCATGCTGATCGCGCCGGGCGCCGTGGCCTTCCTGATCACCGGCCGCTTCGACCGCATGCTGATCGCCTCGGTCGCCGTCGCGCTCGGCTGCTCGCTGGCCGGGGTCTACCTGTCCTTCTTCATCGACAGCGCGCCGGCGCCGACCATCGTGCTGCTGATGAGCGGCTGCTTTGTCGCAGCCTTCATCGTCACGCGGCTCAATGCCGGCCGTCGAGAGGCGACCGCTCCGCCCGCCGGCCGCAAGCTCATGCCCTGACCGCCGCCTATTGAAACGGCCCGGTGCGCGTGACACAACATGAGCGCGTACCGGGAGGAACACGGGCCGCACGTCCTGCATAACAAGAAACGGGACGAGGGGATGGACAAGCCTTTGGCTCCGTCGCTGGCCGCGCGGAGAGGAAGCAGGAGCATCGTCAACGTGCTGCCGCTGGCGCTCGTCAGGGCCCGCGAAGCCGTGATGCTGCCGTTCCGAAACCTGCTGCGACGCTACGGGCTGACCGAGCCGCAGTTCCGCGTGATGCGCACCGTGGCGGAACTCGCCGACATCGAGATGTCGGAGCTGGCGCGCGTCGCCGCATTGCTGATGCCGTCGCTGTCGCGGATCGTCCGCGAGCTCGAGACGCGCGGTTACCTCGAGAAGCAGGCCGACCCGCACGACATGCGGCGGTTGCATGTGCGGCTGACGGCCCGCGGCGAGAAGCTCGTCGATTGCCTCCTGCCGGACGTCGCGCGCATCTATGCAGAGATCAAGAAGACGATGGGCATGGAGAAGATCCGCCAGCTCCAGGCCTTGCTGGACGAGTTGGAGACCAAGCTCGGCTATGCGTCGATCAGCTTCGACGAAGACGAGGCGCCGACCGACGAGGTCGCTGCGATCGTGCCGGCCAAGACGCGTGGAAGGCCGCCGAAACGGGCGGCGGCGGCGGAATAGCCCGATCCCGACGACAGAGCTGGTCGGCGTAATCTCGACAGAAGGGGCCGCGATGCGGCACATGGGCGCGTCCACCGGCTGACAGAGTGTCGCCGGGCGGGTCAACCGGAAGCGTCGGGAATTGGATTTGCAGAACATCGTCATCGTCGGCGGCGGCCATGCCGGCGTGGAAACGGCCGCGGCGCTGCGCCATCGCGGCTTCGCGGGCTCCGTTACCATCGTCAGCGCGGAAACCGGCCTGCCCTACCAGCGGCCGCCGCTATCGAAGGAGTTCCTGAAATCGCCCGCCGACCCCGGCCTGCCGCTGAAGGGCGAAGCGTTCTACGCGGCCTCGAATATCGACTTGCTGGCCGGCCGGCGGGTGGGGGCGATCGACCGCGCGGCGCGCGAGGTCGAGCTCGATGACGGGTCCCGCCTGCCCTACGACCACCTCGTGCTTGCGACCGGGGCGGTCAACCGCATGCCGCCGATCGACGGCCTGGAGCGCGAGCGAGCGCTGGAACTCCGCACCCTGGCCGACGCGGCGCAACTGAACACACAACTGCACGGCCTGTCACATGTGACGGTGATCGGCGGCGGCTTCATCGGCCTCGAAGTGGCGGCGCTGCTGCGCGCGCGAGGCATCGCCGTCGACGTCGTCGAGGCCATGCCGCGCCTGATGGCGCGCGTGCTGTCGGAAGCGATGTCGCTCCGCTTCCGCACCATGCATGAAGGCATGGGCACGACACTGCGGCTCGGGCAGTTCGCAAGGTCCGTCCGCTACGGCGAAGACAATGCGCTGGTGACGCTGGCCGACGGGAGCACTATCGACACGGACGCCGTGCTGGTCGCGGCCGGCGTCGCGCCCGATACGGCGCTTGCCCGCGCGGCCGGGCTGAAGGTGGAAGACGGTGTCTTCGTCGACGCGATGCTTGTGACCAGCGATCCCGCCATCTCGGCCATCGGCGACGCGGCGAGCTTCCCCAACGCCTTCACCGGCACGATGACGCGGCTGGAATCGGTGCAGAACGCCGTCGACCAGGCGAAGGCCGTCGCGGCGCGGCTGACCGGGGAGCCGGCGCCCTATGCGGCCTTCCCGTGGTTCTGGTCGAACCAGGGCAGCGCGCGGCTGCAGATCGCCGGGCTCGCGACCGGCCACGATCGCATCGTGGCGCGCGGCGACCCGGCCTCGGACAAGTTCTCGCTGTTCCTTTACCGCGGCGACAGGCTGATCGCCGTCGAGAGCTTCAACCAGGCCGCCGACCACATGCTGGCACGACGCCTGCTGGGCCAAGGCATCGACATTCCGCCGGAGACGGCTGAAGACCTCGGCGTCGACCTGAAGGCGCTTCTGCCGCGCGGTTGAGGCTCAACCGCCGTCCAGCGTGGCCAACGGGCCATAGAGGTCCGGACGACGGTCCCGGAACAGACCCCAGGCGGCGCGGTCGGCCCGCATCTGGAGGCGGTCGAAAGTGGCGGTCAGCACGGCCTCGCCCTCACGACCAGCCTCCGCGACCAGCGCACCCGACGGACCGGCGATGAATGACGAGCCGTAGTAGGTCTGGGTGCGGCCGGCGACCTGCTCGGTGCCGATGCGGTTGGCGGCGGCGACCGGCATGAGGTTCGCGCCGGCATGGCCGCGCATCGTCACGCGCCAGTGCTCCATGGAATCGAAGTCGGGTCGGCCGGGCTCGGAGCCGATCGCCGTCGGGTAGAGCAGGAGCTCGGCGCCCATCAATGCCATTGAGCGGGCAGCTTCCGGGAACCACTGGTCCCAGCAGATGCCGACGCCGATAGCGCCGAAGCGGGTCGGCCAAACCCTGAAGCCGGTGTCGCCCGGGTTGAAGTAGAACTTCTCCGAATAGCCCGGCCCGTCCGGAATGTGCGACTTGCGGTAGACGCCGAGCACGTCGCCCCGGTCATCGACCATCGCCACTGAATTGAAGAAGGCCTGGTTGCGGCTCTCGAACAGCGACACCGGGATGACCACGCCGAGTTCGGCCGCGAGCACCTGCATCGCGGCGAGCGTCGGATGGTCCGCCAGCGGGCGGGCGCGGCCGAAATGGGCCGGGTTCTCCTCCTGGCAGAAGTAGAGGCCCTCGAAGAGTTCCTGGACAAGGACGACATTGGCGCCCTGGCGCGCTGCCTCGCGTACCAGCCGATGCGCCGTCGCGAGGTTTTCGGCGACATCGTCGGAACAGGCGAACTGGACGACCCCGAGCGTGACCTTGTCCACCACGTTCAGGCTCCCTCGAAGCCGGTCAGCACGCCGACCGCGTTGACGCCGATCTCGTCCACCGCGTAGCCGCCTTCCATCACGAACAGCGTGGGCAGGCCGAGCTTCCTGATCCGCGCGCCGATCTTCGGGTAATCCGCCGAGGTCAGCTTGAACTGGCTGATCGGGTCGCGCTCGAAGGTGTCGACGCCGAGCGAGACCAGCAGCACGTCCGGCCGGTAGGCCTCGACGCGCCTGCAGCCCTCGTCGAGCGCCTCGCTCCATCTGGTCCAGTTCGTCCCGAACGGCATCGGGAAATTGACGTTGAAACCGGCACCGGCTCCGTCGCCGGTCTCGTCGGCATGGCCGAGAAAGAAGGGGTATTCGACCATCGGGTCGCCATGCAGGTTCACCACGAGCACGTCGGCGCGCGAGTAGAAGATTTCCTGCGTGCCGTTGCCGTGATGGTAGTCGACATCGAGGATCGCGACCCTTTTCGCGCCCTGGTCCAGGAACCACTGGGCGGCGACCGCGGCGTTGTTGATGAAGCAGTAGCCACCCATGAAGGCGGCGCCTGCGTGGTGCCCCGGCGGCCGGCAGAGGGCGAAGGCCGATTTCTCGCCGGCCTTCACCAGACCGGCGGCGGTCAGCGCCACGTCATGGGACGACTTGATTGCCGACCATGTGCCTTCGACGAAGGTCGCGCCGCCATCGAATGAATAGTAGCCGAGCAGCGCCTCGATGGCGCGCGGCGGCACGTCGCCCCGCAGACCGCGCGTCGGCCATGTGAAGGGCATGGCGGAGCCCGACTTGCCGGCTGCGGTCCAGCGGTCCCAGACGGTCGGCAGGAAGTCGATGAAATCGGCGCGGTGCACGCGCTTCGCCGCGGCGACATCGTGCTCCTCAGGCGCGACGACCGGCCCGAGCCCTTCGCTTTCCACCCGCTTCCTGATGATCTCGGCGCGCGACGGCATCTCGAAGGCCGGCACGATGGCCTGCCCGATCAGCTCGACGTTGCCGGCATGGCCGAGGTGCCTGGGCGAATAGACGGTCTTCATGCGTTCTCCGACTGGCGAGACTCGCGAGCCTAGCCGCAGGCGGCGACGCTCGACAAGCGGCGGCTGGCCCAAAAGGCTCCGGCCGGCGATGGGCTGGCGCGGCGTCGCGCGCCGGTGCTAGCCTTCCCGCAAAGGAGCCCATCATGCCCAACCGCCCGGCCGATCTCATCGTCATCAATGCCCGCGTTCTGACCATGGATGACGATCACCCCCGCGCCGAGGCCGTGGCGATCCGCGACGGGAAGATCGCGGCGGTCGGCGACAAGGCCACGGTCACCGCGATGAAAGGCGAGGGCACCGAAGTCTTGGACGCGCATGGCGGCTCGGTCGTGCCCGGCTTCATCGAAGCTCACATGCACCTCTTCTCCGGCGCGGCCGAGCTCGACCAGCTGCAGCTGGCCGGCGTTTCCGGCTTCCACGACCTCGAGCACGCGGTGCGCGGCTACGCCGCCAGCCGTCCGAATGCCAGGCTGCTGCAGGCGCAGGGCGCCGACTACACGATCCTGTCCGACAAGGAGCGGGTGACGCGGCACCATCTCGACCGGATCGTGCCGGACCGGCCCTTCGCGATGACGGCGCCTGACCACCACACGATGTGGGCGAACACCAGGGCGCTGGAGATGGCCGGCCTGCTGAAGGGCCGCAAGCTCGGTCCGGGCAACGAGATCGTCATGGGCAGCGACGGGCTGGCCGAAGGCGAGCTGCGCGAGGGCGAAGCGTTCGGCCCGCTGCTGGAGCTCGCCGGCGAAAGCCGGGTGAGGCTGGCGCTGGCCACGGGCGGCGAGCCCGACCCGGCTCCGACCGAGGAGGAGAAGGCGCACGACCGGGCGATCATGAAGCGCGGCCTCGACTGGTGCGCGAAGCACGGCATCACGTCGATCCAGAACATGGACGGCAACCTGTACCAGCTCGAGCTCCTCTCGGAGCTGCACGACCGGGCCGAACTGCTTTGCCGGGCGCAGATCCCGTTCCACTACAAGAACTTCATGACGCTCGACATGCTGGAGAAGGCGTCGATGATGGCCAGGCGCTACGACGACGACTGGCTGTCGTCCGGCATGGTCAAGGTCTTCTACGACGGCGTCCTGGATTCCTGGACCGCAGTGATGGTCGACGAGTACGCCGACCGCGCCGGCTGGGTCGGGGAACCGCTGTTCACACCGGCGCAGTTCAAGGAACTGGCGATAGAGATCGACCGGCGCGGCCTGCAGATCGCCGTGCACGCCATCGGCGACGGCGCGGTGCGTGCCGTGCTGGACGGCTACGAAGCGGCGCAAAAGAAGAACGGCAGGCGCGACAGCCGCCACCGGATCGAGCATATCGAGGTGACGACGCGGGACGACGTGCCGCGCTTCGCCGAACTCGGCGTGCTGTGCTCCATGCAGCCCCCGCACCCGCCCGGTGCCGGCTGCTTCCCGCTGGAGCCGACCGTGTCGCGCATCGGCCACCATCGCTGGCCGCTTGCCTATGCGTGGCGAACCTTGAAGAACGCCGGCGGACGCGTCGTCTTCGCCTCGGACTGGCCGGTCGCGCCGATCGACCCGATCCTCGGCATCAAATGCGCCGTGATGCGCAAGCCCTGGGCCGCCAGCGACCCCGACCAGAGTTTCTCGCTGATGGAAGCCATCGCCGGCTACACGGTCGAGGGCGCCTACGCCGAATTCGCCGAGGACAGGAAAGGCCGGCTGAAGACCGGATTCCTCGGCGATCTCGTCATCCTCTCGGAGGACATCGAAGCGACGAAACCCGAGCGCCTGCAGGAAGTCCATCCCGTGACCACGGTGTGCGGCGGGCGCGTCACCTACCAGGCGTGACAGCGACAGATTTCGCGACCGCGTTGAATCCCTGTTCAGCGCGGTTGCCAATCCGGCGCGGCTGTGGTGACATCGCCTCAACCGGCCGACAGAGCCGACATCCAGTGGGGCGTTTGCTTGCCGGAAAAACCGGATCGTAGTGCCATCGACGTTCGCGGCGTGAGCAAGATCTTCGGCTCCGGCGAAGGCAAGGTTGCCGCCCTCGACAACGTCTCCGTTTCGATCCGCGAGAACGAATTCTTCACGCTGCTCGGGCCCTCCGGCTGCGGCAAGACGACGTTGCTCAGGCTTATCGCCGGCTTCGACTTCCCGACCGAGGGCCAGATTCTCCTGCACGGGCAGGACATCGCGCCGCTGCCGCCGTTCAAGCGGCCGGTCAACACCGTGTTCCAGTCCTACGCGCTGTTCCCGCACATGACGGTGGCGCAGAACATCTCCTTCGGCCTCGAGATGCTGGGCAAGCCCAAGCCGGAGATCGAGGCGCGCGTCGCCGCGATGCTCAAGCTGGTGCAGATGGAGAAGCTCGCCAGCCGCCGCACCAGCCAGATCTCCGGTGGCCAGCAGCAGCGCGTGGCGCTCGCCCGCGCGCTGGCGCCGCAACCCAAGGTCCTGTTGCTCGACGAGCCGCTCTCGGCGCTCGACTTCAAGCTGCGCAAGGAGATGCAGATCGAGCTGAAGCGGCTTCAGAACGAGACCGGCATCACCTTCATCTTCGTCACCCACGATCAGGAAGAAGCGCTGACGATGTCGGACCGGATCGCGGTCATGTCGAACGGCAAGATCCTGCAGGTCGGCAGCCCGCGCGACATCTACGACCGGCCCGCCGAGCGCTTCGTCGCCGACTTCATCGGCGAGACGAACTTCCTCGCAGCCGACGTCGTCGGGGCTTCGGCCGACGGCGCGACGGTGAAACTGGCCTCGGGCGCGACCATCAAGGCGGCCGTGCCGGACGGCTTCTCTCCGACCGGCCGCGTGACGGTCGTCGTGCGGCCGGAGCATGCGCGGCTGGTCAAGGGCGACGCGACGCTCTCGGGCACGCTGGAGAACATCGTCTACTTCGGCACCGACACCCATTTCCATGTGCGGCTGGACGGCGGCGAGGCCTTCATCGTGCGCCAGCAGAACCTGCGCGGAGCCGAGGCAGGCTTCGCGGCCGGCGAGAAGGTCGGCATCGCGGTGGGCGCCGATTCCGCCCAGGTCCTGAGGGACTGATGGCGAGCGCGGCCGAAATCGCGGAACAGGCCGAACGACAGGACATCCGCACGCGCTGGCTGCTGACAACGCCGGCGCTTGTCATCATCTTCCTGGCCGGCATCGGCCCGCTGCTGGTCGTCGTCCTCTATTCCTTCCTCACGCCCGGCCCCTACGGCGACGTGAAGTGGGAATTCTCGATCGACGCCTGGACCAGCGTCTTCATGCAGCGCGACATCTTTGACGGTACGCTCGGCATCGCCGACGCCCATCTGCAGATCTTCCTGCGTTCGGTACGCCTGTCGCTGGCGACCACGGTGCTGACGCTGCTGTTCGGCTTCCCGACCGCCTACTTCATCTCGACGCGCCCCGAGAAGACGCAGGCGCTCTGGCTGTTCCTCATCACCATCCCGTTCTGGACGAACCTGCTCATCCGCACCTTCGCGGTGATGGAGGTGATCCGCAACGAAGGCATCCTCAACACGATCCTGACCGGGCTCGGCATCATCGACCAGCCCCTCCAGATCCTCTACACCGACTGGGCTATCGCCATCGGCATGATCTACGTCTACCTGCCGCTGATGGTGCTGCCGCTCTACGCCTCGATGGAAAAGCTGGACTTCCGGCTGGTCGAAGCGGGTTACGACCTCTACGCGACGCGCTTCCAGGTGCTCTGGCGCATCATCATCCCGCTGGTGAAGCCTGGCATCATCGCCGGCTCGATCCTCGTCTTCATCCCGTCGCTCGGCGCCTATGTGACGCCCCGCGTGCTGGGCGGCGGCAAGCAGATGATGCTGGGCAACCTGATCGAACTGCAGTTCGGGGCGGGCCGCAACTGGCCGCTCGGCGCGGCGCTTGCCCTGACGCTGACCGTGCTGGTGACGATCGCGCTCCTCTTCTACATCCGCTACACCTCGCAGCCGGAGCGGCGGCATGGCTAAGACTTTCGCCATCAAGCGCCAGCCGGGCTTCGCGACCATCGCGATGTTCTGCTTCGCGCTGCTCTACCTGCCGATCGCCACGCTGGTCGTCTTCGCCTTCAACGAAGGGCGCTCCGTCGCGATCTGGGAAGGGTTCTCGCTGCGCTGGTTCGAGCAGGCGTGGAACAACGAACTGGTCGTCGAGGCGTCGATCCGCTCGCTGCAGATCGCATCGGCCGCCGCCGTCATCGCGACGATAGCCGCGACCATGGCGGCGCTCGCCACGACACGCACGCGGCAATATCGCGGCCTGACGTTCAAGTACGCCTTCATCAACCAGCCGCTGATGATCCCCGAGATCGTCACCGCCGTGGCGCTGCTCATCGTCTTCGCACGCATCAAGGTGGCCACCGGCTATTCCGGTCTCGGCTACCTGATCGCCGCGCACACCGCGTTCTGCATCCCCTTCGCCTACCTGCCGATCCGGGCGCGGCTGGAGAGCATGGACCTGACGCTGGAGATCGCCGCGTCGGACCTCTACGCCACGCCATGGAGGGTGTTCACGCGCGTAACGCTGCCGCTTTTGTGGCCGGGCATCCTCGCGGGCCTGATGCTCGCCTTCGTGATCTCGCTCGACGACGTCGTCATCACCGAGTTTGTCAAATCGGGCGGGCAGGATACGCTGCCCACCTACATGCTCGGGCAGCTCCGGCGGGTCGTGACGCCCGAGATGAATGCGATCTCCACCGTCTTCCTTGTCATCTCGGTGCTGATCGTCACGGTGTTCTTCTTCATCAACAGACGGCGGACCTGACGCCGCAACGGAAGGAAGCAGGCCATGAAAAGCAGACTGATCCTCGCAGCGCTGGGTACCGCGCTGCTCGCCGGCACGGCGCATGCCGAAGGCGAGCTCAACATCTTCAACTGGGGCAACTACACGGCGCCCGATCTGATCAAGAAGTTCGAGGAGACCTACAAGGTCAAGGTCACCGTCACCGACTACGATTCCAACGACACGGCCATCGGCAAGATCCGCCAGGGAGGCCACGGATACGACATCGTCGTTCCATCCGCCTCCTACATCCCGATCTGGATCAGCGAAGGGCTGCTGCTCGAGTCGAACCCCAACCAGATGGAGAATTTCAAGAACGTCGATCCGCGCTGGGTGGACGTGCCGTTCGATCCGGGCCGGAAGTACACGGTTCCGTGGCAGTGGGGCACGACGGGCGTCTCGGTCGACACCGCCGTCTACAAGGGCGACATCAACACGTCGGCGATCTTCCTCGACCCGCCGCCGGAGCTCGCCGGCAAGCTGAACGTCGTTCCGGAAATGGCCGACGTCATGCACCTTGCCATCAAGTATGTCGGCGGCGAGCCCTGCACCGGCGACCTGGAAGTGCTCAAGAAGGTGCGCGACAAGCTGGTGGCCGCCAAGGCCGGCTGGATCTCGATGAACTACGGCAACATCGAAGCCATGGCCAAGGGCGACTATGCGGCGACCGTCAACTGGAACGGCGCGTCGATGCGCATGCGAATCGCCAAGGACACGATCCACTACGGCTATCCGAAGGAAGGCTACCCGCTCTGGATGGACAATGCGACCATCCTGAAGGACGCCAAGAATGTCGAAAACGCCAAGTTGTTCCTGAACTTCGTGATGGCGCCCGAGAACGCCGCGCTGATCTCCAACTTCGCCAAGTATGCGAACGGCATCAAGGGCTCCGAGGCGTTCATGGACCCGATGATGAAGGACGCGCCGGAGATCGTCACGCCGGCCGAGTTCGTCGACAAGGGCCAGTTCATGCTGACCTGCGCGCCGGAAGTGCAGGAGCTCTACACCAAGATCTGGACCGAACTGCAGAAGTAGCAGCAAGGCGCGGACGTCGCATCGCGGCGTCCGCGCGTGTCACTCGGGGTGCCATGACGTCCTACCGGAATTCGGAACCCCGCCCTCCGATCATGACAGGCTCGCCGCCGGCGCTGCGGCCGCCGCGGCTGGACTGGGACCGCCCGCCCTGGAACCGATGGGCGTTCCAGCACATACGCGAGATCCTCCCGACCGTCGAAGTGTGGCGCGGAGCGGGTCACCGGAGTCGGCTCGACCAGACGCCCGTCGACCTCGACGAACTGCCGGTCACGGGCGCCGACGGCCAGCCCACCACGCTGGCCGGTCTCCTGGATGAGACCTATACCGACGGCTTCCTGGTGATGAAGGACGGCGGCATCGTCTGCGAGCAGTACTTCAACGGCATGTCGGAGCGCACGCTGCACCTGTCGCAGTCGATGGCGAAGTCGATCACCGGGACCGTGTTCGGCATCCTTGCCGGCCGGGGGCTGATCGACCCGGACCGCCTCGTCACCGACTACCTCCCCGAGCTCGCGAAGACCGGCTGGCGCGGCGCGACGCTTAGACACGCACTCGATATGACCAGCGGCGTGCGCTATTCGGAGGAGTACACCGACGCATATTCCGAGGTCGGGCAGACCGACGTCGCCTCGGGCTGGAAACCCGTTCCGCCCGGGTCCGATCCCGACTTTCGCTGGCCGGCCCACATGTGGGAGCAGGTACTGGGATTGACCGGAACGGTGCGCGCGCATGGCGAAGCCTTCGAGTACCGGTCGATCGAGACGGACGTGGTCGCCTTCGCCATGGAGCGGGCAACGGGACGGCGTCTGCCGCAGCTGGTCTCCGAGGAGCTCTGGCAGAAGATCGGTGCCGACGAGAGCGCCTGCTTCACGGTGGACGCTGCGGGCTACGCGCTCGCCGACGGCGGCTTCAACGCCACGCTGCGAGATTACGCCCGCTTCGCCCAGCTCATTCTTGATGGCGGCCGAGGCATCGTTCCGGAAAGCTGGATCGAGGACACCCGCAACGGGAAGCACGGGCCCCAGTACAGCAGTTCGATTCCCGAGGGCGCCTACCGCAACCAGTTCTGGATCGAGGATCCGCGCTCTCGCAACCTGATGTGCCGGGGCGTGTTCGGCCAGCTGATCCACATCGACTTCGACCACAGCATGGTGACCGTGAAGCTGTCGAGCTGGCCCGACTTTCTCAACGTCCCCTTCTCGACCGCCACGCTTCAGGCGATCCGCGCCATTGCACGGGAGCTTTCATGAACGATCTGGACCTCTGCTACCTGCCCGCATCCGAGGCCTTGCGACTGTTCGCCAGGAAGAAGCTGTCACCGGTCGAACTGATGCAGGCGATGATCGCCCGCGCCGAAGCGACCAAGGGAACCGTCAATGCGTTCACCCACACGCACTTCGACGAGGCCCTCGGCCTGGCGCGCAAGGCCGAGGCGAAATACGCGAAAGGAAAGAAGGTCGGGGCGCTCGAAGGCCTGCCGGTCGGCATCAAGGACGAAAGCATGATCAGGGGCAAGCCGACCTCGGGCGGCTCGCTCCTGATGAAGGACTTCGTCGCCGACGTCACCTCGCCGAACAACGAGCGGATCATGAAGGCGGGTGGCATCGTCCACGCCCGCACGGCGACGCCGGAATTCTCCTGTGCCGGCTACACCTGGTCGCGGCTCTGGAATATCACGCGGAACCCGTGGAACCTCGAATTCACGCCGGGCGGCTCGTCGGGCGGGTCGGGCGCATCGCTCGCCGCCGGCACCTCCGCCATCTGCACCGGCTCGGACATCGGCGGCTCGATCCGCATCCCGGCCTCGGCCTGCGGCGTCGTCGGCTACAAGCCGCCCTACGGCCGCAACCCGGACGACCCTCCCTTCAATCTCGACTTCTATTGCCACACCGGTCCCATGGCGCGGACGGTGGAGGATGCGATCCTGCTGCAGAACGTCATGTGCGGCCCGAGCCCGACCGACATCGCCTCGCTCAGGCCGAAGATCACGCTGCCGACGAAGTACAGGCCGATCAAGGGCTGGCGGATCGCCTACTCGATGGATCTGGGCTCGTTCGAGGTGGACCCGGACGTACGCCGCAACACCGAGGAAGCACTGAAGGTTTTCCGTTCGCTCGGCGCCAGGGTCGAGGAGGTCGATCTCGGCTGGGGGCCGGAGGTGCTGCAGGCCGGCATGAATTACCTGCGCCACCTGTTCGGCGCCTATCTGTCGCGGTTCCTGCCGGAGCATGCCGACGACCTGACCTCATATGCGCGCCGTTTCGCCGAGGAAGGCGCGCATTCGAAGGCCACCGACTTCGTCGCCAGCCTGGAGGTCGCGGCGAAGATGTACGAGACGCTCGGGCCACTGCTCGAGACATACGACGTGCTGATCTGCCCGACCAATGCCCTGCCCGCCGTGCCGGCCCATCACGACCAGTCGCGGGACACGGTGACGATCAACGGCAAGACAGTGGACCCCTCGCTCGGCTGGGTGATGACGACGCCCTTCAACATGATGAGCCGATGCCCGGTCCTGTCGGTGCCGACCGGCTTCGCCGGCAACGGCGTACCGACCGGCATGCAGATCGTCGGTCGTACCTACAGCGACGAGGACGTGTTCCGCGCCGGCATCGCCTACGAGGCTGCGCGCGGCCCGATGTACGACCGCAAGAAGAACCGGCCGAAGCTGTGAGCCCGGCGCTCGACACGGGCTGGCAGGCGTCCTAGGAGGACGCCAGCGGAGACCCACCCATGCCCCACTTGCCCATCATCGCGCCGTCCGTGCTGTCGTCCGACTTCTCGCGGCTCGGCGATGAGGTCGAGGCCATCGACCGGGCCGGGGCCGACTGGATCCATCTCGATGTGATGGACGGGCATTTCGTGCCCAACGTCACGTTCGGGCCGCCGGTCATCAAGGCGATCCGCGCCCGCACAAGCAAGGTCTTCGACTGCCACCTGATGATCGCACCCGCCGATCCCTATCTCGCCGCCTTCGCGGACGCCGGTGCCGACATCATCACCGTGCATGCCGAAGCCGGGCCGCATCTCGACCGCTCGCTGCAGGCGATCCGCGCGCTCGGCAAGAAGGCTGGCGTGGCGCTCAATCCGTCGACGCCGATCAGCGCGATCGAGCACGTCATCGACCGTCTCGACCTGATCCTTGTGATGACGGTCAATCCGGGCTTCGGCGGCCAGGCCTTCATCCCGGCCATGGTCGAGAAGGTGCGGCAGGCAAAGGCGCTGGCGGGAGGGCGGCCGATAGACATCGAGGTCGATGGCGGGGTCACGGCGGAGACCGCCCCGCTGGTGATCAGGGCGGGCGCCAACGCGCTCGTGGCCGGCTCGGCCGTGTTCAAGGGCAGTGGCGAGACGGCCTACAGGGCGAACATCGAGGCGATCCGGCACGCCGCCGGCTGAGCGCTCAGGCGCGATGTACCGGCTCGCCGCCGATCCAGACCGATCCGATCTCCAGCGCCGCCGTCAGGTGGACGAAATCAGCGCGGCTGCCGGGCACCAGCCGCCCGTGGGCCGGTGCAATGCCGAAGGCCTCGGCAGGATAGAGCGAGGCCATGCGCAGCGCCTCGCCAAGTTCGAGGCCAATGGCGCGATGCACGAAGCGGACCGCCGAGATCATGTCGAGGTCGGCGCCGGCGAGTGTGCCGTCATCCAGCGTCAGCCGTCCGTCGCGGCGATGGATGGTCCGGCCGTTAAGCGTGAACTCGGTCATATCGGTGCCGATCGGCGACATGGCGTCGGTGACCAGGAAGATGCGGCCCGGTCCGGCCTTGGAACGCAGCGCAATACCGATGGTCGCGGGGTCGACATGGATGCCGTCGGCGATCAGGCCTGCGTGGAAATGGCCGATCGACAGCGCCGCGCCGACCATGCCCGGCTCGCGGTTGCCGAGCTGGCTCATCGCGTTGAACAGGTGCGTGACGAGGCTCGCGCCGGCATCGGCGGCGGCCCTTGCGGCAACGATGCCGCCGTCGGAATGACCGAGACTGACCCTGATGCCGGCGGCAGCCAGCGCGGCGATCTTCCGCGGATCGGCCGATTCCAGCGCGACGGTCGTCAGCAGGCCGGGCAGGCGATGCCGCGCGTCGATGAGGAAGGACAGGTCGGCATCGCCCATGGGCCGGATGAGCTTCGGGTCATGCGCGCCCTTGCGCGCCACCGACAGGTGCGGGCCTTCCAGATGAAGGCCGACGAAACCACGAACGCCGGCACGGGCGGCTGCTTCGCCGGCCGCAACCGTCGCCTCGGTGATCGCGGGCGTGTCGGTGATCAGCGTCGGCAGGAGCGCTGTCGTTCCGAATCGGGCATGGGCCGCGCAGATGGTGCGGATCGCGTCGACGTCCTGGCGATCGTTCAGCATGATGCCGCCGCCGCCATTTACCTGCAGGTCGACGAAACCCGGTGCGATGATGCCGTCGCCAATGTCGAGGGTTTCGGTGCCGGCGGGGATCGCGCCGATCGGAACTATCTCCTTGAGGCGGCCGTCGCCGACAAGCAACGCCGAGTCGTCGTGCCAGATCTCGCCGTCGAAAATGCGCGCGGCGCGGAAAGCGAGACCCCCGCTCATGTGGTTTCCGTGACCTTGCGAAGATTGCGCGGCCGGTCCGGATCGAGGCCACGCGCCCGCGCGAAGGCTTCGACGAAGCCGTAGAACGACACGATCAGCGCCAGCGGGTCGGTCAGCGGATGCCCGGTCGAGGCGAAAGGCAGAGCGCGAACGGCACCGTGGGCGGAGGGCCCGGCGACATAGACCAATGCGCCGCGCGCCGCGAGCTTCGCGGCGGCCTCGGCCGTCGAAGCCCTGGCCGCGTCGTCGGCCGCCAGCGCCAGGACGGGGAAGCCTTTCTCTACCAGCGCCAGCGGGCCGTGCATCACCTCCGCCGCGCTGTAGGCCTCGGCGTGCAGGCCGCACGTCTCCTTGAATTTCAGCGCTGCCTCGTTCGCCATGGCGAGCGACGGGCCGCGTCCGAGGATGAAAAGCGACGGCCCGTCGCCGACGCCGTCGCCAAGCGGGGACCAGTCGCAGCCGATGGCGCGTTCCAGCGCTTGTGGTAGCCGGTCGAGAGCCGCCTTCAAGCCCCGGTCATTCGTCCAGCGCGCCAGGATGGCAAGGCCCGCGACGGCCGAGGTGACGAAGCTCTTCGTCGCGGCCACGCTCTTCTCCGGCCCGGCCATGATGTCTATGCCGAGGTCCGCGGCCACAGCCAGCGGCGAGCGCGGCGTGTTGGTGAGCGCCAGCGTCAGCGCGCCGTCGCGGCGGGCGGCGGACGCCATCATCACGATGTCGGGGCTGGCGCCCGACTGCGAGACGGCGAGCGCCACCGCGCGGCCGAGCCTGAGGCGCGCGCCATAGACGGAAGCGATCGAGGGTCCGAGCGATGCGACCGGCACGCCGGCGGTCAGTTCGATGGCGTATTTCAGGAGCGAGGCCGCATGGTCGGACGAGCCGCGCGCAACGGTGACGACGACCGAAGGATCGGCGGCGGCGACAAGCCGCCCGGCCTCGTCGAGCGCCTCGCGACCATCCGCCAGCAGGCGCGCTACCGCATCCGGAATCTCCTCGATCTCGCGCCGCATGTGGGTAGCGCTCATGCCGGCGCTCCCTCCGCCGGCCTTAGCGACAGTTCGGCGACGAAATCGTAGGCGTCACCGCGATAGACCGAACGCGTGTACTCGATCACCCGCCCGCTGCCGAGATAGGAGATGCGGGCGATGTTCAGACTGGCCGAACCTTCCGGCACGCCAAGGATGCGCGCATCGGCCTCGCCCAGATTGGCGGCGGAGATGCGTTGCACCGCACGTACCGGCCGGTGGCCCGTCTGTTCCAGCGCGGCATAGAGAGACGCACCGACTGCGCCCGGATCAGGCAGCACGGCAGCCGACAGAGCGGCCCGCTCGATGGCGAGCGGCGTCTCGTCGGCAACGCGGAGCCGGCAGACGCGCGCGACCATCTCGGTCGCGCTCAAGCCCAGCACCATCATCTCGTCGGGCGACGGCGCATGGATGCCGCGCTCCAGCCATTCCGAGCGCACCGTCATGCCGCGCCTGGCCATGTCCTCGGTAAAGGACGTGAGCCGCGACAGCGGCTGTTCGACACGACCGACCGGCCGCGCGACGAAGGTGCCCGAGCCGTGGCGCTGGATCAGCAAGCCGTCTCGAACGAGATCCTGTACCGCCTTGCGCACCGTCACGCGCGAAACGTCGGCGCGCGCCGCGATGTCGCGCTCGGACGGCAGGGCGTCGCCGGGTCCGATCGCGCCGCGCTTCAGCGCATCCTCGATGGAGCGGCGCAGGCGCAGGTAAAGCGGCGCGCCGGCCGGCGACAGCCGCATCGCCTCGAAGATGGCTCCCGCGTCAGCCACGGACACCTCCGTCCCCGGCCAGAAACGTGCGGACCGCCATGCGCACGGCCCCGCCCAGCGCGTCCTGCAAGGGCTCGCGCAACAGGGCGCGGAAAGGCGCGGACAGAAGCGGCGCATAGAGCGACGCCAGTCCACCCAGCAGACAGAGCGGGTCGCCGGGCCTGAGCTGCAGCACGGCCAGTGAAGCCTCGATGTCGGCCACGGCGCGCGCCAGGATTTTCCGCGCCACGGGATCGCCCTTGCCGGCGTGTTCGAAGATCATCGGCGCGAAGCCGCCGAAGTCGCCGGGCTTGGCGGTCGTCGTGAACTCGACCACGTCACGCGGCTCGTCGCGGAAGACCGCGAGCAGCGCCTGCGTCATGTCGGACGCTTCCGAGATGCCGTCATAGGCGAGCAGGGTCTCCTCCAGCAGGTCGCGGCCGATGCGCGCGCCGCTGCCCTGATCGCCGATCAGGAATCCCCAGCCGCCGATCGTTCGGGCCGCGCCGTCCTTGCGTACCATGAAGGCCGAGCCCGTGCCGAGGATGGCGATGGCGCCGTCACCCGAGCCGACCGCCCCTTCGAGCGCGATCAGCGAGTCGCTCGTGACGACGTTGCGGCTGAACGGCAGGATGGCCTCGAGCTGGCGACGGTAGGTGCCGACATTGCTGCCGGCGAGGCCCAGCAGCGCAGGCGTGGAGGATATCACCGCCGGGTCGACGCCGGCGTCCACGCAGGCCAGTCGCGCGGCCTCGGCGATGCTTTCGCGGGCACCGGTCAAGTCGGTCCGGATGTTGGCCGCGCCGCTCCTCGCGCGTCCGAGGATCCGGCCGTCGGGACCCGCGAGCGCAGCCCGGCAACTGGTGCCACCGCCATCGATGCCGATCACAAAGTCCAAGGCCGGGTCCTCCGCAGGGAATAATACCAATAAAATACCAATAGCCAAGGATTAATTGGCTACGACCTGACATGGAGGCGTTATCATGTTGATATTGTGTTCATTTCTTCCGAAGTCGCCGGCATCTGATGACAAAATCGTTAACGACTGCTGGACAAGTGGTATTTTGTTGGTATTGTCGCCGATGAGGAGGACAAGGATGGCGCTCGCCCGCACAGAACAGCTGCACGCGAAAGCCGCCGGGCTCGATACCCAAGCGCCCGAAGCTGTGCTCGCCATCCTGGCCGATGCCCAGGTCGAGGCCGCCAGAACCGTTTCGTCCGCCGTTCGCGACATCGCCCGCGCGGCGCGCGCAGGGGCCGACGCGCTTGCCCGCGGCGGGCGGCTTGTCTATGCCGCCGCCGGCAGTTCCGGCCTCATGGCGCTGGCCGACGCGCTCGAACTGCCGGGCACCTTCGGCATCGCCAACGATCGCGTCGTCGTGCTGCTGGCCGGCGGGGCCGCGAGCCTCGCCGACCTTGCCGGCGGATATGAAGACGACACGGAACTGGCGGTTCGTGACATTGCCGCTACAGGCCTCTCCGCCGCCGATTGCCTCATTGCGCTCTCGGCCAGCGGCACCACGCCCTACCCGCTCGCCGCGGTCGCCGAAGCGAAGTTGCGCGGTGCGACAACGATCGGACTCGCCAACAATGCGGGCTCGCCGCTCGCCGAGCGTGCGGACATCGGCATCGTCCTGCCGACGCCGCCCGAAGTGATCGCCGGCTCGACGCGCATGGGCGCCGGCACGGCCCAGAAGATCGCCCTCAACATGATGTCGACGATGATCGCCATCCATCTCGGCCATGTGCATGACGGCTACATGGTCAACCTCAGGGCAGACAACATCAAGCTGCGCGACCGCGCGGCGCGCATCGTCGCGGGGATCAGCGGCGCGGGCGCGGATGCTGCGCGGCGCCATGTCGACGCAGTGGACGGCTCGGTCAAACACGCCGTGCTGCTCGCCGCGGGCGCAGGCAACCCCGAGGCGGCTGAAGCCCTTCTCGCCGCGCATGGCGGAAAGCTGCGCGCGGCACTGGCCCAAGTCGGCCAGCGATAAATCCACGAACCTGAACAGGTCAAACAGGGAGAACGAACATGACCAGACAGGCACTGACGGCCCTCCTGATGGGGTCGAGCATCCTCGCCACGGCGGGCATCGCCGCGGCGCAGGACAAGACGCTCACCATCGAGAGCTGGCGCAACGACGACCTCGCCATCTGGCAGGAGAAGCTGATCCCGGCCTTCGAAGCCAAGCACCCCGGCATCAAGGTGGTGTTCTCGCCTTCGGCCCCGACCGAATACAACGCGGCGCTCAATGCCAAGCTCGACGCCGGCTCGGCCGGCGACCTGATCACCTGCCGTCCGTTCGACGCCTCGCTCGAACTTTACAACAAGGGCCATCTCGCCGACCTGACGGCGCTGCCCGGTATGGAAGGCTTCTCGGACGTCGCCAAGTCCGCCTGGCAGACCGACGACGGCAAGGCGACCTTCTGCGTGCCGATGGCCTCGGTCATCCACGGTTTCATCTACAACAAGGACGCCTTCGACAAGCTCGGCATCGCCGTGCCGGCGACCGAGGCCGAGTTCTTCGCGGCGCTCGACAAGATCAAGGCCGACGGCACCTACATCCCGCTCGCCATGGGCACGAAGGACCTCTGGGAAGCCGCGACCATGGGCTACCAGAACATCGGTCCGAACTACTGGAAGGGCGAGGAAGGCCGCACCGCGCTGATCAAGGGCACGCAGAAGCTGACCGACGCGCAGTGGGTCGAACCGTATGCTGCTCTCGCCAAGTGGAAGGACTATCTGGGCGACGGCTTCGAAGCGCAGTCCTATCCCGACAGCCAGAACCTCTTCACGCTTGGCCGCGCCGCCGTCTACCCGGCCGGTTCGTGGGAAATCTCGGGCTTCAACACGCAGGCCCAGTTCAAGATGGGCGCATTCGCGCCGCCGGTGAAGAACGCCGGCGACACCTGCTACATCTCGGACCACACCGACATCGCCATCGGCATGAACGCCAAGAGCCCGAATGCCGAGGCCGCGAAGACCTTCCTGTCATGGGTTGCCTCGCCGGAGTTCGCGACCATCTACGCCAACGCGCTGCCGGGCTTCTTCAGCCTGTCCTCGACGCCGGTGACGATGGAAGACCCGCTGGCGCAGGAGTTCGTGTCCTGGCGCGGCAAGTGCCAGTCGACGATCCGCTCGACCTACCAGATCCTGTCGCGCGGCACGCCGAACCTCGAGAACGAGACCTGGGTGAAGTCGGCCAACGTGATCAACGGCACCGAGACGCCGGAGGCAGTCGGCGCCGAGCTCCAGAAGGGCCTCGAGAGCTGGTACAAGCCGAAGTGATCTGAGGCGCCCTTACCCTCCTCCTCGTGGGGAGGGTCGCGAACCGTCGGCGAAGCCGACGACAGTGAGCGGGGTGGGCGTATCAATGTCCCCACCCCGACTCGCAAATTCCGTTTCGTTTCGTATGCTCATGGCCTCCCGGCGGGGAGGCAAAGCCGGCCACGCCTTGCGGCCTGTCGCAACCCGGAAAGCGGAGAGGAGGTCGACCGATGGAGACAGCGCGCCGTCCCGTCCGCTGGCACATCGCCATTTTCCTGGCGCCGGCCCTGCTCGTCTACACGGCGGTGATGATCATCCCCCTGTTCGGCACGCTGCAGCTTTCGATGTTCGACCAGCAGCGCAACTTCGTCGGCCTCGCCAACTTCAACACGCTGCTCGGCGACCCGCGCTGGGCCGCGACGTTCTGGAACGCGCTCTGGAACAACACCTGGTTCTTCATCATACACATGGTTGTACAGAACCCGATCGGCATCCTGCTCGCCGCGCTTCTGTCCTCGCCCCGGCTTCGGATGGCCTCGTTCTACCGGACCGCGATCTTCATCCCGACGATCCTGTCCTTCGTCATCGTCGGCTTCGTCTGGAAGCTCATCCTGTCGCCACTTTGGGGCGTGTCGCCGTTCATCCTCGATCTCGTCGGGCTGAAGAGCCTGTTCGCGCCATGGCTGGGCAAGGAGGAGTATGCACTCACAACGCTCGGCCTCATCTCTGTCTGGCAGTTCATCGGCATCCCGATGATGCTGATCTACGCCGCGCTGCTGTCGATCCCCGACGAGGTCATCGAGGCGGCCGAGTGCGATGGCGTCACGGGAATGGCGCAGTTCTGGAAGATCAAGCTGCCGCTGATCCTGCCGTCGATCGGCATCATCTCGATCCTCACCTTCGTCGGCAACTTCAACGCCTTCGACCTGATCTATTCGGCGCAGGGCGCGCTCGCCGGTCCGAACTTCTCGACCGACATCCTCGGCACCTTCCTCTACCGCACCTTCTTCGGCTTCCAGCTGCAACTCGGCGACCCGAACATGGGATCGACCATCGCCTCGATGATGTTCTTCATCATCCTCGGCGGCGTGTGCGTCTACCTGTTCGCGATCCAGACGCGGCTGCGTCGGTACCAGTTCTGAGGGCGGGGATGAGCGCGGCCACCCACTCGCCCCTCCGCTCGGTCGCAGCCCATGCGATCCTGATCACCTACACGATCATCGCGCTGTTCCCGGTCGTGCTGATCGTCATGAACTCGTTCAAGTCCAGGAACGCGATCTTCCGCTCGCCGCTGTCGCCGCCGACGCCGGAAACCTTCGACCTCATCGGCTACACGACCGTCATGGCGCAGGGCGACTTCCTCGGCTATTTCGGCAACAGCCTGATCGTCACCGTCGGTTCGCTGTTCTTCGTGCTGCTGTTCGGCGCGATGGCCGCCTTCGCGCTGTCGGAATACCGGTTCCGCGGCAACAGCCTGATGGGCCTCTACCTCGCGCTCGGCATCATGATCCCGATCCGGCTCGGCACGGTGGCGATCCTGCAGCTGATGGTGGCGAGCGGGCTGGTCAACACGCTGACCGCGCTGATCCTCGTCTACACGGCGCAGGGCCTTCCGCTCGCCGTCTTCATCCTCTCGGAGTTCATGAAGCAGGTCTCCGACGACCTGAAGAACGCCGGCCGCATCGACGGGCTCTCCGAATACCGCATCTTCTTCCGCCTCGTACTGCCGCTGGTCCGGCCCGCCATGGCCACCGTCGCGGTCTTCACGATGATCCCGATCTGGAACGACCTCTGGTTTCCGCTGATCCTGGCGCCGTCGGAAGGCACCAAGACCGTGACGCTCGGCGCGCAGATCTTCATCGGCCAGTTCGTCACCAACTGGAACGCGGTGCTGTCGGCGCTGTCGCTCGCGATCCTGCCGGTGCTCGTCCTCTATGTCCTGTTCTCGCGGCAGCTGATCCGCGGCATCACATCGGGAGCCGTGAAATGAGGATACTCCTCCGACTTGCCGCCGGCGCCCTGTCGATGACCCTCTTCGGAGCCATCGGGGCGTCCGGAGCGCATGCCGACACGATCTCGGCGATGCCTGACGAGGACGGCAAGACGATCTTCTACACGCCCTGCACGCCCGGCGAGGACGCCTCCGAGTGCCTCGTCTACATGATCACCTGCCAGCCCAATGAAGTGTACGGCACAGGACTGGAGCTGACGGTGATCAGCCAGGGCGACGGTGAACAGCCGGACGTCCAGCCTCTTGCGCGGGCTTTCCTCGTGAAACCCTACGGCGAACAGAGACTGGCGTTCACGATCGGCGGCAAGACAGTCGAGATACCCGTCAGCGCGGTCATCGTCGCCGGGAACGAGCTCAACGGCGGCTGGGACCTGTCGCTGCGCTCGATGGATCCCGGCCCCTTCTACGATGCGCTGAACGACGGCTCGGCCGGCAAGGTCTCGGCCGATGTCGGCGGGTTCACGGCTCAGCTTTCGGACAACAAGGCAGAGGGCGCGGCACTGATGAAGCTCAAGAAGGCGTGCACGCAATGACGGCTGCCCCGCTCCGCGTCGTCGTCGCCGGTCTCGGCAACATGGGCCGCAGCCACGCGCTCGCCTACGCGACCAATCCCGGTTTCGAGATCGCCGCGCTGGTCAACCGGTCGGACGTGAAGCTGCCCGGCCCGCTCGCAGGCCGCGAGATCCGCCGCTCGTTCGAGGACGCGCTGCGGGAGGAACGTCCGGACGTCGCGTCGATCAACACCTATTCCGACAGCCATGCCGACTATGCCGTGAAGGCGCTGGAGGCAGGCTGCCACGTCTTCGTCGAGAAGCCGCTCGCGACCACCGTCGCGGACGCCGAGCGTGTCGTGGCGGCCGCCAAGGCCAACGGCCGCAAGCTGGTCATCGGCTACATCCTGCGCCACCATCCGTCGTGGATCAGGCTGATCGCGGAATCGCGCGCGCTGGGCGGCCCGTACGTCTTCCGGATGAACCTGAACCAGCAGTCGTCCGGCGCGACATGGGAGACGCACAAACAACTGATGCAGACCACCTCGCCGATCGTCGACTGCGGGGTGCATTATCTCGACGTCATGTGCCAGATCACCGACGCGAAGCCGGTCGAGGTGCGCGGCATGGGGCTGAGGCTGTCCGGTGAGGTCGCGCCGACCATGTACAATTACGGACACCTGCAGGTGCTGTTCGACGACGGATCGGTCGGCTGGTACGAGGCAGGCTGGGGACCGATGATGTCGGAGACGGCTTTCTTCGTGAAGGACGTGATCTCGCCGAAAGGCTGTGTCTCGATCGTCATGAGCGACAGCGCGAAGTCGGACGACATCGACACGCACACCAAGACGTCTGTCATCCGGGTGCATTCGGCCGAGACCGGCAGGGACGGCAGGTTCGTCAGCCCCGACCGGAATCTTTCCATGGAAGGCGAGCCGGACCACCAGGGCCTGTGCGACCGCGAGCAGGCCTTCCTGCTGAAGGCGATCCGCGAGGATCTGGACCTCGACCGGCATATGTCGGACGCTGTGAAGTCACTCGCGGTGTGCCTCGCCGCCGACGAAAGCGTGAAGACCGGCAAGGCGGTGCGGCTGTGAGCGGGAGCGCTGGCTGATGGGTTCGCTGACGCTTCGTGACATCCGCAAGTCATTCGGCAGGGTCGACGTGCTGAAGGGCATCGACCTCGACGTGACGGACGGAGAGTTCGTGGTCTTCGTCGGCCCCTCTGGCTGCGGCAAGTCCACCCTGCTGCGCATCATCGCCGGGCTGGAAGATGCAACGTCCGGCGACATCGCCATCGACTCAGCAAAGGTCAACAGCGTCCCGCCCGCGAAGCGCGGCATCGCCATGGTGTTCCAGACCTACGCGCTCTATCCGCACCTGACCGTCCGCGACAACATGGGCCTCGGCCTGAAGCAGGCCGGCGCGCCGAAGACCGAGATCGACCAGCGCATCGGCGCGGCCTCGGCGATGCTGTCGCTCGACCCATACCTCGCGCGGCGTCCGGCGGAGCTGTCGGGCGGCCAGCGCCAGCGTGTCGCGATCGGCCGCGCCGTGGTGCGCGAGCCCAAACTGTTCCTGTTCGACGAACCGCTGTCGAACCTCGACGCCGCGTTGCGCGTCAACACGCGGCTGGAGATCGCACAGCTGCATCGACGGCTTAAGGCGACGATGATCTACGTCACCCACGATCAGGTGGAGGCGATGACGCTTGCCGACCGGATCGTCGTGCTGAATGGCGGCCGGATCGAGCAGGTCGGGCGACCGATGGAGCTGTACAACGCGCCGGCCAACCTCTTCGTCGCCGGATTCATCGGCTCGCCGAAGATGAACTTCATCGACGGCTCGCGGCTGGGCGAAACGGCGGCAACGGTCGGAATAAGGCCGGAGCATCTGTCCGTCAGCGCGACCGATGGCGCGTGGAAGGGCACGGTCGTCCATGCCGAGCATCTCGGCGCCGACACCAATCTATATCTCGACACCGAAACAGCAGGGCTGGTCACCGCGCGCCTGTTCGGTGAGTATCAGGCCGCGCCCGGCGCGACGCTTTACGCGACGCCGGATCCTGCCCGCACCTTCCGGTTCGACCGCGACGGCAAAACGATCAGGTAACGGCTTTCAGTCGCCGTAGGGCACCCAGACGTTCTTGACCTCGACGGCGCGGCGCAGGAACGCTTCGCCTTCTGCCGCGTCCCAGTTCAGCGTGTGACCCTTCGCGGTCCAGACCCGCTTCAGATTGCCGACCGAATGCTCCTCGGCGAGCCGGCAGGTGTCGGCATCGGCGACCACCCACAGACCATCGACGTCGTCATGCATCGCAAGCACCCCGGCAAGCTCCGAGGCGCGGCCGGTCACGATGTTGACCGCGCCGGCCGGCACGTCCGAAGTCTCCAGCACCTGGTAGAGGTCCGTCGCCAGCAGCGGCGCCCTTTCGGACGGCACGGCGACGACCGTGTTTCCCATGGCGAGCGCGGGCGCGACGAGCGACACGAAGCCAAGCAGCGGCGCGTCGTCCGGCAGGACGATGCCGACGACGCCGACCGGCTCGTGCAGCGCCAAAGTGACAGCGCGGGCCGGCGGCTGGTGGGCCCTGCCCTCGAACTTGTCGGCCATGCCGGCATAGTAGAACAGCCGCTCGATCGAACGGTCGACCTCCGCCGCTGCGGCCTTCGCCGAGACGCCCGTCAGCCGCGCGATGCGGACCGCAAATTCGTCGGCGCGCGCCGACAGGTTCTCGGCGAGGTAATAGAGAACCTGGCTGCGGTTGTAGGCCGTCGCCTCGGCCCAGGCCTTACCAGCCCGCGCGGCACTGACCGCGTCGCGGATGTCCTTGCGATTGCCCAGCCCAGCCTCTCCTGCCAGTTTCCCCTTGCGGTCGAGCACCGGGTAAGAGTAGCCGCCATCCGGCCTGACCTGCTTGCCGCCGATGAAAAGCTTGGCCGTGCGGTCGATGCCGGAAGCCTCTTCCGCTTCGCCGGCCGGACGTTCCTTCGCCGGCTTGATCGCGGCGCCATAGGCCGTGCGATCAGCCAGATACTCGTACATGCCCTCCTTGCCGCCCTCGCGGCCGAAGCCGCTCTCGCGGTAGCCCCCGAAGCCGCAGGCGGCGTCGAACATGTTGGTGCCGTTGATCCAGACGACGCCTGCCTTCAACTGCGGCGCGACATGCAGCGCGAGATTGACGTTCTCGCTCCACACCGACGCCGCCAGCCCGAAGCGCGTGTTGTTGGCGAGCTCGATCGCCTCCTCGGTGTTGCGGAAGGTCATCACCGCGAGCACCGGGCCGAACACCTCCTCCTGCGCAAGGATGTTGGCCGGCGACACGCCGGTCGCCAGCGTCGGCAGATGGAAGTAACCCGACGAGGGCAACGCCATATCAGGCTGCCAGCACTGGGCGCCCTGCTTCGCGCCTTCCGCGACGAGGCCGGCGACGCGGTCAAGCTGCGTGCGGTCGACCAGCGGGCCGATGTCGGTGTTCTTGTCGAGCGGCGCGCCGACGCGCAGCCGGCTCATGCGCGTCTTCACCTTGGCGATGAAGGCTTCGGCGATGCCCTCCTGCACCAGCAGGCGCGAGCCGGCGCAGCAGACCTGGCCCTGGTTGAACCAGATGCCGTCGACCAGTCCCTCGACGGCCGAGTCGAGGTCGGCGTCCTCGAACACCATGAAGGGCGACTTGCCGCCGAGCTCCAGCGACAGCTTCTTGCCGCTGCCCGCCGTCGCCTTGCGGATGATCTTGCCAACCTCGGACGAACCGGTGAAGGCGATCTTGTCGACGTCGGCATGGTTGACGATCGCAGCACCTGCCTCCGGTCCGCCATGCACGATGTTGACGACGCCCTTCGGCACGCCGGCCCGCTCGCAGATCTCGGCGAACAGGATCGCGGTCAGTGGTGTGAACTCGGCCGGCTTCAGCACGACCGTGCAGCCGGCGGCGAGTGCCGGCGCGATCTTCCAGGCGAGCATCAGCAGCGGGAAGTTCCACGGGATGATCTGGCCGACGACGCCGGCCGATTTCGCGTCCGGGAACTCGCGGTCGAGCGCCTGCGCCCAGCCGGCATGATGGATGAAATGGCGGATCGCCAGCGGCACGTCGATGTCGCGGCTCTCGCGGATCGGCTTGCCGTTGTCGATCGATTCCAGCACGGCGAACAGCCGCTGGTGGCGCTGCATGGCGCGGCCGACGGCATAGAGAACGCGGGCACGCTCGTAGCCTGACTTGCGGCTCCACGCGGCCAACGCCTTGCGGGCGGCGGTGACAGCCGCGTCGACGTCGACCGCGCCGGCGTCGGAGACCTTCGCCAGCAGCTTGCCGGACGATGGCTCGGCGACGTCGAAGGTCTTGCCGGACGCCGCTGCCTTCCAGGCGCCGCCGATGAACAGCGCCTTGCCGAAATCACGGGCCTTGAGCCATGCGTCCGCGTCGCCTCGTCCTTCGGGCGCCGGGCCGTAATCCATGGCTTGATAGCGTTCGAGGATGTTCATGGCGAACTCCTTGCGAAAGAGAAGCGTTCGAGAGGGGGTCAGGCCATCGCGTGGCGATGGTTGGCCGAGTAGTGACCGGTGACGTGATGTTCGAGCTGGCGCTCGATGTCGGTCAGCAGGCTTGACGCGCCGAAGCGGAACAGTTCGGGCTCCAGCCATGGCCGCCCGAGTTCTTCCTTCATCAGCACCAGCCAGTCGAGCGACGCCTTGGCAGTCGAGATGCCGCCGGCCGGCTTGAAACCGATCAGGTAGCCGGTCTCCTCGAAATAGGCACGGATGGCGCGGACCATGGCAAGGCCGACCGGCAGCGTGGCGTTCACCGGCTCCTTGCCGGTCGACGTCTTGATGAAGTCGGCGCCGGCCATCATCGCCACCATCGAGGCCAGCGTGACGTTCCGAAGTGTCGCGAGGTCGCCTGTGCCGAGAATGACCTTGATATGCGCCTCTCCGCAGGCGGCGCGCATGGCGGCGATCTCGTCGTAGAGTTCCTGCCACTTCGCGCCGAACACGAGGCCGCGCGGAATGACGACATCGATCTCGTCGGCGCCGTCCTTCACGGAAGCCTCGATCTCCCGGAGGCGCGTGTCGAGCGGCGCCAGCCCGTGGGGAAAGGCGGTCGAAACGGCAGCGACATGGATGCCCGAGCCCTGCAGCGCGTCGACGGCCGTCGCCACGAAGGGATGATAGACGCAAACGGCGGCGGGACGGATGCCGGCGTCGGCGATGCCGAGCGCCTCGGCCAGGTCGGCGCGGAACGGGTTCAGCGCCTTGGCGCAGAGCCGGCGCACGCGCTCATCCGTGTCGTTGGAATTGAGGGTCGTCAGGTCCATCAACGAGACGGAGCGCAGCAGCCAGGCCGCCTGGTTGTCGGCCTTGATCGAACGCCGCTTGGTGAGAGAGCCGACCCGGCGCTCGAGCGCCGAGCGATTCACCGACCGCATCGATTCCAGGAAGCCCAGGTCGAGCTTCATGCCCGGGTTTCGGGCAATTCCGTGCGCCGCGACCGCGTTGGCTGCGGTCCGCGCCGGAAGCTGTGTCACCGTGGCACCGAGGCTTGCCTCGGCCTCGCGCGTCTTGCCGCTCATGCTTGCCATCCCTGGTCGGCCGGCTCTGCGTCCGGTACGCAAGACTAGCCCGCCCGGCCGGGCCGGACGAGTCCTCTCCTGCAGGGACAATAGCCGAAATCCGCCGCCCGTGCAGCGGAATTTTTGACCAGTTGGTAAAAGATGGCCGCCAGCCTCAGCCGACGAAGGCGCGCTCGACCACGAATTCGGCCGGTTTGGCGTTGGAGCCCTCGGTGAAGCCGAGGCTCTCGACCAGTTCCTTCACGTCCTTCAGCATGTGCATCGAGCCGCAGATCATCACCCGGTCGGTGGTTGGGTCAAGCGGCGCGACGCCGAGATCGGCATAGAGCTTGCCGCTCTCGATCAGCCGCGTGATGCGGCCCATGCGCGGCGTGATCTCGCGCGTCGTCGACGAATATAGCGACAGCCGGCCGGCGGCCATCTCGCCGATCAGCGGATCGTCGTTGACGCGCGCCAGTAGTTCCTCGCCGTAGGCCAGTTCGAGATGGTCGCGGCAGGTATGGGTGAGGATCACCTGCTCGAACTTCTCGTAGGTCTCGGGATCGCGCGCCACGCTGGCGAATGGCGCGATGCCCGTGCCCGTCGAGATCAGGAACAGCCGCTTGCCGGGCATCAGCGCGTCGAGCACCAGCGTGCCGGTCGACTTCTGCCGCATCAGCACGGTGTCGCCGGGCTGGATCTTCTGTAGATGCGAGGTAAGCGGGCCGTCCAGCACCTTGATCGAGAAGAACTCGATCTCGTCGTCCCAGGACGGGCTGGCGATGGAATAGGCGCGGAACACCGGCTTCTCGGCATTCGGGAGGCCGATCATCACGAACTCGCCGGAGCGGAAGCGGAAGGCCTGGGGCCGGGTGATGCGGAACGAAAACAGCCGGTCTGTGTAATGCTTCACCGACACGACCGTCTCGGCATAGCAGTTCGCCGGCACGGGAAACTGCGCGGGGGCCCCGGCATCGACCCTGAGGGCGGAGACGTTCTGCATTCGGCTCATCCTTGCGGGCGCGATTGCCGACGGGGCTGCGAAGACATTCGTCTCTCGCAACCGGCCAAATGCCCGAAAGCGTTGGATACTTGTCTGCTCCGATTATTAGTATACAAATGAAAATCGGGTCAAGGTCGCGGCGCGGAACGACGTTCCAACCTGGCGATATGCCGCAGTCAGGCATTCCGGTTTTCGACGATGATTGAGAATGATCGCGCAGCGGTGGGAAGCGTGGTCGCCGGCATCGATGTCGGCGGAACCTTCACCGACCTGATCCTGCTCGCCCATGACGGCGTCCGCGTCGCCAAGACGCCGACGACGGTCGCCAACCAGGCGCACGGCGTCATCGCGGCGCTCGCCGCCGCCGGCCGCAGCCCGGCCGAGATCGACCTGATCGTCCACGGCACCACGACCACCACCAATGCCGTGCTCGAACGCCGGCTGGCGAAGACCGGCATGATCACAACGCGCGGTTTCCGCGACGTGATCGAACTCGGCCGCAGGACACGCCCGCAGGCCTACGGCATGACCGGCATCTTCGTGCCGATCATCCCCCGCGACCTGCGCCTCGAAGTCTCCGAGCGGGTCGAGGCGTCGGGCCAGGTGCGCACGCCACTCGACGAGGCCGGGATGCGCGCGGCGGTCGAAGCGCTGCTGGCCAAGGGTTGCGAATCGCTCGTGATCCACTTCCTCCATTCCTATGCGAACCCATCGCATGAACTGAAAGCGGCCGAGATCGCCCGCGCGCTCTGGCCGAACGGTTACGTCACCGTCGGCCACGCCCTGCTCTCGGAGGCGCGCGAGTTCGAGCGCGGCGTCACCGCGGCCGTCAACGCCTCGGTGCAGCCGGTGCTCGACCGCTATGTCGGAACCTTGCGCGCCGAACTCGGCCGCCAGGGCTATGCCCGCGACTTCCTGATCATGAACGGCAATGGCGGGATGATTTCCGCCCAGTTCGTGACGCGCGAGCCGGCGAAGACGGTGATGTCCGGCCCGGCATCGGGCGTCATCGCAGCGGCCTATACGGGAAAGCGCGCCGGTTTCCCCAATCTCGTCACCTACGACATGGGCGGCACGTCGACCGACGTGGCGCTGATCCGCGACGCGCAGCCGGCCGTCACCAACGAGACCGAGATCGAATATGCCATGCCGATCCACGTCCCGATGGTGGATGTGCATACGCTCGGCGCCGGCGGCGGCTCGATCGCGCGCGTCGATGCGGCCGGCCTGGTCCAGGTCGGGCCGGAGAGCGCCGGCGCATCGCCCGGACCGATCTGCTACGGCCGCGGCGGCCGTGAGCCGACCATCACCGACGCCAATCTGGTGCTTGGCCGGTTGAACCCGAAGAAGCTGCTCGCCGTCGACGCGCCGGTGACGGTCGAGCAGGTGCGCGCGGTCTTCACGGAGCGCATCGGACGGCGCACCGGCCTCTCCGGCGATGACGCGGCCTATGCCGTGATCCGGCTGGCGAACCTCAAGATGGCCGGCGCGATCCGCATGGTCTCCGTATCGCGCGGGCACGACCCGCGCGATTTCGCGCTGTTCGCGTTCGGCGGCGCCGGGCCTTTGCACGCCGCGGCGCTGGCGCGCGAGCTCGGCCTGCCGAAGGTGCTGGTGCCGGCGCGGCCTGGCATCACCAACGCGCTCGGCTGCGTGGTCGCGGACCTCCGCCACGACTTCGTCAACACGGTCAACCAGCCTGTCGCGTCGCTCGACGAGGACGCGGTCGACGCGGTGCTGGCGCGTCACCATGCGGACGGGCTGGCACTGATCGCCAAGGAAGCGGTGCACCCGGAGACGATCCGCACCACGCGCTCGGCCGACATGCAGTTCATCGGCCAGACGCATATTCTCAATGTCCCGCTGCCCGATGGACCGGTGAAGCGCGGCGTGCTGCAGAAGCTGTTCGAGGACGCCTACTTCCGACGATTCCGGGTCGAACTGCCGGAAATCCGCGCCAACCTCGTCAACCTGAACAGTTCGGTCACCGGAATCCGGCCGGCCGTCGACCTGTCGACGCTGATCGACCCCGCCGGCCGTGCCAGGAGCCTCGCTGGCGCGCTGGTCGAGGAGCGCCCAGTCCGTTTCGGCAAGGTATGGGTGCTGACGCCGGTCTATGCGCGCGAGAAGCTGCCGCTGGATACAGCGATCGCCGGTCCGGCGATCCTTGAGCAGATGGATGCGACGACCGTCATCCCGCCCGGCGACCGCGCGACGTCGGACGCCGACGGCAACGTCATCATCGAGATCGGGAAGGCAGCCTGATGACCGACCTCGACGCCATCACGCTCTCGGTCATCCAGGCGCAGCTGCAGCAGACCTGCGACGAGATGGACCTCGCTTTCTCGCGCGCCGCCTTCTCGCCAGTCATCGCAGAGGCCAACGACCGTTCCGACGGCATCTACTCGGCCGTCGACGGCTCGCTGATCGCGCAGGGCGCCGGCGGCCTGCCGGTGTTCGTCGGCGTCATGCAGTATTCGACCATGACGATCATCAGGATGATCGCCGAAGGCCGCTGCCTGCCGCCGGAGCCGGGCGACGTATACATCGTCAACGATCCCTATCTCGGCGGCACGCACCTGATGGACGTGCGCTTCGCCAAGCCGGTGTGGCGAAACGGCGAGATCTTCTGCTGGCTCTCCAATACCGGCCACTGGCCGGACATCGGCGGCGCGGTGCCGGGCGGCTTCTCCGCTTCCGCGACGGCGGTCGAGCAGGAAGGCCTGCGCTTGCCCCCGGTCAAGCTTTTCAAGAAGGGCGTGCTCGATCCGGAGATCCTGGCGATCATCTCGTCCAACATCCGTGTCGCCGACCAGCGGATAGGCGACATCAAGGCGCAGGCGGCGGCGCTGACCGTCGGCGAGGAGCGTCTCTCCGCCGTACTCGACCGCTATGGCGACGATACCGTCGTCGCGGCCATCGCCGAGTTGCGCCATCGCGCGGCGGCGCAGATGCGCGCCAACATCCGCACGATCAGGGACGGCACATACCGGTCGAAGGCCTTCGTGGATTCGGACGGCGTGGTCGACCAGCCGCTGACCATCGCGCTTTCCGTGGAGAAGAAGGGTGACACGCTGACCTTCGATTTCTCGGAATCGAGCCCGCCCTGCATCGGCCCCATGAACAGCGTCATCGCGACGACGCTGTCGTCGGTCTACCTCGCCATGCGGCACATCTTCCCCGACGTGCCGATCAGCGCCGGCGCCTTCGAGCCGCTGGTGGTGAAACGGCCCGAGGGGACGTTCCTCGACGCCAGATACCCGCGACCCGTTTCCGGCTGCGCGGCGGAAGTCTCGCAGCGCATCGCCGAGTCCGTCTTCGCCGCCATGGTGCAGGCGCTGCCGGACAAGGTCACCGCGGCGCCGGCCGGTTCGAGCGGCAATTTCGCGCTTGGTGGCCACGACCCGGCACGCGGCCGCGACTTCGTCATGTACCAGATCTCCGGCGGCGGCTATGGCGGCAATGCCGGCCATGACGGACTGACCAACGGCTGCTCGACCATCGGCATCTCGAAGTCGCCACCCGTCGAGGTGATGGAACAGGCATTCCCCGTGCTCTATCGCGAATATGCGTTGCGGGAAGGTTCGGGCGGCGCCGGCGAACGGCGCGGCGGCTTCGGTCTTGCCTATGAGGTCGAACTGCTCCGGGGCGATGCGCGCGCGTCCTTCGTCATGGACCACGGCCGTTTCGGGCCGCAGGGCGCGCTCGGCGGCCGCGATGGCGCGGTGAACAGCGTCACGGTCTTCAGGGACGGCAAGGCGCATGTTCCGCCCCATCTGTCGAAGGAGCAGGACATCCCGCTGAAGGCCGGCGACCGCGTCAAGGTCGGCACGCCCGGCGGCGGCGGTTATGGCGACCCGTTTCGTCGCGACCCGAAGCTGGTGCAGCGCGACGTGTCGCTGGGCTACTACACGCCGGCCCAGGCGGCCGGGATGTTCGGCGTCGTGCTTTCGGCAGACGGTTCGCTCGATATCAGTGGCACCGGAGCGCTGCGCAAGCGCTGAGACCGGAACTTTTTCTCGTCGCTCGAAGTTGGTTGCCGCTGCTCGCGTTCCGGGCGCCGGGAGTAAACATTGCTCGACCGTCCTTCGACCGCTTCATCCGGACCCGACATCGCGCCGCATCCCGCGGAAGAAGCCTCGCTCGTTCACGTCTCCGACGACGACCCCGGCATTCGGCGGCGCAAGACGACGCACGGCTTTCGCTACCTGGATACGGACGGTGGCAGGATAACCAGCAGTCGAACACTCGACCGCATCCGCGCGCTCGCCATCCCGCCGGCCTGGACCGACGTCTGGATCAGCCCGAAGGCGCGCGGCCACATCCAGGCGACCGGCCGCGACGTGAAGGGCCGCAAGCAGTATCGCTATCATGCGGACTGGGCGGCGTTCCGCGACGGGAACAAGTACGCCAGCCTGTCTGCGTTCGCCCGCCGCCTGCCGGCGCTGCGCCGCCAGGTCGAGCGCGACCTCGGGCGGCGCGGCTTGCCGCGCGAGAAAGTCGTCGCTTCCGTCGTCTGGCTGCTCGACAACACGCTCATCCGCGTCGGCAACGATGCCTACGCGAGAGAGAACGGCAGCTTCGGACTGACGACGCTGCGCACGAAACACGTTGCCATCAGCGGATCGACACTGCGCTTCGCCTTCAAGGGCAAGTCCGGCAAGGAATGGAATCTGAGGCTCGTCGACCGCCGCATCGCCCGCGTCATGCGCGGCATCCACGACCTGCCCGGCCAGAACCTCTTCCAGTACGTGGACGAAGACGGCGAAAGGCGGCGCGTCCGCTCACAGGATGTCAACGACTACATCCGCGACGCGATGGGCGCAGGCTTCTCGTCGAAGCACTTCCGTACCTGGGGCGGCACGGTGGCGGCGGCGGGCGCGTTGGCGGGCGTCGAACTGCCGGAGACCCAAGCCGGGCAACGCCGCGCCCTGAATGCGGCCGTGGACGAGGTCTGTTCCGTGCTCGGCAACACGCGCGCGGTCTGCCGGCGCTGCTACATCCACCCGCGTGTCATCGACGACTGGCAGGAGGACTGGCTGGCGCGCGGCCTCCAGAAGGCGCGGGCGAAAGTGAAGCGGACGCCGAAAGGTCTGGATCGCGCCGAGGCTGTCGTTGCGCGCTGGCTGGAGAGCCGGCCGCGAAACGCCGTCAGGAAATCTTCGCGAGCAGCCTGACCAGCGTGGCTGCCTCACGTTCGGACAGCGGCGCCAGCGTCTCGGCGGTGATCTCCCTAGCCAGCGGAACCAGCGAAGAAATCGCGTCGCTGCCTTCCGCCGTCAGGCTCACCATCAGCCGCCGCTTGTCGCCGTCGTGGCGCGACAGTTCGACCAGCCCGCGCGCCTTCAGCCGATCGATGACGCCCTTGATCGTCGCCGCATCCATGGCGACCAGTGCGCCGAGCTGGTTCTGCGATGTCTCGCCGACATCGGCGAGCTTGGCGAGCGCCGCAAACTGCGGCGGGGTCAGGTCGGCGATACGCGAGGCGAACAGTGCCACATGGCGTTGATGCGCCTTGCGCAGGATGAAGCCGATCTGCTCCTGCAACCGGTAGGCACCGTCCGCCTCCTGTTCGTCTGCAACCAGCGAAAGATGTTTGCCCGCGGTCATCTCTGCCCGTCCCAGACCTTGATGTCCTTCGCGTCCAGACCGCCCATGCGGTTGTGGATGCGGGGGCCGCAGGTCATGGCGAGCACGAAGAGGATCTCGTCGGGGCGCGGACCGTCCGGCATGCCGACCACGACGGCGTCGAAATGGCTGCGGACATAGGCGGCGTTGATGTGGCCGATCGGCACATCGAGCGTCGCACCGAACGCGCCGACCTTCATGGCCGAGGGCACGATCGCCTTGGCCTGGCCGAGGCGATCGCGCATCGCGTAGCCGCCCGGCACGTGCCAGAGCGCGCCGTGCTCGACCTCACCTGACGAGCCGACGATCGCGCCCTTGCCGTAACCGTCGATCGACGCGACGTCGCCGCCGAGCGCTGCGATCAACCTGTCGGTCAGAAGCAGGCCGAGCGGCTTCAGGTCGTCCATCGCGGACTGCAATTCCGGGGAGAAGCGGCCCGCGAAAGGGTTGGCGACCAGCGCCATGGCCGCAGCGCGCCTGCGCGGCGACGTCGCCGGCGGCCCGCCGTCATGGATGATTTCCTCGGTAAGCACCGCGATCTTGCGGATCGGAAAGTCAGGCATGGGTTCTCCGCTCTTTACCCTCCGCCGTGTGGGGAGGGTGGCCCGCAGGGCCGGGTGCAGGTCGGACGAATGGCCGGGCGGATTTACCCCCACCCCGCCGCTTCGCATCGACGCTCCCCACAGTGGGAAGGGTAAGTGTCCCGCAAATCCGCGCCTCGCCCTTGAGGAACAGCGCCGCCGCGGCGATCAGCCCGCGCGCGCGCAGCCGCTCGGCGACCGCCAGCCCCGCCTCGAGCGCCAGCGCTATCTCGGCAGAGGAAAGCGCGCCGACGCCGGTCGTCACCAGCCGGTCGCCGAGATCGGTGTCGGGCGCCAGCGCGTTCGCCGGCTCTCGCGTCACTGCGGGATGGCCGGGCAGGTCGACCGCGTTGGCGATGATCGTCGCCGCAGCGTCCGCCTCGGCCGCTGTCCTGGCGAGCACGGTGACCGCGTCGGCGATGCCGAGCGAGAAGCTGCGGCCCGGCCAGCCGCTGGTGGCGATGCCGCGAACCGGGTCCGCCGCACGGATCGCCAGCCGATCGCCGAGTCCACCGCCGGTGCCGGCGATCGCCGCCCTGATCTCGGCACCCGGCGCCAGAAACAGCGCGATGTCGCCGCCATCGTTGACATACGCCTTGTCGAGAATGCGCCCTGCAACCATCGCCGACAGCATCTCGTCGGCGACGGAACCGGCAACCGCCGCCATCGGCGTGATGAAGTCGGACGCGAGTGGCGCGACGGCAGCCTCCATGCGTCGCGCGGTAGACCCCGAGAAGGCGCGCGGAACGGACGACGCTGGCTTCCGAAGTTCTGGCAGATCGGCAACCAGTTCTGTCAGGATCGTCCGGAAGCGCGCCACCGCCTGGTCGTAAGCCGACTCGACCTCGGCAACGGTACCGAACGCCTCGACGATCAGATCGATCGGCCCGTGATTCAGGTGCAGCCGGCGACCGTCCGGCAGCAGCCTCGCCTGCGGACCCATCATCGCGGCCGCGGTCATTGCAGGGGACCGGGCGGCAGGCGGCGCAACTGCGCCAGCGGTGGCCAGACGATGCCGGACGCCGCGCCGGACTCACGACGGGCATTGCCGTACTCGCCGCCCCTCGCCAGCACGTCGGCGACCGTGCGTATTTCCGACACGTGGCCGCCCAGCCGCGCATAGTCGTCGCGCCTGAGCGTGAATTCGATCGGCGCGACCAGCGCTGGCGTCGGCACGTAGCCGAATGCGTTCTCCGGCACGGTCGTCACGTCGACCATCAGCGTGATGCCGCCGCCCGGCCAGACATAGCAGGGCGCGCCGCCGACGGTGACGAAGGTCCGAAGTCCGTGAACCGACCGCGTCAGGTTGACGGGGTTCTCGACCACGCCGGCCCTGAGCGAGCCGCCCGCACCGCCGACGAACAGGACGGTGCAGAGCGCCGGCTCGCAGTTCTCCTCGATGAGCGAGACCGACCTGCGCAGCCGCTCCGGGAACGGGCGGGCGACCGGCTTCAGCGCCTCGTCCAGCTCGTAGTAGGCGAACTGCTCGCCGGTGGTTGAGACCATCAGCATCGACAGGCCCGGCCGCGCGCCCTTCTTCGGGTTCCAGTCGCCGAGGATCGACAGCGGGTCCGAGATCGTCGTGCCGCCCCAGCCGAGGCCGGGCTCCGAGACCTTGAAATACCTTCCCGGCGTCGAGCGGCGGCCGACGATCTTGATGCCGGTGTCCTCCCAGCCCAGCACCTTGCCGGCCTGGTGCTCGGAGACGACGCCGGTGATGTGATCGTCGACCACGACGACCTCGTCGACCAGCCCGCGCCACTGCGCAGCGAACATGCCGATGGTCGCCGACCCGCAGCCGACCCGCATGCGGCTCTCCAGCTTGCCGTCGATGACCGGCGCCTTGCCCGCTTCCACGATCACCGTCGCGCCGCCGTCGATGGTCAGTTCCACCGGCTTGCGGTTGCACAGGTTGAGCAGCGCGTCGCAGGTCACGCGGCCTTCGGACTTCGATCCGCCCGTCAGGTGATGCACCCCGCCGAGCGACAGCATCTGCGAGCCGTATTCTCCGGTCGTCACGTGGCCGACCGCCTCGCCCCCGGCGCGCACCGTCGCCGCCTCCGGCCCGAGATGCCGGTCGGTGTCGATCTTCACCTTGACGCCGCAGTAGGAGAAGATGCCCTCGGTCACAACGGTGACCAGATCGACCCCTTCGACTTCCTGGCTGACGATGAACGGCGCGGGCTTGTAGTCGGGGTATGTCGTGCCGGCGCCGATCGCCGTCACGAAAGGCCGGCGGGAACTGACCAGCGAGCCGTCCCAGGGCGTGCCGGCGCCGAAGGGAACGACCGCGCCGCCGCTCTCCTCGGCGTGATGGAGGATCACCAGCGGGTCGGTGCGCACGATCCTGCCACCGACATTGCCGTAGCGGTCGCAGGCGCCGGTGCGGCCGTCGGCGATGTAGCACATGACGGGACAGGCATCGCAGCGGATCTTGTCGCCGGCCTGCTTAGTGCCGGGGTCGTGGGCGTCGAACCGTTCGGCGAGTTCGCTCATGGGACGCTCCGCGCTTCCCGGATCGCCGCCAGCACCCGGTCGGGCGTCGCCGGCACCCTGGCGAGGCGCGCGCCGGTCGCGTGGCGGATGGCGTTGAGGATCGCCGGCGCCGTCGGGATCAGCACATGTTCGCCGAGCCCCTTGGCGCCGAACGGCCCTTCCGGGTCCGGCATCTCGACCAGGATCGTCTCGATCGGCGGCACGTCGCCGATGGTGGGGATCAGGTAGTCGTGCAGGTTCTCGGTGCGGCCGGGGATGTATTCCTCCATCAGCGCCATGCCGATGCCCTGCGCTATGCCGCCCTCGACCTGACCCTCCGCCAGCAAAGGGTTGATCGCCCGGCCGACATCGTGCGCCGCGGTGATGCGGACCAGCTTCACCGTGCCCAGCGCCGTATCGACGTCGAGTTCGACCAGATGCGCGCCGAAGCCGTAGAGCGCGTAGGGCACGCCCTGCCCCTTCGCGTCGAGCGGCTGGGTCGGCGGGTCGTAGCTTTCCTGCGTGTGGAACACATAGCCGTCGCCGTCGCGTGGCAGGCCTGCGAGGTCGAGCCTGCGAACGGCCTCGCCCTCGCGGATGACCAGGCAGGCGCCGTCGATCGACAGCGTCGCGTCGCCAGACACGTTCGCTGCGCGCAGGATATTTTCACGCAGCGCACGCGCCGCCTTCTCCGCGGCCTTGCCGGAGACGAAGGTCTGGCGCGAGGCCGAGGTCTTGCCGGCATCCGGCGTGATGGCGGTGTCGGCACCCTTCAGGCGGAAGGACGCCAGCGGCAGTCCGAGCGCGTCGGCAGCGATCTGGGTGATGACGGTGTTCGAGCCCTGGCCGATGTCGACCGCGCCCTGATGCAGCACCACCGTGCCATCGGGGGCAATCGCGATGCGGATGGTCGACGGGTTGGGGATCGAGGTGTTGCCGCAGCCATACCAGCACGACGCCACCCCGACGCCGCGACGGACGACGCCGTTGCCGCGATTGAAGGCGGCGGCTTGCGCATTCGCCTCGGCCCAGCGGGGCGCCAGCGCCGTCAGGCACTCGTGGATGCCCGCCGCCTGCAGCACCTGGCCGGTGACGGTCCTGTCGCCGGTGCGGATGGCGTTCCTCAGCCGGAATTCCAGCCGGTCGATCCCGAGCCTGCCGGCGAGTTCGTCGTAGAGCGTCTCCTGCATGATCGTCGCCTGCGGGACGCCGAAGCCCCGGAAGGCACCCGCCACCGGACCGTTGGTGTGGATGGCGCGCGCCCTGGCGCGGTAGTTCGGCGTCCGGTACGGGCCGGAGGCGTGAACCGGCACGCGGTTCGCCACGGTCGGGCCGAAGCTCGCATAGGCGCCGGTGTTGAAGTCGCCGTCGAAGACCATGCCGGTCACCCGGCCCTCCGCGTCGGCAGCCACCGTCGCGCGCATGCACGCCGGGTGGCGTTTTGTCGTCGACATCATGGATTCCGAGCGGCTGTAGACGATCGCCGCAGGCCGCCCGGTCTTCAGTGCGACGAGCCCAATCAGCGGCTGGATCGACACGTCGATCTTGGAGCCGAAGCCGCCGCCGGTCGCGGTCGGGACGACGCGCACGCGCTCCAGCGGCAGGCCGAGCACCAGCGCCGTGTCCTCGCGGTCCATGTGCGGGGCCTGCGTGCAGGCGCGGATGACCAGCGTGTCGCCGTCCATCTCGGCCCAGCCGGCTTCGGGCTCGATGTAGGCGTGTTCGACGAAGCTGGTGTCGATCGTCGCCGAGACCGTGACGGTGGCGGTCGCCAGCGCCATGTCGGCGTCGCCGCGTTCGACATAGCCGGCGACGAGCAGGTTGCCGTTCCGGTCGGCATGCACCAGGTCGGCGCCGGGCGCCGCCGCCTCGCCCGGCTTCAGTGCGGGGGGCAGCTCCGTCCAGAAGATCGGAAAGTCGCGCACGTCGATCGCGGCGACCGCCGCCGGCTCTCCGGCGACGAGCGCCACGGCCTCGCCGCGGAAGCGGGCGACGTCCTCGGCCAGCGCCGGCTGGTCGGCGAAGGGCGGGATCACGCCGAAGCGGTTGCGGCCTGGAATGTCGCGCGCCGTGTAGACGGCGACGATGCCGGGATGGCTGCGCATGAAGAGGTCGAAATCGCCGAAGGTGAACCGGGCGCGATGATGCGGCGAGCGGATCGGCAGCACCGTCAGCGCGTCGGACGGGATGCCATCGGCGCCGAAGATTTCGCTGCCGAGCACTTTTGGCTCGCCGTCGAGCCTGATCGGGGAAGCACCCACGGCCGCGCCGGACGCGGGCGCGGCTTCGGCCGGACCGGCGGTTCCGGTCGCCAAGGCTAGAACCGCTGCAATGATCTTGCGGTAGCCGGTGCAACGGCAGAGCACACCACCCAGCGCGTCGCGAACCTGTTCCTCGGTCGGGTCGGCAATGCGCGCCAGCAACGCGGCAGCGGCCACCAGCAGGCCCGGCGTGCAGATGCCGCATTGCGCCGCACCGTGCGACAGGAAGGATCGCTGCAGCGCCGACATCGTGCCGTTCGCGAGCCCCTCGACCGTCGTCACCTTGCGCCCAGCGGCGCTTGCGGCCGGAACGAGGCAGGCACAGACGGCATCACCGTCGAGCAGGACGGTGCAGGCGCCGCAGTCGCCAGCGTCGCAGCCGACCTTGGTACCCTTCAGCTGCAGATCGTCACGCAAGACCGCCGACAGCCGCTTGGTCGGCGCGACCTTCACCGCCGCGCGCGTACCGTTGACCTCGATGACCAGCGCCGGTCCGGTCACGCGGCAATCTCCCGGTGTGCGCCCGATAGGGCCGCCAGCGCACGCGCGACAATCTCGCGCGCCGCCTCGCGGCGATAGCCGGCGGAACCGCGTACGTCGTCGATGGGCGAGAGCGCGGCGACATGCTCGGCGACGACGATATTGGCGAGACCGTCGTGAAGCCGCTTGCCGACCAGATCGCGCTCGAGGAGCGGCAGCCGCTGCGCTACCGCCGAACAGGCGCCGACAGCGATGGCGGCCTGATCGACACGTCCGTCGGCGCCGAGGGAAAGTCTCGCCGCCGCCATGGCGACGGAGATGACAAGATAACGGCGTGCGCCGAGCTTGACGAAGGCTGACCGCCCGCTGCCCGCCGTCCTCGGTATGCGCACCGCGACCACGAGTTCGTCGGCAAGCCGGACCGTCCTGCGATTGCCGAGGATGAAGTCGCCGAGTGGCACGATCCGCTCAGCCCTCGCCGAACGCAGCACGACCGATGCGTCGAGCACCATCAGCGCGGGCACGCCGTCGGCCGCGGGCGAGGCGTTGCAGAGGTTGCCTGCCACCGTGCCGGTGTTCTGGATCTGGATGGAGCCGACCTCGCGCGCGGCGGCCTTGAGCGCGTCGAAGGCCGGAGGGAGGTCGTGTCGAACGATATCGGTCCAGGTCGTCCGCGCGCCAAGCGTCCAGCCGTCAGCCGTCTCGCTGATACCCCGCAGTTCGGTCAGGCCGTTGATGTCGAGCACGTTGTCCCGGATCGGCCGCGCGCCCTGCGCCGGATAGAAATCGGTGCCGCCGGCCAGCATTCGCCACGAACCCGCGGCCAGAAGCGCGAGCGCTTCCTCGACCGTTTCGGGTTTGGCGTAACGCATGAAGCGTCGGCTCCGATGATCGACGACGAATGATCGACAAAGCCGGGCAAAGCCCGGAATTCATTTGCACGCAAATGATATCAGCGCCTCCGGCCTTGTCAAAGCCGCGATTGACGGCGCTCCGGTTTTCCGTTGTCGTGGTGGCCTCGAACAGCAGGGGGCAGAGATGGGCGACCGCGCACTGGTGGTGATCGACGTGCAGAACGATTTCTGCCCCGGCGGCGCTCTCGCCGTGGCCGGCGGCGACGAGGTCGTTGCGGTCATCAATGCGCTGTCGCCGACATTCGAGCACGTGATCCTGACGCAGGACTGGCACCCGCCGCATCACTCGAGCTTCGCGTCCAGCCATCCCGGCAAGGGACCGTTCGAAAGCGTCGACATGCCCTATGGGCCGCAGACGCTGTGGCCCGACCATTGCATCCAGGGGTCGGCCGGCGCGGCGTTCCATCCGAACCTCAACCGCACCCATGCCGAACTGATCATCCGCAAGGGATTCCGCAAGGCGATCGACAGCTACTCCGCCTTCTTCGAGAACGACCGCTCGACCCCCACCGGCCTCGCCGGCTATCTCGGCGAGCGCGGCATCTCGGCCATCACCCTGGTCGGGCTCGCGACCGACTATTGCGTCGCCTATTCGGCGCTGGACTCCGCGCGACTGGGATTCGCGACGACGGTGAGGCTCGACGCCTGTCGTGCCATCGATCTCGGCGGCTCGCTTGCGACGATGCTGAAGGCGATGAAAGACGCCGGGGTTGAGGTGGCCTGACTTCCCTTCTCCCCTTGTGGGAGAAGGTGCCTGAGCGAAGCGAGGGCGGATGAGGGGTGTTAGCCAAAATGCCCCTCATCCGTCTCGGCACTGCGTGCCTCGACACCTTCTCCCACAAGGGGAGAAGGGAACGACGCCCTTACCCCACGCCGACGTAGCGCTGCACGGCCGCCGGATCACGCCTGAGGACCTCGACGTCGACCGTCTCGCGGCTGCGGCCGTTTTCCATGAACAGCACGCGGTCGGCCAGCGGCAACACCGCGTCGACCCGCTGCTCGACAAGGATCGTCGAGACCCCGCGCCGCCGCAGTTCCGCGACGGTCTCGCGAATGCGGGCGATCATCGACGGCATCAGACCCTCGGTCGGCTCGTCCAGCAGCAGCACGTCGGGCTCGAGGCAAAGCGCGCGCGCCATGGCGAGCATCTGCTGTTCGCCGCCCGACAGCGTGCCGGAGCGCTGCGACAGCCGCTCGCGCAACACGGGGAAAAGATCGAGCACGGCCTCGCGCACGACGCTGCCGCGCCCGCGCGCCATCAGACCGATCTCTATGTTCTCGGCGACCGTCATCTCGGCGAACAGGCGACGTCCCTGGGGCACATAGGCGACGCCGGCCTTCGGCACCTCATGTGCGGCCAGCGCCGTCAGTTCGCGGTCGCCGAGCCTGATCGAGCCGTCGGTCGCCGGCAGCAGTCCCATGATGGCCTTGAGCAGCGTCGTCTTGCCCGCGCCGTTGCGGCCGAGCACGCACAGTACCTCGCCGCGCTTGAGCGTCAGCGAAACGCCGGACAGGACGGCGAGGTCGCCGTAGCCGCAATCCAGACCCTCGACGGTCAGCATGTCAGCCATGGCCGCCCGTCCCGAGATAGGCGTCCTGCACGGCGCGGTCGGCACGGATCTCGTCCGGCGACCCCTCCGCCAGGACGCGGCCGGCGTTCATCACGGTGATGCGGTGAGCGAGCCGCATCACGACCGGCATGTTGTGCTCGATCAACAGCACGGTCGCGTCGCGGGCGATCTCCTTGACGAGCGCGATGAAGTTCTCGATCTCGCCGTCGGACAGGCCCTGCGTCGGCTCGTCGAGCACCAGCAGGCGCGGCTTCAGCGCCAGGCCCATCGCCACTTCGAGAAGTCGCTGGTGGCCGTAGGAGAGCTGTCCGGCGCGGGTCGATGCGCGGTCGGCGAGACCGGTGCGCGCCAGCGCCTCGACGACGCCGTCGCGCAGCGCGCGGGGGCCGCGCTTCTCCTTGCCGTCGAGCAGCCGTCTCTGCACCGACAGCGCGACGTTGTCGAAGGCGGTCAGGTTGGCGAAGACCGACGTGATCTGGAACGTGTAGCCGATGCCGCGCCGGACACGCCGGTGGGCCGGCAGCGGCGTGATGTCCTCGCCATCGAAGACGACCCGGCCGGAGGTCGGGGCGATACGGCCGCAGACAAGGCTGACGAAGGTCGTCTTGCCGGCGCCGTTCGGGCCGATGATGGCGCGGATTTCGCCCGGCACGACGGCGAAGTCGACGTCATCGACCGCCTTAAGCCCCCCGAACGCCCGCGACAGCTTCTCGGTCCTGAGCAGGGGGGCGGTGGACGAGGTCACGCTCACGGCAGCCATGGCAGCCACCTCTCGCGGATCGTGCCGAGGATGCCCTTCGGGAAGAAGAGGATAAGCAGGATCAGCGCCACGCCGACCACGAGCAGCCAGGCCGAGGTGTAGCCGCTCGTCACGTCGACGATGTAGTACATGAACAGCGTGCCGATCAGCGGGCCGAGCGTCGTCGCCGCGCCGCCGAGCAGCACCCAGAGCAGCGGCAGGATCGAGTACTGCACCGAGGCGAAGGTCGAGCCGACATAGCCGAACAGCAGCGCCCAGGCCGCGCCGGCGGCAGCGCAGAATACGCCCGAGACGACGACGGCGCCGAGCTTGTTGGCGAAGGCGTCGTAGCCCAGCATGCGCGCCCGCTCCTCGTTCTCGCGGATCGCCACCAGCACGCGGCCGTAGGGCGAGCGCACGATCCTGAGCGTGATCGCCAGGACGATCGCGAAGAGTGCCAGCGCCGTGAAATATCGCCCGACCGGCGAGGACAGGTCGAGGACCAACGGGCCGAGCTCGACGCGGCGCGCCTGCTGCGGGATGACCAGACCTTCGTCGCCGCGCGTCCAGTTCCCGAAATAGTAGACGGCGAGGTAAAGCACCTGCGCGAACATCATGGTGACGATCATGAAGGCGACGCCGGTGGTGCGCAGCGCCAGCGCGCCGATGAGGATCGAGAGCACGGCGCCGGCGGCAAGCCCGGCGAGGAACGCCGGCACCGGCGTCCAGCCGAGATGCACCATGGTCAGGCCCGCGCCATAGAGCCCGGCGGAGAAGAACATCGCATGGCCGAGGCTGAGCAGGCCGACATAGCCGAACAGCATGTTGTAGCCCATCGCGAACACGGCGAGCACCATCACCCGCGCGAGCACGCCGTGGTGATAGTCCGGCAGCACGAAGTTCAGCGCCACCAGAACGAGGACGACGCCGACATGCAGGACGACGGCCCTGTCGGCCCGGGACGGAGTCATCGCGCCACGGTCCCGAACAGGCCCTGCGGCCTGAACACCAGCACCAGCGCGACGAGCAGCGTCGCGATCATCTTGGCGAGCGTCGGCGTGTAGAAGGCCGAGATGACGCCGTCGGAGACGCCGATCAGGAGCGCCGCGACCACCGTGCCCCGCAACGATCCGAGGCCGCCGATGATCACGACGATGAATGACAGCAACAGCGGGTCGCGGCCCATCAGGTAATGGGCCTGCTGGATCGGCACGATCAGAACGGCGGCGAGCGCCGCCATCATGGCGCCTGCGGCGAAGACGCCGGCATAGACCTTGTCGACCGGAATGCCGAAGGCCCGCGCCGTCTCGCCGTCATACTGCGTGGCGCGCATGATCAGGCCGATGCGCGTCTTCGCCAGCACGAACCAGACGCCGGCCAGCAGCACGATGCAGGCCGCCACCACCGACAGCTTGTAGCCGGAAAAGCCGAACCACGGGAACTGGATACGGAACGAGAAGGGCGGCGCGACGGGCCTGGCGTTGGCGCCGTAGAAGGTGAGCGCCAGCTGCTGCAGGATGTAGAGCAGGCCGATGGTCGCGACGATCGTCGCCTCGGGATTGTAGTCGAGCCGGCGCAGCACCAGCCGTTCGGCGCCGAGCGCCACCGCGCCGACCAGCAGCGGACAGACGATCAGCGCCGCGACGAAGGACACCGCCGGATGCGCGCCGAGCGTCGTCGTCACCGCCCAGGCCAGCACCGCGCCCAGCATGAAGAACTCGCCATGCGCGACGTTGACGACGCGCATGACGCCGAACACCAGCGACAGGCCGAGCGCAGTCAGCGCCAGCACCGCCGACGTGACCAGACCTTCGAGGGTCGCAAGCAGGAGGTGGGGACCGAAGCCCATCAGAGGTCCTTCGGTCCCGCGCAGTCAGCGGGCATCGGCGGCGCGGCTTAGAGTGCCTGCGTCGTGTAGTCGCCCTCGGGCTCGTAGAGGCCGTCCTCGATCTTCGTCTTGTGGACGACCTTGAGCTTGCCGCCCTCGACCTTCGAGATGTTCTGGCTGCCGAAGCACTGGTGGATCTTGCCGTTGAACGTCTTGGCGCCCTGCGGATGCTCCGGTCCCTCAGCAAACTCGGTCATCGCCTCGGTCGCCTCGACCAGCTTGGCGCGGTCCTGCGGGCCGGCGTAGGAGGAAGCCTCCATCGCCTTCTTGATGACGTAGAGCGTCTCCCAGCAGCCGAACATGTGGGCGGCGGTCGACACGTCGTTGGCGTCGCCGACCGCGGCGCCATTGTCGTCGATCCCGACGGCGGCGCGGTAGGCCTTCTGCGCGTCGCTATCGTCCGCCTGGGCGTAACGCGGCGAGCCTTCCCAGAAATGGCTGCCGTCCAGGAACTCGAGGCCGGCGCTGTTGATGTCGACGGCTTCGAGACTGTCGATGAAGCCGAACAGCTGCGGCTTGTTCGAGCCGTAGAACTCGCCGAGTTCCTTGACGAAGGTCAGCACGGCCGGACCGACCATGACGTGATAGAGCACTTCGGTGTCGGCCGGGATCTGCGGGAAGTATTTGGTGAACGACGTCTCGGTCGGCGGGATGGCGATCTGGGCGATGACGTCGGCGCCCTGAGCCTTCAGTGCCGGCGGCAGGTAGTCGCGGTGGTCGTAGCCGAAGGCGAAGTCAGGGAAGATCTGCGTGACCTTCTTGCCGACATTGCCGGCGATCCACGGCGCCATCGCCTGGATCTGGCTCTTCACGTCGGTGATGCCGGGCTGGAAGACGTAGCGGTTCAGCTTGGTGGAGGCGACGTGGTGGCCTTCGCTGACCACGAAATACGGGATCTTGTGCTCGCCGGCCGCGGGCGCCGAGCCGATCACCACATGGCTGAACAGCGTGCCGTAGGCGACGTCGCAGCCGTGCTGCGTCGCGAACTTGCCGACGATCTCGGCGCCGCGCGCCGGGTCGGTGCCGTCGTCCTCGACGACGATCTCGACCTGCCGGCCATTGATGCCGCCGGCCGCGTTGATCGCCTTGATCGCCGCGTTGGTGGTCTTCTCGTACCAGCGGCCGTAGGCGGCGCCGATGCCGGTCCTGTGCGCCTGGAAGCCGATCTTGATCGGCGCCGAGCTCTGCGCCTGCGCATAGCGGACGTAGCCGGGCGCGAGGCCGAGGCCGGCAGCCGCGCCGAGGCCCTTCAGCGCCGTGCGGCGCGAGATCTTCGAGGTGAGAAGTCCGGTAGTCCTGCGATGGTCAGCCATGACGGTTCCCCTGTTTTTGTGGCGTCTGGACCGCGTTCGGAACGTGCCGCCCGCTACAGCGAGATGGGGCTGGCACGAACGGAAAAATCGCTTGTGTACAAACTAAATCATCAAAGGTTTCGCGAGGCAAACCGAATCTCTCGCAACGGCAGCCGCCCTTGCAACCGGGCCGTTCAGGCCGCCGTCGGCGTCGCGAGCAGCCAGAGGCCGAGCACCGTGTAGCCGACCATCAGCAGCGTCAGCGGCAGCTGGCTGATCGACGCCTGCTCGGGCGTTGCATGCAGCCGCAGCGCGATGCCGTGCGCCGCCAGTACCGCCAGGACATGGCCGACGATGATCGCGCCGGCCTGCGCATTCCACATCATCCAGGCCGACTCCTGGCCCATGACGACGCCCGGCGCCACGTGGAGCCCGGCCGTGCCGAACAGGTTCCAGCCGAACGAGAACGGGTCCGAGGCGGCGACCAGCGCGTACTGGGCGTAGACTAGGAATGCCGCGAGATAATGCGCGACATGGTAGGCGAGCGCGATCGGCACGATCGACCAGACGAGCAGACCCGCGGCCGGAAAGAGCCGGCGCTGCCCGGCCAGCCACTCGCCGACAAGCACGCAGAGCGCGAAGGCCGTCCCGAGCAGCAGGAACGAGCCGGCGAGGCCGAGGCTGTTCGCGGTCATCACGGCGGTACGGCCCGGAAACTCCAGCGGGTTGAAGCCGATCCGGTCGATCCAGAAGAAGGTGCGCGACAGGCCGTCGAACGACACCGAGGCGAGCGCAAGCAGCAGGAGCGCGACCCCGCTCGGCGGCAGCGGGTCGGCGTCGGCGATGCGGCTGCCCGGCACGGCCACGACCGACCGACCGCCGCGATCGCGCCCGACCAGGGCAAATTGCGCCAGCAGGCGATACGCGGCCGAGATCGGCTCGCCCCGCCTCGACCACGCGTCGTGTCCGAACAGCACCATGCCCACGAGATGCACCGGCAAGTAGACCGTCAGCACCCATGCCAGTCGGGCCGGGTCGTCGGGCGCCGGGTCGATCAGCTCGAACCATGCGAAAGCGAAGAAGCCGACGACCGCGGGCCAATAGCCGACCCGATCGGGGAGCCGCATCACCGGTGCGTTGGACCTGCGAACAAGGCCGACAATCCGCCAGGCGCCGTACCACGGATCGATCCACCGCCAGACATCGCCGATCGTGCCCTGCACCAGCGTGAGGCCGATCCAGAGGATCGTCCACAGGACGAGCGGCAGCGGGTTCGACAGGGGGTCGCGGCTGCCGAGAAAACCCGCGGCGATCAGGCCTAGGAAAATGGCCAGCGACAGCAGGCTCGTCGCGATCCGCAATCCATCGGGAAAGGACCGCAGGCGTACGCGCCATGCCGACAGGCGCGCCGTCGCATCGCCCGGCAGGAAGGCGAGGACAAGAAAACTCGCCACGACGGCGGTGACGCCGCCCGCGAAATAGTAGCCGGTCGGCAGGAGCAGCACGAAGCCACGGCCGGACGGGTGGGCGTGCGCAAGCGACGGAATGAACGCCGCGACCGCCGGGAGAATGGCCGCCACGGCACGCAAGGCGCGCCAGCTCGAGTCAGACATGGCCCGTGTCAGACATAGACCGCGTGCTCGACGCGGTCGGCCTCGCCAAACACCTTGATGTAGCGCTTGATCTCCTTGAGGTCCCCGGTCGCCTTGGCCGGGTTGTCGGAGAGCTTCACGGCCGGGCGGCCATTGGCTTCCGTCACCTTGCAGACTAGCGAAATGGCCTTGAGGCCCACCGTCTCGACCGGCGCGCAGCCCTCGAAATCGTTCGTCAGGTTGGTGCCCCAGCCGAAGGCCATGCGGACCTTCCCCTTGAAGTGGCGCCACGTCTCCTCGATCGTGTCGACGTCGAGCCCGTCGGAGAAGATCAGCAGCTTCTCGCGCGGGTCGCGGCCGCGCTCCTTCCACCACGCGACGATCTTCTCGCCGGCCTCGATCGGCGGCGCGCTGTCGGGGCGAAAGCCGGTCCAGTCGGCCACCCAATCCGGTGCGTCGCGCAGGAAGGCGGTCGTGCCGAAGGCGTCGGGCAGCACGATCAGCAGATTGCCGCCGTAATAACGCTGCCAGTCCTGCAGGACGCGATAGGGCGCGGCGCGCAACCCCTTCTCGTCCTTGGCAAGCGCCGCCAGCACCATCGGCAGTTCGTGGGCGTTGGTGCCGAGCGCTTCCAGGTCGGTGTCCATGGCGAGCTTGACGTTGGAGGTGCCCGTGAACGCCTCGCCGATGCCTTCCTTCAGGGCCTCGACGCACCAGCGCTGCCAGAGGAAGGAATGGCGGCGACGCGTTCCGAAATCCGAGATGCGGATCCCCGGAAGCTTCTTCAGCCGCTCCACCTTGTCCCACATCTTGGCCTTGGCGCGCGCATAGAGAACGTCGAGCTCGAACGGGCCGAACGACTTCATCGCGGCGCGCGAGCGCAATTCGTTGATGATCGCCAGCGCCGGGATCTCCCAGAGCGTCACGTCCTTCCAGGAGCCGTGGAACTTGAGCTCGTATTGCCCGTCGCGCTTCTTCAGTTCGTATTCGGGCAGGCTGTAGGTCTCCAGCCAGGCCAGGAACTCCGGCTCGAAGATCTGCTTGCGGCCGTAGAAGCTGTTGCCCGCAAGCCAGATCATCTCCTTCTTGCCGAAGTGCACGGTGCGGGCATGGTCGAGCTGGGCGCGCAGCTCCTGCTCGTCGATGTCGTCGGCAAGCCTCACCGATTTCGTCCGGTTGATCAGCGAGAAGGTGACGTCGACATTGGGGTACAGGCCCCAGATCATCTGGAGCATCAGCAGCTTGTAGAAATCCGTGTCCAGGAGGCTGCGGACGATCGGGTCCAGCTTCCAGGTATGGTTGTAGACACGCCGGGCGATGTCGGTCTTGGGGGCCATGGTCCGGAGCTACCCTCTGCGATGCGAACGGGACGGCTATAGCATCTATTCGTCGCGGTCGTCACAACGCGCCACGCCGCGCCAGCATTTGGCGCAACGCCGCCTCACCCCGGTTCGCGACGCCCCCGGCGCCGGCGCAGGCTGACCGGCGCCGCGGCGACAGGCTCGGCGCGCCCGGCCGAACCCTCGATCTCGGCGAACATCCAGTCGATGAAGGCCCGGACGATCGGTGCCGCGCGCAGGTCATGGCGGCACGCGACATAGAAGGCGTCGACGGCCGGAACCGACAGGTTGAACAGGCTGACGAGCTGGCCTCGCGCCATCAGGCTGGATGCTGTCACCGTGTCGCCCAGCGCCACGCCGTGACCATGCATCGCCGCCTCGATCGACAGGCGCGCATCGCTGAGGTGATGCTCCCGCGTGGGCCTCAGGTCGAGTGCTTCTGCGGCGGCCAGCCAGGTATGCCATTCGCGCCCGTCGTCGGCATGGAGAATGACATGGTCGGCGAGGTCGCGGATCGAGCGGATCGGCCGGCCGCTGACCAGCGCCGGGCTTGCGACGGGGAAGAGTTCCAGGCCCGACCAGCGCTTCAGCCAGCAATCCTTCCAGCTGCCGTCGCCATAGAGGACACAGATGTCGACGTCGGCCGAGCGAAGGTCATCGGGGTCGTTCGATGCCGACAGCGTCAGGCCGATGCCGGGATATTGCTGGAAGAACGAGCCGAGCCGGGGGATCAGCCAGAACGACAGGAGCGCCGGGACGCAGCTTATCGCCAGCGTGCCGGAACTGACCGGCCGGGTGACGCGCGCGGTGGCGGCGGCGATGCCCTCGAAGGCAGTCGACACGGCGGGCAGGAGCTCGGCGCCTTCGGGCGTCAGCTTCAGGCGTCGGCCGAGACGCTCGAACAACGTCACGTCGAGCGCCTGCTCCAGCGCCGCCAGCTGGTGGCTGACGGCGCCATGCGTGACGTTCAGTTCGCCCGCCGCCTTCGACAGCGAGCCGTGGCGCGCGGTGGCCTCGAAGGCGCGCAGCGGATTGAGCGGTGGCAGGCGGCGGGCCATGACGGGTCCATGTGAGAAAACCTCACATGAGAGACTGGAACAATATCAATTGATTTTCCAGCGACGTTGCGGAAGACTTCGCCCAACTACAGAAAAAGACGGCATGGGGAACGCGGCCCGAGAGGGCGTCGCAGACGGGTCCGACAGGATGCGTGGCGGCGTGCATACGGCGTTCCGACGAGGAGGCTCCATGGGCTACGATCGCGGAAAACTCGACGCGCTGCGCCGCAAGTACGGCGAGGCGCATGGCGGCGAGATGTTCGACGCGGAGTTCCGCAAGGTCGCCGACAAGATCTTCTCGAAGAGCGGGACGCGCGCCGCCCCCTATGCCGGCGTGCCAACCTTTCTCACCGCGCCCTACCGTCCCATCGACCGCGAAAACCCTGACTTCGGCGACCTGCAGGTGGCAATGGTCGGCGTGCCGATGGACCTCGGCGTCACCAACCGGCCGGGCTCGCGCTTCGGACCGCGGGCGCTTCGCACCATCGAGCGTATCGGTCCTTACAACCACGTTCTCGGCTGCGCGCCGGTGTTCGACCTTCGCGTCGCCGACATCGGCGACGTGCCTTTCGCCTCGCGCTACCGGCTGGAGCAGAGTCATGACGACATCGAGCGCTGGATCGGCCAGGTCGTCGCGGCCGGCGTGATCCCGCTCTCGGTCGGCGGCGACCATTCGATCAGCCACCCGATCCTGAAGGCGGTCGGCCGCGACCGGCCGGTCGGCATGATCCACATCGACGCGCATTGCGACACGGGCGGCTCGTTCGACCAGACGAAGTTCCATCATGGCGGTCCGTTCCGCAACGCTGTGCTGGACGGCGTGCTCGATCCGACACGCACCATCCAGATCGGTATCCGTGGCTCGGCCGAGTATCTTTGGGAGTTTTCCTACGAATCCGGCATGACGGTGATCCATGCCGAGGAGGTCGATCGGATCGGCATCGAGGGCATCATCGCGAAGGCGCGCGCCATCGTCGGCGACGGTCCGACCTACGTTTCCTTCGACGTCGACAGCCTCGACCCGTCGTTCGCGCCCGGTACCGGCACGCCGGAGGTCGGCGGGCTGACGACGCGCGAGGTGCTGGCCATCCTGCGCGGGCTCAAGGGGATCAACCTCGTCGGCGGCGACGTGGTCGAAGTGGCGCCGCAATACGACGCGACCGCCAACACGGCGCATGCGGGCGCGCAGGTGCTGTTCGAGATACTGAGCCTGATGGTGTTCAGCCCGGCGCTCGCCGCCAACAAATAGAAACAAGGGAACACGCCGGACGAACCGGCCCACACAAGAGGAGAAGCGACATGAAGAACCTGACCACACGCGGCGTCTCGCGCCGGAGCGTGCTCGCAGGCGGCGCGGCCGCCGCCGGCCTGCTCGCCATGCCCACCGTGCTGCGCGCCCAGGACCGCTCGATCAAGGTCGGCGTCTATGGCGGCTACTTCAAGGATTCCTTCGACAAGAACATCTTCCCGGAATTCACCAAGGCGACCGGCATCGCGGTGGAATCGATCGCCGAACCGACCGGCGAGGCCTGGCTGGTGCAGCTTGAGCAGGCCGCAAAGGCCGGCGCGGCTCCGGCCGACCTGTCTATGATGTCGCAGACCTCGACGCTGAAGGGCCAGGCGACCGAACTGTGGACGCCGCTCGACCCGGCGAAGATCATGAAGTACGGCGACCTGCTGCCGCAGTTCATCAACAAGTATCCGGACGGTCGCGTCGCCGGCATCGGCGCGGTGGCGTGGTACATCACGCTGGTCTCGAACACGCAGGCCTATCCGACCGCGCCCGACAGCTGGGCGGCGCTGTGGGACCCGGCGAACAAGGACAAGCTCGGCCTGCTGGCCCTCGTCTCCAACTCCTTCCTCCTGGAAGTCACCGCCAAGACCTTCATGGGCGGCACCAACGCGCTCGACACCGAGGAAGGCCAGCTCAAGGCCTTCGAAAAGCTCGCCGAGGTGAAGCCGAACGTGCGCCTCTGGTATCGCGACGAGGCGCAGTTCGAGCAGGCACTGAAGTCGGGCGAGATCCCGATGGGCCAGTACTACCACGACGTCACCGGCCTGGCGGCGGCCGACGGCCATCCGGTCCGGTCTACCTTCCCGAAGGAAGGCGGCATCCAGGATTCGGGCAACTGGTGCCTGACGCGCGCCTCCACCAAGGTCGAGGAAGCCCATGTCTTCATCGACTACATGACCCAGCCGGCGATCCAGGGGCTGATGTCGCGCAAGGTCGGCACCGCGCCGACGCTGAAGAAGGACGTGCTCGACCTCACGGCGGAGGAGTTCGCGGCCGTGTCGTCGGAGATCGAGCCGATCATCCCGCGCTACGACCTCTACACGTCGAAGTCGGACTGGCTGAACCAGAAGTGGACAGAATTGATCGCGGGCTGAATTTTTCCTTCCATCCCGCGAGCGGGAAGAACGGGGCGTAAGGCCCGGACTTACGGGCGCCGCGCGTATCCATGACGATCGGCGCCCAGCCTTTCCGTGAAAACGGCGGGGAAATCTGTACACACGAAGGCCGCAGCCCAATGTCCGGACTGGAAATACGCGACATTACGAAGACCTTCGGCAGTTTCAACGCCGTCGACCGCGTGAGCCTGTCGGTTCCGCACGGAACGTTCGTCTGCCTCCTCGGACCCTCCGGTTGCGGCAAGACGACCCTGCTTCGGATGATCGCCGGACTGGAGGAGCCGACCGCCGGTTCCATCGTCATCGACGGCGACGACATCACGCCGGTTCCGACGCACAAGCGCAACCTCGGCATGGTGTTCCAGTCGCTGGCGCTGTTTCCGCATCTGACGGTCGGCGACAACATCGCCTATCCGCTGCGCATCCGCGGCCGGCCGAAGGCCGAGCAGCAGGCGCGGGTCGAGGAATTGCTGAAACTCATCCACCTCACCGGCTTCTCCGACCGGCCGGTCGCAAAACTGTCGGGCGGCCAGCGGCAGCGCGTGGCGATCGCCCGGGCGCTTGCGATCTCGCCGCGGCTGTTCCTGCTCGACGAACCGCTGTCGGCGCTCGACGCCAAGCTGCGCGAGGCGATGCAGGTGGAACTCAGGCAGCTGCAGCAGCAGCTTGGCATCACGACCATCGTCGTGACCCACGACCAGCGCGAGGCGATGACCATGGCCGACCTCGTGGTGGTCATGGGCGAGGGCCGCATCCGCCAGGCGGCGTCGCCGATCGAGATCTACCGCAAGCCGGCCGACGCCTTCGTCGCCGACTTCATCGGCTCGACCAACCTGCTCGACCTGACCGCCGGCGCGGACGGCCAGGCCAGCGTGCTCGGCCGGCCGGTGCCCGGCCTCGCCGCTCCGGCGGGGGCTGCTGCCTTCGTGTCGATCCGGCCCGAGGACGTGCAGATCACCGCGCCCGGCCGCGGCACGGTCGACGGCACCGTCACCTTCGTGCGCGACCTCGGCGGCACCACGGAAACCTTCGTCGACGCCGGCGGGACCAGCATCGTCGCGGTCGCCACGCCCCGCGAACGACCCGACGTCAAGGTCGGCCAGACCGTCGGCGTGCTGATCGCCGCCGACCGTGCGGTGGTCGTGAAGAAATGAGACGGGAGCCGCCCCGCACGCTCGCCGACTACGCGCCGGTCGGATTCCCCGGGCTGATGCTGGTCGTCTTCTTCGTCGTGCCGTTCGGCATCATGATCGCGGTGAGCTTCTTCCGGCGCGACCCGGCCGGCTTCTACACGCCTGATTTCGTCTTCGACAATTACGCTCGTTTCATCTCGGCCTTCTTCGCCAACGTGCTGGGCTTCTCGCTGATGCTGTCGGTGCTGGTCGCCGCCTGCTGCGTAGCCATCGCCTTCCCCTTCACCTACCTGCTGACCAAGTCGCCGCGCCGCACCCAGACCGTCTGGCTGGTCGCGCTTCTCTCCATCCTCTCCCTGTCGGAAGTCATCATCGGCTTCGCATGGTCGACGCTGTTCTCGCGCACCGCCGGCATCACCAACCTGTTCGTCTTCCTCGGCCTGATGGACCAGCCGGTGGCGCTCCTGCCAGGTTTCGGGGCGGTCCTGACAGGCATGGTCTACCAGGCGCTGCCCTACACGATCCTCGTTCTGTACCCGGCCATGGTGCGCCTCGACCCGACGCTCATCGAGGCGGCGAGAACGCTCGGCGCATCGCCAGTGCATGCCTTCTTCAACGTCGTCGTGCCGGCGCTGCGCAACACCGTCGTGGCGACGATGATCATGGTCTTCGTCTTCGCGCTCGGCTCGTACCTGCTGCCGCAGATCCTCGGGCGGCCGCAGCACTGGACGCTGTCGGTGCTGATCACCGACCAGGCGATCTACCAGTCCAACATGCCGTTCGCAGCGGCGATGGCGGTGTTCCTCGTGCTCATCTCGCTGTCGCTGGTCGGACTGACGCTGCTGCTCGGACGCCGGGAGAACGCCGCATGAGCGCGCTCCGCCGCCTCTACTTCGTCCTTGTCGCGCTGTTCCTCGCCGCGCCGATCCTCGTCGTCGCCGGCGTGTCGGTGAACGAGAAGCAGGACCTCGCCTTCCCGCCGGTCGGCTTCTCGCTTTCCTGGTACGGGCAGATCTTCGCGCATCCAGAATGGCGCAGCGCGCTGATCGCCTCGCTGCTGCTGGCCCTGTCAGCGGCGGCCGTCGCGGTGGCCATCGCCATGCCGCTCGCCTGGTTCCTGTGGCGGCGGATCGCACCATGGGCGTCGATCTTCCAGGTGCTGGGACTGGCGCCCTTCATCCTGCCGCCGGTCATCACCGCGCTCGGCTTCCTGACCTTCTGGGCCACGGCCGGCCTCTACGGCCAACCCTGGACCGCGGCGATCAGCCACGGCATCTTCTTCGTGACGCTGCCGCTGGTGACGCTGTCGCTCGGCTTCGCGTCGATCGACCGCAGCCTCGTCGAGGCCGCGTCGACCATGGGCGCCGACGACCGCACGGTGCTGAGGACCGTGATCCTGCCGCTGATCCTGCCCTACATGGTGTCGGGCTACGCCTTCGCCTTCGTGCTGTCGCTCAACGAATACATCGTTGCCTACATGACCGTCGGCTTCACCATGGAAACGCTGCCGATCAAGATCTTCAACGCGCTGCGCTACGGCTACACGCCGACCATGGCGGCGGTGTCCGTGTTCTTCGTCGCGGTCGCCGCGCTGGTGTTCGGCCTGATCGCACGGTTTGGCGACATACGCCGCCTGCTCGGCGCCCTCTCGGACACCGACTGATGAAGATCGCAGCATTGCAGATGCAGGCGATTGCCGGCGACGTGGAGACCAATCTCGCGCGTATCGAGAGGGGCGTCACAGACGCTGCCGCGAAGGGCGCGAGACTGCTGGTCGCACCCGAACTCGCGGTGACCGGCTATGGCGCGGGCGATGCCTTCGCGGCGCTCGCCGAGGCGGCGGACGGACCCCAGTGCAACCGCCTCGCGGCGGCAGCCGCGCGCCATGGCGTCGCCATCGTTGCCGGGTTCGCCGAGCGCGACGACGCGACGGTCTACAACAGCGCGCTGTTCGTCACGCCGGACGGCAACAGAACCGTCTACCGCAAGTCACATCTCTACGGCGCCTATGAACGGCAGCACTTCGCGCCGGGACCGCCCGCCGCCGTGACCGTCGACTACGGCGATATCCGTTTCGGCCTCCTGATATGCTACGACGTGGAGTTCCCGGAGAATGTGCGGCGGCTGGCGCGCGAACTGGTTGACGCCGTGCTGGTGCCGACCGCCCTGCCTGCCTCGGACCACGCGGCGCTGATCGCGCAGAAGATGATCCCTGTCCGCGCGTTCGAGAACCAGATCTTCGTCGCCTATGTCGACCATTGCGGCAGCGATGCACCCGGCTTCGCCTATGCCGGATTGTCCGGCATCGCCGCGCCAGACGGCACGCTGCTCGGCAAGGCGGGCGTCAGGGAAGCGCTGCTGCTGGCTGAAATCGCACCGGAAGATTATGCGATCTCGGCGGCAGCCAACCCCTATCTCGGCGATCTGCGGGTCTGACGGACGTCAATTCTGTGTGTCCTTAGAGGCTCGCCGCAGGCGAGCACCTCAAGATGAGGGGCGTTGGCGCCGCCCCTCACCTGTCTGCCGACATCCTCTCCCCGTTTACGGGGAGAGGAGCGATGGCCGCAACGCTGGCGACCTCCCTCTCCCCGCTCGCGGCGAGAGGGTAAGGGTGAGGGGCGGCACTGACCGTGGAGGGCATCACCCGCCCAGCCTGGCCGGCGCGAACGGCGCCGCCGTCAAACCGTGCTCGGCAAAGCTCTCCGGCGCCTTGCCGTCGACGATGAGCCCGGCTGCGAGAGAGCCCAGCGCCGGCGCGGTCTGGATGCCGAAACCGCCCTGCCCGGCAAGCCAGAAGAAGCCTTGCGCCCCGGCAGAGAAACCGACGACCGGCGCCTTGTCGGGCGCGAAGGTCCTGAGCCCGGCCCATCTGTGTGCCACCGCCCGCATCGGGATGGTCGTCGCCTGCTCGACGTACCAGGCGGCGTAGGCGACATCGAGTTCCTCCGGCTGTGCGTCGCAGGGCGGGCTCTCGGTCGCGTCGCAGGGCGAAACCATCAGGCGGCCGGCGTCGGGCTTCATGTAGAAGGTGTCGCCAACATCCGAGATTTCCGGCAACGCGCCGACGTCGACGCCGGGAGCATCGACGGTGATCGCCGTGCGGCGGTACGGTACGATGCCGAGCGGCGCGAGACCAAACATCGCCGCCGTCGCGTCGGCCCAGGCGCCGGCCGCATTGACGACGACCGCGGCGCGAACCTCGTCCTTGCTTGTTTCAAGCACCCAAGCGCTGCCCTCGCGCCGCGCGGCCTTCACCTCGACGCCGGTGCGGATCGACGCACCAGCGGCACGCGCGCCTTTCGCATAGCCCTGGAGCAGGCTCTCCGCCTCAATGTCCCAGCAGTCCGGATCGAAGAAGGCATCGGCGACCCAGTCGGGCCGCAGGATGGGTGCGCGGGCAACGGCCTGTTCGACCGTCAGCCGCTCCACGCCCGGCATGCCTTCGCCCTCGGTGGCGTACATCTTCGCCAGCAGGTCGACCTTCTCGCGATCCGCGACGATCAGATTGCCGCGACGCCTGAGCAGCGCCACCTCGGAGAAACCGGCGGGCGGCGCCGTCAGGAACGGATAGCTCGCCGCCGCCAGCCTGCCGACCAGCGGCGTGTGGAAGCGAAAGGCGAACTCGGCCGCCGAGCGTCCCGTCGCATGGTAGCCGAGCGCGCTCTCGCGCTCGAGCACGACCACGGAGCGATGCCGCGCGAGATGGTACGCGGCCGAGATGCCGGCGATGCCGCCGCCGACGACCGCGATGTCGAATGCCTCGGCCATCAGCCTGCTACACCCAGTATCCGCTTGCCGAGCGCGCTGAGCAGATAGCCGTAGGCTGCCGACAGGGCCGCCGGCTCCGGCGTTGCGCCGAGCCCGGCCAGCACGATAGCGCGCAGCTCCTGGCTGGCCGCCACGCGTTCCATCATCGCCGAGCATTCGCGGTAGGACAGCGCCTGCTCCAGCGGGTCGGCCGCCATGCCGCGCGCCGCCGAGGCGTGAAGCACGAGGCCGAAACCGTCCGTCACGTCGGTCACCCGCTTGATCGCCTTGCGCGCCGATTCGCGGATGCCGATCAGGTCGACCTCCTCCATGGTCAGCGCCAGGATGTCGCGCTCCTCGATGATGCGCGCCTGTTCCCTGGTCGCGCGCTGCAGGCCGAAGACGGCCGACGCCTCCGGCAGCGTGACGCGGCCGATGTCGCCGGGCTCGGAATCGATCCAGAGCAGGCCCGCTTCCACCGCGTCGTCGTCGGCGACCGCGAGCAGGTCGTGGATGCCGTCGCGGCCCGGCACGATCCACAGCGGCAGGTCGGCGGCTTCCGGCTCGCCGTCGCGTTTCACCTCCAGGCGGAGCTCTGCGACGGCGGCGACGAAGGCGCGGGTCTCGTCGCGATCATGGATGGCCGGTGCGGCGATCAGCCGGACGGCGGTCGGCCTGGGCGCGATCCTCTCGCGGTTGGCGAGGTGTTTCTCGACATAGGGCGACAGCATCGACTGGACGAGCGCGCCGTAGTCCATGTCGAAGCGGATAGGGTCGCCGACCTCGAACTTCCGCGCCTCGGTAATGTCGACGATCAGGTGGTCGCTCGACGCGGTGACGACGTCGATGTTGCGGTGTCGCGGCTTCAGCCCCTCCGGCCGCATGTCGACGCGGCCGAGATTGACGATGCCGCGCAGTCGCGCACCCCTGTCCTCGAAGACGACGCGGTTGCCGAAGGCGTCAGGCCCGGTCTCGCCGTCGGGCAGCGAATGCTTGGTGCGGATCTCGACAAGCTCGGCCTCCAGCGTGAAGGCGTTGTCGTCGAATCCGGACAGCGTGCCGCCGGTGAAGGAATTCTCGCCGCGCAGGATGGTCGAACCGACGCGCAGGCTGTTGATGCGCGGCGGCATGACCACGCCTTCGGACTGCATGAGCGCGAGGTTGGAGGAATTGCCGCCCGACACCATGTCGAGACCGACGCCGAAGCGCTGTTCCACCTCGTCGGCGAGGCGGGCGAGCCGCTCCAGCTTCTCCAGCGACGGCATGACGCCCGACGCGCACATGAAATTGGCGCCGATGCCGGCGAGCCTGAGCGACGGCTCGCGCATGGCGATGGCGGCGAGCGGCATCAGCTCCTCCGGCGACACGCCCTCGCGGCGATCGCCCATGTCGAGCATCAGCACGACATCGTGGACCTTTGTCTGCCCCGCCGCCGCCTCGGCCAGCGCGTCGAGCACGGCCGGCTCGGAATTCAGGCTGACCTCGCAGAGACGCACGACCTCGGACGCCTCGCTGACCGACGGGATGCGCAGCATCATCATTGGGCAGGTGATGCCCGCATGACGCAGCCGCTGGATGTTGTCGACGCGCGAATCCGCCAGTCCGGTCGCGCCGCCGCGCAGCATGGCGCGGGCGACCAGCGGCGAGCCGCAGGCGGCCTTCACCACGCCCCAGACCGAGACGCCCTGCGGCTCCAGCCAGGCGTTCAGGCGCCTCGTGTTCCCGGCGATGACGTCGAGGTCGATGATGACGGACGGCACGCGATTTCCCCCTCGCGCCCAGCGTAGACCCGCGGCGACGACGCCGCCAGCCGTCAGTGCGCGACGAAGGCGGGCACACCGCCCGCCGATCCCGCGCCGACGATGCGGTCGCGGCGCAGCCAGCGCGCCACCAGCAGCACGGCCACGACGCCGAGCCCGGTCGACAGGCCGATCCAGATGCCGACGCCACCAAAGCCGCCCCGGAAGGCGAGCCAAGCGCCGAGCGGCATCGCCACCGCCCAGTAGCCGAACGCGGCATAGAGCATCGGCCAAGTGGTGTCGTGCAGGCCGCGCAGCATGCCGGCGCCGACCGCCTGCGCGCCGTCCGCGACCTGGAACAGCGCGGCATAGGCGAGGAACGTGACGGCGATGCCGACGACGGCCGCGTTCTCCGCGGCGCCGGTGTCGATGAAGGCCGCGATCAGCATCTCCGGCACGCTGATCATGACGACGCCCATCAGCGCCATGAAGCCGACGCCGAGCGCGAAGGCCGTCCAGCCGGCGCGGCTGACGCCGTCGGTGTCGCCCGCGCCATAGGCCAGGCCGACACGCACCGTCGCCGCCTGCGAGAGGCCCATGGGCACCATGAACGAGACCGAGGCGATCTGCAGCGCGATCGCATGCGCGGCGAGCGACGCGGCGTCGATCAGCCCCATCAGGAAGGCGGCGGCGTTGAACACCGTCACCTCGAAGGCGAGGATGCCGGCAATCGGCAGGCCGAGGCGGGCGAGCGCACGGAAACGCGGCCAGTCGGCGCGCCAGAAGCGTCCGAACAGGCGATAGCGGCGGAACTGGCGCTCGGTCAGCACAACGATGGCCAATCCGAGGAACATCAGCCCGTTGGACATGGCCGTGGCGAGCCCGGAGCCCGACAGGCCCATGGCGGGGAAGCCGAGATGGCCGAACACCAGCACCCAGTTGGCGAGCGCGTTGAACACCACCGCGATGAACGCCACGGCGAGCGCCCAGCCGGGCCGCTCCAGCGCCGAGATGAAGGAGCGCAGCACGATGTAGAAGTAGAAGGGCAGGATGCCCCACATCAGCGTCCGAAGATATTCGCCGCCGGCCGCGGCAAGCTCGGGCTGCTGGCCCATGGCGCCGAGGATCGCCCCGCCGTTCCAGAGGATTGCCCAGATCGGGATCGATACCAGCGCGGCGAGCCAGAAGCCCTGCCGCACCGTGCGGCGGAGATCGCGCACGGAATGGCGGCGGCGGCCGAGCGTGGTCGCCATCATCGGCTGGGTGGCGAGCACGAGGCCGAGGCCGAAGATCATCGGCGCGAAATAGAGGTTGGCGCCGAGCGCGCTGGCGGCAAGCGCATTGGGGCCGAGCCGGCCGAGGATCATCACGTCGGTCGCCGTCATCGCCACCTGGGCGAGGTTGGTCAGCACCATCGGCCAGGCGAGCGTCAGCGTCGCACGGATCTCGTCCTGCCAAAGGCGCGGGGGCGCGTCGAGGCGCGTTTCTGTCACGGTCATGGTCCGGTCTTTCGGCGGCGGGGCGGCCTGCGCGGCTCTCGTCCCAAATCCCGCCTGACGCAACGAGAGCGTCTCAGCGGACGCGGCTTGTCGCCGAAACGGGGAAGAAAGGCAAGCGCGGGCCGTTGTGCCACCGCGCCCGGGGTCGCATCAGGCGTGCATCAGACGCTCGCACAGCAGCGCCAGCGCGGCATGCGAATCGACCCGCATCGCAATCCTGACATCGCCGCCCCCGCCGCTCGACAGCGCGCCCGGCTCGTCGGTCACGTCCACGGAGAGCCGCATGTCCTCGACACCGAAAAGCTCGGGCCTGAGCGCGAACAGCATCACGCAGGGATCGTGCAGCGGCCGGCTCTCGCCGCCGGTGGTCGACTGGAAATAGGCATCGATCAGCACACCCGAGGCTCGCGCGGACGCCGAGGACGAAGCGCCAAGCATGGCCGTCGTCTCGCGCATGGCGCGCACCCTGCGGGTGACGTCCAGCGGGATCAGCGTGAGGTCGAGGCCGGCAGCGAAGACCATCGCCGCGGCTTCCGGGTCGACGGCGATGTTGAACTCGGCCTTCGGTCCCATGTTGCCGCGCTCATGGATCGCGCCGCCCATGGCGATCACCCGCCCGATCCGGCGGGCGGCGTCGGGATGATCGCGAAGAATCAGCGCGAGGTTGGTGAGCGGCCCCAGCGCCAGCAGGTCGACCGATCGCTCTGGCTCCCGCTCCAGCAGGTGCGCAAGCCACTCGACAGCATGGCCGGGACGTGGCGGCAGGAGCGGTTCGGGAAACGCGACGCCGCCCAGCCCTTCGCCACCATGGATGTCGCGCGTGTCGATTCCCTGACGCGCCAACGGCCTGTCGGCGCCCGCGACGACCGGAATGTCGGCGCGACCCGCGAGCGCCAGGATACGGCCGGCGTTGCGCGTGGTGACGCCGATGCCGAGATTGCCGGCGACTGTCGTTACACCGAGGACATCGAACTCCGGAGAGGCGAGCGCCAGCAGGATCGCGACCGCATCGTCGATGCCGGGATCGGTGTCGATGACGACCGCGCGCGGCATGTCAGGCCTTCGGCGCTGCGGCGAATGCCGCGAGAATGCGCACCCAGGAGCGGATGCCCTTCCGGTAGCTCGAAAGGTCGAATTTCTCGTTGGGACTGTGGATGCGGTTGTCGAAGCGCGCGAAGCCGACCAGCAGCGCATCCATGCCGAGCCGCCGCTTGAACTCCGAAACGATCGGGATCGATCCGCCGGTGCCGGCCACCGCCGAGCGGCCGTCCCATTCGTCGGCCATGGCCTCCAGCGCCGGCTTCAGGAACGGATTGTCGATCGGGATGACGGTCGCGGCACTGCCGCCGTGGTCGATGAACTCGACCGTGCAGTCGGCCGGCAGGCGCGCCCGCACGTGCTTGCGGAACGCGGCACGGATCTTTTCCGGCTCCTGCCCGGCGACGAGGCGGAAAGAAATCTTGGCGTGCGCCCTCGCCGGGATGACCGTCTTGAAGCCCTCGGCGATATAGCCGCCCCAGATGCCGTTCACCTCGCAGGTCGGCCGCGTCCAGACCTGCTCCAGCACGGAGCGGTCCTGCTCGCCGGCCGGGACCGACAGGCCGATGTCGGACAGGAACTTCTGCCCGTCGAAAGGCAGGCCGGCCCAGAGCTTCTTCACCTCCTCCGGCGGCTCGACGACGCCGTCGTAGAAGCCGTGGATCGTGACGCGACCTTGCGTGTCTCGCAGGCTCGCCACCACGTCGGCCAGAACATGGATGGCGTTGCGCGCAGCGCTGCCGAACATGCCGGAATGCAGGTCGCGGTCGGCAGCGGTGATCTCGATCTCCTCCTCGACCAGACCGCGCAGCATGGCGGTGATGGCGGGCGTCGACGGGTCCCACATGTCCGTGTCGCAGACCAGCATCACGTCGGCGGCGAGCTCGGTTTTCGTCGCCTCCAGGAACGGGATGAGGTTCGGGCTGGAGATCTCCTCCTCGCCCTCGAAAAGCATCGACACCTTCACCGGCAGGCGGCCGACGCCGTTCTTCCAGGCGCGGCAGGCTTCGACGAAGGTCAGCAGCTGACCCTTGTCGTCGGAGGCGCCGCGCGCGACGATGTGGCTGTCGCCGTCCGGCTGCGGCACCAGCACCGGCTCGAAGGGTTTGGTCTTCCAGAGCGCCAGCGGATCGACCGGCTGCACATCGTAGTGGCCATAGAACAATACGTGCGGACCGGCCGCGGACTTTTCGTGGCCGAGCACCATGGGATGCCCGCCGGTCGGACGCACGGACGCATCGAAGCCCAGGCCGAGCAGTTCCTGTTCCAGCCAGTCGGCGGCGGCGCGGCAGTCCTTCGCATGCGCCGGATCGGTCGAGACGGACGGGATGCGGATCAGTTCGAACAGCCGGTCGAGGCTGGCGCCCATGCCGGCGTCCGCGGCGGCCAGCGCCCTGTCCAGATCGCTCATGATTCCCTGCTCCATTCAGTCTCGCGTCGCGTCGATGCGCACCATCTCGGCCTTGAAGGCGGACGCCACCTGCAGCGCGTCGCGCAGCACCTTCTTTGGTTCCAGCGTCTGGACCTCGCGGTTCCGCATCAGCCAGCGGCCGGCCACGATGACATCCGTCACGTCCTGCGGCATGCCGCAATAGACCAGCGTCGCGTAGACGTCGTACACAGGCTGGAGATGCGGACCCGACAGGTCGATGCGCACGAGATCGGCCTGCTTGCCCGGCTCCAGCGACCCGATGCGCGCGTCCATGCCCAGCACCCGCGCGCCCTCGATGGTCGCCATGCGGACGACCTCGACCACCGGCATCGGCTTGCGGCTGTGGCCCAGCAGCTTCTGGAACATGGTCACCGGACCGAACTGCGAGAACAGGTCGAGCGTGTTGCCGCTCATCGGCCCGTCGGTGGCGATGCCGACAGGCAACCCGGCCCGCCGCATCGCCTCGACCGGCGCGATGCCGCGACCCGCCTTTGCATTCGAGCGCGCGTTGTGGGCGACCGTGACGGCGGCCGCCGCCATCGCGGCGATGTCCTCGTCGTCCACGTGCAGACAGTGCGCGCAGATCAGGCCCCGCCGCAGCAGCCCGGCCTTGGCAACCACGCCGACCGGCCTGAGGCCATGGTGCTTTGCGCACCATTCCATCTCCGAATCCATCTCGGCCAGATGGATCTGCACGGGCACATCCGGATGGTCGTCGGCCCAGCGCGCAACCCGGTTCATGACGGCGATGTCGGTCGAGTAGGGCGCATGCGGAGCGATGGAGGGCGTGACGCGCGGGTGGCCGGCGAACTCGGCGACGAGTTCCCCGGTCAGCGCGAAGCCGGCGTCGATGGTCGCATGGTCTGGCGGGTTGAAGTCGGCGATGGTCTGGCCGACCACACCGCGCATGCCCGCCCTGTCCACGACGCGGCCGACCTCGGCTTCGAAATAGTACATGTCGGCGACCGTGGTGACGCCGCCCCGGATCAGTTCCAGCGCGGCGAGCGCCGTACCGGCGCGCACCATGTCGGGCGTGACGAACTTGCGTTCCATCGGGAGCACGTAGCGGTACAGCCGGTCGTCGACATCCTCGCCGAGGCCGCGGAACAGCGTCATCGCCATGTGGCAGTGCGGGTTGACCATGCCCGGCATGATCACGTCGCCGCCGACGTCGATTACCTCCGCTCCGGGCACGGTGGGCGGGGTCCCGGAGCCGATGGCGGCGATCGTCTCGCCCTCGATCCGGACCCAGCCGTTTCCGATCACCGGCATGGCGGGCGAGCAGGGGAGCAGCGTGGCGTTGGCGAGGATGAGGGTCATGGGGCCGTGCCTGCCAAAATCGGATCCCTCCGCATCGCAAGATCTACTCCACGCCCAGCACGCAGCACTGGTCGACCACAGGCACCAGCCGCGCCGCCGAGCCGGGTTCCAGTGGCTGCGACAGCGGCCCGTTGGCGACGAGCGGACCGGTCGGCGTGGAACAGCGGTACTGGTAGGCGCGGCCGAGATAGGTGCGCACGTCGACGGTGGCGGGTATGCCGTCACCCGATGTGCCTGGCGTCGCCGTCAGACCTTCCGGCCTCGTCGCCAGAACGAAGCGATCAGGTATCGATCCAAAGTGCCGCCGGTCGAGGTCGAGCCGCGTGCCGCCGGCGAGTTCCGCCGTCGCGGTCTCGCCGGCGCGCGCGACGACCTGCATCGGAATGAGGTTCTCGAAGCCGACGAAGCGCGCGACGAAGGCGTTGACCGGGCGCCGGTAGAGCGTTTCCGGCGCGTCGAACTGCATGATGCGGCCCTGGTGCATGATCGCAACCCGGTCGGAGATCGAGAAGGCCTCCTCCTGGTCGTGCGTGACATAGACCGAGGTCGTGCCGTTGGCGCGCTGCAGCTGGCGGATCTCGACGCGCATGTCGATGCGCAGCTTGGCGTCGAGGTTGGACAGCGGCTCGTCGAACATCAGGAGCGGCGGCTCGATCACCAGCGCGCGGGCGAGCGCGACGCGCTGCTTCTGGCCGCCCGACAGCGCGCCGGGCAGCCGGGCGGCGAGCGCGGTCAGGCCGACGCGCTCCAGCATGGCGCCAGCGCGGCGGTCGCGCTCGGGCCTAGCCACGCCACGCTGCTTGAGCCCGAAGCCGACATTGTCGAGCACGGTCAGGTGCGGGAAGAGCGCGTAGTTCTGGAAGACCAGGCCGATGTCGCGCCGATAGGCCGGCAGCCGCGCAAGATCGCGGCCGCCCAGCATGATGCGCCCCTCGGTCGGTTCCAGAAAACCGGCGATGACGCGCAGCGTCGTCGTCTTGCCGCAGCCCGACGCGCCGAGCAGCGAGACCAGTTCGCCGGCCTCGACGGCGAGCGACAGGTTCTCCAGCACCCTGGTCGACCCGTAATGGGCGGTCAGGTTCTCGACGGACAGCGCGACGCTCATCGGGATGTCCTGAAGTGAGGCATGATCTCGTCCGAAAACCGGTTTCCACTTTTCGGGATCATGCCTACCTTGCCACGACCGCGAGGCCCAGCGTCCGCTCGACGACCGCCATGACCGCCACGGTCAGGATCATCAGCAGCACCGAGACCGATGCGATGGTCGGATCGAAGAACTGCTCGACATGCGCGAGGATCTGGATCGGCAGCGTCGATACCCCCGGACCGGTCAGGAAGAGCGACGTCGAGACGTCGTTGATCGAGGTGATGAAGGCGAGGATGAAGGCGGCGATGACTCCAGACCGGATATTCGGAAGCACGATGGTGAAGAAGGTCTTCGCGGGCGGGCTGCCGAGGCTGATCGCCGCCTCCGAGATGGAGAAGTCGAAGGAGGCGAGGCTGGCGCTGACGACGCGCACCGCATAGGGCAGCACCAGCAGCGTGTGGCCGATCAGCAGAGTCGGCAGGATCGGCAGCGACGCGCCGACTGCGACCGACTTCAGCAGCGAGAAACCGAGGACGATCTCCGGCACCAGGATCGGCAGCACGAAGACGGTCGACAGCCACGCCGGCAGCGCGATCCGATGGCGCGCCAGCGCATAGGCCGCCGGGATGCCGATCAGCAGCGCCAGCGCGGTCGAGGCGACGGCAAGCTGGAAGGAGGTGACCATCGTGCGGCGGAAGGCCTCGATGGCGAAGATGTTCTCGAACCAGCGGAGCGACAGGCCCTGCGGCGGGAACGTGAGGTAGGTCGTGTCGGAGAGCGAGGCTCCGACGACGATGACCAGCGGTCCCATCAGGAACAGATAGACGAGCGCCGTGAAGGCGATCAGCGAAGGATGGACGCGACCCATCAGCCGGTCGCCGGGTTGAGGCGCCGGGCGAGCCGGCTCATGCCGAGAACGACGGTGACGGTGACAACGACCATGATCGCCGCGATGGTCGACGCGCCGACCCAGTCGAACGCGACCATGGCGCGCTGGTACATGAGCGTACCCATGACCATCTGGCGCTCGCCGCCAAGCAGCTGCGGTGTCGCGTAGGCGGTGAAGGAACCGGTGAAGACCAGCACGGCGCCGACGATGATGCCGGGAACCGCGAGCGGGAAGACGACCTGCCGGAAGGTGGCGGCCGGCGAGGCGCCGAGCGACGCGGACGCCTGCACGACGTCGTCGGGGATGTTCTCCAGAACGCCGACCAGCGTCAGGATCATCAGCGGCACGAACAGGTAGACCATGGCGACGATCACCGCGCCCTGGGTGTAGAGCATGGCGAAGGGCGTGTCGGTGACGCCCAGCCAGAGCAGCGCCGAGTTCACCATGCCGTTCTTGCCGAGCAGGATGAGGAAGGCGAAGGAGCGCACCACCACGCCTGTCAGGAGCGGGAAGACCGCCGCGACGATCAGCACAGAGCGGAGCCGCTTCGGGGCCTTCGAGACGACATAGGCGGCGACGAAACCGATGGCGAGCGAGACGGCCGTCGTCGCCAGCGAGATCTCCAGCGTGCGCCAGAGCACGTTGCGCCTGAAGCCGCTGCCGAAGAAGGCGAGGTAGGGCGCGAACGGACCCGCGCCCTCGCCGAAGGTCGTGGCGATCGTGCCGGCCACGGGTAGCACCAGGAAGACCAGCACCACCAGCGTGGCCGGCGCGGCGAGGATCCAGCCGGCATGGCGCTTCAGCATGGCGGCCTACCCGGCCACCGGTTTCGCATCCACGAGACGCGTCACATGCCAAACACTTCGTTCCAGCGCTCGATCCAGCCGTCCTTCGCCGCGTTCATCTTCTCGTAGTCGACGCGCTTCAGGCCGGCGACCATGTCGGCGCCGTAGGTCCACATCTTCGCCTGGTCCGGCGTCAGCTTGACGGCGGTGGCGACCGGCGCGTCGACGCCGTTCTCGGCCAGCGTCTGCTGCAGCGCCGGATCGAGGATGAAGTTGATGAATTCGTGCGCCAGTTCGACCTCGGCCGCGCCCTTCGGGATGTTGACGGTGTTGAGCGTGGCCACCGCGCCATCCGAGAGTTCAGCCCAGACCGCCGTCGGCACCGCAGCCTGGATCTGCGCCAGCGTGAAGTCCTGGGCGATGGCGGCGGAAATCTCGCCCGTCGAGAACAGGTTCACGAGCTCGGAACCGGTATTGTAGTTCTTGACGACGTTCGGCTTCAGCGCCTCGACCGCCTTGAACGCGGCGTCCGCGTCGGCGAAGGCGTCGACGCCCGCGTGGCCGCCGGCCAGCATGACGACCATCGGCCCAGCGGTGGTGGTGATGTTGGGCAGCGAGAGCTGGCCCTTGAACTCCTCCTTCCAAAGGTCGCTCCAGGCGGTGATCGGGTTCTTCACCTTTGCCGAGTCGTAGATGATGCCGACGCGGCCGATCGTGTAGGCCGGGCCGTACTCGCCCTGCGGCGCCCGCGCCATCTCGTAGATGCCGGCGAGGTTCGGGATCTTCGCGCGGTCGAGCGGCTGGAACAGGCCTTCCTTGATGCCGATCTGCGAATACGCGTCGGTGAAGTAGGCAAGGTCGACGCCCGCGCCGTTGCGGATCTTGATCTTGTTCAGACGGTCGGCGTTGTTGCCGGTCTCGAACACGACGTCGCAGCCGCATTTCTGCTTGAACGGCTCGATGATGAACTGGTTGAGCTTCTCGCCGTTGAAGCCCCACCACGAGATGGTGAAGGTCTTCGTCTGGGCATAGGCGGGCGCAGCGAAAAGCGCGGCAGCAAGGCCGGCTCCGGCCAGAATGCGAACAGGCAGGGTCGTCATGACAGTGGCCTCTCTGTTGGGAACCGCGGCCGCTTCTGCGTCGGCCCGGCCGGGAGAGACTATTTTCGGCGCGGGTGGCCAGCAAGCCCAAATGTCGGGCAGGTCACATGTCGAGCCAGCGACCGTCGGGGCCGCGTGAGACGACGAAGACCTCGCGGCCGGACGCGCGCGCTCGCTCGATCGTGTCGCCGACGCTGCCTTCGCCCGAGGGGCCCTTGCCATCGTAGACGGCGACCAGCAGGCCGCAGGCTTCGATCACGTCGAGCGCCTGGGCGACATGCGCGTCGACGCCGGCGCGGGCCGTGGCGACAATCGGCGCGCCGGAACGCTTCGCCTCGGCGCGGGCGACGGTCTCGGGCAGCCCGGCCTTGCGAGGGTCGTCGGTGAAGAAGGTCTGCCCGTCGGCGGCTCCATGCGGAAAGACCAGTTTCGGCCTGGGCAGGCCGAGGCCCAGCCATCGTTCGACCGCCAGCCGGTCGGCTCCCGGCGCGAAACCGGAAACCAGCGAGCCGACACGGCCCTCGCCGACCAGCCTTGCGAACAGGCGGTCGAGGTGATCGGCCAGCCCCTCATCGCCGCCGACACGCGCGAGGTCGCGGTGCCCGACGAAACCGAGCGCGGGCAGGTCCGCGGTCTTCCAGAGCCAGCTGGACGAAACCTCGACGCCGCGCGCACTGGCGACCGAGGCGACGGCGTTGGCGACCCGCAGCACGCCCTCCGAGGGCGGCGCATGGAAGACGAAACGCAGCCGGCAGAGCCGCGAGAGCGAATCCTTCGCGTCGAGCAGGTCCTCGAACGCGCGCACGGAAGCGTCGGCCAGCGCCTCGGCCCATCGCGGCTCGGCGCTGCCCAGGATCGACAGGTCGATCTGCGTCACCAGTCCTTCGGCCAGCGCCGGCTGGGCACCGACGAGGCGCGGCTTCGGCGCCGCGCCGTCCTGCGAGCGGCCGAGCGAGAGGGCCAGCGACATGGCAACGGCCGGCCAGGCCGACACGGCGCCGCGCCCCTTGCCGCCGCCGCCGACCAGCGCGCGCAGCAGCACCGCGTCCCAGCGCCTGGTGATCGGGTCGAGCGTGTCCCAGCCATGCATGCTCGGATGCAGCCGGCGCTCGTCGTCGCGGAGCGCAGGGTCCGGCCGCACGGTCGGCCGCCAACCATCGACCGCGCGATCAACCGTCCAGCGATTGTGCTCGGCGATCGCCACGTCCTTCAGGCGGGTCGCCCGCGCCCATTCGTCCGTCGTGGGCACGAAACCGTCGCCGCGATCCTTCCACCATCGCTCGGGCAAGCCGTCGGCGGGTATCGCGCCGTAGTCGAAGCGCCCCTCAAGGCCGATGAAGCGGTCCCTCAGCGCGTCGTCGACCACGGGGATCACCGGTGCGCCGCGCCGCCATTGCGCGCCGAGGTCCTCCAGCTTCATCGCCGCGTGCCGGTGCAGCCGCCGATTGGCGGCGCGCTTGGTCTCGGGCAGGTCGCGCCAGGCGGAATCCTCGAACGGGAAGTCCGGGCTTCCGGCGCTCATCTCCTTGCCCGACGCGACATATTCGGCGTGCAGGGCTTCCGGCACCGCGTCCGGGTCGGGATCGCAGGCCGGCGTCGTCGCGACCGCGCCCTCATAGGAGCCGAAGGCGCGCGCGATGCCGACCTCCGGCGCGCTCAACACCGGCGTGTCGCCGGCATGGCCGTTCCAGATTCGGACGTGGATCGGCGCGGCGGTCACATGCCTGCGGAGCATCGCCGTGTGCAGCGACAGCGCGCCGCGCAGGTTGAGCGAATCGCGGCCGGCGGCGAACACCCAGCAGGTCACGTCCGCCCCTTCGTCGACCAGGCGCGCGACAGCCTCGTCCGTGGCGAAGTCCGTGGTCGCGATGTCGAGCCGATGGAAGGCGAAGGTGGGGCGCGCCGGCGCGGGCAGCGCGTCGGGTGCGTCCGGCGGCACGAAGAAGGCCGGGCTGCGACGCCTGAGCCGCGCCTCGACTGTGGCAATGTCGAGATCGAAGATCGTCACGTGCGGCGGGCCGAGATTGCTGCGCCAGGCAGTCAGCAAGGTCTCGGTGACGACCGCCTCGCCCTGCGCGCCGCAACCGAGCACGACGAGGTGGACGCGCCGCTGTCCGGCCTCCAGCGCGACGCGGTCGAACCGGGCATCGGCGATCAGCGCCTGCGCCGCCTCCTGCGCCAGCGAATAGCCTCGAATGCCCGGTCCGCCGAGGAAGCCGCGCGGCGAGGAGTCGGCAAAGCCGGAGACCAGATCGGGGTCGGACAGCAGGACGGAAACAGGCGTGCCCTGAAGTCCGAGATGGCCCCGCGCCGCCTCGGCGGCGTCGAGCGCCTCCATGTCGTTGGCGAGTGCCACGAAGACCTTGGCGCTGCGCTTCATCCCGACCTGCCGGAACGCCGCCGGGCTCGACGGATCGCCGGCGACGAGGATGATGCGATCGCGGCGGGCCGTCTCCTCCATCGCCGGCGTAATGTGGCCATCGATGGCTGTCACCGCGAAGCGACCGCGCCGCTTCTGGTGCAGTTCGCGCGCGACGGCCTGGCCGACCGCGCCATAGCCGAGCACGACGGCGCGGCGTCCCGACTGCCGCTGGAGCTGGATACGGAACCATTGCGCGACGCGCGGGACGGCCAACGCCAGGGCCGCGAGGCCGGAGAACAACGCCGCGCAGAAGCGGGCAATCTGCAAGACCAGACCCGGCTGGTCGTTGGGCGAGGAGAAGTCGAGCACGAAAAGGCGCAGCGCGCTGTAGACCGCGTTGGCCAGCTCGCTGCCGGACGGCCAGCGAGCGAACCAATAGCCCACGAATGGCGCGTTCTTGCCCTCGGCCAGAAAGCCGATCGTCCCCAGGACGAGGATCGTGGTGAAGGCCGGGAACAGCCAGTTGCGGCGCAGCCAGGCGCGCATGTCGCGTCAGTCCCCCCGCCAGGCCGGCGGGCGCCTGGCCTTGAAGGCGGCGAACCCCTCGGCGGCATCGGGCATCGTCAGGTTGACGGTGAGCAGCGCCTCCAGCATGCGCAGCCGCGCGTCGACATCGTGGTTCAGCACGGCGTAGAAGGCCGTCCGGCCGAGCGCCAGCGCCTGCGGGGACGCCGCAAGCAGCTTCGACACCTCGGCATCGACCGCCGCGTCGAGCCCGTCATGGGGCGCGACCTCGGTGACGAAGCCCAGGCGTTGCCCTTCGGCCGCCGAGATGCGCTCGCCGGTCATCATCAGCCTCAGCGCCTGCTTCGGCGGCAGCGTGTGCAGCAAGGGCACGGTGATCATGTAGGGCCAGATGCCGACCGTCGCCTCGGGTACTCCGAAGGAGGCGCGCTCGCTGGCGATGACGATGTCGCAGGCAACCGCGATGCCGAAGCCGCCGGCAAGCGCCGGCCCCTGGACGCGGGCGATCGTCGGCTTGCCGAGTTCCCAGAGGTCGCGGAACAGCGCCGCGAGCTCGGCCCTGCCGCGATGCGCCTGCAACGGGTCCGATCCATCCATCGCCGACAGATCGCCGCCAGCGGAGAACACGTCGTCGCCGGCGCCGGCGATGATGACGGCACGGACCGCGGCGTCTGTTTTCGCCTCGGCCAGGCCGCGGCGCAGACCGGCGAGCACCGCGTCGGTCAGCGCATTGCGACGCTCCGGCCGGTTGATCGTCAGCACCAGCCGCAGGTCGCGGCGTTCCGCCAGCACGACGTCATCGCTCATGAGGCCCGGTCTCCCGTCGCTATCGTTCCGAGAACCCGGCGGAGCCCGTCAGAGAGCGGCGCGGGTCGACGGCTGAGGCGGTCGACATAGACATGCACGAAGAAGCCCTCGGCAGCGGCAACCGCCTCGTCGTTGCGGAACAGGCCGACCTCGTAGCGCACGGAACTCGTGCCGAGCCGGGCAACGCGCATGCCGGCGGTGACGACGTCCGGAAAGGCCATCTCGGAAAAATAGCGGCAGCCGGTCTCGACGACGAGCCCCACCTGCGCACCGCTCCGGAAATCCAGCACGCCCTGCTCGACCAGCCAGCCGTTCACCGCCGTGTCGAACAGCGAATAGTGAACGACATTGTTCATGTGACCATACGGGTCGTTGTCCATCCAGCGCGTCGTGATGGTACGGAAAGCCGCGTAGTCGGCGCGCTGCGAAGGCCCGCTCCGGTCGCCCATCACCACGCCGCCCGGTAGATGGCCAGCGCGTCGGCCTCGCCCAGTTCGCGCGGATTGTTGACCAGCAGGCGCTGCTGCTTCATCGCGTCGGCAGCGAGTTTCGGCAGCGCCTCCTCACCGATGCCAACGTCGCGAAGGCGCGGCTGCAGCCCGAGCCGCTTCGACAGGTCGGCAAGCGCGTCGATGAACCTTTCGCAGCGCCGGGCGGTGTCGGGCTCCGCCGCCAACGCCGGGAAGGCGTCGCCGGCAATGTCGGCGTAGAGGCCCGACGCCTGCGGCGCGTTGAAGCGCAGCACATGCGGCAGCACCAGAGCATTGGACAGCCCGTGCGGAACGTGGAACGTGCCGCCGACCGGGTAGGCCAGCGCGTGGACCGCCGCTACCGGCGAATTGGCAAAGGCCTGCCCGGCCAGCATCGATCCGAGCAGCATGGCGCCGCGCACCTCGATGTCGCGTCCTTCGAAGACCGCCTTCTCGATGTTGGCGCCGAGCAGCTGCAGCGCCCGCCTGGCCAGCGTCTTCGACATCGGGTTGTTGTTGGCATTCCTCGACGCGTAGGCCTCGATCGCGTGGACCATGGCGTCGACGCCGGTCGCCGCGGTGATGGCCGGAGGCAGGCCGATGGTCAGCTCCGGGTCGAGGATCGCGATGTCGGGCAACAGCAGCGGCGACGACACGCCGCGCTTCTCCTCCGCGCCGACGGTGATGATCGAAACCGGCGTGACCTCCGACCCCGTGCCGGCCGTGGTCGGCACCAGCGCCAGCGGCAGGCGCGGCCCCTTCGCGTTGGCCACGCCCCAGGCCTGGTCGAGGTCCTCCCCGGAGCCGATCAGGAGGGCCGCGAGCTTCGCCACGTCGAGCGACGAGCCGCCGCCGAAGCCGAGCACGCCGGTCGCGCCCGCCGAACGACCCGCCGCGACAGCATCCTCCAGCGTCGCGCGCGACGGATCGGCCTCGACCGCGTCGAACAGCGTGACCGACAGCCCCGCGTCGCGCAGCGACGCGAGCGCGCGATCGGCGAGGCCAAGCCGCATGATGCCGGGATCGGTGACCAGCAGGACCCTGGCGCCGAGTTTCGCGCCAACCACGCCCGCCAGGCGCGCGCTCGTGCCTGCGCCGAAGACGACGGACGGCGTGGTGGCGAAGGTGAAGGGCTGCATCCACATCCTCCCGGTGCGGCGCGACTTGACGCCAAGACGCGGCGCGCCGTCAAGCGGGCCGGTCAGGCAAGGCGCGATGCATGCGGAGGCTCAAGAGCCAACGCGCCGCCATCTGCGACGGGCGCTCGACGAGCAGCCAGCACACCCACGCGACGACAGCGACAAGGCCCAGGCAGATCAAGACATCGCGCCAGTAGTTCTGCGAGGTGTTGAGCATCGCCAGGCTGAGCGGGAAATGCACAAGGTAGATCGAATAGCTGATGGTTCCGACCCAGTGCACGGCACGAGGAATACGAACCCTCTCGCCAATGGCCATGACCGCGCAGAAAAGCAGCATCGCGTAGCATAGGCTAAGCAGGAAGCCATGTTCCATGCCAGGCCACCACGTCGACCAGCCGAAGGCGCCTAGGGACAGGGCAACAAGGCCGAGGCTCCGCGCAATGCCGAAGCGTCCATCCCAGAGATAGTATAGCGCGGCACCAACGGCGAATGACGGCACGTGCCCGGCATACCCGACCAGCCGGGTGACCGCCGGACCCATTTCGATCGTGGCCGCCAGCACGTTGCAGGCGAGCGACGGAACGATCGCGATCACCAGCACGGCCAGGACAGGCCGGGATCCGAACCACGGCAGGATGGCGGCGGCGAGCACGTAGAACATGAGCTCGATGACCAGCGTGTAGGTCGGACCGTTGATCGCAAAGGTCGATCCGACCAGGCTTGCCTCAAGCGCCAGCGCCCCGGCGTCGAAGTCGGCGCCTCCACCTCCCGTCCAACGGGCAAGCACCAGCGCGAAGGCCAGCGTCACGAGATACGGCGGATAGATGCGGAACAGGCGCTTGAGCACGAAGGCCGGCCGGGTTTCGCCCTGCGCAACATGTGCGATGACGAAGCCCGAGACGATGAAGAAGAGCGCGACGCCCATGTAGCCGAAGTGCCAGATGATGCCGAGCGGCGCCTCGACCTCGGCTGCGAGCCAGGCAGGGAAGCTGCCGGGCGGCGCGCGGTAGCCGAACAGGTGGCAATAGACGACGAGCGCGCAGGCAAGCGCGCGCAGCGCATCGAGGAAGCGGATGTGATCTTCCCGAACCGGCATCATGGCCCGACGTTCACCCGCCAGCGCAAGCCGCGTTGCGCGATACACGAACGATTGTCTGGCGACGAATCCCCTGCCGGCGGGGAAGAGTGGTGCCAGAAGAGGCACCGAAACGCAACCGTAAGTTATTGATGTTATTTACGATCGGCAGGGTCCAGCCCATCAGATACCAACAAATCTACCAACATTCATCGCGGTAGCCCTTGCGATAACGGCGGCAATCACGAACGATCGGTCGCCCACCTTGCCTGAGTCAACCGGTCGCACCCCGCGCGCCGCCCGTTGCGGATGCGACCCTGACCAGCGCTGCTTGTGCCGGTTCGTATACATAGCCGGTTATTGTCCCGTCCCTGATCTTCTCGACTGCTTCGTCGATCACGAACAGCGGCACCAGGAACCATTCCCGCGCCGTGACTGACTTGCCGAACCGGTCTTTCACCTCCACGTCGAACCGAGCAGGCGCGAAGACCCTGTGGATCAGATTCTCAAGCTTGGTGCGATTGATGTTGTAGAGTTCATAAGTCGCGACGATCTCAACGTCAGCCATCAGGAACGTCGGCTGGAGCCGCGCGCCTGCGATGCGCTGCGCCACATTGAGGTTGGTAACGCCGATCTTGTGAACGAGTTCGCGATTGGCTGCGACGAGTGGATGATCCGACTTGCTGCGCAGCACATAGATCGTTCCGGCCGACTGGTCGCCGTCCTCGGCCTCGTCTGCAAAGAGAGGTCCGGCGACGGCTTCAGTTATGCGGCGGCCGGCATCGTCCTTGTTCAGCGCCCTTTGCAGCGAGCGCATCAACATTTTGCTTTCGGTGCCGTTGTCGAAGATCACGCGCAGCCGCGCGTCCGTCCTGCCGTGCGCCGTGGTGAAGACCTCGCCGGCCTCCGCGACATAGGCCTTCTGCCCGCCGACGATGAACCAGCTGCCTTGCTGGATTTCGGCCTTCAGCTCGAATGGCCGCGCCTGGCGGATGCCCGCATCGAGTTCTTCCTGCACGCGATCGAACAGCGGCTTGAAGGCTTCGAAGTCTTCACAGCGCTGGCGGTTTGCCACCTCTTCGGCCGCCATCCTCTCTGCGCTTGGCTTCACATGCCGGAGTTGGGTGATGTCGGAGGCGCCGGCCAGTTCGGCATAAAGGTCATTCTCGTCGAAAGTTTCGGCGTCGCCGTCAGCGGCGACTGCTCCTCCAAGCAAGCCCTGATGGTCGAGCGGTTCAAGCAGCGTCCGGCATTCCTCCAGCTCGCGCAGCCGATCGAGCCGGACCGCGTAGAGCCGTTCGAAGATGTCGTTGTCCTCGCCATGCTGCGGCGCGCGGCCGTGTTGCTCGTAGAAGCGCTGGATGTCTTCGAAACCGGCGATGATGCGCTCCTCGCGCGCCGATCGGCCCGCCTTTCTCTCAGGCTGCGCGAACTCGTCGAGTTCGGCTCTCAGTTCGTCTAGGTCGACCTCAGCCATAGCGACCTTCGTCCTTGTAGCGCACGAAAGCCGCTGCACCTTCCGCTATCCGCTTTTCCCACGCGTCGGTCGAGCCGATCGACGGAGCGCGCCCACGTTCCTTCTTGAACCTGACCGCGCGGATGGCAAGGTCCTTGGCCTCATCCGGCGATAGCCTCGTCTGCTTGGCCGATATGATCGCCGCCACCTGCTTCAGGCTTTCCTCGGTCATTGTCTTAGCGAGGATCGCGCGCGCCTCTCCGAAGGGGTTGATCTGGTCTATCAGGTCGATGTCGAGTTCCCGAACGCTCAGGGCGTAGCTGCGGACGCCGTCGACGAACGCCGTGTTCGCCTTGGGTTGTCCGTCGTCACCGCCAAGCAGCGTGCGCTTGGCCTCCTGTGTCAGGTTCAGCGCGGCGATCGCGTGCTGACGCACGGCTTCCTGGTCCTCGGCGTCGAGGTCCGGATAGCGGTGCTTGATGATCTTGCCCATGCGGACCTGCGTCAGTTCCTGCGGCACCATTTCCTCGTCGAACAGCCCGCGCTCGACCGATCGCCTGTCCTGAACGAAGGTCGCGATGACCTCATTCAAATCTTCCTTGCAGATGCGGGCAGCCTCCGGGCTCTTCGGCTCGACCAGCCCCTTGATCTCGATCTGGAAGCGCCCGGTCTGGTTATTGAAGCCGACATTGCACTTGTTCGGGTCGTAGCCGCCTTCGCCATAGTCGAAGCCCGGCGTGGCCTGCGCGGTCGGGTTTTTCGGCTTGAATTCGAAACGCGGCGCGAGCACCTGTTCCATCAGCAGACTGGCGGCGATCGCCTTCAGCGTGTCGTTGACGGCTTCGTTGACGGCCTCGTCGGAGGCGTCCGGCGCCGCGATCAGATTGCTGAAATAGGCGCGCGTCTTGCCCGGTGCGTCGCGCGTGGCGCGGCCGATGATCTGCACGATCTCGGTGAGGCTGGAGCGGTAGCCGACCGTCAGCGCCCGCTCGCACCAAATCCAGTCAAAGCCTTCCTTGGCCATGCCGAGCGCGATGATGATGTCGACATGGTCGCGGTTGTTCTTCTGCGTCGGGTCCTTGAGCGCGGCGGACACGCGGTCGCGCTTGGCCGGCTCGTCATCGACCAGATCAGCGATCCGGATGGTCCTGCCGTCCTTGAGCCGGACCAGTTGAAAGCCTGTCTCTCGATCGGCGCCCTGCCAGTCGCCCAGCGCATCGATGATGTGCTCGACTTCCTTGTGCTTATCCTTGGTGCTTTCCCGCGCATTGACGTTCGGGATGTGGATGATCGTCTTCTCGTTCGGATCGAGCACCTTCAGGATGTCGTCCACATAGGCGCCGGTGTAGAAGAAATAGCCGATGTCGAGCTGCTTCAGGTGATCGTAGCCGTTGAGCTGTTCGTAGTAGGTATAGGTGACGGTCTCGAACTTTGCCTCGTCATGCGGCGACAGGACGGCCTCCGCGTCGCCCCGGAAATATGAGCCAGTCATGGCCACGATGTGCACGCGGTCGCGGGCGATCAGCTGGCCGAGATGCGCGCCAAGCTTGTTGTCCGGGTTGGCCGAGACATGATGGAACTCGTCGATCGCGATCAGCCGGTCATTAAAGGCCTCGACGCCGAACCGGTCGACGGCAAAACGGAAGGTCGCGTGCGTGCAGACCAGCACCTCGTCGCTGCTTTCAAGAAACACGCCGACCGAATTGACCTTGCCGCCATCCGTCCCCGGTGCGTTGCACAGGTTCCAGCGTGGCTCGACCTTCCAGTCAGTCCAGAACCCGAAATTGCTGAGCGCCTCATCATTGAAGCTCGCCCCGATCGACTTTTCCGGAACGACGACGATCGCCTGCTTCAGCCCCTGGTTGGCCAGCTTGTCGAGCGCGATGAACATCAGCGCCCGGCTCTTGCCGGAAGCCGGCGGCGACTTGATCAGCAGGTACTGCTCGCCGCGCCGCTCATAGGCGCGCTCCTGCATGGTGCGCATGCCAAGCTCGTTGGCCTTGGTCGAGTTGCCGGTGCGCGCATAGGTGACGGAGACAGATGGAACCTGCATTCCGCCGCTCATGGCGTCGTCCCTAGACTGGCCTGATGTGCAAGAGCAGCAGTCCGCCCAGCCATCCACGCGTTCTCGAAAGCGTCAGGCGTCGCCGCATAGAATTCGCCGCCGAGCCACTTGCCGTGTTTGCCAAGCAGCTTCTTGATCTCCCACTCTCCGTGTTCAGCCGATTCATATCTCTGATATCGTTCGTGACCATCACGGAGCGTGGTTCTATGAAGCCCCCATCTGAACGCACCCTGGGGTATCATCTTCCGGAACATCTCCAGCCGCGTCTGCGGGCTCATCGACAACCCAATCTTGAAGATAACCCTGCCCTTCGCCGGCACACCAAGAAACGTCGAAGCCTCTCCGGAAAGCCGCAATGCGTAGAGTTCTTTCGGGGTATCCACGGGCTCGCCCGGCACAAAGTATCCGCTTCTGTTGACGGGACCAGCCTTGACGCCGATGGCAGCCTTGCCAGGGACGACAATATCTCCAGCGATCGGCGGGCCTCCAAAAACAGTCACTTCCCGGTAAGGCAAGCGACGCAACGCGTCGACCTGCGGAGGTTTAAGCTCCTCCCCGAAAGCCGCCACGGCACGCGCCCGACTCGCGATCGACGGGTCCAGTTGGTCAATGGTGATGCTGAATTCCGGAACGAACGTGAACGCCCTGACAGCCTTTAGGGAATACACCCACTTTCCGGCGTCCCGTGTGTGATGCTCCGGTGCTGTGAAATCGTCCCTGTGCCCCGCAACGTGCGAAACCACTAGGAAGCCAGCAACCTTTCCCCTGATGAAGGGATCGAGTGTCTTGGCGGTCTTGGTTACGTAGACCACCATGATGAACGGATCGGGCGTCTTTCCGACAACTGTTTCTCGCCGCTTTGGCGCAGTGAAGCCAACAGTGCCCCACGTTTCAGGACCCCATCCCCAGAACGAGGTGATCCACACTGCTCGGATGTCGCGAAAAACGTCCTCCATCAGGCACGTCCGTCCCGCGCAAAGTGCTCTTCGAAGGCCTTTACGCTGCCATAGGTCTCTACCACCCGCGTCTGCACCTTGCGCATCATGTCGGAGCCGCGTTCCGGCCAGCCATGATGCTCGAACATGGCCTCGAAGCTGCCAAAGTGGCGCTTGGCGACCTCGGCTATGGCCTTCGCATCCCCGCCCGGTGTGTAGCCTTCTCTCATGCCGACACCTTCGCTTTGCGCTTTCCGGCGCCGTCGTTCGCCGTCATCTTCGTGTACATCTCGAACAGCTTCTCCAGCCGTTCGGTGTCGTTCCTGAAGCGGCGGCCGATATAGATGCGCTCCAGCGTCTCGTCGTTGGCGTCATGCGCGGCGCGCAGGTCGGCCGGCATCGCGTCGGGGTCGTAGAGGTCGGCGATCGTCGCCGGGAAATGCGCCTCGCGGGCGAGCAGGATGTGCTCGGCGCAGCGGGTCAGGTCGGCCTTGTTCTTCTCGGTGAGCGGCGGGACGGGGAAGGTGTTCCAGCCGAGGGTGTTGGAGTAGCGGTAGCGGGTTTCCAGTTTGCCGCAGACGGTGGCGATCCATACCAGATGAATGCGGGAGGCGATCAGCGCCATGTTCCAGAGCGGGGCGTCATAGAGGACGAAAGCCAGATTGGAAACGACGTTTCCAACCCCCAACAGAGTTACAGGCAGATACTCCCTCGTTTCCGACGAAACGCCTGCAAGAGCGAGCGTGGACCGTCTCCCCAACCCTGGAACTTGGACAAAACGGTGGGAGCGCGAAGCCCATGCCCGCGTTGCCGCAGCCGGACTTTTCTGTCTTGCCGCGGCAACACCATCGAATCGTACCTGAAGTTCTGGGATCGAGCGCGCTTCTGCTTCTTGGCTGTCACTAACCCAAACACAGTAGCGCTGTTGGCCGTTGATTAGCTCTTCCGAGCCGAGATATCGAAAAACGAAAGGTGCGGCTTCTGGCGCACGATTGAGCAAACTACGTCGATCCGCCCAATCCATCGAGAGATGACTGCCATCACGCGGCATATTCCCAAAAAGCATGGGATATTGGCCCGGAGGTTCACGTCTTGGTTCAACAAAGACTGTTGGCGCAGGAATAAGATATGGATTTATGTGGGGCACAGCCCGCCGCTCGTCTCCGTCAACGATGTATTTGGTAGACCGCCGATCATTCATCGCTAGCCCAATGATGGCCACCGTTACACCGGCATTATGGGCCGCAAGATTAGTCCATTTGAACGAGCGATGTGCGAAGAAAATTTCCATTCCGTCACAAAGAACGTGCGGCCAAAGAGTTGGAACAGATAGCCCTTGGCAGATTGAGTTAGTTGTAACCAACGCGGAGGCACCGGCTGTTGCGCGGAGATATGCCGCAGCTTTGACGATCCAACCCGCTACGTAATCCAGCGATTTCCAGTTCGTGATTTTGCCATTCATCAAGGGTGCTAGGTCCGAACGGTGCTCATCCGTCTGGTTCCGGCTCCCGAGGTACGGCGGGTTGCCGCAAATGTAAGTCTCGCCGACCTCATTTTCGAAATCGATCTGCGCCTGATCGAGTGGCGTTGAGAAGAGATCGTCCGCGTTAAGCTTCACGCCAGCCCGCTCCTGTGGCCACAGGCTCAACCAGTCGAGCCGCAGCGCGTTGCCGCAGGTAATCCAGTTCTGCGCATCGAGCGGCAGGAATTCGGCCAGCGCTTCCTTCTGGCCCCGATAGAGCACGTCGCACTGGTATTCCGCGATGATCAGCGCCAGCCGCGCGATCTCCGCCGGGAAGTCGCGGATTTCGATGCCGCGGAAATTCGTCAGGGGGATTTCCGAACGGAGCTCCGGCTCGTGGCGACGCCGGTTGATCTCGGCTTCGATCGCCCGCATCTCCTTGTAGGCGATGACGAGGAAATTGCCCGATCCGCAGGCCGGATCGAACACTCGGATGCGCGCCATGCGCCGGCGCAGATTTAGTAGCGTGCGTGAATTGTCGCCAGCCTCCTCCAGCTTGGCGCGCAGATCGTCGAGGAACAGCGGGTTCAGCACCTTCAGGATGTTCGGCACGGATGTGTAGTGCATGCCGAGCGCGCCGCGCTCCTCGTCGTCGGCGACCGCCTGGATCATCGAGCCGAAGATGTCGGGGTTGATCTGCGTCCATTTCAACTGGCCAATATGCAGCAGGTAGGATCGCGCGATGCGCGAAAAGCGCGGCGCCTCGGTGCTGCCCGAAAACAGCCCGCCGTTCACATAGGGAAAGGCATCCGCCCACCGCGGCAGGCCGGCGTTCGGCCGATCGGCGATTGGCGTGTTCATGGCGTGGAAGATTCCGCCGATGACCTCATGCGTGTTGGAGGAATCGCGCGCGCTCATCTGCTCGACGGTCGCGGTGAACAGGCCGGTGCCGTTGAAGATGTCCGTGTCCTCGGCGAAAAAGCAGAAGATCAGCCGTGCCATGAAATGGTTCATATCGGGCCGGCGCTCGGCCGTGCCCCAGTCGGGATTGTCCTTCAGCAATTCGACATAGAGCCTGTTCAGGCGACTGGTGGCGCGGATGTCGAACGAGCTTTCGCGCACCTGCTTGACCGTCGTGATGCCGGCCAGTGCCAGGAAGAAGCCGAAATGGTCCGGAAACTCCGCATAGGAGCAGGCAACAGTCTCCCCGTCAGCGGTCAGGTTCTCGGCCTCGAATGTGGCGCCGTCCGTGGCGAGGATGAACTTCGCTTTCCAGCGGCTCGTGGCGGGGCTTGCCTTGAGCGCGGCCAGTGTCGAGGTCACTTCGCCGGCCGGAGCGACCGCGACGTGGATGTTGTTCGCCTGCAATACGCCACCCCAAGGGCCGGCGAAGTCCGACTTGTTGGACTCGCCCTTGCGCAGCTTCCTGAGCGTCGTTTCCTTGTTGCCGAAGGCCTCGAGGAAGGCGAACGGGAACTCCGCAGCGTCGAAGGGCTTGGCGGCGAGGTCGGTGATGGCCTGTTCGATCTCAACGGCGTTCATGCAGGAAGCTATACGGCAAGGTCGGGCCGCTCGTCACCGCCCTTGCGGCGAGGTCGGCAGCCCGCCCGCCATCGCCGTCCTGTGCAGGTGATCGAGGACGCGTTCGATCGTCTGGCTGTCCGGAACGCCTGTCGCCGTTGCTGCCGCGCCGCCTCCGCGACGCAAGCCTTCGAAGATTTCGGCGCGGCGGTGGGTCGGCACGGTCGCATAGCTGCGGAAGGTCGTGACCGCGCTCTCGTGGCCGAGATTGTCGCACCACGCCGCCCAGGCTTCGTGGGTCGGGCAGTGTTCGGCGCCGTATCGAGCCAGTGTCGTCCGAAAGGAATGCGGATTGTAGTAGGGCAGGCCAGCCGCCTCGGGCCGCTCGTCACCGCCCTTGCGGCGAGGTCGGCAGCCGGCGCGCCGTTTCATAGTTGCCCTGCGCCTCAACCCGACGAAGCGGCACCAGCACGTCGGCGGCAGTTATGTCGGCGATCGGCTTCCTTCCGAGATCGGCCACAGCCAATCCGACCAGCCACCGCTTTTTTGTGACCGTGGCGTCCGCCTTGCCTTCGCGTTCGGTCTTGGCGAGAAACTCGTCCGCGATCCGTCCGAATGTGGACGCTACGGCGTCCTGCCTTGCAAGTTTCTCGCGCTTCGCTTCGACGGATGGATCGTTGCCAGTCGCCAGCAGCCTCTTGGCCTCGTCGCGACGCGCCCGCGCATCGCCGAGCGACAAGGCGGGATATGAACCCAGCGCCAACAGCTTCTGCTTGCCATCGAAGCGGTAGGCCAGCCGCCACAGCTTGGAACCATGCGGCATGACCAGAACGTGCAGCCCGCCGCCATCGCTGAGTTTGGTCGGCCGCCCGACAGCCTTTAGCGACCGAAGGCGCGCGTCTGACAAAGGCATCTGTTGGTATCCTCGTGGCGATTCGACCGCCGAAGCGGCGGCATACCAACAAAGATACCAACAATGGGAATGGATACCAACGCACCGCGCCGGACGGTCCTGGACCAACAGGCAACAAAAAAGCCCGGAAAACCGGGCTTCTTGAAAGTTCTTCGGACTGTTTTGGAGAATGAAGTGGTGCCCAGAAGAGGACTCGAACCTCCACGCCTCGCGGCGCTGCTACCTGAAAGCAGTGCGTCTACCAATTCCGCCATCTGGGCACGGCAGGCGCTCACATAAGGGCCGGCACAAAGAGTGTCAACGCGATATTTGGCGCGCCTGCGCTATGCCAGCACCTGCTTGGACGCGACGGTCGAGTCGGCGGCCAGCCGGTAGACGATCGGCACGCCCGTGCCGAGTTCCAGCTTGACGATCTCGTCGCCGCCGATTCCTTCCAGCGCCATGATCAGCGCCCGCAGCGAGTTGCCGTGCGCCGCGACCAGCACCGTGCCGCCCGCCAGCACGCGCGGCTGGACCACGTGGATGTAGTAGGGCCAGACGCGCGCGCCGGTATCGCGCAGGCTCTCGCCGCCGGGCGGAGGCACGGCGTAGCTGCGACGCCAGACATGGACCTGCTCATCGCCCCATCTGGCGCGGGCGTCGTCCTTGTTCAGGCCGGACAGGTCGCCATAGTCGCGCTCGTTCAGCGCCTGGTCGCGGATGGTCTCGAGCTTCGGCTGGCCGACGGCATCGAGGATGTGCTGGCAGGTCTTCTGCGCCCGCTGCAGCGAAGAGGTGAAGGCCACGTCGAATTTCAGCCCGAGGCCCTTCAGCTTCTGGCCGGCCGCCTTCGCCTCGGCATGGCCCTGCTCCGTCAGGTCGACGTCGCGCCAGCCGGTGAACAGGTTCTTCAGGTTCCATTCGCTCT
>VFQP010000194.1_pt1 | contig 162062 bp, 123 predicted proteins | sample 3512351 | NCBI WGS metagenome assembly VFQP01 (sample SAMN10412372, study PRJNA504923) | tailings metagenome | isolation source: Relicate 1 Philex TSF1 revegetated site | place: Philippines: Tuba, Benguet | collected 2017-08-29 | reverse complement strand
AAGTGTCGTTACTTAAATTTAATCCCAATTGTCAGATCAACTCTTAACTTCTACACATAAGAAAAATTAGATATTTCATACTACTTGGATTTTTATTTTTAGGACGCTAGCAATAAAACTGATTAACCAGTTCGGCTGTATTTTTAAGGTTTAGTTTTCGTAGAATATTGTGTCTGTGTACTTCCAAGGTCGTTTTTTTGATCTGTAGCTTTTGGCTTATTTCAAAAGATGTCAAGCCCTGGCAGATCAACTCTACAATTTCATATTCCCGTTCCGATATTCTTTTTTTATTTTTCTCCTGGGTTAATACGTACTCTACCAGTGTCATTTTAACATCTGGCGATAAATACCTGTTCCCTTTACTAACTTCCTCTATGGCTTCCAGAAGCACAGGTTTTGAAACGTTTTTAGTGATATAACCCCTTGCTCCCTCTTCCAGCATCCTGTTCACATAATGTGGGTGAGAATGCATCGAAATTCCGATAACTTTTATAGGGTTGGATATCTTTCGTACTTCACGGGTTGCCTTAATGCCATTGATTGGTTTCATATCAATATCCATTAGGATTATATCTGGATTAAGGGTATTAACCAATTCTATACATTCTTCTCCATTAGCTGCTTTGCCAACCACTTTCAGGTGACTTTCATTGCTTAAAATATGCGCCCATGTTTCTCTAATTAACTGATGGTCATCCACTATCAATATTGTGGTAGGGGAGAGTGCCATGCTGATAGTTATTACTAAGTATATTTATAATAATAAAACTAACTAACTGCAGGCATTTTGTTCTTACACTTTTGTGTAAGAATGACATCCTTTAACATACATTATTCAGCTTTTTGGAGGGGTATAACTTATTCTCCGAAGGCAGGTATAACTGGTAAGGCCGACATCATCCCATACTTGTATAAGCTTTCCCTTACTGCTATTATTGATTTTGGGGCTGACTCTCTGCTTGGACAGTTAAGTCGTGAAGCTTTATGATATCTCGTGTTTGAAATCGGGGAAAGTGATGGATTGCTACTAAAAAACCTGATGTAGAGGTTGGTTAGAACGGACGCTGGTAGCAACTGTTTTTCCGAAACCCTGCTCATGTACCTCCACCGCGTAAAGCATGTGTCATCCATGTACCAACCAAGTGCTTAAAAATAGCTAACCTATTGACAAACAATTGAATGATGCATGGATGAAACCCCATTGACACATGGACGACACTAATTTATGACCAGTTCATCCAGTAATAGCCAACTTTTACCCCCCGCAGCGAAATGACCTGCTGGTATCGGGTCAACCCCACTAAGCTTAATCCTCAATTGGGTAATATTGGTGGGCGGGAAGCTGATTTTGTAGCTGATTTTATTTCTTCCCTGTATGAATGCGGCTGCTTTTTTGATAGATCCCAGTTTATAATAGGTTAAACCATCGGACGATCCCAGGACTTCCACCTCTGCCGGGGGGTAGTAGCTACTAATGGTATAACGCAGTGCCGTCAACTGCAATTCGCTGATCTTTGTCAGGCGGTTAAATTGTAGGTTCAATGTAGTGTTAGAAGGCAATCTCTGCCACCTGGGATCTGTATTGTCTAGTTGGGCATATTCAAGATCTGTAAGTTTGGTAAGTAGTTGAGTGCTGTCCTGTACCGTTGCCAAGGCATTGGCAGCTTTATGAATCGGAAAGTTCATGTGTGCCGTATAGCCCACCGGCTTTTTATTTATGAAGGACCTTGTTTTTACCTCTGCTGTTTTGGAAAGCAGGAATGGCTCCGTATATTTTAAAGAAGCGGGTGTTGGCTCTGTACCGTTTAAGGTGTAATAAATATCCACATCGGGAAATTCCGTCTGTATGGCTACCTGTATTTTATTGTTTAACTGCTGGTGCATTATTTTAGGCGATAAGGCTGAAACAGCATAGCGCACCTGTTGCCGATCCAGCCGGGCAAACTGTGTTAACAATCGGTTCGTAAAATCTTTCCAATCTTTGTTTTCCTGTTTTGTCCAGGCATTTTCCGCAATTGCATAAAGTCTGGGAAAAGTCATATAGGTAAGCTTGCCCCAATCGGTGATGGACTCTGTCCACATATTTGCCTGAATCCCTTTTATCAGCTTCGCCTGGGCACTACTAAGAGAATCGGGTATTACCCTATACGAATAGGCCTTTGAAAGAGACAGTTGATCATAACCAAGATTAGGTTCCATATCCGGCTGTCCTTGTTTCAAATCTATATAACAATAATTATTGGGGGTCATAATTACTTCATGACCGGCTTTAATAGACGCTAACCCACCTTCTTCGCCTCGCCAACTCATTACAACTGCATTGGGGGCCAGTCCACCTTCCAGAATTTCATCCCAGCCAATAATTTGACGACCTCTTGCATTTACTATTTTTTCCACCCGTTTGATGAAATAGCTTTGCAGTTCGAATTCATCGGTAAGGCTTTCCTCTTTCATTCGTTGCTGGGCAAAGGGGTCTATTCGCCATTGGCTTTTATCACATTCATCACCACCTATATGAATATATTGGGAGGGGAAAAGATCCATCACCTCATTAAGCAGGCGTTCTATAAATTTAAATGTCTCTTCTTTTCCCGGATTATAGGTATTGTTTCGAACCACCCCACCGGTAGCAACAAAGGGTGCAGCATTTATGCAGCCCAAGAATGGGTAAGCGGCTATGGCGGCCTGTGCATGACCGGGCATATCTATTTCAGGTATCACGTCAATATTACGGTCTTTAGCGTAGGCAATAATTTCCCGAACATCGTTCTGCGTATAAAAACCACCGTAAGTAGGCTTTTCACCCGGCTGCTGAACGGGCCTGCCAAACCAATTATATGTTTGTTCATCCCTAACATTGTAATCCATACGCCAGGCACCCATATTGGTAAGATTGGGATATTGTTTTATTTCAAGCCTCCATCCCTGGTCATCTGTGAGATGCCAGTGAAATTTGTTCAGTTTTTGCTCAACCATGAAATCGAGTACCCGTAATACTTGTTGTTTGGGAAAAAAGTGACGAGATACATCCAGTAGATAACCCCTCCATTCAAAAGCCGGGTAATCGTGAATTTCAACAGCCGGTACAGCTGCCCTAAAAGCAGGTTGGCGGGTAGTACCCCAAAAGGATACCGGCATCAACTGCTTTATAGTTTCCAGCCCATATATAAAACCTGCAGAGCTGGAGGCCAGTAGTTTAATCTCGGTACTGGAAACGATGAGTTTATAGGATTCCGCCGCAAGCAAATGATCAGATATAAGCTGAATGGAAGCTCCCTGCTTAACTAGGATTTCAGGACTCCACCCGGCTACTAGTTTAAATTGATCAGTAAATCGTTGAACTATTTTTTTTTGCGCTTCATTTTCTACGGAAATTTTTGTGTCTCTTTTTAGTTCAAAATGCCCTTCCCTGGTAAGGATAGTTTGCGGCTTGGGAAAAATGGCTACTGAACCAATTTCCAAAGGTGCCGGTGTTGTATCCGCTGCTAATAGACGGAAGACTAGCCATAGCTGAAAAAATACTTGCATGGTCATTTATTCTTTGTGCTCTTTAAATAGTTGTTTCTGCCGGTTTTCATATACTCCCAAATTCCTTTTTCCCAGCTTTTTACCCGTTCCCGTTCAATGAGTGAAAGCTTCGCCGCCAGGGCTGCCTGGATATGGTTCTCCAGTTCCAGCATCACTTCTTCTGTTCCCAAATAGCGCCAGGCTAACTCTTCATCCTGGTGATGGTGTTGTTCTCCTTTCACCCGATCTGGATATCTAGAAAAATCATTGTAAACCGATTCAATTTTTTGATAAAATGCCTGCATAGGGGAGGCTGCTTCCCCGAAATAAAGGTTGAAAAATTCCTTCATCAGGTCATCCACCCTGAGTGTTGAATCGTCGTATTGTTTCATGGCCAGGTAATAATCTAGTTGTTCACCTACTCCACACAGGAACACCCCCCGAACACCATCTTTATGGAATTCACTGATACTGGCGGCCTGAGCATGCGCACTAAATCCTGGAAAAACATTCCAGGGAGTTTTTCCATCAACCGCCCCAAAGCCGAAAATGCCCCGTTCTGTTGGAAAGGTATGGTAGTTCCAGACATAAAGCGGGGCTTTCGTTTGGGTAACCCATTTTTTATACCAGTTCCATTCCTGGTTTTTAATTTCTGGCGCCATGTACTGCCTGGTATGCAAGCAGGGAGAAACTGATACATTGGGTCGAAGATTTACAGAATCAGGGTAATAACTATACACATGATAGGCCAACGTAGCAATTTTTTTTGCAGGATGAGAAACTGCAATACTATCAGCTATTGCATTAATAAATCGGAATATATAATTACTCGCAATGCCTGAGCTGAAGTGCTGCTGGTTGAATTGAGATTTTTCCCGAGACAAAGCAGTCTGGCAATTAACACATAAACACCAGCGATCATTATCCAAAGGAAGTACCGCAAAATAATCTCCGATAGCAATTTGTGCACCTATTACACCTTTGCCGTTAAAATAGTTGCGGGCATCTTTAACCAGTTGATTAATTAGTGCCTGGTTGGTATAACAGAACTGGCGTTCATCTTTGTTTCCGGTTCTGCCAACTGCAAAATATTCTTCGTGTTTTTCTTCAAATAATTCCGGGGTATCGGGATTTTTTTGCAGGAACCGATCCTGAAAACTAGACAAGGAATGATTGGCGCCCCATTTTTCGCCCCCTCTTCTCATTCTTCGATGAAACAATTCAATGGCATCTTTAGTAGAATTTCCATACTGTTGGGAAATCATAGGGCCTTCCAGCGCGGTTCCATCCCGGTATTTCATAGCGGGGCTTCTGCGCCAGCCAATGGCAGGAGTTGCCAGGTCTTTGCATTGGGGAAGCACAATATTCAACTCGGATGGTCCATACCATCTGACACCCAGCGTTTTTTCAATGAAATCATAGGTTGCGTACAAGCTGGCCTGGTCGTCGTAGATGCCGGGAAGTTTTAATAAGCGATGGTTATTCTTCACCTGGCCCGTTGCCAAATTATAGTCAATCAGTGCTCTGGTATCAGCCAGCGGAACCTGGACAATGGACATTCCTTTTTCTTTTTCCGTATCCGCAGTTGCGTACCAATCTCTTCCCAGCAAAACCAGGTTATGATCATTAAATGCTACCCAATATTCCTGAGGCGCTAAAGCTGCCACATCATAGTTGAGGATTTTGGTAAACCGGCTTTCCCCAATCAGTATTTTGTTGCCTGGAGCATCCTTTTTATCGTCCATAATTGGGATTTCCACGCCGGTTATTTTTTTTATGTGATACTGCAATTCCAGGGCTGCCAATTGAGCGGCCGGGGAAGGGTTGGCAGCAATAACAATAACAGCATTGGGAGATTGATTCTTCACCATCTCAAATAATTGAGATGGTGAAGAACTTCTGCAGGAAAGGAAAAATATCCAACCAAATAAAATGAATCTAAGCATTATCAGAGTTTGTAGAAAGGATGACTGGTGCCATAAAAAGTTGTACCCATGCCATTTTGTCCATTATAAAAACGAAGAATGTACAGCTTGTTTGATTCCAGTGAGGCTGTCAGTGTGGCCGGAATGGTAAATGTTCCCTGAGTGCCGGTAGGAAGATATTGATAAAATCCCGTTGATGTTCCTGAATGTAACTCATATACGCCAACCCAGTTATAAGATGAAGATGGCATTGAAATTGAATGAAAACCGCCGTTAATATCCTGTGAAGAAGAATAAAAATCCTGTGTGGTGTAGCCCATAATTTTTTCATATGAAGTCGGATTTGAATAGGCATGGTTAATTAGTTCCAACAGGGAATATTTTGAATAGCTTCCCCTGGCATCTTTACTGATATCCCAGAAGAACACTCCTTTTATGTTATTCTCCACTACCCATTCCAATTTTCTTCTGGTTTCATACATTCCGTTAAATCTTAGTTGTGTAAAACTTGTATTACCATAAGTATTCAAACTGGTAGTAAGATAGGGCAAAAAGCTTGTATCATATGGTGGTGTAGTAAGCATCTCCTGATAATTTTTAGACTCACCTCCCTGATTACCGGAGCTGTTTACACCAATTGACTGACCATACAATCCAATTAATAATTTGCTTGGTTGAAGCTTCCCTGGCGCTGTCCAACCAGCTAGCGAAGCTTTGACATCTCTGACTAAATTGACAAATTTGTAATCCATTTTTTCAGAACAATACGTTTGACATCCTAGCCAACTCGCATATGTGAGCGTAGTATCATTAACTACTTCGTTTTTATCCCAGTCGTTACCTAATGTAATAGTACAAAGCTTTTTTCTGCCACGCTGAGCAGTATCTGACAGGGCAAGAGAAATTCCCTTTACCAATTTTGGATAATTATCATAGATATAACCAGGTGTTAAAGAAACGTCTTCAAAATCGATATCTATTCCATCAAAATCGAAAGGATCAATATAGCGGTTCATTAACCAGCTGATTGTAGAATCCCGGTAGGTATCATTCCAAAGAATAGCAGCGGTTGCACGCGATGGCGTATCCGCCAAATCTGCCAGTCCAAGAAATATTTTGATAGATGGATTAACCGATCGTATGTATGCTATCATAGAGGTTAAATCCGGCTGATCAAATGAATTTTCTCTGCTATCGTTATCACCCCAAACCAACCCATTTTTGGTAGTATCATGTACGCTGTTTTTAGAAACTGCCGCCAGCATAACAAGGGTAGTGATATTTTGATATTGCAGATCATATTCCTGATAGTCCGCTAATGCCCAATATGGCATGTACGTAACAATTTCAAAATTACTGACCTGTGCATCCGGAAGCATACTTGATGTTTTAGCAGGTGCCATTGTGAACGCCGGGGGCGCAGGTTCTACTATTTTATTACAGGCTACCAGTATAGCAATAGATGCCAGCAGGGAGCTAAAGACCCGGAAATTGTTTTTTTGCATGTTGATATTATTTATAGTGATTAAAAAAAATCAATACAATGTCATCTGGCTCAATTTGTTGACTGAGCCAGGCATGGATATAAGAGTATGGATTATCTGCTAAATCAATACGACAACATGAGATAAAGCCCCGTGTGCGCCGGTTACAAGGGTTTGTTCAATATCACCGGTTTTAGAAGGGCCTGCCAGGAATGCTCCAAAACCTGTTTGTAATCGGCCTAATTTATCATAAGCGTGGTGCATTGTGGGTACAATGGACTTCTTCTCTACAAGAACAATTGTTTTTTCGACGATGAAGGGAAGTACTCTGTATTTGGCAACCGTAGCCTCCTCCCACCATAAGGCGCCATTTTCAGCTACGCCAAGAGCGCTTTGAAAAACCAATACCTGAATTTTATCCAGCACCGCTTTTTCGGTTAGCTGGCTTATTGGTTCAGACCTGTTTTCAGCAGGCAGGTACCCTGAAAAATCAATTACTGACTTGCCCTCTGTTTCATTCTGTAATAAAGCAGGTAGTTCATCAATTGAACCGGGATTAAGTAATCGCCCATCACTTAGTAACACATTCGAGCAGAAATCTGCAAGTAGTTCCTGCTCACCCGGTGTTTTATAAAATTTGTCGAGCTCCACTGTATGTCGAACACCGGGTTTGTTTTGAAGAATCCGTTGTAGGATTTGGGATCTGCTATTCATTTGCTTCTATTACTTATTTTTTCTGTTTTGATACCATTGCCGAAAAGAGTTGGATGGAATTTCCGGCAAATCACGTCCTCGTCCCCAGATATTGTTTCTATTGTATAAAATAGAAGCCGGAAGCCATTTCATTAATTTCCTGGTCATGGCAAATACATATCGATAGAGTACCGGATTGGAAAAAACCAGCATACTTGTTCGGATGGCCATTTTTTTCTTACCGTTGCCCTTCTGTTTAAGCAATACCTGCCGCCATTTGTAAAGCTGACCATGTATGTCAATTTTTACCGGGCACACATCTGAACAGGATCCACAGAGTGTAGAAGCAAAAGGCAGGCTGGCGTGTTTTTCGGGATCAGTGGCAGGAGATAAAATAGATCCGATAGGGCCGGGTATAACGGCGTCATAACTGTGTCCGCCACTGCGCCTGTACACCGGGCAGGTATTCATGCAAGCGCCACATCGGATGCACTTCAGGGAGGTCCAGAAATCCTTTTCTCCAAGCTGCTTGGAACGTCCATTATCCACAATAATCACATGCATCTCCTGTTCCCGTGCAGGCTTTATAAAATGAGAAGAATATGTTGTAATTGCCTGTCCATTGGCGCTTCTGGATAATACCCGAAGAAATACTCCAAGATCACTCATTTTGGGAATCACTTTTTCCATACCCATGGAAGCTATATGAACTTTGGCCAGGTGAACCCCCATATCGGCATTGCCTTCATTGGTGCAAACGATAATAGCACCAGACTCTGCAACCGCAAAATTTACCCCCGTTAGCGCTGCTTTTGCATTCAAAAATCGTGTCCGAAGATCTGATCGAGCCAATTGAACCAATTTTTCCGGGTCGCCATCCATTGGAGCGGTATGCATGGTTTTCTGAAAAAGCTCATCGATCTCCAGTCGTTTTTTGTGAATAGCGGGAGCTACTATGTGACTGGGTTTTTCATTGGCCAACTGAATCACCCGTTCACCCAGATCCGTGTCTACCACATCAATATGATGCCGTTCCAGGAATTCATTCAATCCACATTCCTCCGTTAGAATGGACTTACTTTTTACCAGTGATCGGATGGCATTTTTATCAAGAATTTGCTTTACAATCTGGTTGTGTTCTTCACCATTGGCTGCCCAATGGACCTGAACACCATTTTGAATGGCATGTTTTTCAAATTCTAAAAGGTAGGTATCGAGGTTGGATAAGGTATTCAATTTTATACTGGATGCCGCCTCCCGGAGTTCTTCCCATTCAGGCATAGTGTGTACACCTTTGTCTCTTCGTACCCGAAGGTGCCAAACAGCTTTATCATGCCAGGATACGGTATCAGCATCTTTGATAAAATCGGCTGCCTTTTGTGGATGTGTACTCATATGCTATTAAGGATTTCTGCTATATGTTTTATTTTCAAGGGATGCTTATTTCTTTTTATAATTCCTTCCAGGTGCATCAGGCAGGACATATCCGTGGATGTAATTACTTCCGCGCCATTTTCAAGGTGATCGGCAAGCCTGTCCTGTCCCATACGAACCGAAACAGCTTCTTCACCGATTGAAAAAAGTCCGCCAAATCCACAACATTCATCCTTTCTGGTAAGGGAAATCAACTCTAATCCACTTACTTTTTTGAGCAGGTTTTCAGCAAGAGAATAGGTTGGTTCCATTCGTTCTCCGGTGGCCCCCAGTCGTAATCCCCGCAGCCCATGGCAACTGTGATGCAACCCTACTTTTGCTTTAAGACTGGCATTCAGGTCTTCAATTTTTAGCACATTGGATATAAATTCACACAACTCTAACGTATGTTCTCTAAGGTGTTTAACCTGATCAGATGTTTCCAAAAAATCAAAATGGCAGCGTACATGGTAGGTGCAGCTTCCGGAGGGAGATACGATATAATCACAATTGCTGAAATTTCGTACAAACAATTTTCCGGTACTGGCAGAATACCTCTCAAGTCCGGCATTTGCGGCTGGCTGACCGCAACAGGTCTGATCTAAAGGATATACAACCTCAACTCCCAGTTTTTCCAGTAATTGCAGCGTGGCTATGCCAACCTGAGGATAAAATTGATCAACATAACAGGGTATAAATAATCCGATTTTCAAAACGTATTTTTTAATAAATGATTTTTGTAGAAGCAAGCTGTTCATTACTTCTGTAACACTCTTCAACAACGCGCATGGTATATATTGCGTCTTCCACTGAATTTATATAGTCTGTATCAGGTTGTTCGAGTTTACGCATAAGTCCCGCCATTGGGCCAATAAATGCATCTGGGAACCAGGAACCATCGAATTGCATGGTTTGCCAACCTTTGTTATTGTGCAGAGAAATGTATTCAAATTCATCGGGCACACCCTCCGGATAATTCATATTTAATCCGGCTACAATTTTAATAGCACCGGTAGTGCCTTCAAATTTAAAATAGGATTCCTGGTGACGGGTGCCGAACTGATGCCCATGGTTGGTATTGATATTGGCTCTTTTCCATTCACCGTAATCGAGAATGATGGAGGATCTGGCATTGGCTAATCCTTCGCAATTTGGATGTTTGATGGTTCTGGCCGCAACCTGATCAGGGTTTCCAAAAAAATAACGAATCATATCGATGTAATGGATACTGTTATACAGAATTTCCATTCTTGGAATATGATATAAAAAATCCCATAAATGCCAGGGCATCGAAATTGTAATCCGAACATCTATATCATGCAGATCACCGATGGTTCCGGAATCAATTAACTGTTTTGCGGCAATGATATAGGGCGCATGGCGAAGTTGGAAATTGATGCCAGCAACCAGTTTTTTGGTTCTGCAAATAGTTAGTATCTCATTGGCTGCATTCAGATCTTCGCCCATAGGCTTTTGGATTAAAACGCCCGCCGCATTGGGGAGTAGCGAAAGAATTGAGATGATTTCTGATGCTGGAACAGCAATATCATAAACACAATCTCTGGACTGTGCAAATTCAATTAAACCTTCTAACGAACGAAAAAGGTTGGGAATTTTGAAACGTTCTGTTACTTGAATGGCTTTTTCAGTATTTCGATCATAGATTGCCAATACATTAAAGCCTGCCTTAGTATATGCGGGCAAATGGGCATCTGTAACAATGCCACCGGCGCCAATTATTGCGATATTTTTTTTGTGAACAGGTATTACAGGTTTGTATTCCATATGTAATAATTGAACGATTAGTTGTGATGAAATACTTCTTCCATAGTTGCCCACCATTCGTCCTCAGCCCTTGTTGCCAGGGGTTCCTGCAGTGAATCTGTTATTTTCCACCAGGCCTGTGTTGTTGAATCCGCTGCCATTTTTTTCATATCGGCTTTGAAATCAGATCCTGTATATTCAAAATAGCTGAAGAGATAATTATCCTTATAGTAAATAGAATAATTCTGAATATTGCTTTTGGTGATTTGCTCCAGTACGCCCGGCCAGGTATTTGCGTGTAACTCTTTATAGTAAGCAAGTTTATCGGGCTTTATTTTAATTACCATTCCATATCGCTTTATATTTTTTTTCGAACTATCCTCCGTTTTGTCTATTGAGGAACTGCAGGATGTAAGCAAATACATTGAAAGGAAAAGCGAAAAATGCAAGAATCGTTTCATACTAACTATTTATTTTGTTATCCAATGATGCTATATAAAATGATAAGAAGCAGTACTAAGGCCAGTGCAATTAGTACCAGGTATTTATTGCGGGTTCCGGTTTGATTAACACCAGCACTTGCCGTGTAGCCAAAACTGTAAAGCTGAATTTTTTCAGTAGTTGGTGCAGGCGTCAGCAGGCTAACCGCTACATAAATGCCAGAACTAAGCACAAATAACCACCATGCCTGCATCATAAACGAAATACCCAGCACTTCGGTAACATATTTTGTATCACCAATGAGGGGGAAATCCAGCAGAAAAACAATCAGTCCCAGGCTAAAACCTCCTATAAAACTTGCAATAGCACCCTGGTGGTTACCCCTTTTCCATAAAACACCCCATAGAAAAACAGTAGTAATGGGAGGCGAAACCACGGTAAGCAATACGTTGATGGCTTCAAAAATGCTATTGAATTTTGCAATAACGGGCGACCAGGAGATGGCTATAAGCATTACTACAGCAGCGGTAATCCTTCCCACTTTCACCAGTTTTTTATCGGGTATGTCGGGTCGGTTTCTTTGTACAATATCAATGGATACGAGAGAGCCGGCACTGCTCAATGCAGCGGCGATGGTACTCATCAGAGCAGCCAGTAAGGCCGCTGTTAATAATCCCTTTAAGCCAACCGGCATTAATTGATTTACCAATACCGGGAAAGTATCATTAGCATGTTTAATTTCATCCCGGAATAAAACATATCCCAATACACCTGGCAGCACCAGTGTAAAAACGGGAAGTATTTTTAATGCAGCTGCGAACAGCGGACCTGTTTGCGCATCTTTTAAAGAACCTGCTCCCAGCACCCGTTGAACTATGGTTTGATCAGCGCACCAATACCAGACACCAAGAATGGGATACCCTAGCAACATACCAGCTATTGTTAAACCCGATCCATTGCTGCTGTTGGGAATAATATTCAATTGACCGGGCTTGGTGGCCGCTTTTAAATCGGCTAGTGAATGAATACCGTGTTCGGGCAGCGACATGATGGCAAAAATGGTGAGTAGTACAGCGCCCCCGATAATGACTACGGTTTGTATGGTTTCAGTTATCACCACAGATTGCAGTCCACCTACAATGGTGTAAAGTGCAGTAAGTAAAGAAATAGAAATAATGGAGAGGTATAGGTTGATTCCAAAAAAATGCTCCAATACTACTGCACCTGCATACAAACTAACGCCAATATGTATGAATAAGGCACTGAACAGTGATAAAACAGCCAGGCAGGTTCTTGCTGCACGATTGTACCGCCTTTCCAGGAACTCTGGCAAAGTGGAGATCTTAGTTTTAAAATAAAAGGGGGCAAAAATTAAGCCCAGCGCAATAAGAGTTAACACTGCCATCCATTCAAAATTTCCCCATACCAGGCCATCGCCGTATCCGGATGCAGCAAGGCCTACCAGGTGTACGGTTGAAATATTGGATGCAAATAAGGCTGCTCCGATTACGGGCCATTTCAACGACCTGCCAGCCAGAAAATAGTCCTCTGCACTGGCTGATTTTTTTCTGTTTACCAGTAAACCAACCCCCGTAATGCCTGCCAGGTAGAGAAAAATAATGATGCTATCTGCAATTGACATATGGCTGCTTTAATCGTTTCTGTTATTGAATAATTCTGATAATTGAATGCAGGTCTACTTTTGGTACTTTGATTGAAAGAACTCCGTTTTTATAGGAAAACTTCATTTTGTCATGTGAAGGCTCCAACCAAACAGCAGCAGGTTTTTTAGCTAGTTTAATGTCTACCTGCAACGTTTCAACTGGTCGCAGTTGATGGTAGGCATATACCGTCTTGTTGGAATGATCGCCGGAAGCATTTATTAGATGTACCAGCAAATCATTTTGTTTTTTTGCCAGGGCAACATGTACCCCTTTGTCTCCGGTAACCCGTATAAGTTGTTCTGGAACAAGCTGTGCAATAACCTGCTTTACGATTTCATTAAACACAGGAGATCGGTTGGAATAATAGGCAGAAGAAAGATCTGTATATATTGCACCGATTTTACCTTTGCCGTACGTATTGACGGTTGCCATAGGGTAATTGGTGGCAGAATTTTCATCACTTTGGATAAATGTTTTGGCCACAATTTGGGTTCCCGGACGAGGTATTACCTGTTGCCATTTCGTTTTGATTCCCGCCATGCCGCCTGCTTCTTTTCCTCCCACATGAAAATGAATGGTTGAATCTGTTCCAATAAAATCAACGGCAAGTTGGTCTTTAAAAGCCCTGGAAGCAGTTGCGCCAATTACCAATACATGGCCACCTGCTTCAAGGTATTGGATCAGCTTGGTTTTTAATGCTGGCTGAAAAGCGTCCCATTCGGGGATTACTACCAGCGGATAGGAGCTAAGGCGGTTTTCAATGTGATGATCCATCAAAATCTCAACAGGTTGTTGGGCGTCAAGCAGTAAGCTGTTGATAGCCTCCATATCGGAAGACCAGCCATAAACACCTTCGTATCTTTTTTTCCATCCTTCCAGGGAGTACCACATGCCGATCTGCGGAACCTGCTCTGAATATTGGCAAAAGGGCTGCCTGTCTCTGCAGAATTGAGCCAATTGTTGCAGGGCAGGCAGATCCAGGGAACGCAGCGAGGCATCTCTGTTTTGCTGGAAATAGACCTGAAATCCACCTCCCATGGCCATTACTTCTGCAGCTTCCTGTTGCAACTGAACAAGTCCCTTGGTGGTATGCGTACCGCCCCAGAAGTCGACCGGTGTAAAGCCCCAGGCCATCAGGTCCCAGGGTTTTCCCTGAAGCGCAAGGCATCTTGCCTGAAAAGCCGCACTGTACAAACAATTCTGTCCGGACACATCACCTGAAAGAAAGTCAACCGAAACATCCACCGGAACCGGCATCATGGAAGAGTAGGCCCAGTTACTGGTAATCTGAAAAGAAGGCTTGTAGGAATGCATTGCATCTACATAGTTTTTAAGATACTTTCTGAACATCTGTCGGTTGTACTCCAGCCATTCCTGGTAATAAGGAGCAGACTTGGAGCGGGGAACTTCAATACCGGGATATTGCTTTTTAAAACCAGCCACCACTTCCTCATCATAATCTGGTGCAGTTGCCCAACAGTCGCCATCAATCCATGCGCCGTCAATCTGGTAATTGTCTACCAGTTCTTTTAACTGGGGCAGCAAACGTTGGGAGGAATAAGGACTTAGATAACCTACTTTAAGCTCATCCCTGGTTCCGTCGGCGTTGAGTCGGCCCCAATCCGGGTGTTCTTTTATAACCTGCTGATCCCATAGGCCGGAATGATGCACGAAAAGGGGGATTTTGTTTTGACGGGTAACTTCTCTCCACAATTGAATCGGATCCGCCAGGAAACTATTGGTAGTTGTTCCAATGGTAGTTGGGTAGCTCGAAAAACCAGGGTGGCCCTTGCTGTCGATCTGTACAAAATCCGGGGCTGTCACGCGCAAAAAGGAATCGAGGTAGGATCTATTAAAATTCTTCCCTAACAAAGAATCAGAGGCAGTTGCATGAAAATCGAAATGAAAGCCGAAAAAACTTTCCGACCTACGTAACTGGGCCTGTAATGCATTGCTGCAAAAAAGAAAAATAAACGAAAGGGAGCCGATAGTTCGAAGATTCACGAGCGGGGTATTTTAGTAGAGGAAATAGCAGACTTGTAAGGTAATTTACATTTTAGTTCTTATCCCACCACAGCTTGGTCGTTTCCAGGTCCGGACCTTGTTTAGAAAGGAAGGACTGAATATTAGATGTATTGGTAGCATATTCAGACGCAGGGTAAGTTAACCTCCGTGGTAGATTACCGTAGGGAATACTGGTGCCGGATGCAACAATATTTTCCCAGGCAGGGGTTGAATTAGCATTGGGTATATCTGTTCTTCTGAAATTGGAAAGAAGTTCACGTGGATTCCGGTGATGATTAATCCATTGTTGAATGCCAATCTGATTGAGAGCGGTAGCCGCATTAAATTTTACACCAGGCGCATTTAGAAGTTCACTAATTTCCTCACTGCTAACTTCCAAACTATTCATATCAACAAATTCAGCGGCATCGGAAGGTGAATCCGGATTTTTAGCATCGCCGAGGGGTACGGCTTCTTTGTACAGGTTGCTATAAAACTGCACAGAAGCGGAAATGCCGGCTTCGTAGAGTGCTTGTGCATTTTCGTTCGACCATCCCTTTTGCGCAATTTCAGCACGTAGGAGTAGTACTTCAGCATAATTGATAATCAATTCCGGGAACTTTAAATTGAACCAGGCCTGTGCATGGCCTCTGCTATACCGGGCGTTGTAGTCCTTACCACTACCGCTGGAAAACAGGCCGGCCAGGTTTCTTGCATCAGGTGAAACCGGAACTCCGACATAATTACCTGCCTGCTGGCCAGCAGTAACTTTGTTAAAGAATATTCGTAACCGGGGATCTCCAGCATCCGACAGGAAATTCACCAGGTTTTTAGCGGCGGCCGTTTGATGCATAAATGATCTTGCCTGGTTGTATAAAGGCGTAACAAAATCTGACCCCTGGTATCGAAACAATAGGTTGTCGGCATTAGAAGCAATAAGTTCTGCCGGATTTTGTAAAACCTCTCCGATAACTGTTCTGGCAAGGGTTTCATCAGCATCAGAAATTCGCATCGCCAGCCGGAGCCTTAACGAATTAGCCAGTTTTTTCCATTTCTGCACATCGTTGTTAAACCATAAATCGGCCAGGAAATTTTCCTGACCATTTGCCTGTAACAGGTTAACTGCATTTTTTAACTGAGCCAGCATGGCCGTATATACTTGTTGTTGTTCGTCATAGGCCGGTAAAAAGGTCTGGTTATTGAATTCAAATGCTCTGAATGCTTCGGAGTAGGGGATGCCACCGAACATATCTGCAACATAATGTGTATTCAACACCTGTATAATATCAACCATTGCCTGTCTGTTCTGGTGGATTGCTTTGAGATCATCGGGTTCTGCACGAAGTCTTCGTTGGAGGTCGGCGATATTCGGCATTTTTCCTATATAAAATTGCCTCCAGTATTCGTTGTTTACGCCAACGGCAAACTCGTTCCTTTGAAAGATGTCTTCAGCAGCTTGTTTATCGCTGAACTGTTGTGTCCATAGATAGGTATGAAGCAATGCTTCGTTGTAGAAACTTCCATCATCAAATGAAACTTTTTGTGCCTGGGTAAATAAATAGCTAGGATCCACATCTGTAGGTGCATTCGGATTTGTATTTATTTTATCGAAGTTTTTTTCGCATGCTGTCAGGAATAATAAAACCGGCAGCATAACTATTAGTAGGTGTTTCATCGTTGTAAAAAATTAGAAGGTTACATTTAAACTTAAACCCAATAGCCTGGACGGTGCAAATGCCCCGGATTCAATGCCCTTACTTCCATTACCTGTTCCATAGGAAGTGGCTATGGGATTGTTTATTTTAGAGCTATTCCTGAGAATGGCCAGATTTCGTCCTAACAAAGAAAGGCTTGCGTTTTGAAAGGGAGATTTCGTAAGTAAACGACTTGGAAACGAGTATGACAAGCTAAGTTCACGTAGCATTACATAAGAAGCATCTACCACATGTTCAGGAAAATTATTCTGGTAGCTATTGTTGTAATAATCAACCACTGATATGATTACACTGTTAGGTCGGCCACTTCGATCAACACCCGGTGCAATAATACCATCGTTCCTTTGTCTGCCTAAGCCATCTACCCAGGGGAGTCCGCCTAATTCAGCTGTTCTTCCAAACAATGATTCTGTGGAGGCACCTCTTGATGTAAGCCATCTTTTGTTGTACGAATAATAGGATCCGCCCAATGAGAAATCGATCAGCGAATTAAGAGTAAACCCTTTGTAGGAAAAGGTGTTGGTGATTCCGCCAGTCCAGTCGGGTTGAATATTTCCAACAACTTTTCGCTCAAAATTTGTGGCGATCTGACCGTTGCTGTTAACAATTACCTCCCCATTTGCATTTCTTTCCGGCGCCCAAACAACAATATTACCATATGGTTGACCCGGGCGTGCTTCGATTACTATGCCGCCATCATTATTCCTTGCAATGGGTATGGATTCAAGGCCATTCAAGTTGATTACTTTGTTTCGATTTCGATTGCCGTTAAAGGTGATATCCCAGCTAAATCGTTTGGTTTCAACAGGAGTAACTGAAAGGAGGAATTCGATCCCCTTGTTTTGAATTTCACCGGCATTTATTAAAGCCCGGCTGGCTCCACTGGATTCAGCTACATCCAGCTCAATGATCTGATCGCTGGTGGTACTTTTATACCAGTTGAGGTCTAGTTTAACGCGGTTTCGGAAGAAATTCATTGCAAGGCCAAGTTCTATTGAATTTGTTTTTTCAGGCCTAAGGTTGCCTGGAGGAACAGTAGTAGATGAGGTGATTAAAGGCACGGAACCAAAAGTGCCGCCCGAAAAATAAACAGGACTAAGGACATATGCCTGTTGTGCATCATTTCCTACCTGGGCCCAGGATGCACGTAGCTTTCCGAAACTGAGTATATCGGAATTCAGCTTAAGTGCATCGGTAAAGACAAAACTGGTACTAACAGAGGGATAAAAATATGAGTTATTGTTGGCAGGTAGCGTGGATGACCAATCATTTCTTCCGGTAAAATCAACAAATAAGTAATTCTTGTAGGACACTTGTCCGAAAGCATAAAGGGCATTTATTCTTCGTTGAGAATATAAGGAAGAACCAGTTGGATCCAGCGCGGAATTTGAAATAGCAAAGAATCCAGGAGTGCGTAAGCCATTTCTTGTACTGGCACCCACTGATCTGAATTTGGAATCCCATTGCTGGCCACCCATGTTTAAAGACAGGTTGATATCGGAGGATAATTTTTTATTAGCCGAGAATAAAAACTCGTAAGTGATTTGACGGGTAACTTGCTGATTGGTTGAGAAGAAGGCATCAACACCTGTACCACCCGGACCCGTTCCGGAAGCTGATTGTTCAAAATATCGTTCCAAACCATCCATACTAGCTTTTAATTTTAGGCTCAGCCAGCTGGTAATGCTAAAGTTCAGATCCATGGTGCCGATGAGCCGGTCGGAAACATCGGTATTGCTGGTTTTATACAGTTCCCAATAAGTATTGGTATAACACATGGGACAGTAGGTGCTTTTAGCTCCATTTTCCTGTATATAACCTTGTTTGTAAACGGAATTAGACATTTCCCTGGGATAAAAGCCTGCATACCTGGTAACAAAGGGGCCATTTCCAATTATCGGTCTGCCTTTTCCATTAGAACGATTGTAGGACATGGAAATATCTGCACTGAGAAAATCGGTTATTTTCTGTGTACCCCTGAAATTTACCGTGTACTTATCAGATTCGTTGGTAGGTATAATACCTTTTCTATTTCTACTGGTTAGCGATACCCGATAAGTTGAGGTTGCATCTGCATTAGCACCACCGAATGCTACGTTATTAAAATAGGAATATCCATTTTGGTAGAAATCGTCAATATTGGTGGGATTTGCGGAATACGGGCGTATTTGACCATCGAAATCTACAACGGGGGTTCCGTCCAATTTTGGTCCGAAATTGTTCCAGGCAACGCCTTTAACAGGAATACCATCTGGATTAGTTCCAAAAAAGCCATCTGTAAATCGTTCTCCCTCGCCTGAACCAAATTGATTTTGCAGGGGTAAAATATCGTAGGCCCGCTCAGTAAGGTAGGTGGAGGAATAAGTAATCCCTAATCCCTTTGTCTTTTTTCCTTTCTTCGTAGTAATAATGAGTACACCATTGGCGGCTCTTGAACCATATAAGGCTGCAGCGGTGGGCCCTTTTAGGACGGAAACAGACTCAATATCATCTGGATTAATATCAGAAATATTATTTCCGAAATCTCTGCCGACATCACTAAAATTATCGGCAATTGATACGGGATTATTATCAATTTGAACTCCATCTATTACAAAGAGGGGTTGATTATTGCCTCGCAAGGAGCTTTGTCCACGAATAATAATACTGGAACTGGCGTCTGCACCACTTGATGAAGCATTTATCTGTACACCAGCAACCCGGCCTGCCAATGCATTTACGAGGTTCACTTCGCCGGTTTCACGAATCGTTTTTCCCTCCAGTTTTGTTACTGCGTATCCCAGTGACTTTTCTTCTTTTTTAATTCCCAGGGCAGTTACCACTACTTCATCAAGGCCAGAAGCGGCTTCTTTTAACTGAATGGTAAAATCTGTCCGGTTTTTGACAGATATTTCCTGCGTGGCATAACCAACCATCGAAATAATTAGCGTTGCATCTTCTTTAATGGATAATTTAAATTCTCCTTTCTTGTCGGAGACTGAATTAGCAGTTCCATTTTTTTCTGAAACAGAAACGCCATCCAGTGCATTTCCTTTTTCATCTGTAATTTTGCCGGTTATCGGCTTATCAGGGACTTGAAAATCAGATGGATTTATCGTATTCATTCCTGTAAGCGGCGCATAGTTATTGGCGTAGGAAGCGTTATAGGAAAATACAAGGAGTAAGAAAGACCAGGGAATAGCCCTGATTTTTTTTGCCCGGCAGTTTGTTTTGGCAATCATTTGATTAATTGTTTGGGGTTATTAGCAACGGATGCTGTAAATAGCGTTGAATGCTTTAGCCAAAAATACCTTTCCGACCTACCCTGTTCCTATCAGTTTTTTTTCCACTACTGATATTATTTTTGCAATAATTGTGTTAACAGTAATAAATAGTGTAAATTTCTAGTCATTACAGTTTTAACAGTTACAATCATCTATATATGAAGGCGAAGCTGCTTGAACGGTTTATTGACATTAACAGGTCGGTATCTGTTCAGAACTATTCCTCCAGTAATTTTTTAAATGTTCTTCATTATCATCCTGAATATGAACTTGATATTATCAAAAAAGGAACGGGTATACGGTTTATAGGTGATAGTATAGAGCGGTTCGAGCCAGGTGATATTGTACTTATGGGAAAAGAGCTGCCCCATCTGTGGCAAAATGATACGGCCTATTTTGAGAAGGATACAGCGTTGCGAGCGGAGGCTGTTGTAATTCATTTTGGGGTTAATTTGGAAACGGCTATTCAGGCTATGCCGGAAATGAATGCCATTTCAAAAATGCTGGACATAGCAAGTTTTGGCATTTCATTTCCAAAATCAACGAATAAAAAAATTGCTGAAAAAATCGAAAAACTGGGCTCGCTTTCCGGGCATTTTCAGGTTATTTCACTAATTGATATATTGGCCTGCCTGTGCAATGGTTCAAAATACAAGGTGCTTTCAAGTGCAGGTTATCTGAACACCATCAAGGATATACATGTGGCCAGAATGGAGCCTGTTTATCATTATGTGATGAAAAATTTTAAAAAAGATATCCCGTTAGATACAGTAGCTGAGCTGGCGAATATGAATCCTTCTTCATTCAGTAGGTATTTTTCTAACTATCACAAGAAGACATTTACGAAATTTTTAAATCAGATTCGGATTGGGTATGCCTGTAAGTTATTAATAGAAAACAACCAGAATATCGGTTCTATTTGTTATGAGTCGGGGTTTAATAATATTTCTAATTTCAATAGGATCTTCCGGGAGATAAAAAAAATGACACCATCTGAATTTCTGGATTTGCACACTCTGAAGGATTCTTTTACATAATGGAATTACTTATTATTAATAAATCGGCGGAGCTTTTCCTCTAAGGTCCAAGCGGCGTAGCAGTCAGGGCATTTCAACCAAATTTCTTATATAAATTCGAAGGTTTTGCCCTTAGATCAATGGGTTGCCATTTTTCGTTTGGGATATTTCAAGTTGATAGAATAAACATAATGTATCAAATTATTTATTCAGCTGGTTTATTTTTCTTAATTTATAGTAATTTCCTCAAATCATGAAGCCCATTTTTGCCAAAGTATTTGATGGTTTGCAGGAGGAAGTTTTTCTGTTGCGCGAAGTCGACCGCCCTGTTTTTTCCACTGAATTTCATTTTCATGCTGAATGCCAGATGACCCTGGTGCTGGAAAGCAGTGGCTATAAAATTGTTGGCGACTGTATAGAAAATTTTGAAGCGGGTGAGCTTACCTTTCTCGGGTCGGATATACCTCACGTTTGGCATAACGACCAGCGATCCCTGCCATTAGTACTTCCTGATCAGCAGCATGCGAGATCTATCATTCTGTACCTCAACCCTTCCAAGTTGGTTCAGCATTTGTCTGGATTTTACAATACCAGCGCATTGGAAGAGTGGTTGCAACTGTCTAAGAGGGGACTAAAATATTATGGCAGATCAAAAGAAAAAATGACCGCTATTCTATTACAGATGAAACAGGAATCCGGTTTAAATAAAACAATCTTATTGCTACAATTAATGAGCCTGATCAGCACTTCCACAGACTATGTTTTTTTGGCCAGTGCAGGTTATATAAATACGTATAATGGAAAAGAAAATGGACGGATAGATACAATATTTAAATATTTATTTTCCAATTTTTCAAGGGAAATTTCTCTGGAAGAAATTGCGGCCCTGGCTAATATGAACAAGCAGGCATTTTGTAGGTTTTTTAAAGCCCGTACACAAAAAACCGTGATTGAATTTATAAACGAAATCAGGATCGGTCATGCCATCAAGTTAATGGGTATAGAAGACCAGAATATTAGTTCCATTGCCTATCAATGTGGCTATAATAGCTTATCACATTTTAATAAGTATTTCAAAACCATTACGGGGAAAACCCCTTCAGAATATAGACGAAGAATCGTTATTTCAAAATAGTAGCCAAAAAAAGACGGAATAACAAGCGTTATTCCGTTCTTTTAAACTGACCAAAACAAGAGATGATTTAAGGTTTAGCAGGAGTGGTTACAATAATTTGTCGGGCATAGTTATACTCGTTTGAAGGATTTATTTGTGCATTATCAATCCGCGCGCCGCTTCTTATAAAATATGTGGTATTCCAATTCAAGCCGGTTATTTTATATCGGAAATTTCCATTATTCTCACCGGCTATAGGGGTATAAAAATTCCTGTTTCCCCCGGGGTAGGTACTTACCGTTGGGTTGGGAGAAACACTCCAGGAAATTACATGTCGCTCGGGAACCATACCATTATTGCCTTGGATGCGATAATCAATAGTGATGGTAGTGTCCTGAATGCTCTCCAGCTTTTGTTGTACGGAAATCCAGGGTTCAATGATCAGGTCAAGGCTGGTGGTTTTTCCGGCTTCCATTTTGATGCTTGCGGAATCGGAGGTAAATGCTGCCCGGATAGAACCGTATATGGTATATTCTCCAGGTAAAATTTTTGTATTCTGAAAATTTCCTGCGGTATCCAAATTCATGCTGCCATTAACGGTGAAAGCTGGACTCATAGTGATGTTTCCAACATCCAGCTTGGTATTAGTGAACTTATCAATAAAGCTTCCCTGCAATACAGCATAGTCTGGTTCGGCTGTATATTTATAACAACCTGCATGCAGTAATGCAGCCAATAGGATAAATACTGCGGTAGTTGACTTTTTCATACGCTTATCTCCATAAAGGATTTTGTTCTAAATTGGGGTTAAGTTGCAACTGTGCTTTGGGTAGTGGCAGGAAATAAAATTTTTCCAGAAACACCGGTGGGAAACTGAGATCATGCTGGCTTACAACTACATTGTAGGTGTAGTCGCTACCATTGGCAGTAGGAGGCGTATTCGCCTTTTTTTGAATGGAGATACAATGGGTAGGTCTGCTTAATACCGTTTCAGCTAGTTTCCATCTTTTTAGATCCCAATACCGCTTATTTTCAAACGCCAGTTCGATAAAACGTTCATTTTGTAAAAGAGTTCGCATGTCGTTAGTGGATAATGCCTGAGGAACTCCGTAATTTCCATCGCCTCCCGCGTCAATCCCGGCTCTATTACGTAACTGTCTTAAAATTTCGTAGGCAGCAACCGTATTTCCCAGCTCATTTTCAGCTTCTGCATAATTCAGCATGATTTCTGCAAGTCGCATTTCAATCCAGTTAGAATAGCTACCTACTCCATAGAAATAGTTTTTTGTTTCCAGCAACCGGCTGTCCATTCCTTTCCGTAAATAGTAGCCGGTGCCAGTTGAATAGAATCCATTTAATTGATTGGGATTATACAGGTAATTCCCAGGAACGTCTTCGCCCTGGCTGATATACGTATAAATGGGACGGTCTCCGAAATGATCATCGCCATTGGCTATGAGGGTAGCTTTCATTCGTGGGTCACGGTTTTTATATGGATCTTCAGGATCAAAACCCGAAGAAGGATCTGTAATAGCTCGCCCGTTTTTCATGGGGAATGCTTCTGCGAGTTCCTGAGTAGGACATATATTCACTCCATCACCCTGTAACTGAAACCAGGAATGATTGGCAGCGTCAAATCCATGCTCTCTTTTACCCAGTACAAACTCTACCTGCCAGATGGTTTCCCTGCTGTCTTTGTTAAAATACCACTGGCCAAAATCAGTAGTGGTTCCAAGGCTGTAGAAGCCAAGATCCAACAAAGCTTTGGAAGCATCAGAAGCATCTTTCCAATATTGTGTATTATTTGCAGGGTTGTACATTGGGCTGGCACGGTTAATTAATACTCTGCTAAGTAAACCAAGTGCCGCACCTTTTGTTATCATGCCACGTTGTGCTGGCTGTAATGGCAATAATTCCGCTGCTTCTTCCAGGTCTTTTATAATGAATTGAAAACATTCTTCCTGCGTATTACGTGGAGCATATAATTCAGGTGCATTTTCATCCAGAATTTTGTCCACAATAGGAACACCTCCATACACCTGTACCATTCGCCAATACCGATATGCCCTAAAAAATTTGACCTGGCCAAGTAAGCTGTTTCGCTGTGCCATCCGATCTGGAGAAGCATCCGGTGGTAAAATGTAAAGACTGTTTATTTTTTCAATGATATCATTGATTTGCCGAATTGTACCATAAGACCATAACTGAAAGGGTGTTTGATCAACTGTAAAAGCTACACCGTTTGTAAATCCATTGGTTGCGCCAAGGTAGGTTAAGCTTGGCCGGCCTTCATCACTAATTTGTCCAACCATATAGCGGAATGGACGTGTATTTGGATAGGATCCGCCAAAATTATCCGGTTCAGCAATAGCATATATATAGTTTATCAGCACCTGTATTGCCTGAGGGTCATTCCAGATATTATCCTGGCTCACTTCTGATATATTCTGTACATCCAGGACCTTGTTACAGGAGAAGGTAATTAATGTAAGTAGTACTAACTGCACATGCAGTAAGAATGAACGTAATTTATTAAGCAACTTATTCATTGTTCATGATTTAGAATGACAGGTTTGCACCTATTATGAAGCTTTTATTTTGTGGATAATAGAAACCGTCACCTCCCGGATATTCTGGATCAAAATCTTTTTGTTTACTAAAAACCGCCAGGTTAACTGCATTTACGAATACTCTGAAGTTTGTTAGATTGAACTTGTTTACCAGAGATTTTGGCAGGTTATAAGCTAATTGTACGTTTTTAACACGGAGAAAATTGGCTGATCTGAACCAGAAAGAAGAGTTTATATTGTTTACCGGATTTCTGCCTTCCCATGCTCTTGGAAAAGCTGCATCTTTGTTATCAGGTGTCCAGCGATCCAGAAAATATTCATAACTGTTGCCATTAAGGAGCATATTTCGGGTATATTCTGTATACATCACTTTTCTATTGCCAACACCCTGAAAAAACACATTGGCATCAAAGCCTTTCCAGGATAGATCGAAATTCATCCCATACATAATTTCAGGAATAGCTCCTCCATAGGAAAGAATGGTTATGTCTCTTCCGTCAATTACTCCATCATTATTCAGATCACTGTAACTAATATCTCCGGCCTTTGGATTGGTGCCGGGAAGGCGTGGTGCAGTTGCAGCTTCTTCATCTGTTTGAAACAGACCGAGTGCAACAAATCCTGTTGTATAGCTGATGGGTTTACCTATTGGATTATTCCAGGGTTCTGTATTTAGATTGTAATCTATCAGCCGTACTTTATTGCGGGAGAAGCTGAAATTGCCTGAAACACCGTATTGAATTGCGCCGATTTTGTTTTTATGTGCAAGCACCAGTTCAAAACCACGGACATCGACCTTGCCATAGTTTTGAGCTGGGAGAACGGCTCCATAAACACCCGGGTACTGATTGATCCTTGTTGCATAGATATCTCGGGTGTTCTTTTGGAACACATCAAATGTAATGGCCAGCATATTATTAAATAAACTCGCATCTACTCCTATGTTGGTGGTTGCTGTGCTTTCCCATGTCAGGTTTGGATTGGGTAAAACACCAGGTACCAGGTATTTAACTGGAGATTCATTAAAAAAATAATCACCTGATATGCTGTAACTGGATTTGTATTGAAATCCTCCTACAATATCATTTCCGAGAATTCCATAGGATGCACGAAGCTTCAGGTTATCCACAATGGAACTGTTTTGTAAGAAATTTTCTTCAGAAAGCACCCACCCAGCAGATACCGAGGGGAAAAATCCCCAACGCTTTCCCGGTGCAAAACGGAAAGATCCATCTCTGCGGAATGAAACACCCAGCAGGTATTTGGATTTGTAATCATAATTCAGCATTCCTACATAGCCAAGACGACCATCATTTCCTGCTGATCCATTAATTGTTCTTTCATCGTCATTTGCACCTGCGAATAACTGATCTACGCTGGCAAATGGAAAATTTGTTCTGCCCCCACTAAAACTATTCGTGTTAGCTTCGTATTGCTCGTAGAGCAGCATTCCACTAACGGAGTGGTTGCCCAATACTCGGTCATAATTCAGGGAGAGGTTTAGCGTATAGCTGTTGCCTCTGGCAAAGCCTTCACCTAATGTAGTTTTTGTTCCCAGCTTTGTTATATTGGTTATATTACCATTGGCATCCTTCGTATATACATCAAACTGCTGATTAAAGGTTTTCGAATAAGAATAATCCCGGTATAACTGTATATTTCCTTTGGCGGATAGGCCTCTGACAAATTTGAGTTGCTGGGTCAAGGCAAATTGACCTATAAAAAGATTTTGATCCTGTCTGTTATATCCTGATTTTTTTGTTACCTCACCAGGGTGTACACCTGCTGCATTAAATGCAGGAAGTCCATCTTCATAATATGCAATCCAGTCGGGTTGAATTCCGGTTGCCGCCTGGAAGAGTGTTGCGTCAGCTACATTTGGTGCACTGAATTTTGAAACTCTTCCTTCAATATTGATCGAAGCCGATAGTGTTTTATTGATTTTTATATCTGTATTTCCACGGATGTTATAGCGTTCGTATCCCAGATTATCATAGATTCCATTTTGATTGGTATATCCGACACTGAAAAAATACCGGATGGCATCTGTTCCACCGCTTGTGGAAAGATTGTGTTGCTGGGTAATGGCATACTTATCAAAACTTACATCCTGCCAATCGGTTGATTTAATTGTTCCATTACGGAACCCTTCAATCTGCTCTTGCGTATATTTTGCGAATGGCCCAAGCCCCATATTAACTGCGGCTTCATTTTTCAATACCGCAAAATCATATGCATTTAATACATTTGGATATATTGTTGGACGGTCAAATGACACAGAGCTGGATAGCGAAAACTCCGGTTTTCCGAGTTTTCCCCTCCTTGTAGTAACCACAATAACCCCATTGGCAGCTCTTACGCCATATATAGCGGCGGAGCCGGCATCTTTTAAAACGGATATACTTTCAATTTCTGCGGGGTCAAGTTGGGCGAAATTGTCACTGTTTCTGATTACACCATCGATCACATAAAGTGCTGGTGCATTGTTATATGAGCTCGTGCCGCGTATACTCACGGAAGAACCAGCACCTGGCCTGCCTGTTGAATTCAGTGAGATTAATCCGGGTACTCTTCCTGCCAGGCTTTGCAGATTATTTGTAACAGGCATTTTCCTGATTTCATTTCCACTTACTGTTGATACTGCTCCGGTTATTTTATTCCTTTTTTGGGTATTATAGCCAACTACGACTACTTCTTCACCAATTTTAGGTTTTATTTTCATAACGATCCTGAGCAGGCTGTTTTCTTTGGTGGCAGCTACCTCAATTTCTTCATAGCCGACTGCAGAAACAAGCAGATTACCTCCGCTTTCCGGAATGGGTATGCTGAATCTTCCGTTTTCATCAGTTAATACAGTTTTATTTCCTCCTTTAAGGGTGACCGTTGCAGAAGTTATGGCCTCACCATTTTCCGCCGTTACCTGACCGTTTATAATAATATCCGCAGGTGGTGAAGTGTAATCGTTGGCTGTTGCTTTGATTAGTAGCGGTGGGATTCCCTGAAAAAGCAACAGCAATAGCAAGGCTGTTTTCCAGAGGATAGCACAGCGCTGGCTCCCAGTTGTTACGAATGGAAGTTTCATGTTAATAGTTAATTTTGATTTGGTAAATGAACGTTTAAGCAGTATGCTTATGCTGGTGAATTGTCTATGACTTTAGAGTTGGGTGGGGTTGGTTGTTTGGTCATACTAGTGCAGTTAAATTTGGTGAAATTTTCTACCCTAAATTGATTCTTTGTTTTCTCTAAATAATCAACAATTGTGACCAGTTCTGATGCAATATTAGCAGGAATGGGCATCGGCCTTTTGGTAAACCATGTAAGTTCTGATAGGGGTGACACTATATGAACAGATTGCATCTGTAGGGCTTTAACAGTTGGTTGTAAGCGTTACAAAAAGTGTGTAAGCAATTGGTTAGAACCCAGTTCCGATGCAAATGAAGTTAATGTGTTATATAGCTTTTTAAAATTCCAGAAGGGCACCTAAACCCGGTTTTTGACCCATTTACTGAAATCGAAATAGGCAAGAAGTTGCCATTCGTATTTGTCTGCCTGAATTTCATCAAGTAGCCGGCGCAGTTTTTTTTCCTGAGCCGCCGGCATTGCTTTACGTCCTGCAATTGGTTTAGCCTGGAACAGCCGGATCACAAGTTCTTCCACCTTCAACAGGCTGCGCTTTTCTTTTTTAAAGAAGCGCGTGTAAGTGCGAATTTCATAGGTAAGGTAATCGGTCTCACCCTGCTCATAATAGATGATCATATCCAGGAGGCGCACAGCTTTGCACACCAGCCAGTTTGCCTGTAACTGATGCCGTTGAAGCAGTTTTGCCAAATGTGTATGCGCTTTTTTTAAAGCACCGCTCCGATAATACACCACACTGATAAAAAAATACAATTCCCACTGCTTCTCCTCATTCAGTCGGTAGTAGGATTCAATTACATCTTTATCAAGAGCTTGGATCAATTGCAAACAACCAGTCAGATCATCCCTGTTGAGAAGCCGGCTCAGCTCATTAACAGCAATCGTTTTTTTTACCTGGTACCGGAAATATTCCGGATAGTCTGACTGGTCCAGCTGGGTTAATTTTCCCAGGTAATAATCCATATCATGCCACTTGCCTACCCGGCGTAAACTATTCAAAATGCCATCCAGTGCCGCCAAATAATCCAGCGGCGGATGATCCAGTAAATGAAGATGATCTTCAAACACTTTATTTAATGCATAATAGGTTGAAATGGCCGATTCAAAATCGCCGATCGTTGTCAGGAAATAAGACTGAAACAACAAGTGTAATTTCTGCGTAGTGAAATTATTCTGGTGCTTTCCGGCCATTAGTACAAGCTCGCTCAGCATCAGGTCATTGAGCTTTTTTTTATCCGACTCAGCCAGTATCTGCCCGCCTTGCAATAGGCGGTATTTCATCATTTCAAACAGCGAATAATGATCCTGGATATAATTCATGCCTTTTAACAACTCGCGCGCTTTCATTTGCTGCTCCACCAATTCCTGGTCAGAGATCCGGGCAAAACCACTGGCATTCCACCTGTCTAGTTGTAACCGGTACGCGATATACTGGATCGAAGGCTGTTCCAGCTCGCTGGCTTTCTGGCGAAGCTTTGCCAGTTTTTTATCACTTTCCGCCTGCAAGGATCGTTCCTGTAATACCTTTACCTGCATAATACCCTGGTAAAGCTGGAAAACCGGGTCCTTGTTGATCTTTAACCGGATGAGGCAATCCGTTAACTGCTCCATCAGGTACCGGGATACACTGTCCAATGCCATCGGATCAAATACCTCTTCTACTTTCTTCCAAAGCTCGGCATCCGGCTTCCCTTCTTCACAAAGCAGCTCAAACATCTGCAGGTAATCCCGCTCTGCATGGCCCGATCCTGCACGCTGTTTGAAATAACGCTTTTCCGCACCCGACATGGAATTGATTAATTGCTGTACTGACCTGAGCGACATACTACATATTAATAAATTACGAAATAATACAAAAATTAAAAATACAAATAATTGAAAAACAATATAATGTGTTTGTTTTGGATCATTAAAACTAATTAACAAACATCGAAATATCAATTAATTGGCTGCTGAATTACCTGTATCCATAGGTACATTTGGAAACAACGATCGCAGTTCTCTCATCCATATAAAATCGTATGAACTCAAAGAAAATAGTAGTAATTGGCAGTTCCAATATGGATATGGTTGTAAAAACCGACCATATACCCGTGCCCGGTGAAACCGTATTATCCGGCTCTTTTTTTATGAATGCCGGCGGCAAAGGAGCCAACCAGGCCGTTGCCGTTGCCCGCCTGGGCGGCGAAGTAGTTTTTATTTCCAAACTGGGCAACGACCTCTTCGGCAAACAGTTTTCCCAGCTTTTCAACCATGAAGGCATCGATACCCGGCTTATCCAGTATGATGAAAGCCTGCCCTCTGGTGTAGCCCTTATTACCGTTGATAAAGCCGGTGAAAACAGCATTGTTGTTGCTTCCGGTGCCAATGCCAACCTGCACAACAAAGACCTGGAAGGTGCATTGCCTGCAATCGATGGCGCCGGAATTCTGTTGCTCCAATTAGAAATCCCGATAGACACCGTTTCTTATGTGGCTGCCTATGCCGCCGACCGCCGTGTACGGGTTATTCTTAACCCTGCACCAGCGCAGGTGCTTGGTGCAGAATTGCTGGCCCGGATAGATATTCTTACCCCCAATAAAACAGAAGCAGGTATGCTTGCCGGTATAGAAGTCAGCAACCTGGAAACAGCCTCCGCAGCAGCCCGTATCATTTGCGGAAAAGGTGTAAAAAATGTAGTGGTAACCATGGGCAGCCTGGGCGCTGTCATTTGCGAAGAAGGCGAATTGTCGGTACAGTCTGTCCGCAAAGTAGAAACGGTTGATTCTACCGCCGCAGGCGATGTATTTAACGGCGCACTGGCTGTTGCCCTCGCAGAAGGAAAAACGCTTAAAGAAGCAGTGGCCTTCGCCTGCGATGCTGCCTCCATTTCAGTAACCCGGCTCGGTGCACAATCGTCCATCCCTTACCGGAATGAGTTGATAGCATCCCAGTTAGAACTGGCAGGTGCCTGAGGAAACTGAAATCTATTGTTTGTTCATCCATCGATTTGCTGCTTATGTTTATTATTCAAAGTTACCCACTCGCTATCCTGTTTTGCTTCATCACCATGCTCTGCTGGGGATCCTGGGCCAACACCCAAAAACTATCTGCCGGAAAATGGCCGTTTGAATTATTTTATTGGGATTATGTACTTGGCATACTTGCCTTCTCCCTGCTGGCGGCCTTCACTATGGGTAGTATCGGAACGGAGGGAAGACCTTTTCTACAGGATATTCAACAGGTATCCACGGCTAATTTCCTGAGTGCGCTTACAGGCGGCGCCCTGTTTAATCTTGCCAATATGCTGCTTACAGCGGCAATTGCCATAGCTGGAATGTCGGTTGCATTTCCAGTCGGAATCGGACTGGCACTGATCATTGGAGTAGTTGTAAATTATAGCGGAACAGAGAGTGGTGATCCATTGCTGCTTTTCTCAGGGGTAGCCCTGGTTGCATTCGCTATTGTACTGAATGCGGTGGCGTATGGAAAAAAATCTACCAATTCACAAAAGCCCGCTACAAAAGGAATTATACTTTCTGTGATAGCCGGCTTGCTAATGTCCTTTTTCTACAAATTCATTGCCGCCAGTATGGACCTGGAAAATTTTCAGCAACCTGCGGCGGAAAAAATGACCCCCTATTCCGCTTCGGTGGTTTTTGCACTGGGTATTGTACTGAGTAATCTGTTCTTCAATTCTTACCTGATGAAAAAACCCTTGAGCGGAACTCCTCTTTCGTACAGAGATTATTTCAGCGGCCGCTTTTCTATTCACCTGATTGGTTTAGCCGGGGGTGCTATCTGGGCACTGGGCAACCTCTTTAACCTGGTTGCTGCCGGTAAGGCAGGCGCCGCCATTTCCTATGGACTTGGACAGGGTGCAACACTGGTGGCAGCTATCTGGGGCGTTTATATCTGGAAAGAATTTTCCGGTAGTCCTCCTTTTGTAAAAAAACTTATCTCCGCTATGTTCCTCTGCTTTATAGCGGGATTAGCTCTTGTAATAGCAGCCGGGCGTTGATCTAACGGCTGAATCAACCTATATACAACCATATAAAACGATTGACCATGCGTATGCTTTCCTACTGCGGGCTGCTTTATTGCTGCCTGTTCTTTCTCTGGGGCTGCCAAAAAGACGATGCTCCCACACCTGTACCAATTGCTCCCATTCTTAAGGAAATTGTTTTTCCCGGGATCAATGATGTAATGCCGGGTCGCGAAGCAAGTATTCGGGGCAAGGGATTTGATCAGGGCGATCGGCTTTTCCTGGAAAATGAAACAGCTATGACAGAGGTGCAGGTAACTTCTGTAAATAACCAGGAAATCCGCTTCCTCGTTCCCGAAGAAGCAGGTGGAGCCTATACGGTAACAGTTGAACGCCATGAGCTGCAAACCACCCTGGACGGAGAATTGCTGGTTCCCCTGGTAGTGGTTATTGATGACCTGGTTATGCCCGCCGGTACCTCCCCGGCCGGTTCGGTTATTGCCATCGGAGGAGCGGGTTTTCAGCAGGGCGATGAAATACAGTTAACAGCGCCCTTTTATCCCGTAGGAAAAATTATTTCTGTACCGGTTACCCTAACCGACAATGGGATGGAATTTTTACTGCCGACAGCTGCATACGGACAAAATACCGTTACTATTGTTCGCGGCCAGCGAAGATCCACACTAGGCACTATCGGTATTGAAGTAACTGTGGGCGCAGAAATAGGCGGGGGAATTGTGTATTATGTTGAATCGAATAAAATCCACGGTTATATCGTGCACAAAGAAAACCTGGGTACAGCAACTGAATCGTTTGGTCCGGGGCTGGCGCTTTCCGGCGCGGCAGGTACTTCCAGGTCCATGGGTTCCGGTAAATCAAATACTGCCAAACTGGTTACCAAAATGGCTGCATTCCGGCAGAATAATAATAGCTGGAACACAAAAAAAGCAGCTTTTGAATTATGCGATGAATTAACGGTGGGTGCAGGAAATGATTCCTATGCAGACTGGTTTCTTCCCTCCCAGGAAGAACTGATTGAGTTGTTCAAAGTAAAAGATATGCTGTGGTCAAAAGGAGCCGGCCTGCCCGCTAATAATTATTGGTCGTCCAGTGAAGGCGATGGCGATGCCGCCGGCTGGTCGGCCTTTTATGTCAATTTTTATGAACCGGTAAATATTGTCTCGGGCTTTGTTGATAAAGAAGGCTGGAAAATTGGTATTCGCCCGGTTCGCTATTTCTAAGTTTTCCCATCTCATTAATTCTATAAAATGTACAAACAACTAACGATGCTTGTCCTGGCTTTGCTATTCTCAGCGGCCATATGGGCACAGAACAGGATCAGCGGACTTGTTACAGATGCCAGTCTTTTGCCGTTGGCAGGGGCTACCATTTCATTAAAAAATGGCCAGGCGCTTACTACCACCGACTCTTCCGGCAGGTTTTCGGTTACTCTAAACCGTGGTGAGGTTATACAGGTCAGTTATACCGGTATGATCAGCCGCACTATTACCATAGCAGCAGAAACCAGCCTGAGCATTGCATTGCAACCATCGGCTGTTAACCTGGATGATGTGGTGGTGGTAGGATACGGTGCTACAAAAAAATCTGATCTTACGGGGTCTGTAGCCACCATTAAGGCCGATGAATTAAAAAATGCCAAAGTGGGTACTGCTACCAGCGCATTACAGGGCCTGGCGGCCGGTGTTTTTGTAACAACCGGCTCTGTTAAACCCGGGGGCGATGCTTCTGTAGTGATCCGGGGCTCTGGTTCGCTGCGGGCCGGAAATAGCCCGCTTTATGTAGTGGATGGAATTCCGGTAGAAGGTGGTTTGCAGGATCTCTCACCCGGTGATATACAATCTATTGAAGTATTAAAGGATGCTTCTTCTGCCGCTATTTATGGCTCTCGCGGCTCTAATGGGGTTATCCTGGTTACTACGCGACAGGGGTCTAAAGGAAAAAGTCGTATCACCCTTAACCTGAACGGCGGTTTCCAGAAAATGATGAACAAACAAAAACTGATGAATGCCCAGCAATATTATCAACTTGCATCAAGGGCTATTCCTGATTATAGCTGGACCTCAGAAGAACTTCGTTACCTCAGCCGTGGCCTGTCTACCGACTGGCAGGATGCTATTACGCAGGACGGTAAATATTCCAATTATAACCTGGGTATTTCAGGCGGTAGCGAAACGGTAAAACATTTCCTGGGAGCAGATTTCTACGATCAACAGGGTACAATTAAAAACTCTTCTTTCCGGAAACTTACCCTCCGGTACAACATGGATGCACAAACGAATAGCTGGCTTAAAACAGGATTGCGTTTTAATATTATAGAGTCTGCATTAAAAAACATCAACGAAGAAGATGATTCCGGTTATGGCACCATGTTCAGTGCAATCAGTTCACAACCGACCGCTCCCGTTTACCTCGATAACGGCGATTATTTTGACGGTTTCCTGAACACCAAGGCTAACCCGGTGGCCATCGTAGACCTGCTCGATAAAGTAACTAAAAAAAGCCGGGCAGTGGGCTCTGTTTACTTCGAAATTGAACCGGTAAAAGGTTTGAAAATCCGGTCAGATAACGGCGGTGAACTCGAGTTCTTTAATGTGAATTCTTATGAAGACGGGCGGATGGGGCAACACTATCCCGATGGAGGACATGCCGTAAAATTCAATGGTAAAAAAAGGTATATGCAATCGGAAAATACCGCCACCTACATGTTTGATGTGAATAGCATTCACCGGTTTACTATCTTAGGCGGATTCTCTGCATCCAAGTATACCTACGAAAGCACCACCGCCGATTCCAAAAATCTTTCTCCCGTATTAGGATACGATAACCTGGGTGGTGCCCAAAATCATGGCCCCAATGGCTCCTATGCTTCTGCGTCAACGCTTACTTCCTTTTATGGCCGGTTGAATTATAATTTGGACGATCGTTATCTTTTTACGGTTACCATGCGGCAGGACGGATCCTCTCGTTTTGCGCCGGGTAAACAATGGGGATTTTTTCCCTCTGCTGCCATTGCCTGGAGAATCAGTAAGGAAGCATTTATGGAAGAACAGGATTTATTCAGTGAGCTGAAACTGCGCGCCAGCATTGGCCGCTTGGGAAATCAGAATATCGGAGATTATGCCTATGCCGCAACCATCAGCCAGGGAGGGGAGTGGTCAGATTATGTATTTGGCGGAAACCTGGCCACCGGTTCTGTTCAGAATACCATCAGCAATCCGAACCTGACCTGGGAAAAAGCGAACCAGCTGGATCTTGGATTGGATTTCGGCATGCTCAAAAACCGGATAGCTGGTACAATAGATGTTTATTATAAAAAAACAACCGATCTGTTATGGCTGGTTCCATTGCCCACCGAATCGGGGTTTGATAATTCATTAACCAATATCGGGCAGATCAATAATAAAGGCATTGAATTCAGCCTCACCACTATTAATATAAATACGAAGCATTTTTCCTGGAGAACCTCGGGTAACTTTTCTTTCAACGACAATAAAATTGCCGAGCTCTACAATGGAAAAACGGATGTTAATAAAGCTCTTTTTGTAGGGCGGCATATGAGCACTTATTATACCCTGCAGGCAGATGGAATATGGCAGGCAGATGAACTGGCAAAAGCGGCTGTTTACAACGCACAGCCAGGCGATAGGAAAGTAAAAGACCTGAACAATGATGGCGTAATCAATGGTGATGACCGGGCATTTTCCGGTATCAGCGTGCCTAAGTATTATGGCAGCTTCACCAATACCTTCCGGTACAAGGGAGTTGAACTGATTGCCTTTTTCACCTACGCAGGCGGGCACCTCATCAACAATTCATTAAACCGGTACCTGAACTCTTTTAATACCTGGGGAAATATGAGCGAGGAATATTATAATGGGTATTGGACACCCGCTCGTCCGAGTAACCGCTACCCGGCCCCGCGCATAGGCAGCCCCTATAGCAATGGCGATGGTACGAATGCTAATTTTCAAAAAGGCGATTACCTGCGCCTGCGGAATATTGAACTGGCCTACCAGTTTCCGGCCAGTAGTTTTGTTCGCAAAATCAGCTCCAGCGGAATGCGGGTATATGCATCTGTTCAAAATGCAGTAACCTGGACCCGTTTTACCGGGTTCGACGTGGAATCAAGCGATAACACCAATCCCTATCCGAATGCCCGCAGTTTTATTGCCGGTTTATCTATCAATTTTTAATTAAGAAGTCATGAAAAAAATAACTGTTCTTCTTTGTTTATCAACCTTGTTACTGACGGGTTGTGAAAAATTCCTGACTGAAAATCCAAGAAGTATTCAAACACCTGAAAATGCCTACACCACACCCGAAGAATGGCAGAAAACGCTGAACGCTGCCTATGCCGCCATGCAACGGGTATTTGTAGGAAAATATACTATTACCCTGGGTGAATTTGGTACCGATGAAGTAGAACCCTATGACTTGGGTTGGGCAGCTTATTCCGAACTAAAAATGTACACCTTTAATGCCCAGCATCCTTTTTTCCAGGACCATTACAGGGTTTGCTACGAAGGGGTAAAACGTAGCAATGCAGTTATAGATATGCCGGAAGGAGTTGTAAACGAAGCTACCCGGCAGCTGATGATTGCTCAGGCCAAATTTCTCCGGGCTATTTATTATTTTGACCTGGTCAGAATGTACGGTGGTGTGCCACTTTGGGTAAAATCATCGATTGATGAAGAAATTATGAAACCCCGCGCAACAATGGACCAGGTATATGAAGTAATTACCCAGGATATGAAAGATGCCGAAGTAGTACTTCCTGAAACCTGGACCAACGCAGCCGACAAAGGCCGCGCTACAAAATATGCGGCACAGGCTTTTTTAGGACGTATTTACCTACAGTGGAAGAAACCGCAGCAGGCGCTGGACTATCTTAATAAGCTGGATGGCAAATTTCAACTCTATGCGAATCTGAAAGACATATTCCACCCTAAAAACAAGAATGCTGAATACGAGAATATTTTTGAAGTTCAGTTCAGGCATTCCGGTTCCTGGGGACTGGAAGGTAGTATTCAACACAGTTACTGGGGGCCACGCGGTGTGGGCGGCCCCACTAATTTTGGCGGATGGGGCGGTTTTGGTCCAACAAATTATGTGTATAACAGCTACGAAGCAGGAGATAAAAGAAAGCAGGCTTTTTTCCTTCCGGAATATATGGGCGTTACACAATCGCCTGCTACCAATAATAAATTTTGGGATCCGGAACATGGGAATGTGATTGAAGATGATAACCTGAACTTTATCCTGATGCGGTATGCCGATGTATTATTGATGAAAGCAGAAGCGCTTAATGCCATGGGCGATCAGGGAAATGCCAAATACGAGGCGCTGAACCAGGTTCGAAGAAGGGCCGGCATACCCGAAATTCTTGCCGGCGAAAACCTGTCGCAGGAGCAGTTTGCAGAACGGGTTTTACAGGAGCGGTTACATGAACTATGTTTTGAACACCTGCGTCGCTTTGATCTGATCCGGTTTGGAAAACTTAAAACTTACCTCGCCGACCGGATGGGAATTACCATTCAGGACCACCATGCTCTGTATCCTATTCCGCAAAATGCCCTGGATGCCAATGATGCCATTACTGAAAATAATCCAGGGTATTAATCAATTAAAATTATCTGTATGAATTTGTATAACCGGGTGAAAACAGTTTTCGCAGTTATAACACATGCCAGCTTAATCCTGGGCTGCAGCAAATTAGGACCGGAAAAATTTCCGCCGGCTTCAACCCTGCCCAGTCTTAGTGTAGAAGATGGTATGGTGAAAGTGCGGCCGGTTGAATTTACCGGCGCTATTCGAAATCCGATGAAAGGCTTTCGTGAGTTTATTGGTGCAGGTATTGATCCCAGGCGCTCCGAATATCCCTATCCTTATGGCTCCCTGATTAAAGAATATATGCAATGGAATATGCTGGAGGATAATGCCGGAGACGGGGTGGAAAAAATTATTGCCTATTCCAATCATCGGTGGCAGGGCGTGGAGGATATGAATATGAAGGTAATTCCAAGGATCTATATCGTGTGGATGGAACCCTGGCATGGCGGGGTAGCAAAAAATACCTATACCTCTCATCCCGATGATTTAAACGGATGGCATTGGCCTTCCGATATCCCCGGGCAGGTACGGCCTGCTGATCCATCGCAACCAATAACAGGGGGCTATTTTCATCCTACCTTCCAGGATCGGGTAAAAGCATTGGTGGCGAAAGCCGGAGAAGCCTGGGATAATGATCCCCGTGTTGCTTATGTGGAAATGGGCATCATCGGCGAATGGGGAGAGCAGCACGATCCTAATATCACCACTTACTGGGATCCGCACGATGAGCCGGAACATGTTGCCAACCGTACCTGGATTCCTGGTATGGAAAAGACCCTGGGAGATGCCTTTACAAGTGCATTCAAAAATAAAAAAGTGATGGTTCGGTATGCCTATGAATTCAACGACTATGAGTTTGGGGTTTACTGGGATTCCTGGTCGCAGCCCGAAGAGCAGGACAGGGGATACAATGAAATGAAAAAACTGGGCGACCGTTGGAAAACACAACCTATTGGCGGAGAAATAACCTGGAACTGGGGTGGCTTATCAAAATTTAAATCCTTTGAAGAAGTGGTGAAGGATGATGCCACCCGGTCGGTAGTGATTGAACAGATCAGAAATCTTCATAACAATCACCTCGGTGGTATTACCTGGGCCGATTTTAATAACCGCGATTTTCGTCCGCATGCTGAGCTCCTGCAAAAAACAATGGGATATAATTTTGTCATATCCGAGTTTAATTACCCTGCCTCTATCCGGAAGGGGCAGCCTTTTACGGTTTCTTTTAAAGTAAAGAATAATGGGTCTTCTCCGTTCTATTACGACTGGCCGGTGGAAATTGCGTTGTTGAATAAAAGAACCAAAAAGAAAGTATGGGGAAAAACACTGTCAAGCGTGAAAATTTCAGAATGGATGCCGGGTGATAATTGGGACAAGGCAGCCAATGCCTACCAGCTTCCCGCTCCGGAATACAGTATTTCAGAATCCCTGACGCTCGATACGGACCTTACCGAAGAGGAATACGTGCTTTCTATTTCGGTATTGGACCCCGCCGGTATGCAACCATCGCTTCGCTTTGCCATGCTTAACTATTTTACAGGAGGACGTCATCCGCTGGGGTATATTGGTATCGGCAAAGAGTTACCGAATTATGAAATACCGGAAACAGACTTTAAAGACATGCTGACCGACCGAACCTTAAAATACAGCAAGCAATGACAAACAGGCAAAAAAACTTCCAGGTTCCCGGGGTATGGATTGTAGTCCTGCTATTGCTTGTTTCCTGCCAGGAAAGGCATTCGGTTGACGATCATTACCAGGTGAAGAACGGGGAGGTTCTGGTGCAGTTGGACGAGTATCCATTTGCTTTTCGGAACCCGATGAAAGGATTCCGGGAATTTTTTCAGCCAGGGGTCGATAAAAAAAGAGACAGCTATCCCTACCCGTATGGATCCATGATTAAAGAATACATGCAATGGAATATGCTGGAAGATGACCCTTCAGATGGAGTGGAAAAGATCATAGCTTACAGCAATCATCGTTGGAAAGGGGTAGAAGCTATGAATATGAAAGTTATTCCGCGTGTTTACCTGTTATGGGTAGAACCCTGGCATGGCGGAAAGAAAAAGAATCCGGATAACCCGGATGATCTCAGCGGTACCCACTGGCCAAAGGGAATACCGGAAGAAAAGGGACCGTATAAACAACTACCCGGATCGGTGGGTGCCATGGTAGACCCGGCTGATAAAAATACACCTATAACCGGTGGCTATTTTCATCCCGATTTTCCAGCAAGAGTACAGCAACTGGTTAAAAAACTGGGCGAAGCCTGGGACCAGGATGCCCGGGTAGCATATGTTGAAATGGGCATTGTTGGCGAATGGGGAGAACACCATGACCCGGATCTATCTACCTATTGGCCGCCACACGATGAACCCGAACATGTGGTGAATAGAACCTGGGTACCCGGATTGGAGAAAGTTCTGGGTGATGCATTTAAAGCAGCTTTCCCGAACAAAAAAGTAATGGTTCGGTATGCTTATGAATTTAAGGACTATGAATTTGGACTTTATTGGGATTCCTGGTCGCAGCGAGAAGAAGAAAAACGGGGCTATGAGGAAATGAGAAAGCTGAAAGATCGTTGGAAAACGCAGCCCATTGGCGGTGAAATAACCTGGAACTGGGGCAGCTTACAAAAGTTCAAATCCTTTGAGGAAGTGGTGAAAGATCCTGCAACGTATACCCTTACGATGCACCAGATCAGGAATCTTCATGCCAATCATTTGGGAGGTATTACCTGGGCAAATTTTAAGGATACGGCCTTTATGCGGGTAGCGGATTCCCTGCAACAGGCAATGGGCTATCGGTTTGTTATCAGGCATGCCCGTTATCCTGTTAAAGTGGAAAACGGGAAGCAAGCTACCATTGGTTTCAGTGTCGTTAATAAAGGATCCTCTCCCTTTTATTATAATTGGCCGGTACGGCTATTCCTGCTTGATCCGGAGACCAAAAAACCGGTGTGGAGCCAGCAACTAACAGGTATTGATATCCGAAAATGGATGCCCGGAGACGATTGGGATTCCGCGCAGGCAGTATATCGTAGTGCAGCGCCTGAAGTGGAAATTAAATCGAGCTGGAAGGTAGAGCAACTGGCGGCTGGTAAGTACTTACTGGCGCTGTCCGTGGTGGATCCTGCAGGAAACCAGCCATCACTTCGGTTTGCAAATAGCTCTTATAGTAATGGCGGTTATACGATATTGGGACAAATAGGGGTAGATAAGCAACCGGATAGATTTGCTGTACCGAAGGAAGAGTTTCAGGATTTGCAGGCTGATACCAGTCTTATGTATTCAACCATTCAACAATAAATGACCATGCCATTAATAAAGAGTTTACTGCTGTTGTTGCTTACTATACCGGCAATTCATTGTACTAATAGTGTTGTGCCGGTTCAGGAGCCTGTTCCGGTAATTTTTGATACAGATATCGGCAATGATATAGATGATGTGCTGGCCTTACAGCTTTTATTTCAGTATGAAGCCGAGCAAAAAATTAACTTACTGGGAATAACGATCAGTAAATCCTACCCTCGTGTGGTGGAATACATTGATGCATATGCAAGACAACAAAACAGGGCTGGAATTCCGCTGGGTTTTGCGTACAATGGGGTAAATCCCGAACCGAATGTTTATGTTCCGGCTACACTTGATACGCTGGTGAATGGGAAACCGGTTTTAGTTCCGCAGCGTAAACTGGATGCTTCTATTCCGGAGGGCCATTTGCTGATGCGGAAATTGCTGGCGGCCCAGAAAGATGGTTCTGTTGTGCTGGTGGTGGTAGGGCCTGAAACCAATTTAGCGCGTTTATTGGAATCGAAGCCGGATGAGTTCAGTTCTTTACCGGGGGTAGAACTGGTTCAACAAAAAGTGAAATCGGTGGCAGTAATGGGTGGTTTATATACTAAGGAATATGATTTTCCGGAATGGAATATTGTGCAGGATCTGAAAGCGGCGCAGCTGGTTTTTTCGCGCTGTCCGGTTCCTGTCATTGCAAGTGGATATGAAGTGGGAACCAAACTGCTGTACCCGGCTACCAGTATCAATACTGATTTTGAGCAGGCGGCTACTAATCCCCTGGTGCTGTCCTATAAAATTTATCAGCCGATGCCTTATGACCGGCCTACCTGGGATCTGACCTCGGTACTGCATGCGGTGGAGCCTGAGCTGGCTTATTTTGAGGAATCTCCTGCCGGTAAAATTACTGTAGACTCGCTGGGTAATACCTTGTTTGAGGAAAAACCAGGCGGATTACACCGCTACCTCAAATTGAAAAACAACCAGGACCAGGTGCTGGATTCAATGGTTAAAAAAATTACCCGGCCGTTGTAGACGTCAGACAGGTGTTAGAACCTTGTTCTAACACCTGTCTGACGTCTACTTTTCCAGCATAAAACCTTGCAGTAATACCGTATTCCGTTCAGCAGCTGCTGGTTTATCTTTTATTACCAACGTAATGGTATTGCTCCCTTTTTCAATGTATAAGTTGCCCATAAACGCTTTTTCAACGAACTGCAGCCCCGGCGCATAGGCATCAATTCCCCGCTTTACCGGAACCTGCCGCTGATTCAGATCAAATGTTCCGGATCCAGGCCCTTTAAAATAGGAGACATATAACTTGTAGTGCCCGGCTTCGGCAATATCCAGCCTGAACTTGGCAAATGCATTGTCCCCGCCCTCCAGTTTATAAACATTGTACTCATTTCCAGACAGCTCGTCTTTTACAAATAACCGAGAAACACTGGCCGTTGCACTCATGGCCTCCACGGGTAATAAATCCAGCCAATATACATTGGTGCGGGGAGATACCAGCTGGCTTAACATGGCTGCAGGTGGCGCGGCATTGGATACCGGCGGACGATCTGCGTAAAATAATGCCACCGATACATAATCTACCGGTATAGCATTATTCTCCGGTCCATGTTCTATCGTCATCAGAAAATCCTTCTGAAATGAGAGTTTATCAGTTATATAAAATCGATACCCACCCGTCCTTGCCAAAGGAATCGAATAATCCAGGCATCCATGGGTAGGTAAACTAAACGCCTGATCCCACCGATCGGGTAATGCGTACCAGCCCCCGTTGAAATAATCTTCTGACCCCGTGCCATGGATGGCCAGATTTCCGTCAATATACGTGCGATCATCGCCTTCAAAAAAAACCGTCATTCCCTGATCCAGGCCCTGCGCCTGTAAAATGCTGCCGATATAATGCCCCCTTCCCCTGAATTGCAGGAATTGAAAAGGTTTACCCTGTGCCGGATCCTTTTCCCGGTTCCATACCGCATAAAATTTGCCTTCATTTGGCAAGCGCTTATTCTCAGCATACTCAATTTCCAGGTCTAAAGGAATTTCTCCCGCCTCCTGTCCTTCCTGCATCAAATACTGTAGTTCAATCGCGGCGGATTTGTCATAAGGCATCGGCAGCCGACAGTAATGCAGCCCGTTATCAACGCCTAAGGGCAGCGCTTTCATGGAGGGCCGCCCAAAAGCATACCCAAAAAAATCAATAAGCGGACAGTTTATAGCCGGTACCTGTTCTCCATCCCAGGAGGCTTTCAGCAGGATATCTTTATACCCTGCATTCAGAAGCGCTTTGGGCGATAAACGGATGGCCAGGATCCGCCCCCCTGTATGGGCCTCAAAGATCCTTGAAGTAGTGCCTGGTTTAAGAAGAATTCGTTTGTTTATTCGTTTTGTTGGTATCGCCCTACCCGGCAACGCAGACCGGAGACTTCCGGTAAAATTTGCCCAGCTTTCCGCCACTTGCTCCAGTGCCTGTTTTTCCGCTGCGGTAAATTGAGGAGAGAAAGACCCATTAACCCGATCCTGGCCAGTTTGAATGTATTGGAGCTGGAAAAACTGCATTTTTCCTTTGAATAAGATCTTGCAGGATTTTTTATAAGGAATCGGGAGATAACAGTAATAGCCACCTACTTCATTACCGACCACGGGTTTTATAAACGGGAATTTTTTACCGGAGAACAGGTCTATGAAAGGGGTTTCAATACGCGGGGTAGATTCACCGTCAAAATAGAATTGAATGGTGTCTTCCGTAGGCGTGGGTGTCCAGATGCGTTGAATGATACCCGGCCCCTCCAGAAAACCGATGCGTTGTTTGCCGTCTTCCATTCCTTTGAAAGAGTATCGTCCGGAAAAGCCATCATCATTTCCGCCCGTTGTATCGTAACTCGATAACTGCCCGGCTACGGAACCGGGCGCATAAACAGCCAGTTGATCCAAGCGGTTCATATTGATGAGCTCCCGAATGTATTGGGCCTCTGCGGATATTGCAAAAAATAATACGACGCTGATAACAGCCAGTTTTCCTGCTAAAGTTTTCATCCTGCTCCTGGTTTGGTAAAACGGTAATGAATATATAGAATAATGCGAAACCGGTAGGGAATTGCGCATAAAGACTAACTTCGGGATTTAATCATGCGTATTCAACATTTTATTTCCGGTATTGCCGTTATCGCACTTTCACAGGCGGTAGCCCTTGCACAGATTAGCCCTGCTTATAAAAACCCGAAACTTAGCGCCGCTGAGCGAACTGCTGATCTGCTGAAACGAATGACCCTGGACGAGAAAGTAGGGCAATTAGTATGCCCCATGGGTTGGGAGATGTGGGAGAAAAAAGGCAATTCCGTTACTTATTCAACCGCTTTCAAAAAACTTATTGATAGCCAGTATGTGGGCGCATTCTGGGGTGTTTACCGGGCCGACCCCTGGACCAAAAAAACATTGGAAACGGGGCTTAATCCCGAACTGGCTGCAGCTGCCGGTAATGCCCTGCAAAAATATGTGATGGAAAAAACACGGCTGGGAATTCCTGTTTTCCTGGCGGAAGAGTCGCCACACGGGCATATGGCTATTGGCACTACAGTTTTTCCTACGGGTATCGGTATGGCATCCACCTGGAACCCTGCCCTGGTTGAAAAAGCGGCCGGTGTTATGGCAAAAGAAATTCGTCTTCAGGGTGCACATATCAGTTATGGACCGGTCATGGATTTGTCGCGCGATCCCCGGTGGTCGAGAGTGGAAGAAAGTTTTGGCGAAGATCCTGTACTCACTGCTGCCATTGGTGCTGCAGCTGTAAGAGGTGGAGGCGGAGGTGTGCTGAACAAACCCTACAGTGTGATTTCTACGCTCAAACATTTCATTGCCTACGGTATTCCTGAAGGAGGCCATAACGGAAATACCACTTTAATTGGCCAGCGTGAGCTGCATGAAAATTTTCTTCCTCCCTTTAAAAAAGCGGTGGAAGCGGGTGCCCTTTCTATTATGACAGCATATAATTCTATTGATGGAATTCCCTGTACAGCCAATGAATATCTTTATAAGCACGTATTGAAAAACCAATGGGGCTTCAAAGGTTTTGTCGTATCAGATCTGTTTAGCATTGATGGTTTAAGTGGAAGTCACCGGGTGGCGAAAGACCGGAAAGAATCGGGCGAAATGGCTCTCAAAGCCGGCGTGGACATGGACCTGGGAGCAAGTGGATTTGCCGCCTTAAAACAATCGGTGCAGGAAGGAAAAATAAGTATTCGCCAACTGGATGATGCGGTGGCAAGAATTCTGCGGCTGAAATTTGAAATGGGTTTATTTGAACAGCCTTATGCAGATCCGGCTAAAGCAAAAACGGAGGTAAGAACTGCCGAAAGCAAGGCTATTGCCCGCGAGCTGGCGCAGCAGTCTATTGTCCTGTTAGAAAATAAACAGCAGTTGCTTCCACTACCGGCTACGCTTAAGCGAATAGCTGTATTGGGTCCAAATGCGCATACACCCTACAATCAGTTAGGCGATTATACTGCGCCGCAGGAAGATGGACTGATCAGCACTCCCTATATGGGAATCAAACAGGCATTTCCACAGGCAGAAGTAAGTTATGTAAAAGGAGTGGCCATTCGTGATAGCACTACTACTGAATTAGCGGCTGCAGTGCAGGCTGCAAAAAACGCAGAAGTGGCCATTGTGGTGGTGGGTGGCTCAAGTGCCCGTGATTTTAAAACCACCTATATCGAAACCGGTGCCGCAGTTACAGATACTAAATCGGTGCAGGATATGGAAAGTGGAGAAGGGTTTGATCGTGCCACGCTTCAGTTATTGGGAAAACAGCTGGATTTGCTGAAAGCCATCAAAGCTACGGGAACACCCCTGGTAGTGGTGTATATCCAGGGAAGACCACTGGAAATGAATTGGGCCGCTGCTGAGGCAGATGCCCTGCTTTGTGCCTGGTATCCGGGACAGGAAGGTGGAAATGCACTGGCTGATATTCTGACCGGTGCTGTAAACCCCTCTGGCAAACTGCCTATTTCCGTTCCGCGGGAGGTGGGTCAGATTCCGGTGTATTACAACAAGAAAAACCCCAGGGGGCATGATTATGTAGAACTTTCAGCAACGCCGCTTTATTCCTTCGGATATGGGTTGAGCTATAGCAATTTTCAATACAGTGATTTGGTGGTGAAGCCGGTAGGCGAGTTGTTGTTCGAAATCAGTTTTAGTCTCCAGAACACCAGCCATATTGCCGGCGAGGAAGTTGTACAACTATACCTGCGGGACGAGCTGGCTTCGGTGGTGCAGCCCATTAAGCAACTGAAACAGTTTCAGCGGGTAAAACTTGCTGGCGGAGAACAGCGCAGGATAAGCTTTCGGGTTACGGAAGCAGACCTGTTGATCATTGGCAGAGACCTGAAGCCCGTAGTTGAGCCGGGTGATTTTGCGGTTCAGATTGGTGCATCTTCTACGGATATACGGCTGAAGGGCAGGTTTCATGTTAGGCGTCAGACAGGTGTTGGTGTTAAGTACTAACACCTGTCTGACGTGTCATCCGGAAGAGGATCAGTAATGCCGAAAAAAGGGTGAGGCCCGCAACTGCGTAGATAGAAATGGCAATACTAAAACGATCAGCCAGTACACCTGTAAGAAGGGCTCCGATCGCATACCCGAGATCACGCCAGAACCGGAATATGCCCAAACTTTTCGCACGATCATGTGGGTGGGTATAATCAGCAATAGTAGCCAGGAAACTCGGGTACACCATCGCGGTGCCAAGCCCCAATAGAACAGATAAGGCAATAAACGCCACCAGGGCATCTGCCAACGGAAAAAGAAATAGTGCCAAAGCCTGTACCAGCATTCCGGCGTAAAGAATGTTTTTCTTGCTGTACAGATCTGCCAGGTAACCGGTAAATAATTGTGCAATGCCCCAAACAGCCGGGTAAATGGCCATGATTAACCCAATTTTACCCATGTCAAATCCTTTGGAAGCCAATAAGAGCGGAAACAATCCCCATGCCATACCATCATTAAGATTATTGATTAGTCCCGCCTGGGTTACTGCACCGAGATTAGGATCCGACCAGGTGGTTTCCCTGAAAAGGTTTTTTCTTAGCGGAACCCTGCTGGTAGCTACTTCTTTTTGAATATGAGGAGAACTTTCCCTGATAAGAAAAATACTGGTGAATAAGCCGGCGATGACCAGGAAAATACCTGTATAAAACGGAACCGGACGGATACCATAGTTTCCGGCAAGCCATCCGGTAAGAAACGCTACCAGAGCAACGGCGAGATACCCTGAAAATTCATTAAGCCCCATTGCTAATCCGCGGTTTTTCTCACCGACCAGATCTATTTTCATTACAACGGTACTGCTCCATGTTAAGCCCTGATTGATGCCGAGTAAAATATTTGCCGCAATAATCCAGTTCCAGTTCGGTGCATAAATCAGGAGAAAGGGAACGGGCAGACCGATAGCCCATCCGGCAATTAACAGGTTTCTTCTACCAAGTTGATTAGCGAGTGCACCGGTAAAATAATTAGCGAATGCTTTAACCAGGCCAAATACGAGGATAAAGGAAAGTATGGCGGTTTTTGCAGCAATATGAAAAATATTTTCCGCTAATGCGGGCAGAATGGAGCGTTCAAGACCGATCATCCCACCAACAAAGGCATTTACGATTACCAGCAGGGTAAATTGTTTCCAGTTTTCCTTCATAGACGTCAGACAGGTGTTAGGATAGCGTTAGAGCTCTGTTAGGGATATGTTCCTGCTTGACTTCCTTAGGTGGGTAGAATCTTTTAACAGGGAACTAATCCCCTGCAAAAATGAGCCGAGATGGCAGGCTTTAATTTATCTTATGATAAATAATTACTGATTTGCACGGATTCTGCTGAGGCTTACCTGCGTAATGCCAAGATAAGATGCGATGTATTTGAGCGGTACTTTTTTAAGGAGATGCGGGTTGGACTTGATAAGTGATTGGTATCGTTCTTCTGCAGTATTAAACTGGATACTTTCCATTCGGTTAATGGTTTCGACGTAAGCAGTTTCAATTATCTTTCGAAAGATCCGTTCAATGGGCGGATAGGTATTAAACAGGGCAAAGAATTTGGACGAATCAATGGCAGTAAGCACTGAATCTTCCAGCACCTGAATTGCTTTACGACTTGGCTTTCCGGTAAAAAGACTTTCTGCTCTTACAATAATACTCTGCTCAAAATAGAACCCTTCTGTTATATCGATGTCGTTTTTATAGTAATAAATACGAGCAATACCTTGTTCCAGAAAATAAATAGTTTGGCAGGTTTGTCCGATCTGCTGTAGATTTTTGTATCTGGAAATGTTTACCGGGCGGGAGATCGCAGCGATTGCATCGGTAGCTTCAGCTGATAATGGCCCCAGCTTTCTTAAAAAGGTTAAGAGTTTTTCCATGGCGGATGGAAGGTACGGAAAGGTGTCAGACACATGTTCTAACACCTATCTGACACCTGAAAAATGCGTATCATTGCCATCGCCAACTAGTACATAAAAAAGAAGGTAAACAGTAGCTATTTCGAATCAACCTAAGGTATTCGACTAAATGCATAGCAGATGGAACAAAAAATTGATTTACTGATTATTGGTGGAGGAATCTGGGGGTGCGCTATTGCCTATTATTACTCAACCGCTAATCCCGGTCAAAACGTACTGGTGCTTGAACAAAACGAACTGAATAATGGCGCTACCAGCAGGGCGGCCGCTCTGCTTACAAAAGTGCGATCAAATCAAGCCCTGATCCCCCTAGCAAAAGAAACAGCCCGGATCATCCCGGTACTTGAAACAGCACTCGATGATTCGCTCGATATAAAAAAAGTGGGATTGGCACAGGTGGCCACCGATGCAGCCTCGCTCAACGCACTAGAAAGCATGTATAAAATAGCCGATCGGTTTGATGAACCCTACCAAAAATGGACATCGGATCAATTACTGGAAAAAACTCCCTGGCTAAAACTGGATGCAGCGCTTGAAATCGGCTATTTTCCAGAAGAAGCCTATTGCGATCCCTATCGGTTGGGAAGTTTTTTTGCCAGGGCTGCAAGGAAAAATGGAGTAGCATTCCGGCAGTCTACCCGGGTAACCGAACTGGTGGTTAAAAATGGGCGGGTAACTGCAGTTCTTACAGGAGATGATCGCATCCGTGCTGAACAGGTGGTGTTGGCAGCAGGCGTCTGGAGCAATCAGCTCTTAGAACAATTCGGTGCAGCAATTCCATATGCTCCTGTCCGAAGCCAGTTTTGGATAACAGAACCAGTTCGCGGCCTGCAGCAAGATGCACCGATTGTATTGATCCCCTCCGCCAATGCATACCTAAGGCCGGAAGGGAATTGTTTGTTATTTGGAATTCGCGAGCAACAATCAATAGCCGTAGCGCCGGGTAAATTGCCCATGCAGATGAATGATTTTTTATACAGTGCCGATAAAGGTTTCTCTGAACTGGCGGACGTAATTCACTTGTTGGAACCGTTTTACCCGGAAATATACAATGTGGGGATCAAGTCCTATATGGCAGGGTTTTCTGGCTATTCGCCGGATGCATGTATTACGGCAGGTGCTTGTTCGGGATTGGATAATCTGTTCGTTGCAGGTGGAGATTGCGGGGCCGGGATCGCTTTATCTGGCGGGTTAGGGCAATTGATGACCGCTTTGTTGTCAGGGAGTGTGGCTGGGGAGGAGATCGCTGCATTTCGTCCCGACCGTTTTGGATCATTAGACGCCGGTGCTGAAAGCTGGCTGCAACAATGCGCGGCAGCCCGGTCAAAAAAGAAAAGCGGTTAGGTGTCAGATACATGTTCTAACACCTGTCTGACACCTAACCACCTAACGCAATTCCTTCGCCACTATTCCATCCAACTGCCGGAGTATTTCCGGGTGCCGCAAAGACAGATCCCTGGTCTCATAAGGATCCTCCGATAAATCGTATAATTGCCAGGGAGCAAAAGGATCCTTCTTCAAACCAGTTTTAACCGCCTTCCAGTTACCCATCCGAATCGCCCGCTGCCCGCCTTTTTCCGGATATTCAAAATATAGAAAATCCCGTGTCGGCTGCCGCTCCGGCTTCCCGAGTAAGGTTGGCAAAAAAGATACCCCGTCATTCGGAGGTGCTTCCACCCCCGTCAATTCAGCCAGCGTAGCCATTAGGTCATACTGCGCTGATACCAATCCGCTGACCTCACCCGGTTTTATCTTACCAGGCCAACGGGCAAGAAAAGGCATCCGGATCCCTCCCTCGTATAAATCCATTTTTAATCCCCTTAAACCGGCCGCACTATTGAAAAAAGCAGCATCCACACCGCCATTAAATGTTGCACCATTATCGCTGCTGAAAAATAAAAGAGTGTTTTCATCCAGACCCAGTTCCTTCAGTAAGGCCATGATCTTTCCCACCTGTGCATCCAGGTAACTAATCATACCCGCATACGTCGACAAAGGATACCTGCTGGCCGCATAGCCCTGTTGACCATAATAGGGTTGCTCATTGAACTGGCCCCGGTACATATCCACCCAGGCATCCGGAACCTGCAGGGAAGCATGCGGAATGGTATACGGCAGGTATAAGAAAAAGGGTTGCTCTTTCCGGTTGCGGATAAACTGCTCCGCTTTCTCCGTCATTTTATCCGGTGCATATGTCGTTCCTTTGAAATAATCGAAATCGGCGGCAGTTGCCGTTGCCGGATCAAGCCTGCGATGCACATCAATAAAAGGCTGGTGCAAACTATCCCATCTTCCATTTTCCCACAAATGCGTGGGATAGTAATTATGTGCCTGCTTTTGGTCGAGATAGCCATAACTGTAATCGAATCCATGCAAATTGGGCGAGCCCTCCGTATTTGCCATACCCAATCCCCATTTGCCGATAATTCCGGTTCCGTATCCTTTTTTCTTTAGCAGGTCTGCGATCGTTACTGCCTTCGAATGCAAAGGCGACTGTCCGCGTTCCGCTGAATCCGGAAATCCACCCAATTCAACATTTCCCCGAATGGTGGAATGCCCCCCATGTAACCCTGTCAACAACATGGCCCGCGCAGGAGCACATACCGGCGTAGATGTATAATGTTGGGTAAAACGCATGCCTTCAGCTGCCATCTGGTCGAGATGCGGCGTTTTAATTTTTGTCTGGCCATAAGAACCCAGTTCTCCATAGCCCAGATCATCGGCATAGATATAAATAATATTGGGCAATTGCTGCTTCTTCTGCTCCAGGCGCCGGCTGGCGGATGTGGTACAGGCCTGCATAGAAAAAAATACAACCGGCCATACTACGGCAAACAAAAATGGTTTCATGGCTGAGCTTATCGGTTACTAAAATGAAGGATTAATTCAATAGTTTTTAGATCAAACGATTGCATAAAGCTTTTTAAAAGGTTCTTGATATATTCAAAGAACGGTTACTGCTAATAACCCGATGGATACCAAAATTAACTGCCATGAACGAGGATTTCAGGCCACCCTACGATTGCGAACCACTTTACCGGATTTTCGAAGAGATCTATGATCAGCTACTCGGAATAGGTAGAATGCGCCGCCTCGATGAAGCCATTCAGAAAGACCTGATCCACGAACTGTTTCTTTCCTTTTACGAAAAGAAGATTGCGCTCGATAAGGTCACCAATCCCATCTCCTACATCGTTACCTCCTACAAACGAAAAATTATTGATTTCTATCGGGAATCTGCCCGGTTTTCGCTACACGATAACTGGATGAACCATCCGCTGACCTTAATGCCCTCACCAGAATCCAACCTGATCGATAAAGAACAGATGAATGAAATCCGTGATCTATTGCAGAAAGCCTATCAGCAACTTCCGGATCGTTGTAAAAAAGCCCTTTTTCTAAAGTATTACAAGGGCCTGTCAGCCACTGCTATACAACAGGAAACAGGCTGGTCGGCACAAAGTACTTACAATTATTTGTCGATCGGCCTGAAACAGCTGAAAGCATCGCTGGAGCAATATCCCCAACTGGCCAAAGGAGGCATTTCCTTGCTGCTGCTGCAGTTCTTTTTACTGCAACTGTAATTTTTTTTAAAAAAGCAGGTAGATTTTCAGGGGTACTCCGTCATACAGGTACAAGTCACCCGTATGATGGAAAAAAAGACCAGGCAGGAATTACTGGAAGATGCTGATTTTATCCGCTTCTGCACTCGCCCAACGGAAGCTGATAAGGCTTACTGGGCAAACTATCTTGCTGCTTATCCGGATGAATACGGCAAACTTGAAGAAGCCAAAACCTTTTTGCTGGCTTTGTTTGGTATCCTGCAGGCAGAAGAACGGGGCCAGGAGCTGGATCGCCTGAAACGGGCAATTGAAGGAACCGCTTCCACTGTTTCCAACGAAACATCGTCCGCCCCCCCCGCCATCCGAAGCGCGCTGTCCTGGAGAAAAATCAGTTGGTACGCTGCGGCTGTATTAGTGCCCCTTTTATTGCTGTATTGGCTGGTTCGCCCTGGTAAAACAACGCTGCCTGCTGCCACTCCTGTCGCTGCCGGCTCTTCGTATGCCGATAACAGGCTATTAGCGGCCAATGGATCGCTTACAACCACGGGAACAGAGAAACGGACGGTTTTGTTGCCAGATGGCTCAAAACTGGTCCTAAATGGCAATTCCAGCTTGTCTGTAGCGGCGCAATTTGGTGTACGCAACCGAACGGTTCATCTTTCCGGGGAAGCGTTTTTTGAAGTAGAACACAACGACCAATTGCCTTTCCTGGTTGAAACCGATCAATTTACCGTAAAAGTACACGGCACCTCTTTTAACGTGCGGGCTTACCGGGGAGCTCCGGTTACCGAAACCTCTTTGTTAAGGGGGTCGGTAGAAATTTTGCCGGCTGATTCAAGTAGTTCTATTTTTCTAAAACCCAATCAAAAACTGGTTTATCGCCGCAGCATAAAGCCCAGCCTTGTAGCCGGCTCCACTGTAGGAAAGGAACTGCCAAAACCCGAACTGGCAATTTTGCCCATTACCATCAGCAGAGATGGAAATGCTATCATAGAAACCGTCTGGACAAGAAATGCACTTGAAATAAACGACGAACGATTTGACGAGTTAAAAGAAAAATTTGAACGCTGGTTTCGGGTAAGTATTGTTTTTGAAGATGAAGCTATCAAACGATTCCGCTTTACAGCAAGTTTTGAAAATATTCCCTTAGAGCAGGCGCTGGAAGCTATGCAGTTATCGAATGCGTTCTATTATGAATCAGATGGACAAGTTTTAAAAATCAGATCAAAATGAGGCATAAATGAAAAGGGAGTTGACTCCTCCCTTTTCGATTAGTTAAACCTACAGCGGCAGTGTTCAAGTGGTGTTGGCAACTGCCCTGTAACAAACCAAAACAAAAGTATGAAAAAATCGAAGGACTGCACGTGCCCTCCCTTTTCCAGGCAGGTGCTAAAAACACTGCTGCTTATGAAACTAACGGTTGCCCTGGTGCTGCTTACCTGCCTGCAGGTAGCCGCAAAATCTTATTCTCAGGAACGGATATCGGTTCGGTTTTCAGAAACCAGGCTTAAAAAAGCATTGAAGGAAATTGAACACCTTTCCTCTTACCGGTTCGTTTACAGCAGTGACAAAATTCCGGGTAATACAACAGTTACCTACCAGGGCCAAAATGTACAGGTTACAGATGTGCTGGCAAGTATTCTTGCGGCGTCTGAGCTGCGTTACAAAGTATTGGCCAATCGCATAGTTGTAATTACCAGCATAGGTAAGGAAGATCAGAATAAAACAATTTCCGGAACTGTACGCGGACCCAAAGGAGAACCCCTGTCGGGCGCAACCGTTCAGGTAAAAGGCAGTTCAGTAGTAACTACGACCAATGATGCTGGTGAGTTTTCCATTTCAGTACCCGATAATGATGCGGTATTGGTTATTTCCTATGTAGATATGCAAGCGGCTGAAATAAAAGTAGGAACCAGTAATGACCTCTCTATTCAGTTAAAAGCAGTTGACCAGTCCATGAACGAAGTAGTAGTAGTGGGGTATGGAACGCAGAAAAAAGTAAGCATGACCAGCGCCGTAACCCAGGTAAAAGGAGAGGACCTTGTTCGCCGGCCGGTATCCAATTTGCAACAGGCATTGCAGGGGCAGGCACCCGGTTTAACCGTGCTCGACCGCGGAGGTGAGCCGGGGCGTTCCTCGGCAACCATGCGGGTTAGGGGTACCACCACTTTTTCGGGTAATAGTTCCGGCAACAGTTCGCCCCTGATAATTGTAGACGGAGTGGAGCAAACCATGTTTAATATCAATCCGGAAGACGTGGAAAGTATTTCTGTATTGAAAGACGCTTCTTCCACCGCTATATATGGATCACGGGCTGCCAATGGCGTAGTGCTGATTACCACCAAAAGAGCTAAATCAGGTAAGGTGCAGATCGCGTATAACGGGTATTATGCTATCCAGAAATCCGTGAACCAGCCAGAGAATATGAAGCTGGAAGATTATATGCGGTACCAGCAACTGGCATATACCAACCAGGGACTTACTATCCCGGCCCGTTATACTGATGAAAGCATTGAAACCTGGGTAAACTCTACCGATCGATACCGTTATCCGGATGTGAATACCTGGTTTAAAACCGTATTGAAACCAGCCCCCCAACACAGCCATAATATTTCTTTTAGCGGTGGAAATGAGTTTTCGCGTACCCGGGTAAGTATGCGGTATATGGACCAGGGAGGAATTGCACCAAATTACAGTGCATCGGTTCGGGAAGTACGTATCAACAATGATATGCAATTGCACAAACGGTTGAAACTAAGTGCAGATTTCAACTATCGGTATAATATGTCCAGAAGCCCGTTTGCCACGGATGTGTTCAACCGGTTTTTTCACGGAACCTTATTTGCAGTTCCCAAATATCCCGATGGCACTTATGGGTTAAGTCAGCAGGGATTTAATCCGCTGTTGCTGGCGGAAAAATCTGGAAATACGAATATTGCCAGCAACTATTTTTTTACTTCGGGCAAGCTCGAATACCAGTTGCTGAAGGGCCTAACTCTTAGTGCACAGGTATCGGCCGTTATGGACTTCACAGAAAATAAATCATTCCGGAATACGGTTAATAATTTTGATTCTCTTACCGGCCGCCGGTACCAGGTAGCGAATAATTCACTTACGGAAACGCGCAACCGGTATCGTGAAATCACTACCAATTACCTGGCAAATTATGCCACCAGTTTTGGACGACATGAACTGAAAGCGCTGGCAGGCTTTTCCGAATTGTATAATAGCGGGTATAATCTTTCAGCTTATCGCGAACGATTTTATAATAATGAAATTCAGTCGATCGGCCAGGGAGCCAATGATCCGACGAAAGACAATGGGGGCAATGAAACAAAATTTGGTCTGCGTTCCTATTTTGCCCGTGTAAATTATGCGTTTGACCAGAAATACCTGCTGGAAGTAAATGGTCGGTACGATGGTTCATCCCGATTCACCGGGGCTAATCAATACAGTTTCTTTCCCTCTTTTTCGGGTGCCTGGAGAATTACCGAAGAAGATTTTTTTGATAACCTGAACACGCCGTTCAGTGAATTGAAAATCCGCGGATCATGGGGACAAACCGGTAACCAGACCGTTCCTCTTTACAGCTATTTTGCTTCGCTGGCGCAGGGGTCCTATACTTTTGGTGGGGTAGCTGCTCCTACTTTTTCACAAACTGTGCTGGCTGACCCCACGATTACCTGGGAAACAAATACGCAAACGGATATAGGAGTGGAGGGTAGTTTGCTTGGTTATAAATTGTCGTTCGGGATCGATTATTATAAAAAAAGAACCAGTGGTATCCTGTTGGCACTTCCCCTGCCGGTGGTAACAGGTTTTGCGTCTTCGAACCAGAATGCCGGTGTTATTGATAATAAAGGCTTCGAATTTACAGTAGGGTACAGGAATAATGAACATGCCATAAAATACAACCTGGGGGCTAATCTTGCCATCAATAATAACAAGGTAATTGATCTGAAAGGGGGCGGCCCGTTTATCAACAGTTCCTATGACCTGGACCCCCGCTATATTGTAAAAGAAGGCTTGCCTTTTAATTCGCACTGGGGCTACAAAACAGATGGCTTTTTTCAAAGCCAGGAAGAAATCGACAATTATCCAACCATCGCGCCCAATACCAAGCCGGGTGATGTGAAATATGTCGACCTCAATAAAGACGGCCGGATCAATGCCGACGATTGGACCGTTATCGGTAATCCATTTCCTAAATACACATTCGGTGCAGTAGCGGAAATTTCGTACAAAAATTTCGCCTTGAACATGTTGTTCCAAGGAGCCGCTGATGTGGATACCCGATTATCAGGTGCTTTATCGGAGTACGGAATATTTGAGGGGTTCACCCACGAAATCGTTACTAATAATTACTGGACCCCCGAGCGCCCGAATGCACGTTTTCCCCTGCCCCGTAAAAGCGATCAGCGAAATGTAAATACCTCTGATCAGTTAATAATCGATGGGTCCTACCTGCGTTTGAAAAACCTGCAACTGACCTATACAGTTCCGTCAAACCTATTGCAGAAAGCAGGTATTAATTCGGCAAGAGTATATCTGTCTGGTACCAACCTGCTTACCTTCTCCAAGCTCAATGAATGGAACCTGGACCCGGAAGCAGAATCTGGTCGGGGTATTTATTATCCGCAAACCAGTTTGTATACCCTTGGACTGAATCTTAATTTTTAAGTCGTCAACCCATCAAAATGAAAAAAGCTTATTATAAAATTTTATTGCTAGTGCTTGCAGTAAGTGCAGGTGCCAGTTCCTGTAAGAAAGATATATTGGAAACTATTCCCAACGACCGCGTATCATCAGCCATTTACTGGCGTACTGAGTCAGATGCGATTTATGCTGTCAATTCTGTGTACTCTGCATTGGACGCAGTGAACCTGTTTGTGCTGGACGGGGTAACGGATATTGGGCATACAAATACCACGTTTACGGTGGAATACAATATTGAAAACGGTACCTACGATGCATCGCATTCCAGAATTCAGACCGAATGGCAGAATGGTTTCCGGGGAGTGTTCCTGGCCAATGATGTATTGGCGAATATTGACCGGGTTAGTACTACTAATACCGCGCTGATTGACCGTTTGAAGTCAGAAACCCGGGTGCTTCGTGCCTATTATTACATGAAGTTAACCGGTTTATACGGCGATCTTCCTTTGATAACCCGTCCTATTTCGGCAGCGGAAGGATTGTCTATAAGCCGCACCGCACAGGCAGAAATCTGGGATTTTATCGATACTGAATTAGCGGCATCTGCAGCCGCCTTACCAACCAGCTATGCAAATGCGGATAAGGGTCGGATTACGCGGGGTGCTGCCCTGGCCTTACAAGCACGTGCTAATCTCTGGGCCGGTAACTATGGGGGGGCGGCCACTGCGGCCAAAGCGGTAATGGATTTAAACGTGTATGACCTGGTGGATGAGTATGGTAAGCTCTTTACCTATGCCATGGAAAACAGCAAGGAAGTAGTGCTGGATAAGCAGTTCCTGGCCGGAACGCTGACGCATAACGCTTTTTCTTTTATGGGGCCATATAGCCAGCGCAATAGCTCTAGTAGTTTTGTTCCTACCAAATCGCTGGCAGATATGTATACCATGAAAAACGGGCTGGAAATTACGGATCCTGCCTCCGGATTTGATCCTGCACATCCGTATCAAAACCGCGATCCGCGGATGCGTTTCACTATGTTCCTGGATGGCGATCCCCTGCCCAGCGGTATATTGTTTCAACCTGTTCCGGGAGCCGGGGGCGCAGATGAGGTAGGCAAAACACAGTATAATACAGCCACCGGTTATTCGGTCAAAAAATATGTACTGGCCGACGATTTGCAAACGCCGGGTGCCAGTGGGTTAAATTTCCAGTTGCTGCGTTATGCGGAAGTGTTGCTGACGTATGCGGAAGCTAAAATTGAGTTGAACCAGATCGACCAGTCGGTCTATGATGCGATCAATAGAGTAAGAACCCGTCCGGATGTAGGTTTGCCGGTATTGGCAGCCGGACAGACACAGGAGGAATTAAGGCAGGCGGTTCGGCGGGAGCGTACCATTGAACTGGCATTTGAGGGGTGGCGTTTGTTCGATATCCGCAGGTGGAAAATCGGTCCGCAGGTGATGACAGGTCCGGTATATGGGATTACCTATTATGAAAATGGAAATCCTGTTACGGTTCAGGTACCGAGTGTGGTACGGGTTTTCGATGCTTCCAAGCATTACTTATGGCCCATTCCCCAAAAGGAAACAGCGTTGAACCCGGCCCTTGGTCAGAATCCAGGTTGGTAGGTAAAGGTGTCAGACACATGTTAGAACATGTGTCTGACACCTTTCTTACAAAACACCCGCCGGGCGCACTTCCAAACCGCTCATTTTCGTAAGTCCATCACCAAGCATTTTACGGTATTGATCGGCAATTGAATGTAGTTCTTTGATAACTTCCGGATATAGTAACTGTACATCACGATCCTCTCCCGGATCCGTCCACAAATCATACAAAGCAAGTTTTACGGAATCGGTTCCATGTTTTCCCGGAAAACCATCTTTACCCGGAAGAGCAGGCGGACCATAGGTTTGGGATTGTGCCGCGAAAACCAATTTGAACCGTTCATTGCGAATGGCTTTCAAATTATTCTTGTCGTAATAATAAACAAATTCCTTACGGCCGATTTCTGTAGATTTTCCCGTCAGCACACCCGCCATATTTATACCATCAATTTTCAATTTCGGTGAGGGTGCACCACATAAGCTGGTAAGGGTAGGTAATATTTCCATCGTAGTGGCCAGTTGATTGTTTACCACACCAGCAGGCAGGGTACCTTTCCAGCTCATGATGCAGGGTACCTTAACACCGCCATCCCAGGCAGTTCCTTTTCCTTCTCTTAATCCACCGGTATTACCCGCATGATTGCCAAAGGTTAACCAAGGACCATTATCGCTGGTGAAAATTACCAGGGTATTTTCAAGCAACCGGTTTTCTTCCAGTGTTTTCATGATGGCGCCGATCGACCAGTCAACCTCTTCCATTACATCGCCGAATAATCCGCCCTTGCTTTTTCCTTTGAATTTTTCGCTTGCTGCTATTGGCGTATGAACCATAGGATGTGCCAGGTAAAGAAAAAACGGAGATTTTTTATTCTTCTGAATGAACTGGATGGCACGCTCTGTAAATCGACGGGTTAATTGCGACTGATCCTGCAAGGTGCGAATGTATTCGATTGGTTTGTTCCCTTCAATTAATGGAAGTACCGGGTAAGTGGAGCGATAACTGGTGGTATCCGTCCACGGCGTTCCATCGTAATAAACAGGCCACATATCATTCGAATAGGGAATTCCAAGGTATTCATCAAACCCATGTTGCAATGGTAGATAGGGTTCCACATGCCCCAGGTGCCATTTTCCTACCATGCCGGTTTTGTATCCGGATTTTTTTAATAATTCCGGAATGGTTTCTTCGTTGGTATTCAGGCCAAACTTTGCATTATGATCAATTGCGCCGGAAATGCCAATCCTTGTCGGATAACAACCCGTTAACAGGGCACTTCTTGATGCAGTACAAACCGCCTGCGCTGCATAAAAATTGGTGAAACGGATACCTGAATAGGCCAGTTTGTCGAGGTTGGGCGTTTGATAAGGGCCCCCGCCGTAACAGACCGGATCGCCATAACCCATATCGTCCATGAATATTAAAACGACATTGGGTTTCGAAGGTGGTCTTTCCTTTTTTTCCGGCATTGCCTCCGGTTTAAATGATACCAGTACCGAACAACCGAAAAGCAATGCAAAATGTGATTTTCGCATAGTGTAAATTATTTAAATGAAGATACGCAAAATTCAGTCTGGATAAGCTTTATAGCCGATTTATTAAATGAAAAAATGTATATTTAAATCATATAAATAGATGTATGAAAAAAGTATCACGTATACGTATAACCGAATATTGTTTTTTAATCCTTTTATTCGGTCTTTTTTCACCTGCTAACGCACAAAAAATACAGCGTCTGCCTAATATAATTTATATCCTTGCCGATGATTTAGGCTATGCCGACCTGGGCTGTTACGGTCAACAGAAAATAAAAACTCCCAATATTGACCAGCTTGCTGCAAAAGGGAAACGATTTACCAGCTTTTATGCAGGCAGCACAGTTTGCGCACCCTCCCGTGCCGCCCTGATGACAGGAAAACATACCGGTCATGTATCCATTCGCGGCAATGGAGAATTTCCCTTACCCCAAGACGAAAAAACAATAACGGAGTTATTAAAAGAGCGTGGATATGTAAATGGTATGATGGGGAAATGGGGACTTGGTTTAGCTGGTACAAGCGGCTCGCCGGAAACCCGTGGATGGGACTATTTTTCCGGGCATGTACACCATGTTGAAGGGCATTTTCAAAAGCCCGATTCTGCCTGGAAAATCAAGGATAAAGTGCTTGAAAAAACTAAAATTCCGGCAAACCTATATGTCAATGAATGGTTTACCAACGAAGCCCTTGAGTTTATTACTACTGAAAAGGAACATCCCTTTTTTCTTTATCTCTCCTTTACCCTTCCGCATGCAGAACTGGTAGTGCCCGATCAGTATATAAAACCATACCTGAAAGAAAATGGAGAAAGTATTTTTGCTCCTGAAAGGCCACATTTGCCTGGTCAGCATTATGGGCCTCAGCCCGCCCCCAGAGCGGCTTACGCTGCTATGGTTACACAGATGGATGATTATGTGGGAAAAATTGTACAACAGATACATGCGCTCGGCCTGGATGAAGAAACGATCATAATTTTTACCAGCGACAATGGAACGCATAAAGAGGGCGGAAGATCACTGGAAGATGCCACTCAATTTTTTCAAAGCAGCGGTCCCTTTAAAGGAATAAAACGCGACTTATACGAAGGTGGTATTCGGGTTCCTTTTATTATCCGGTGGGATACTAAAATTGAACAAGCAAGTTATACCGATGTGCCTGCTGCCAGTTGGGACCTGATGGCAAGTTTGGCAGCTATTGCCGAAATTCAGCCACCCGAAAATGACGGTATTTCGCTTGTTCCGATCTGGAAAAATACCGCTTCGAAAAAAATGCTTTCAACGTTCGCCAACCGAATTTTTTATTGGGAGTTTTATGAGCAGGGATATAAACAGGCTGTACGGCAAGGCAATTGGAAAGCCATCCGCTTTTACTCGAACGGTTTGCCAATTCGTACAGAACTATACAACCTGCGTACCGATAAAGGCGAAACAACAGACCTTTCTTCAAACCACACAAAAGAAGTTAAAGCACTTGAAAAAATTATGGACAAAGAGCGGAAACCATCTCCCAATAAGGCTTTCCAGATCAGGTAGCTGAGTTTTCCGGAAGTATTTGTGCTGCTTTTTTCCTGTTTCCAACCAATAACAAACGGTCATTTTCCATCAGTATAAAATCAGAGGAGGGGTTTAACAACCGCTCCTTTTTTCTTTCTACACCTACTACAAGGGTATTTGTTTTTTCCCGTAAACCTGTTTCCCGAATCGTTTTTCCGATAAAAGGATGACCCGCCGATAAGAGGAGTTTAAACGGTTCTATTTCTGTTCTTGCCTCACTCGGTTCAATTTCATTATTACGTAGTACGACCTGTAATTTTTGTACCTGTATTTCAGTACCTATAACAAAAAGTTCATCACCCGGAAAGATGCAATCGTTTTTATCGGGCGTAACTACTGTATGCGTTTCCCTCTTAATAAGAACAAGGTTTACACCGATTTTTTCCCGCCATTGTAAAGTATGAAGGGGTTGCCCCAGGAAACTATAGTGCTTATCAATTTTAATTGGATAGATTCTGGCATTCCAGGGAGCCAGCTCTTTTTGTTGCTCAGGGTACTGGGTTGTTTCGCGCTGATTCAGGTTTGTTAAAAACCGGGCTTCGATTTTATTATATAATAACTGAATCTTTTGAGAGAATACAAACAGCACTATCAAGCCTATCAGAACCACCAGCAGGCCTCCGTAATAATTGAAAAAGGTGAATACCAGGAAGCCGATCAGCAGGCAGGCAAGAAACAGTTTAATGGAATGGATCATTTTGATAAGTCGCGGATTCACGGTTTCACTATTGTAGTCTTTGTACGTTGGTACTCTGATCGCAAATGCCCATAAGAAGGGAGCAATGCATAAAAACGTGAATGCCGCAAGTGCATAATTGATCCAGAATTCTGTTTTCCAACCTACTAGAAGTGGTTGCAGAAAACCTGCGCTGGCCATAATTATACTTATTATTACACTGATCTGCAGGCTTCCGATCAGTACTTGTTGCTGCAGAAAACGTTTCCAGGAGCTGGAGGTTCTTGCTTTATTCACCGATACATTATATTGGCGCATGCGCTCCAGCAAAGGTTCCGGAATTCGGTTTTCAAGCAGCCTGGCGGCCCCGCCCGATATTTTAATTAGATAGGGCGTTGTAAGAGTGGTAACAGCCGAAATGGATACCGCAATGGGATATAAAAACTCACTGGTTACATTAAGGGTGGTTCCCAATGTTGCAATGATAAACGAGAATTCACCAATTTGTGCCAGGCTGAAGCCTGCCTGTACGGCGGTTTGAAAACTTTGACCAGACAAGAGGGCGCCTAACCCGGAACTTAAAATTTTACCAACTATTGTTACACCGCATAAGATCATTATAGGAACTGCATATTCCTGTAATATGGCCGGGTTAATTAACATGCCTACGGAAACAAAGAAAATTGCTCCGAAAAGGTCCTTTAACGGCATTACAAGGTGTTCAATGCGTTCTGCTTTGGTGGTTTCTGCAAGGATAGAACCCATTACAAAAGCGCCTAATGCCGGCGAAAAGCCTACCTGGTTAGCCAGTACCACCATTCCAAAGCAAAGGGTTACGGATAGCAGTAACAGTAATTCATTGGTGAGAATATTTTTGGCTTTTCGTAAGAGAGTTGGAATAAAAAAAATACCCATTACAAACCAGATCACCAGGAAAAACGAAAGTTTCAGGATTGAAAAAATCATTTCCGAGCCGGAAAATTGCTGGCTTACGGATAAGGTTGCCAATAATACCATCAGTATAATTGCTACCAGGTCTTCCACGATCAATACCCCAAAAACCAGGGAAGCAAATTGCCTTGATTTATAACCGAGCTCATCAAAAGCCCGGATAATGATGGTGGTTGAAGAGATTGATAAGATGCCGCCCAGGAATAAGCTGTCGATATGTGACCAGCCCATAGCAATGCCCGTACAGTAGCCTATAATGCTCATGGCGATCACCTCCACTACCGCTGTAATGGAGGCTGATCCGCCAACTTTTAAGAGCTTCCTGAAGCTGAATTCAAGCCCCAGGCTGAATAATAGAAAAATCACCCCGATTTCCGCCCATACTTTTATATTTTCTACTTCATATACCGTGGGAAACCATTTGAAATATGGACTAACAACAAAGCCCGCCAGGATATACCCCAGTACCAGGGGTTGTTTAAGCCATTTAAAAAGAAGGGTGGTAATGGCAGCCACTCCGAGTATAAGCGACAGATCAAGTATTAAATGCGGCAGGTGACTCATCGTTCGATTTTTAAGATTCTTTTGAAAGGTTCTGTATTTCCTGCTGCAATTGAAGCGCAGCCGCTTCTTTTTCCGCCAGCAGGCTGGTATGTTCCACTTTATAGTCAAAGAACACCAGTTCTTGTTGCTCCTCTTTATAGGAAACGCATAACCCCATCCGCATCACTACCCTATCTATACCAGCGCCTTTCCCTTCCAGTTTCACCTCTTCAATGTCCTTAAAGAGGGCTATTTTTTTTACCTGTTTAAGATCTATTAGTACAGCATCGGGGTGGGGGCCTTCTGCCTCTATAATCACCGCCTGCTTTTCCTCGGGGAACAAGGCCAGTAATTGTTGATTTAACCAAATCAGTTTTCGGTTATGCTGGTTAAGTGAGGGGTAGTTATTTTGAAGGAATAAGAGCATGGTTGCCGCTCGTTTTTTCTTGGAGCGCAGCCGCGCAATTCTGGATACAATAAGTATAATAAGAACGGGCGCAAAAAGGACCGCCACAATTATGAATTCATTCATGGTAATAATTTGGTTACAAAATATCTGCTAGTTCCGGGAAGGAACTATGTCAACTTAATTGTAGGCCAACTACCAGAAATGATGTTTTGGAAAAAGCAGATAAGTGGTTGAATCAGGTATGCTTTGTTGCAGATATTCTCTGAAACGAATTGCCTCCAGCCGGATAGTATTGATGCGGAAATTATACCTGTCGGTTATTTTTTTAGAGGGAGGAGAACTGGTCTCTTCTTCCGGTCGAACGGAACGTAATTTAAAGAGTGCTGTCTGTGTGAAATGATCTTTTTGGCCGGGCCGGTCATTTTCATACCCCTGCTGCCATAACTGCTTGCTTTCTTTCCGAGATTTACCGGTACTGAAAGCCGCACCGGAACTGGCATAGAGGCTGTTTCCGATACCCAATAAACAACATATAAAGATCAATAACCGCACGCGCGAAAGTACAAATAAAAAAAACCATAACCAGTAAAATACCGGTTATGGTTGTTAAAATCTTAAGGCAGTGCGTTATTTTACGTTGGCACTTACAATTTTCGCCAGGTCAAACATAGAGATCTGACTCTTGCCACCAAAAAGAACTTTCAGTTTTGCATCCGCATTGATCATGCGTTTGTTAGTACTGTCCTGCAGTTTATTTTTCTTGATATAATCCCAGATTTTCTTGGTGATATCAGGGCGTGATGCCGGCTTACTACCAATAACATCAGCCAGTGCTGCACTTGGTGTAAGTGGTGCCATGAAGGCAGCGTTAGGAGTACGTTTTTTTGCGGCTTTTTTAGGAGCAGCTTTTTTCGCCGGAGCAGCTTTTTTAGCAGCGGCTTTCTTTGCAGGAGCGGCTTTTTTAGCAGCAGCTTTTTTTGCAGGAGCAGCTTTTTTGGGAGCAGCTTTTTTAGCAGGAGCGGCTTTTTTTGCAGCTGCTTTCTTTGGTGCAGCCTTTTTAGCGGCTGCTTTTTTGGTTGCTTTGGCCATGATGGTCTATTTTATAAGATTTTTTGTTTATCGGTCCAATTTAGGAATTATAACCACACTGGAACAGCTTACTTCACAGGTGTTAATAAGTTCTCGCTAACTTTTGGCAAAAAAGGCATTTTTAGCCGCTTTCCCCGGGGAGAAACAGGTTTTTGACACTGATTTGCCCCTTTTTATACCCGGAAATTTCAGCAAATCATCCCGCCTTTCCCCGGGAAAAGGAACAATAGTTCTCTTTGCAACACCCATTTTCCCAGCTACACTTGGTTTTTCAAGGAGAAATTCGGAGAAAAACCTATTCTTGCAGCCATTCAAAGCCATGTCAATAGGTACCGCCTTAGTTATCCAGTCTATCAAAAAAGAAACAGCTACAGCCAGCAGTTTTACCCTGGCTGCTGTGGATGGCAGCCCGATTCAGTATTTGCCTGGTCAGTTTATAACCCTGGTATTTGATACGCCATTCGGAGAAAAACGAAGAAGTTATTCCTTTTCTTCCACGCCCTTTTTGGATAAAACCCCCACTATTACCATAAAGAAAGTGGTGAATGGAGAATTTTCTCGCAAGCTGGTAGATTTTGCTCAACCCGGCGATCAATTAATAGCAAGTGCCGTTAGTGGATTATTTACCCTTCCCCCCATTGTTTCACCGGAACAACAATTTTTCTTCTTTGCGGCAGGCAGTGGCATAACACCCTGTTACGCTCTGATAAAAACACTTCTTTTTACGACGGAAGCTACAATGGTACTGGTATATAGCAACAGTAACAGCGCTACTACTATTTTTCACCAATCATTACTGGATCTGCAAAAGCAATTTCCGCAACGGTTCGAAATTCGTTTCCTGTTCAGTGAACTATTCGATGTTTACAATAGCCGGCTTAGTAAATGGCTCTTACCTCAGTTACTTGAACAATACCGCAAGGTGCAGAAAGAACAACTGCTGGTCTATGTTTGCGGTCCCTGGGATTACATGCAAATGGTGCAACTTACCCTGCTAAGTGAAAACATTCCTCCGGCTGCCATACATAGAGAACATTTTACGACCGTTCCGAGGGTTACCAAACCCCAACCGCCGGATCTGCAACAGCACCGGGTGTTGATACATTTGGCGAACGGGGTTCAGGAGCTAACCGTTCAATATCCTCAAACCATATTAGAGGCCGCCAAATTGCAGGGTATTCCAATCCCTTACAGTTGTGAAGCCGGGCGTTGCGGCAGTTGTGTGGCTACCTGCACCAAAGGCAACGTATGGATGGCCTACAATGAAGTATTATTGGATGAGGACGTGGACGCAGGGCGTTTCCTGTGTTGCCAGGCATATCCGGTAGGAGGTGATATAGTGGTCAGCATTCCTTAATTCTTTCCAGCATATTCAGCTTTTATAGCTTTCGTTGAACATGTATCCACAGAATAGGTAAATCTGTGGCTGAATCAGCCATCCATATTAAATTATTGTTTCCAATACAAATGGTGGGAAGTTTTTCAGCTTCGGAGAGGAGTTTTGCAGAAATGCAGCTAGTTAAACGAATTCTCCAGTTTTTTTCCGTCCTGTTTATTTTAACAGGAGCCAGCACTATGGCAGTTTCGGCCCCCGCTACTACCGATACCGGTTTTATACGAATGAAGAATCAGCTCGATCAGTATCGCAAAACCGATAACCGGCTCGGGCAGGCAAATGCATTGCAGGAAATGGGACAACTGTATTTTCATCTGGGAAATTATACAGCAGCACTACAACATTTATTACAGGCTGATAAACTTTACCGTTCCCTTACGGCAACCGACCAATTGGCGAATAACCTTAACCAGTTGGGGTTGCTGTATTATTATAACCAGCAACCCGACCTGGCCTGGCACCCATTCAGAGAGGCACTGGATTTGTACAAACAATCTGGCAACAGGGCGGGTTTGGCCGAAACTTATGGCCAGGCAGGACATCTTTATGAAAAGCAGGGTAAGTACGACTCTGCTTTTTATTTTCAACAGCTTGCCCTGAAGGAAGCCCGCCTTTCCGGGGAGCCGGTTGCACTTGCTAAAATTTACGAACACCTGGGATCTATCCTGGAAGACCGGCAACAGTATGATTCCGCATATTTTTATTTCAACCTTTCTTTAAACGGGTACCGGTCAAGTGGAAAACTGGTAGAACAAATTGAGGTAATCAATAATTTGGGCGATGTGGTAAGCAAGGGAGGTGATCCGGCCGGGGGAATGGAATACGCCCGGCAAGCCGCTCAACTGGCCCAACAATCGGAGGAAAAATACCAGTTGCAAAGCGCTTATCGTGATATGGCGCAGAATTTTGCAGCACTTCATCAATACGATAGCGCGTACAATTACCTGGAAATGAGTCGCCGGTTAATCCAGGAAATTTATGCAAAAGAAAATGCGCAACAGGTTAGCCTCTTGCAAACCATTCATGAAACCGACAAAAAAAATGTACAGATTGACCGCCTGAACGCCGATCGAAGGCTTCATAGTGTTTTACTTATTGCCTCTCTCCTGGTTCTTGCTTTATTGGCCATAGTTGCTTTCCTTACGGTAAACCGGCAAAAACTAAAAATCAGGAATGAACAAATAGTGCACCAACAACATCAGCAACTATTCCTTACAGAAAAGGGATTAATGGAATCTGAACTGCAACGGCAACAATTGGAAGAAGCCTCTCTTAAACAGCAACTCGAAATTAAAAGCCAGGAACTTTCGTCCCATATCCTTCACCTGATTCAAAAAAATGAAGTGCTGGAAGAAATTCGGAACGGTCTGCAGGACCTGGTCAGGGAAGATAAACGCGACCATAAAAAAGCACTTCGTCAGCTACTTCAAAAAATAAGCTTCAGCTTTTCGCAGGACAGTTATTGGGAAGAATTCAGGATTATTTTTGATAAAGTACACCCCACCTTACTGGCTCGGTTGCAGCAGCAGTTTCCAACACTTACGCAAAGTGAAATGCGTTTGCTGGCATTGGTAAAGATGAATATGTCCTCCGCTGACACCGCCAAACTGTTGGGCATAACCCCCGATAGTTTGCGCGTTGTACGGTATCGGGTTAAAAAGAAATTGCAATTGGGGCAGGAGGAATCACTCAGCTCCTTTGTTCAGACACTTGCCTGATTACAGTTGATGTTACGGTAATGGTTCGGTAATAATTCCTTAATGAAGCTTTTTGAAATTCGCCATGTATTGAAAACCAAGCTAATAGCAGCCAAATAGGCAAAACTGTTGCTATTGTGATTACGCTTGTTAACGGGCTGTTGCTTATTTGTTCACGCAGTAAAAATGGGTTTGCACCTGCTTTTTCCAAGTTTTGGGTCTGAAACAAATTTGTATGAAACAAGTAGGACTTCTTCTTTTAATTTCCCTTATCAGCAGCTTGGTACTGGCACAGCCTTCCAATGAATACGCGTTGCTGAAAGGAGTGGTAGACGATGCCAGAAACCAGTCAAAACTGGGTGGGGCATCTATCCGGATAAAAGGCAGCAGCGAGGGGGCTATTGCCGATCTGAATGGCGCATTTGCACTTTATACCAGGCCCGGCGCCATTGCACTTGAGATTTCTTACCTCGGTTATCGCGATACGGTTCTGGAACTGAGCCTGGAGGCAGGAACGGTTCATAACCTGCGGGTTCATCTCTCCAGTGATACTCCTGAATTGAATAGCGTGGTAATAGCCGGTTATCTGCAGGGACAGGCAAAGGCCTTAAACCAGCAGAAAAACGCCGATAATATAAAAAACATTATTTCGTCCGATCAGATCGGCCGTTTCCCCGATCCAAATGCCGCGGAAGCTTTGCAAAGGGTTCCGGGTGTTAATATTGAACGAGACCAGGGCGAAGGCCGCTATGTATTGGTAAGAGGTCTTGCACCTCAGTTTACCAATATAAATATCAATGGAGAACAGATTCCCAGTCCAGAAGCCGATGTACGTTTTGTAGCGCTGGATGCCATTCCAAGTGACCAGCTTGCATCTATCGAAGTTAGTAAAACCCTGAGCCCGGATATGGATGGCGATGCTGTTGGCGGTTCTGTTAATCTAATTACCAGGATGGCCCAGTCTAAACAGCCCCGTATCAGCGGATCGCTTGCAGGCGGTTATAACGCATTGATGAAACTACCCAACTGGCAGGGACAATTGCAGTACGAGCAGCGATTTGGAAAAAAAGAAAAACTTGGTCTGCTCCTGAATGGAAATTATTACCTGAACCAACTGGGTTCGGATAACTGGGAGCAGGCTCCGAATGATAATGAACTGGAGCTGCGAGATTATGAGTTAACCCGCACCCGATCCGGGCTGAGTGGCACCGTTGATTATCATTTCAATAACCGGCATGAAGTCTATGTAAGAGGTATATACAGTCGGTTTACCGATCGGGAGTGGCGGCGCCGATACGTGTTCGTTACCGAAGAAGAGGAAATCGAAAAACTGACCAAGGATCGGTTTGAATCGCAAAGTATTACGGCTATCAACCTGGGGGGTAAACACCGGTTTAATCGTTTCTACCTCAACTACGAAGCCCAGTATTCGCGCGGCATTCAGCATACGCCTTATGATCATGAACTTGGTTTTGTGGCAGAGTTGCCGTCTTCCTATTCAATTCCGGATGGTAAATTTCCCCGCTTAAATGCAAATGAATATACCAACAGCAGTTTATACGAGTTTGATGAGGTTGCTTATGGAGGTAGTTATGCAAAAGACCAGAATACAACAGGGAAATTTGAAATCGGCATACCCTATAAAACCGGCAGGTCGGGTGGTACTCTTAAATTCGGAGCAAAAGCCCGGTTCAAACAGAAATCCTATACCATAACCAATGATGTCTATGCTGCTGACGCAGGCATTCCAACTGCCGATGCTTTTGACGAAGCACCCATTAAAGCAAGATTTTTGAAGGGACGCTTTGATATGGGCCGGCCTCTTAATTTGTCCAGCTTCAACCGTTTTTTTAATGCTAATCCGGGCTTTTTTGAACTTGATGTGGAATCAAAATCAATTGATGAAGCACTGGAATCATTTGATGCCAGGGAGAATGTATATGCCGGGTTTGTTATGAGCCGCCACCAATTCAAAAAACTTTTATTGACCGGCGGTTTCCGATGGGAGCATACCGAAGTATCTTATCAGTCAAAAGATGTATTGATTGATGCAGCCGGCGACCTGGAAGCTATTCGCCCGGTTGATGGACGCTCTTCCTATAGTTTTTTATTACCCCAGGTCCAGGCCAGGTATGAACTGTCAAAGTTTACTAACCTAAGGGCTTCAGTGGCCCGTTCTTATGCAAGACCCAATTTCGGAGAAATTATTCCGGCGCAGGAAATAAACCGTGAAGATCGGGTCGCTAACCTGGGTAATCCTTCCTTAAAACCCACCAATGCCCTTAACCTCGACCTGTTACTGGAACATTATTTTGGTAATGTCGGTATTGCGGCCGCAGGTATTTTTTATAAAAAGCTGGATGATTTTATTTACCGACGAGTACGTTTTAATAGCAGCTATCCATTAACCGGAACCCCGATTGTTCCCCGAATTGATGTTATCCAGGCGCAGAACGGAAATGTTGCTAACCTGGTGGGACTAGAATTTTCTTTTCAGCGAAAGCTCGATTTCCTACCTGGTTTTTTGAAGAAACTGAGTGTATATGCCAATTATACCTACACGCATTCAAAAGCTACTATTCAAAGCCGTACCGCTGATGAAACCAAACCCGATGAAAAAGAAAAATTCCGGCTTCCCGGCCAGGCAACGCATGTATGTAACCTGGCCCTAGCCTACGAAAACAAAAAATTAGTACTAAGGCTGGCTGCCAATTTCAATGGCGAATACCTTACAGAAGTTGGAGGCAACGCGAACGAAGATCTTTATATAAAAAGTCGCCTGCAACTCGACTTCAGCAGCAGTTATGCATTCAGTCAGCGTTTCAGGTTCTTTGCAGAAGCATTGAATCTAACCAATCAGCCCTTTGAATCATTTTACGGTTCTAAATCTGTAATGGCACAGCGTGAATTTTACCGGTCCTGGGCAAGACTGGGTGTAAAATTTGATCTCAGTTCTGGTAAATAATTCAACTTAAATAATGTAACCATGAAATCTTATTGGCTTTTACTGGGCAGCCTGTTATTGCTTGGCAGTATCGGCTGTGATAAAAAGAACAAGGAGCTTATACTTCCGCTGACAACGGATAAGTTTCCACAAGTGATAAAATTTGCCGACGATAAAACCGGTGAATTGGAGAACAGTGATGAATTTAGTATTACACTAACGCTTACCGACCGCGTGGACCCTGAGGGAGCAGCGGCTGGCGGAAAAATTATATCACTGCAAGAGGATGTACGGGTATTTTTTACGGTTGCAGCCAAAGATGGAATCGACCAATTAGCCGATTTTATTAAAGGAGGAACCGCGGTTTATGAGATAGACGACTGTACTAATTCTGCTGACCAGGGTATCGACCTTCAGTTTCAATTTGATGCTGCTACCGGCCTGGGATCCGTTATTTTTCCGAAAGGAGTGGAGGAGATAGAACTGGTATTTGAAGTAGAAGATACCTATCTCAACGATGCATTATTAAATGAAGAAGAAAGAGCTATTGAGTTTAAATTGGTTTCGCTCGAAGCCAGTGCTGAAAATGTGGTTGTAAACACAGCATTGAGCGTACAGGTGGAATTCCTGGATGAGGAAGGCATTCACGGAACCTGGGAACTGGATTTGGAAAATCAGGCCAATTTTGCTGCTTTTAAAGCATTGTTTGGGCTGGTAAATGAAGAAATTGCCGCACTGGAGCTTTCCATGGTAGAGAAGGTAGAAATAGAAATTGAATTGGATGAAGTAAACCTGACAGTAGAACTCAAAGAAACAGAACTGGCAGAAGAGTGCGGCGAAACTGCTGAAGTGCATAAACGAATTGAACTGGAACTGGAAATAGAAGAGCTGGATTATCTGGTAGCAGCTGGCAACCTGGAAGCAATAGGAGAATTGGAAGGAACAGATAACAGCCTGCTTGAATACCTGCTCAGAGGCAACTATACCCTCTCCGGTAACCAGCTTCAACTTCAGCTGCAAAACGAATTTGATAAAAAAAAGGTGGAAGCTACCCTTTTTCTAAACCGATAAATCCTGCATTAATTTATGAATCTGAACAGAATAATTCTTGCCAGCCTGCTTGCCCAACTGGTATTAATAAGCTGCAATACACCCGTAGTTTCTACTAATCCGGCAACACAGGCAGCCCTGCTAGTGCCAGTCTATACCACAGATACGCTGGCGCATGATACAGACGATCCAGCCATCTGGATTCATCCCACCGATCCTTCCCGATCATTAATTGTAGGAACGGATAAAGATGAGGCCGGTGGATTATATGTATTTGATTTAAAAGGAAAACTGGATAGCACCCGATCTGTACCCGGACTTAAAAGACCCAATAATGTAGATATTGAATACGGTCTTAAAATCGGCGATACACTGGTAGATATAGCTGTGGTAACGGAACGGCTAACCAACCAGATCCGTATATTCCGGATGCCGGATATGCTGGCACTGGATGCTGGTGGTATTCCGGTTTTTGAAGGAGAAACTGGTACTGGTTACCGCGATCTGATGGGCATATCATTGTACAAGAACAAAAAGGGCGATGTATATGCTATCGTGGGCAGGAAAAACGGCCCGGTAGACAGCACTTATCTCTGGCAATATCTCTTAACCGGAACTGGTGCTAATACCGTTAAAGCCACCTTGGTTCGGAAGTTTGGAGCTTACAGCGGGTTGCATGAAATAGAATCCATTGCCGTGGATGATCAACTGGGTTATATTTATTATTCCGACGAGGGAGTGGGCGTTCGGAAATACTATGCCGATCCGGAAAAGGGAAACCAGGAACTGGCTTTGTTTGGCCGCGGTTTATTTAAGGAAGACAATGAAGGTATCTCGATTTATGCGCTTACGGACAGTACCGGTTTTATCCTGGTTTCGGACCAGCAGGATCATAGTTTTCATATCTATACACGTGAGGGGTCTACAGAAAACCCGCATGCGCATCTGTTACTCCGAAAACAATATGTGGCTGCCAGAGAGAGCGATGGAAGTGAAATTGTAGCAACTCCGCTATTACCGGATTTTCCTTATGGCTTGTTTGTTGCTATGAGTGATAATAAAACCTTTCATTATTACCCCGCAGAAAAAATCATCGGAGATAGCCTGATGAACAGTCGGAAAAAATAGCCATTGTTCCAGCCTATTTGCTACTGGTCAGCGCTGACAATACAGCTGCACCAAACAGGCAGGCAGCAAATGCTATTGGGTAGAAGAACTTGGTTGAAGCTGCTTTTTTAGTTGAGGCAACACTTTTGTTCCCAGTAATTCAATGGATTTCATAGCAAGTTTATGCGGTAAAGCACCAATGCTCATTTGTGCAAGAAAACGGGTATGGCCGAACAGTTCATGTTCGTAAAGGATTTTGTCAACTACCTGCTGTGGGCTTCCGATGAGAAGGGCTCCGGATGGGCCTGCACCCGCCAGGTATTGTTCACGACTTAAACCGGGCCAGCCCCTTTCTTTTCCGATACGGGTCATTACATCGGCATAGGGCGGATAAAATTCATCCAATGCCTGTTGAGAGTTTTCGGCTATATATGTATGTGAGTTGATAGCTAGTTGAAAATCTGCGGCGGAATGTCCTGCCTGAAGATAATGTTCCCGGTATAAGTTGGCATAGGGGCGGAACTGGGCCGGTTGTCCGCCGATTATAGCAAGGGTCATGGGTAATCCGAATTCAGCCGCACGTACGACCGATTCCGGTGTACCGCCCACGGCCACCCAAATGGGTAGTTTTTCCTGAAAGGGTCTGGGATACACACCGCGGTTGGGAATAGTTTGTGTCAGTTTTCCTTCCCAGGTGATTTTTTCGGATCCGTTTAGTTTTACCAGCATTTCCAGTTTTTCGGCATAAAGGGCATCATAATCTTTCAGGTTATAACCAAAAAGGGGAAAGGATTCTATAAAGGAACCACGTCCGGCCAGGATCTCAGCTCTTCCTTTGGAGAGCAGGTCAATCGTAGCAAATTGCTGGAATACCCGAACCGGATCTTCTGAGCTTAAAACTGTAACGCCCGATGAAAGTTTTATACGGTTGGTTTTAACGGCTGCTGCCGCCAGTAAGGTAGTAGGAGAGGAAACGGCATAATCTGCCCGATGGTGTTCACCCACCGCAAAAACATCCAGGCCCAGTTCATCTGCCAATACAATTTCTTCCAGTAAATTTTCGAGTCGCTGTTGGGCAGACACGGACGCTCCGCTAATGGGGTGGGTTCCGAGGTCGGCAAATGAACATATTCCAATTTCCATTCGGGTTGTTTTGTGTAGTATAACTAATCCTGTCAAAATTAGTTCAAAGAAGGAATTTCCTACATTTGAAATCTAATTGAACAAGAATTGTGGAAAGTAGTTAAACCAGGTCCATTATGCAAAGTTTAAAAAATAAAACAGCACTTGTAACCGGTGCAGGAAAAGGTATTGGAAAGGCCATTGCGCAGGCACTGGCAGCAGAGGGTGTTTCGGTTGCTTTATTGGCAAGAACAGAAAAAGATATAAAACAACTGGCCGATGAAATTATATCGAATGGTGGAAAAGCGGTATATGCAACTGCCGATGTAAGTGACCGGCTGGCAGTGGAAAAAGCAGTTAGCAATTTGCGTGCTTCCCTTGGTAAATTCGATATCCTCATCAATAATGCCGGAACCGGAACATTCGGTGGGTTTCTTGAACTTGATCCGGAAGTATGGGAACAGCAGGTTAAGGTAAATTTATTTGGTGTTTACTATGTTACCAGGGCTGTGCTACCGGAAATGATGGAAGCTAAAACAGGTGATATCATCAATATATCTTCCACCGCAGGTAAATCGGGCAGTGCTGTAACCAGTGCCTACAGTGCTTCAAAATTTGCTGTATTCGGTTTATCGGAAAGCCTGATGCAGGAAGTACGAAAATACAATATCCGGGTTACTGCACTGGCTCCAAGTACCATTGTTACTGAGTTGGCCAACAGCGCTAACCTAATTAAAGGTGATCCTGAACGGGTAATGCACCCGGAAGATTTTGCCGAGCTGGTGATTGCACAATTAAAATTACATCCCCGGTTACTATTGAAAGAAGCCAGTATTTTTTCTACCAATCCGTAAGCTTTTTTTACCAATCGCCCATGTGTTCTGGAACTACCCGTTCCAGGGTTTGGCGGTCAATGCCTTTGGATTTCCAGTTGGGATCGTATTTAACAAACCAGCTTAACCATAAGGATCTTGATAAACGCATGAAAACAGGTTGCAGGGCAATTAGTAAAACAGCATTGGTTATACCCCAGTACAGGACCCGGTAGTCGCCGTCTTCCAGGGAAAATCCGATCAATACCCACCAGGCTATAAACGTTGCTACAGAAAAGGCAACTGTAAGCGCATAACTTACATAGGCAGTGCCATAATAGAAACCCACTTCAATTTCCGTTGGCTGTCCGCATACCGGGCAGCGTTCGTTCATTTTCAGGATCTTTCCGTATTGATATGGATTGGAGGATTCAAATATTTTTCCCTCGCGGCAACGTGGACAAGTATTGGTTAATACAGTAGATAAATAACCTGGTCGATTTGTAGTTTTTCCCATATCCATCCGATTTGCGGCAAATTTACTCTTTGCAACCGGATAAAAAGGTGATATTAATCACCTGGAGAACTTATAACACTTTTTCCATCTGCATGCTGCGCGATCCTTTAATAAGCAGGTAAGCATCCTCGAGCGACTGGTTCAACAGCCATTCATGGGCTTCCAGGCTGTTATTGAGTTGGATATAAGGATGCTTCAGTTTGCCAAAATCGCCGCCCACCAGCACAACATATTTCCAGTCCGATGCTGCAATCAGGTCTATGATCGCCTGGTGTTCTTCTAAACTTTCTTCTCCCAGTTCTGCCATAGCACCCAGTAGCAATACTTTAGCAGGCACTTTTAATTGCCTGAAATTTTCGATGGCAGCCCGCATACTGGAAGGGTTGGCATTATATGCATCCAGGATAATATGCAGCCCGTTTCTATGAATCAGCTGACTACGGCTGTTTTCTGGCAGGTAGGATTCAATGGCTTTTTTGATTGCTTCCTCCGGCACACCAAAACATTTACCCACCGCTACAGCTGCCAGTACATTGGGAGTATTATAATCACCCACCAATTGGGTGGAAATGGTTTCCAGGGCGGCTCCCCTGGTTAACTCTACCTGTAGAAATTCTTGCTGAGCGGAAGGCGCTGCCACCGCCCTGCCCGTAAGGTCTCCCTCCCTGGTTCCATAGCGGATAATGGTTTCAATTCCCAGTGACATACGGCGCAAATGTTCATCATCCCAATACACGAAAGCGGTACCTTCCCGCGCACGCAGGTAGTCGAATAATTCACCTTTCCCTTTGCGTACCCCTTCTACACCACCAAACCCTTCCAGGTGTGCTTTACCCAGGTTGGTAATTAATCCATGCGTAGGTTCTGTATAGGTGCAGTAAGAACTGATTTCTTTCTGATGGTTGGCTCCCATTTCAATAACTGCCATTTCCGCATCCTGCTGAATGCGCAGCAGGGTTAATGGAATTCCGATATGGTTGTTGAGGTTACCAAGGGTTGTGTAGGTTTTGTAGGTCGATGACAATACCTCATGGATCAATTCCTTGGTAGTTGTTTTACCATTGCTGCCCGTAATGGCAAGTACCGGAATTCTAAACTGACGGCGATGGTGTAAGGCCAGCTGTTGCAGGCATAGCAGCACATTATCTACCAGGATGGTACGATCAGGCAATTTAAAGGCAGGGTCATCAATGATAGCATAAGCAGCGCCGGCTTCCAATGCCTTCGCTGCAAAGGTATTACCATTGAACAGATCGCCTTTAAGGGCAAAAAATAGATCGCCCTCTTTTAGTTTACGGGTATCTGTCTGTACCGAAGGATGCTTTAAAAACAGCTGGTAAAGTTCTGGAATGGTCATACAACGAAAATAAAAAAGAGCCGCCAATCAGCGACTCTTTATGAATAGTATTACAAAGATTATCTCTTACGAGAATTTTGTTTTCTCTTTTTGTAGTTGATACCTGTTTTGCGGCCATTGCCTTCCGGGCTACCTACACGATCCATTGCACAACGGAAACCAACTGTAGAACTAGCCTGGTCTTCTTCAAGGAAGCGGCGTGTACCGGGGCTCAGCCAATAAGCGCGGTCATTCCAGCTACCACCTTTAATTACACGGCTTTTATCGCCGATCAGGGTAGTTTTTCCATAACCGTAGTTTACACCTTGGATCAGGGAATCACCATCGAGGTAATTGATCACATCAGCCCGCTGATAGTTACGACGATCTTTACTTTCGTCATCTGTCATCATACGGTATTTGATCCGACCCAAACTGTCTCTGGTTGGTTTGTTTTCAGAGGCATCAATATCAACCGTAGAGTATTTGTTACCACGGTAAGGCGATACATCATCAAAATCAGTCAGTGACAACGGGCGATACACATCAGCTGTCCACTCGTTTACGTTACCGCTCATATTGTAGATACCAAAACCATTCGGGAAGAAAGATTCAACCGGGGCAGTATAAACAGCGCGGTCGTTTAAACCACCTGCAACACCCATATTATCACCGGAACCACGCTTGAAGTTTGCCATAAAGGTACCTTGCCAGCTTCCTTTGCGGGTATCGCGCAGACCATTTACATTATTGTTCCAGGAATAAACCTGCTTGTTGGCAACCAGCTCTTCACCCCGTTTTCCTTCTTTTTTAGAAGGCTGCGGATTCTGGTTAACATATCCCAGGGCAGCATATTCCCACTCGGCTTCTGTTGGCAGACGATAGTTCGGCAGCAGGATACCATCTTCGAAAGTAACCTGTGTACGCGGTGTACCATTGGGGTTTTTAAGCGTATTCTTTTTTGACTTGGCAGCTTTTCCGGGGGTAGCCTGGAATTCGCCGGTCAGGTATGATTTGGTATTGAAATTCTCTTCTGCAATACCGGTAATGTTCTTCAGTGATTTGTCGTTGATAAAACCTCTTTTAATCAACTCCAGCTCATTCACCCGGTCGGTTCTCCATAAGCAGAAATCATTCGCCTGCTTCCAGGTTACACCAACCACCGGATAATAGTTATAGGAAGGGTGGCGGAAATAGTACTCCACCATGGGTTCATTATAAGCCAGCTCACTGCGCCAAACCAGCGTATCGGGCAATGCACCATTACGGATGGCGGCATGCTCATCTCCGTCAAATACGGTATTGATCCAGTATAGATATTCGCGATAATGAACGTTGGCTACCTCAGTTTGGTCGATGTAAAAGGAATTGACCGTTACACGGCGGGGTATATTGTTCCAGTCGCCCATCACATCCTCTTCTGTAGCACCCATGGTAAAGGTACCACCCTGAACGAAAATGAGTCCGGGACCGGTTCTCTGTTCTTTTTCTTTGGAGACCTGATAGCCTCCCTGGTTTTTGTCGTTATAATTCCAACCGGTTACGTCCGATTTTTCGGCTTTTTTGCCAAATAACTTCCCGTTTTTACAGGAAGCCACCATAGCGGCACAGGATACAAGGATTGTGAGGTTTTTCCAGTTCATATTGATAGCCATTTAAGCTGGTTTTAGATAGTTATAACGGAACAGTTTATCTATTATTGTGTTAATTCCTTCGACCAAACGCGAATATAATCAGATAAAGCAATCAATACTCTTGCCAAAATCTTAAATCCGTAGCCCTTTATATTATTTTTGATCCGTTATGCCGCTTCCGCTCCGTTTGCTTCTTCTGATAGGCCTTGTCTGCTGCTCCGCCCGCCTGCCGGCACAGCGCAGTTATGCGGCTCAATCTGTGCTGGCAAACGGAAACTGGTACCAGGTGGGTACAACTGCGCCAGGTATTTACCGGATAGACGGCAATGCCCTTCAGGCAATGGGCTTTACGCTGCCCCTTCCTGCCAGCCAATTACGCCTTTATGGCCGCCATCCGGGTAAGCTGGCCGAAGCCGCCGGCGGCCCTTATTCTGATGATCTTACCGAATTGGCTATTTGGGTAGAAGACGGGGGCGATGGTCAGGTACAGGCTTCCGATTACCTGTTGTTTTATGCTGCGGGGCCGCATAACTGGGTGCCCCTTCCCGCTTCCCGGGGTTTCCGGCACGAACTTAATATCTACAGCGATACCGCCTTCTATTACCTTACCAGCGGGGGTACCGGGCTACGGCTACCAACAGGGGCCCTTCCCGGCCCGCCAACGCACACCATTTCTACCTTTCAATACCGATATTGGCAGGAAAATGACCAGTTTAACCTGCTTTCCGGTGGACAGGAATGGTACGGTCACCGGTTTCTGGCCGAAGCTCCCCAGCCGCTCCGATTTACCCTGCGTTTACCGGCCCCGGTACCCGACCGGTTGGCCCGTTTTTCTTCCACCGTGGCCGCCCGTTCCGTGGGCGCCACAGCAGGTTTTGAGTTTTTGGTGAATGGAGCGGTGGCCGAATCACATACCATTGCGCCGGTTACCGCTTCCAGCTTCGACCTTTTTGCCCGGGAAAGCAGTAAAGAAGCCAGCTTTCAGCCTGCTTCCGAGCTCGACCTCAGTATTCGATTTGCTTCTACCAACAGTTCAGCCATCGGCTGGATGAACCGGTTTCAGGTGCTGGCAGACTGCCGGCTTCAATGGGCGGGCGAAGCATTCGATTTTCGCAGCTGGCAAGAGGCTGGCCCGGGTAAAATTGCTCGGTACCAACTCTCTGATGCATCGCCTACCCTGGAGGTATGGAAGATTTCAGCACCCCTGTCGCCCGTGCGGATGATTACCAGCTTTTCCGGGAACCAACTGGAGTTTATTGATCGGCAGGAGCAGCCGGAAGATTATTTTGTATTTAATAAGGCTGCCGGGTTCCCAACTCCTTTTTTATTGAAAAGAATTCCGACTCAAAACCTGCACGGTGTTGCAACGCCGGAATTGCTGATAATTGCAGCAGCCGGTTTGGAACAACCTGCTCAACGCCTGGCCAACTGGCACAGTTCGGAAGACGGCCTGCAATGCCTGGTAGTTCCGGTAGAAAAAATTTACCATGAATTCTCAGCTGGTATTCCTGACCCCGCCGCTATCCGCGATTTTGTAAAACTGCTGCACGACCGCAGCACCGGTAACAAACAGCCCGCTTACCTGCTGCTTTTGGGAGATGCTTCTTTTGATCCTAAAAACCGGATCACCGGTAGCCAGCCAGGCATCCCGTCCTATCAAAGCAGTAGTTCACTCGACCCCTTAAGCACCTGGGTAAGCGATGATTTTTTCGGTTTCCTGGACGATGCGGAAGATATTAATGGGGGCCCGCAAACCAACCTGCTCGATATCTCAATCGGGAGGATTCCGGTGAATACCCCTATCGCCGCCAATGATTATATAGATAAACTAATTGCCTATAAAAACCCTTCCACAAGAGGCGCCTGGCGAAATGAACTGACATTTATTGCTGATGATGAAGACAATAACCTGCACCTGCAGGATATGGAAGGAATTACGCAACTTGCCGCCACCACCAATGATCGGTTTCTTCACCAGAAAATTTACCTGGATGCTTACCAGCAGGAGAGTAGTGCAGCGGGCAGCCGGTATCCCCAGGTAAACCAGGCCATCAGCGATCAAATGCAAACAGGCACCCTGATCTGGAATTATACCGGGCACGGCGGCTTTCGCCGGCTGGCGGATGAAGTTATTCTGGAACAACCCATAGTAGACGGATGGCAGCAAAATGGCCGGTTGCCTTTATTTGTTACCGCTACCTGTGATTTTGCTCCGTTTGATAACCCCACCATTCAATCACTGGGAGAATACCTGCTGATAAAGCCCCGGGCCGGCGCCATTGCGCTTATGACTACTACCCGCCTGGTATTTGCCTACAGCAATCGAATAATGAATGCTAATTACATGCAGGCTGCGTTGGAACGCCGGCCCGATGGCAGGTACCGCACCCTCGGAGAAGCAGCGCGGGAAGCTAAAAACCGTACCTATTCCAGCTCGGGCGACGTCTTTAATAACCTGAAGTTTACGCTACTCGGTGATCCTGCTCTGCGGTTAGCCTTTCCGGAACACCAGGTACTTACCACCCATATTAATGACCGGCAGGTAACCGGCGCCGTGGAGCCCTTAAAAGCGCTGGAAAAAGTTACCGTCCGCGGACAGGTTGCCGACTACCGGGGCCAGTTATTGACCGGGTTTAACGGCACTGTTTTTCCGGTTGTACTGGATCAGCCCTATGACCGGCTGACACTGGGAAATGATCCTGGTAGCCAGGCTACGCGTTTTTCGGTACAGGACAGGGCCCTTTTCCGCGGACGGGCCAGCGTAAAAGAAGGGAAATTTGAATTTTCCTTCTTCATCCCCCGTGATATAAATTACCAGGAAGGCAATATCCGGATCCAATATTATGCTATGGATAGCCTCTCGGATGCGCAGGGCGGCTTCAGTGAACTTAAAATTTCCGGGTCTGCCCCGCCACCTGCCGATACAGAAGGGCCCCGGATAAGGGCCTGGCTGAACGATACCCTGTTTCGATCCGGCGATCTGGTGCAGGATCAGCCTGTTTTACTGCTTCGCCTGGCGGATACATCCGGTATTAATGTTATGGGTAGCGGGTTTGGCCACGATATTACGCTGGTTTTGGACGGTGCTGTAAATGAACCACTAAGACTGAATCCCTTTTTTGAGGCGGATGCAGATACTTATCAGTCAGGCAGCCTGCGGTTTCAGTTGCCCCGTTTACCGGATGGGCTGCATACCCTGCAAATAAAAGCCTGGGATCAACTGAATAACAGCGCTGAAACAACACTGCAATTCAGGGTTCGGTCGGAAAAACAGCTGGTGGTAGAGAGCCTGGGAGTATGGCCCAATCCCTCTGCCGGAGCAGTTCGGTTTGTATTTGCCCATAACCAGTACCAGGTGCCAATGGAAGCATCAATTGAGCTTTTTTCGTTACAGGGGCAGCGGATCAAAATAATAAACGGTACAATAATTGCCAATGGAAACCGTTCCTACTTGGATTGGGATGGAAGAAATGAAAAAGGCTTCCCGGTGGCTCCGGGCGTCTATTTTTACCGGCTGGTGCTTCGTTTGCGCAATGGGCAAACAGCCGTTCATTCTCGTCAATTGATCAGATTATAAACTATTTTATTATTAATCACTATTTTCGCCGCTTATTGAGAAAATTTACCCGAACTAATTACTGAAACGTCCTGGCACACTGTGCCTCTCATGGGTAAATTATTATTCTATGGGCCCGTTCCCGGCCGTTTCCCGATTTAAACATGAAAGATTCAATACAATGAGACAAAAGTCCCTAAAACTGGTCGTATCGTTTTTGATTGGTACCATTGCGGTGAATGAAGTGGTGGCGCAGGATGTGCAGCCGATTAACGTGGTAACCACAGCTGTTCCTTTTCTTAGAATTTCTCCCGATGCGCGGGCAGGTGGTATGGGCGAAGTTGGTATTGCCACTTCTCCGGATGTAAACGCGCCTTTCTGGAACCTGGCAAAAACGCCGTTTAATGAGAGCAAGTTTCAGATAGGAATGACCTATACGCCCTGGTTGAAACGGCTTGGCCTGAATGATGTATTCCTGGGGTCGCTGAGTGGTTATTATAAACTGGATGACGATCAGGCCATTTCCACCACGCTCCGTTATTTTAATTTAGGCAGTATTCAGTTCACCGATAACCTGGGTAATGTATTCAGCGAAGGCCGTCCCAGAGAATGGGGCTTTGACGTGGGCTATTCCCGGAAATTATCCGAAAAAGTAGGTTTAGGCATCGCGCTCCGCTATATTTATTCCAACCTGGCGGCTGGTCAAACCATCGACGGTAATACCTATAAAGCGGGTAATGCGGTTGCCGGTGACCTTAGCTTCTACTACAATGGCAAAAATGAAGCAGGTAACGGATTCAGCGCCGGCGCCACCCTTACCAACCTGGGTACTAAAATCGGTTATACATCAGATGCCACCCAAAAGGATTTTATTCCGGCAAACCTGGGATTGGGTGTTGCTTATACCAAAGTATTTGATGAAGACAATAAGATTACCGTTGGTATGGATGTTAATAAACTGATGGTACCAACCCCGCCGAATGTTGGAGATTCTGCCGGACTGGCGAATTACCGGAATAAAGCAGTAGTAGGTAGCTGGCTGAGCTCTTTCGGCGATGCGCCCGGAGGCTTCGGCGAGGAATTACGCGAGTTTACAGTATCTACAGGAGCTGAATACTGGTACCAAGACCAATTTGCCCTGAGAGCTGGTTATTTTTATGAAGATAAAACCAAAGGAAACCGGAAATATTTTACCCTGGGAGCAGGCATCCGCTACAATGTATTTGGCCTGAACTTCAGTTATATCGTTCCTTCCGGTTCCGGAGTAAACCAGAATCCCTTATCCAATACCCTGCGTTTCAGCCTGGTATTTGACCTGGGACAGACAGGTGAATAAGCCCGTTTAAATTTTTAGATCGATTTATAAGAATCGTCCTGCATCTTTGCGGGACGATTTTTTTTCTGTTTAGCCTTTGGGGAAAGGGGGGAAGGGAGCAAATTCAGCATCCACCTTCCTATTCCATAATCTTTAATACCGATTCAATGAATTGTACGTATAAACTTGGTTTTGGCATTGATTTTCATCAGTTGGTAGAAGGACGCGACCTTTTTTTAGGCGGGGTGGCTATCCCGCATACCAAAGGCGCATTGGGCCATAGTGATGCAGATGTGTTGTTGCATGCAATTTGTGATGCTATGCTGGGTGCATTGGCGCTGGGTGATATCGGCATTCATTTTCCCAATACCGATCCGGCGTACAAGGATATTGACAGTAAGAAACTACTGGTTAAATGCGTGGAGCTGATCCGGGAGAAAGGCTATCGTGTTATAAATGTGGATAGCTCACTTACCTTGGAGAAACCGAAAATAAAGCCCTATGTATCGGCTATGCAGGAAACCATTGCCGGCATTTTAGGCATCGGCACAGACGCTGTATCAATCAAAGCCACTACCACAGAAACAATGGGCTTTGTGGGGCGCGAAGAAGGATTGGTTGCTTATGCTGCTGTTTTGCTGGATACCATGGCCCCGGCCTTATTGCCCGTAAAAATCAAAAATGAATCTGCATTTGAACTGCCTGCTTACGCCACTGCCGGATCCGCAGGTATGGACCTGAGAGCTAATATTTCAGAACCACTATCGCTGCAACCACTGGAAAGAACCCTGGTTCCGACCGGATTGTACATGGAATTACCCAATGGCTACGAGGCACAGATCCGGCCGCGCAGCGGATTAGCCATTAAACAGGGAATTACCTGTTTAAATACCCCCGGCACGATTGATGCTGATTATCGGGGAGAGATTAAGGTGATCCTTATCAACCTGTCCAATGAAACGCAACTTATTGCACCCGGTGATCGGGTTGCACAAATGGTCATCCAGCAGGTTCAACATGTGAGCTGGGTTCCCGTAGAAATATTATCTTCAACAGAACGGAATGCCGGTGGATTCGGGCATACCGGAAAAGCATAAGGCATGAAGCAACTTGTTTACATCGCAGTAGCATTAATGGCTATCGGGGCAGTCAGCTGTCGGGCAACCAAAAAAATCAATACCGTTATTGCTAAAAAAGATTCTGCCGTTACTACGCTGATGGCAGATGCACATGAAGATACGGTGCGGTATATCCGGGAAGTATATTCTAAACTGGCGTCCAATATTATTGATTACAAAACCTTCAGTGCTAAAATGAAGGTGGAATACTGGGATAAAGACGGAAAAGGACCTGATCTGACCGTTTTTGTGCGCATGCAAAAAGACAGCATCATCTGGTTATCCGTAAATGCCACGGTATTTAGTTACGAAGCTTTCCGGGTGCTGATCACACCGGATAGCCTTAAACTCATAAATAAACAGGACAAAGTGGTGCAACTGCGTTCCGTCAAGTACCTGGAAGAAGTAGCGCAGATCCCTTTTGATTTCAAGGCAGTGCAGGAATTGATCATCGGCAACCCCCTGTTCCTCGACTCGAATATTGTATCCTATCGCAAAGGGCCGGAAACGATCAGCCTGCTGAGCATGGGAAATTTGTTCAAGAACCTGATTACCCTGGGCATGGAGAACTACCTGCTGCAGCATATAAAACTGGACGATCAAAACCTGCGTCGTAATCGTACAGCGGATCTTAGTTTTTCCAATTACAACGGGCAGGGAGGGATTCCGTTTTCTACTTACCGCAAAATGAGTTTCACCGAAAAATCCAAGATTGATGTGCAGATGGAGTTCAAACAGTATTCCTTTAACGAAAGTTTAAGCTATCCATTCGCCATTCCGAAAAATTATAGCGTTCAATAAAGACGGGACTTTATATATTTGAAACATTCCATCTTCCAATTGAACAGCATGATAAAAAAAATCTGGATACTTCTTTTTATTGTAGCCGGCAGTTTGAACGTGTTGGCACAGGCTGGTAACAGCAGTTCCGATTTAAAAAAGCAGCAGGCCGAAATTCAACGGGAAATTGATGAGTTGAAAAAACAGCTGGCCGAAACCGGCAAGTACAAGAAGAAAAGCCTGGCCGAGCTGAACCTGGTACAGAAAAAACTGAAACTGCGGGAATCACAGATCAGTAATATCAACCAGCAGATCAACCTGATCCAGGGAGATATCAACCAAAGCTGGCGCGATATTGTGAAACTGCGCGCAGAGCTCGATACCCTCAAAATTCAATATGAGAAAAGTGTAGTGTACGCGTATAAAAATCGCAGTAATTACGATTTTGTCAATTTTATTTTCAGTGCAGGTAGTTTTAACGATGCCCTGAAGCGGATGGCCTACCTGAAATCTTACCGGGCTTATCGCGAACAGCAGGCCGCTAATATTGCCAATACACAAAACCAGCTGGAGCAGAAGATCGGTAAGCTGAACCTGAGCAAAAAAGAAAAAAGCTCAGCCCTGGAAGAACAGAATAAGCAGTTTAAAGTATTAGCAGAAGAGCGGGCGGAAAAAAATGCAGTAGTGAGCAAGATCAAGGGGCAGGAAAGGGAGCTGATGAAAGACATGACAACCAAACGTAACCAGGATAATAAGTTGAAAGCGGCCATTTCTGCAGCTATTAAAAGAGAAATTGCTGCCGAGAAAAAACGGTTGGCAGAGCTTGAAAAAGAAAGGAAGGCAAAGGAAGAGGCTGCCCGTAAAGCCGCCGCCGCTGCTGCTGCCGCTAAAAAAGACGAAAACACTACGGCTGCCACCAAACCTGCTGCAAAACCAGCGGAAGAAAAGCCTGCTGTAACCACAAAAGCAGAAGACGTGCTGGATACCCGGGAAGAAATTAAACTGGCTTCAAATATCTTCGAAAAAAACCAGGGTGGTTTGCCCTGGCCTGTAAATTCCCGCCGCATAACCATGAAATTCGGCCGTAATAAATATGAAGGATTAAATGTAGACTATGTGAATGAAGGGATAACCATCGAAGCAGAGGCCAATAGCTCGGTTAAAGCAGTCTTTGACGGAGAAGTGTCTGCCATTTTTACCATTGGGTCCATTCAGGCTGTTATCATCAAGCATGGCAAGTACTTTACAACCTATAGCAACCTTTCCCGTGTAACGGTAAGTAAGGGCGAAAAAGTAAAAACCGGCCAGTTAATCGGCCGGCTGGAAGAAAAAGATGCCGGCCGTGGAGAACTTGAATTTATTATCACCAACGATAGCCAGGTTAACCTCAATCCAGAACTCTGGTTACAGCGATAAGTTTTTATTCGCCAACCGGTGCCGGTTCCAGGCATTTTTCGTAGAGTGCTTCGTATTGGGGAACAATAAAGTGAATATCGAATCGATCGCTCTGGGCTTTGGCATTTTCCTTAAACTGATCAAGCAGGGGCTGGTTGCTGAGCAGTTCAATTGCATGGCGGCTCATATCTTCCACATCCCCGATATTGCTGAGATAACCGGTTTCACCATGGATATTGATTTCCGGTAAGCCGCCGGCATTGGTAGAAATAACCGGCACACCCGCTGCCATGGCTTCCAGTGCCACTAAACCAAAACTCTCATAATCAGAGGTGAGTAAAAACAAGTCGGCAATAGCCATGATTTCTTCCATCTGTTCCTGTTTTCCCACAAACCGAATATGGTCGCAAATGCCTAATTCGCGCGCCAGGCTTTCTGCACCAGGCCGCTCGGGTCCGTCTCCTACAAACAATAATTTACTCGGTACTTTTTTAACCACATTGGCAAAAATGCGAACCACATCATCAATCCGTTTAATTTTGCGGAAATTTGATGCATGCATAAGAATGCGTTCGCCATTGGGTGCAATCACCCGACGGAAGGCATCAATCCCTTTCCGGCGGAAACGTCCTACATCCACAAAATTGTGGATCACTTCAATTTCTTTTTCAATCTTAAACCATTTGTAGGTTTCTGTACGAAGATTATCAGAAACGGCCGTTATAGCATCGCTCTCATTGATAGAGAACGTAACTACCGGCGCATAGGTTTTATCACGGCCAACCAGTGTAATATCGGTACCATGCAGGGTGGTAACCACAGGAATATTGAGGCCGGTTTTTAATAAAATCTGTTTGGCCATGTAGGCCGCCGATGCATGCGGAATGGCATAATGCACATGTAATAAATCGAGCTTATTGTTGATGATCACATCCACCATGGTACTGGCCAGGGCTGTTTCATACGGCGGATAATCAAAAAGAGGATAGGTTGGAACTCTTACTTCATGATAAAATATATTCGCATTGAATTCATTTAATCGAACAGGTTGCTGGTAGGTAATGAAATGAACCTGGTGCCCCTTGTCGGCCAGGGCTTTTCCGAGTTCTGTTGCCAATACACCACTTCCACCAAAGGTTGGGTAACATACAATTCCTATACGCATAATTTAAATACTTCCTTGTGAAGGTACTGGTTTAAAATGTTTAGGTAATTTTAAAAAAACAGCTACATGAATAGAATTGTTTGGTTGGCCTTAATGGTTTCTCAAATTGGATTTTTTTCTTCTGCATCTGCGCAAACAGCTGATTTTCAAACGGATTCCATTTTTTTTCGGAAAATGGCAGACGATGTGCTGAGTTCAGCAACGGCGTATGAAAATTTGCGGGTTTTGTGTAAAACGATCGGGCCCCGGCTGGCAGGCTCACCCGGAATGTATAAGTCCGAAGCCTGGGCCGAACAGGTACTGCGGGCCGCAGGGGCTGATAAGGTTTGGAAACAGGCCGTGCAGGTGCCGCACTGGGATCGGGGCGGAAAAGACGAAGCCTGGTACCAGGTTACCGATGCAAACGGGAAAAAAACCAGGATACAGCTGGATATCCTGGCCCTGGGAAATTCTATTGGAACAGGTAAAAACGGGCTGTTCAAAAAAGCGGTACTGATCGAAGATTTCGAGGAGCTCGAAAAAAGAAAAGAGGAGGTAAAGGATGCCATCGTGGTGTTTAATAATGTATTCAACCCCAGGAACCTTTCGGTGGGTCAATCTTACGGCGAATCTGGTGCTTATCGCCGGGCCGGACCCAGTCGGGCGGCCAAATACGGGGCTGCAGCTATCCTGATCCGGTCTGTATCTGCATCTGCTAATGATAATCATCCGCATACCGGCACCACGTCTTACGATAGCGCCTACCCGAAAATCCCGGCTGCGGCCATGGGCCTTCAGGATGCCGATAAACTTATTGCAGCTCTTAAGGCTGGCAAGTCTATACAGGTATATTACAAAAGCCTGGCACATTTTAAACCGGATGCAACCGGGCATAATATTATCGGCGAATTAACCGGTTCCGTTTTCCCGGATCAGTACATAACCGTAGGAGGCCATCTCGACAGTTGGGATCCTGCGGAAGGCGCCCATGATGATGGCACTGGCTGTGTTCAGTCTATCGATATAATCCGGGCAATGAAAGCTATGGGGTACAAACCGCGGTATACAATCCGGGTAGTGCTTTTTGCCAATGAAGAAAATGGCCTTCGGGGAGGCGCACAATATGCACAGGAAGCCAAATCAAAAGGTGAGAAGCATGTTTTTGCCCTGGAAAGTGATGCGGGTGGATTTACACCCCGCTCGTTCGGCTTTACCCTGGAGCAAAACAGGCTGGAAAAAATTCGCGCCTGGGTACCCCTGTTTGTACCTTATGGAATATACCAGTTTGCCAATGGAGGGGGCGGTGCTGATATTGGTCCGCTGAACCGTGCCCTGGGAACGCCGGTAGCCGGATTAAGCCCGGATGGCTCCCGCTATTTCGATCTGCACCATGCCCGCAACGATGTTTTTGAAGCTGTCAACAAAAGAGAAATGGATTTGGGTGCCCTTAATATGGCTTTATTGATTTATATGATCGACAAATATGGATTATGATTATTTTCATATATAAATCAACATTATGGGCAGGTTTTTTTCAATCGTGATTATTGCATTGGTACTGATCGGAGCAGGATTGTTTTACTGGCGTTTTTATTGGGTATTCGGGGAGGGCGTTAAATCGGGCGAATTAAATTTCGTGGTTAAAAAAGGATATATCTTCAAAACCTATGAGGGCAAGCTGATACAGAGTGGCTTTCGGGGTGGTATGGCCGGTAGTATCCAATCCTACGAGTTTGAATTTTCTGTAGAAAATGCACAAATTGCCACCACTCTTATGGAAAACAGCGGCAAACAATTTGACCTGCATTACAAAGAATACCTGGGTGCTTTACCCTGGAGAGGAAATACCAAATATGTGGTGGATAGTATCTTGTCAATGAACGGACAACCCGAAGAAAAATCTATTCGACCCAAAGTGCAAAACACGCAATAATATTAAACACCTAACAGGAATACAGCCGGACGCTTATGCAGCTCCGGCTTATTTTTTTGCCAGTTACGTACCGTACGGGTTTGGATGGTTTCATTGGTACCGGTAATATCAGCTGCAATGCATAACCTGGTATCAGGGCGGCATTGCTGAAGAAAGGCTTCCAGTAATGCGGTATTCCGGTAAGGGGTTTCGATAAAAATCTGGGTGCAGCCATTTTTCAGGCTTTCCTGCTCCAGTTCCTTTATAAGTTTATTGCGGGCAGCTGCATCAATAGGAAGGTAGCCATGAAACTGGAAACGCTGACCGTTTAAACCGCTTGCCATCAGCGCAAGCAGGATAGAACTGGGGCCTACCAGCGGTTTAACCAATGCCCCCATTTCCTGGGCAGCCGCTACTAAAAGCTGCCCCGGATCTGCTATGCCCGGACAGCCCGCTTCGCTCAGGATGCCGATATTTTTTCCCCGCTGTACCTGCTGGCGGAACTGGTCTTTAACCTCCTGCTCGGCTTTATGAATCGCATACCAATCGTAATTGTCAATGATCATTTCCTTCCAGCATCTTTTCAGAAATCGACGGGCGGTGCGTTCATTTTCAACAAAAAAAACCTGGCATTGCTGTACGGCTTCCAGTACATAAGACGGAATTACCTCCAGGTGTTCCTCATCCAGGTAACAGGGAATAAGGTAAACAGAACCAAGTGCTGAACTTGCCATACTTATTTTTTATCCATTTCGCGAAAACTTAGTGTTGCGGCAATTACGGCATAAGAGGGTGCCAGTACCCAGCCAACAAAGGGGATCGCATGCATCAGGTAAAACAACAAGCCGTTTCCGATTGCCAAACCTTTATGATCGCTGATAAAACGAATGCTTTCTGCCGGGGATAATTTTCTTCGCTCACAGCTATAATCCACCATGGAAAAGCCATAGTAATAACATTCTACAAAAAGAGAAATAAGCGGACTAATCCAGCCAACAACAGGAATGAAGGAAAGCAATAAAATGGAAACGGTATAAACCGATTGCCAGAGCAGGTTACGAAGGGCCAGTTTAATACCCCGAACAATATCTTTCATCAACTGGGCAAAGCTGAAAGGAAATTCACGCCCCTCCAATATGGATTCCGTTTTTTCACTGAGGTAGGCAAATACCGGCGAACCTACGATCAGGAAAAAGAATTTAAAAAAAGAGAAATAAAAAAATACCAGCAGCACCTGCACCATTATGCCTCCCATCATGAATAAAAAACTAAGGATGCCGCTTTTTTGTTCCTGTAACCACCTGTCTATTCCAATCAGGTTGGTAAGATAATTTACGGCATCGTTGGCTGAACTGATGAAAAAAAACATGCCGGTGATGAAAAGCAGCATATAAATTATTCCCGGAATAATAATCCACCGCCAGAGTTTATGCTGTACTATAAAATGATGTGCCTTGTAGAAGGATTCAAAAGCTATGATAAGTTCTTTCAGCAATATGGGTTGTTTAAGCGCCTAAATTTATTACTTTGAACCTAGACCATTCGCAAAAAGATGACAAAACTCCCGCTTTCCTGGTTTGACGGTACAGATGTAGTGGAAATTTCTCGCGCACTGATCGGAAAAATTATCCGCACCCGATTCGATGATGGGCTTACCAGTGGCCGGATCATAGAAACAGAAGCCTATGCGGGAGTAACCGATAAAGCCTCGCATGCTTATGGGGGGCGGCGTACCTCAAGAACGGAAATCATGTATGCGCAGGCAGGAACGGCCTATGTTTATCTTTGTTATGGCATCCATCATCTATTTAATATCGTAACCAACCAGCCCGATATACCCCACGCTGTGCTGATTCGGGCAATACTACCCCTGGAAGGTGAGGCGCTTATCCGCGCCAGGTTAAAAAAAACTGCATCGGTTCCGAGCGCAAAACTAGCTTTGGGACCGGGTTTGGTGGCAAAGGCCCTGGGTATCAGCACCCACCATACCGGCCTGTTGCTGAATGATAGCATCAGTATCTGGGACGATGGGTTCAGGCCCGAAGCCATCCGCATTACACCCCGTATCGGCATAGATTATGCACAGGAAGACAAGGACCTGCCTTACCGTTTTCTGCTGACAGAAAAAAGCTGAATCAGAATTTGGGACAGGGAATTTCTTTTTGTCCCTCAGAAGGACGTTTAATATAGATCAGGGAAATTTCGATTCCACCCCTGCGCTGAGAGGCTGTTTTAAGTTGAGAAGTATTTACATCATAGGTAACCCCCAGGCGAAAATCTGCCCATTCAAAACCCATATAGGGGATCAGTGCATCGCCAAAACGATACCAGGAACCCGCATAAAAGGCCGTCGGCCGCTCAAAATCTTCGTTCAGGTTAAAGGCAACAGCCCCTCCCAAAAGGGTTTCAAAAGCGCCTGCCTGGCGGCTGTGCAGGGCCGACATATGGAGGGTGGTGGTTTGTCCAACCGGAAGATAGCCCCCGCCATGAATAGTTACCCTCGGCTGAAGGGTATAAAACCCGTTGGTGAAATTTTCTTTGGGCCGGTTGATATGATAGACTGATGCACCGAAATAAAAATTATCCTCTCCGTTGGTAGATCCGCTGTATAAAAGGCCGGCATTTACGCCCACATAACTTACGTTGATGCGGGTGCCATCCACCGCCTCGCCACTCGGATTTGTCCAGGTGCCGTCCAGCGCCAGCTCATTTTCAAAATTCAATTGAGAACCATCCAGCCGTTTACTCGTATAAACGCCCTGGAATCCAAGCCCCAGTTGATGAAAGCCATCTTCGTCCAGTGATTTATGATAAGCCGTGGAAAAAGCCACGTAATTAGACGTAAGGATACCGTTTGCTGTGCGGTCTGTCATTGCCATACCACCAATACCCCAGGTATCATTATTCAAACGGCCTTTCAGCAGGGGGGCGTCCAGTGATAGCGTAGAGGTTACAAAGGCTTTACTAATGGCCGGCCATTGATCCCGGTAATTTCCGGCCGCTCGTATTATGCCGTTAAATTTCCCGGTATAAGCGGGGTTTAAGGTCATGGGCGAGGCGAAAAATTGCGAAAAGTGCGGGTCCTGGGCAAATAACGGAGAAGCATTCCATCCCAACAGAAGCAGTATTCCAACAAAAATTCTCATAATAGGAAAGGTAAAATACAAAAAATGCCCAATGACAGGTAATTATTTTGGCTAGGCCTGCTGTTTATTGCCAAATGCCAGGTCGCCGGCATCTCCCAGCCCCGGCACAATATAGCTTTTGGCGGTTAATTCTTCGTCGATGGCACCACACCAGATCCTTACATTGGGTTCGTTGCGGTGAACATACTCAATTCCAACGGTACATGCAATAGCGCACACAATATGAACTTCTTTGGGTTTGCCTTCCTCGCGTAAAAACTGGATGGTTTTAACCAGGGAAGCGCCGGTTGCCAGCATCGGATCAGAAATAATCAGTATACGATCCTCCAGGTCGGGGCTCGATACATATTCCATGCTGATTTCAAAACTACCATCGGCATGGTGTTTCCGGTACGCTGAGATAAAGGCATTATCGGCCTTGTCAAAATAATTCAGCAATCCCTGGTGAAGGGGTAGGCCTGCCCGCAGGATGGTGGCCAATACTGGCTGTTCCTGCAATAATTTACAATTGGAACTGCCCATAGGGGTAGGTGTTTCTACCTGTACATGGGCCATATGTTTGCTGATTTCATAAGCCGCTACTTCCCCAATTCGTTCAAGATTACGGCGAAACCGCATTCTGTCTGTCTGAATCTGTACGTTTCGCAGCTCACTTACGAAATCGCAGAGTAGGGAGTAGTGCTTGCTTAAATTAACCACCATGATTATCCAATTTTTCTGCCGGTGTCAATCGTTGTAATTTGCACCCGCCCGACAAATCTAAAGGGCTGCCGGGTAAATCAAAAACTTTTTTGAGAATGGTCTATAATGTTATCGGATTGATGAGTGGTAGCTCCCTGGACGGGCTGGATATTGCTTTTGTACAGTTTCATGCCACTGGCGGTAAATGGTCTATGGAACTGCTGCAGGCAACAACCTATGCGTATACCCCCGAATGGGAAGAAAAACTACGGAATTGCACCGCTCTTTCAGCAGCGGATTACCTGCTGCTGCACAGCGCTTACGGGCATTTAACCGGCCAATTGGTAAATCGGTTTATTGAAGCACACGGACTGGAGCATAAAGTGCATATGATAGCGTCTCACGGGCATACCAGTTTCCATATGCCCGCAGCAGGTATGACGGCCCAACTTGGAGATGGAGCGGCCATTGCCGCAGAAACAGGGCTGCCGGTGATCAGTGACCTGCGGGCCATGGATATAGCGTTTGGCGGACAAGGTGCACCGATTGTACCAGTTGGCGAAAAACTCCTGTTCGGCGACTATACCTTTCTGCTGAATTTAGGCGGTATTGCCAATTTATCGGTTCACCGCAACGATCGGATCATTGCTTTTGATTCCTGTGCCGCCAACCGCGTACTAAATATGCTGGCTGCCGATGCAGGCCTTGCTTTTGATGAAAATGGAAAAATAGCAGCTGCCGGCACAGAAAATGCCGGTTTGCTGGAAAAACTCAACCAGCTACCGTATTATCAGCTCAGCTACCCGAAATCACTCGCAAACGCATTTGGAACCGATGAAGTTTACCCGCTGATTAAAAGGTTGGAACTACCCCTGCCCGATGCATTACATACCTACGTTAAACATATTGCCGCACAAATTGCTTCAGATATTGCCCGGGTAGCAGTAAAAGAGGGTATTGACCCTGCCGGAAAAACCCTGCTGGTAACTGGTGGAGGCGCCCTGAATAGTTTTCTGGTTAATTGCCTGCAGGATCAGTTGGCAGACCTACAGGTAAACCTGGTGGTACCCGACCGATTGTTGGTAGAATTCAAGGAAGCCATTATCATGGCCTTGATGGGGGTATTAAGGTGGAGAGAAGAGTACACGGTACTGGCATCCGTAACCGGCGCCACCCGCAACAGCATCGGGGGGGCGCTCTGGTTGGGAAATGAAGCCTAGATACCCAGCTTTTCTTTCAGTTTCTGGTACCCGCTTTTACTAACAGGCAACTGCTTTTTATTCTTAAGAATTGCAGTGTAGCTCTCCTTTTCCATAGGAAAGAGCTGGCTGATTTCCTGTACGTTCACGAGGTAGGAGCGATGAATGCGTACAAACTGATGCACTGGTAACTGTTGCTCCATGGCCGCCATGGTTTTATTTTTCAGCCAGCTTCCATCTGCCGTAAAAATTTTGATATAATCATCGGCCGCCTCAATATAATGTACCTGGTTCACCGGAATAATGCGGATAGTGGCATTGTCTTTAATAACAATGCGGTCTTGTTGCTGGGGCGATAAACTGGCGCTCGTAAGCAAGGCTTCATTAGGTAGGTGATGTTGCTGTGACAGGTATTTTTGAACAGCTTTCTGAAATCGCTCCAGGCTATAGGGTTTTAGTAAATAATCCACCGCATGTTGATCAAATGCTTTCATAGCATACTCGTCAAAAGCCGTGGTAAAAATTACTGCCGGTTGTTTTTCCAGGAGTTCCAGCATTTCAAAGCCATTGATACGGGGCATCTGGATGTCAAGAAAAATAAGGTCAGGTTCCTCTTGCTGAATGGCTTTTAATCCGCTGAAGCCATCATGACAAATACCCACCACCTGCATTTGCGGAAAAGCAGCCAGGTACTCCTGTACCAGCAAACAGGCCAGGGGTTCATCATCTATTATCAGTACTTTCAGCATATAATTGTGGAATGATTACAGTTGTTATGAATAAATTATTTTCCTGTTTTACCTGCAACAGGTCGGTTCTTCCAAAAAGTAGGTACAGTCTTCGTTGAACAGAACTAAGGCCAAAACCGGTTCCGGTTTTTCGGGCAGGCGTTTCGGGGTCAAAGGGGTTACTAACAGTAATATATAGATGTTTTTCGCTCAGCCGGGTAGTTATCTCAATCTCAACCGCATCGGTGGTTTCATACAGTCCGAACTTAATCGCATTTTCCACCAGGGGTTGTAAAAGCAGCGGTGGAATAATAGCACGGGCGTCGTTTTCATCGCGATGTATAAATACCTGCAGCCGGTGCCCAAACCGTAGTTTTTCTATTTGCAGGTAGCGGTTAATCTGGTCTATTTCATTGCTAAGTTCTATCAGTTTATCTTCTTTCTGGTGTATGGTTCCGCGTAGGAAGGAAGCCAGTTGCTCTGTCATATGGCGTGCTTCCTGCGGGCGTGTTCCGATTAAGGCATTGATAGAATTGAGACTGTTGAATAAAAAATGCGGTTGCAATTGCTGCCGCAATTTGAATAACTCAGCTTCCGTTGCCAGTTGCTGGATTTCATTCCGCTGCTTTTTTTCAGCCGATGCTTTTTGCAGCATATTAAATAATAAGATCAGTACCAGGATACTGGAAACCGTAATCATGGAAAAACCAATCCTTATCTGCATGGTAGCATTCAGCATGCTGATATAAGCAGGGTTATCGGGGATCATGGATTCCAGCAATAGTTTGGCTGCAACCGGAAGCAAGCTGGATAAGCCGGCTGTTAAAGTAATGGCAATCCAAAACCCGGTGGCATTGGGTGTATAAAATTTAAAAATTCGCTTAAGAGTAACCGTTATAAATACCAGCAGCAGGGCATTTAGCAGTGATTCTGTTGCACTGATGGAAAAATTATAGCCATTACTGAGCAGGGCAAAGAAATTGATTTGCCATATCAGGTAAATAAAGACACTGCAAAGCAACAGCAGAGATCTGTTATTAAATGGAATGGATGGCATAATCCGGTTTGCGTTGTAGTTGAATGGTTTTGTCTTTTATATAATTCCGGTAGCCATCGGCATGTTCAATTTCATGATGTTGCTGGTACAGCTCTGCACCGTGAAATAAATCGGGCAGGCAGGAAAGCTCTTTTATTCCGAGGAATTTCCATTCCACTTTCGTGGCCTGGTTATATTGCCAGCTTAGCAGTTCCTGATTCCCGATTTCCTGTGCGGCCTGCATAGCTTGTTCCCTGGTACCTGCGTCGAGCAGGCGCACTTGTTCTTCAAACTGGGGAGTATGCTTACCCTCTCCGCATATAATTTCATAGCAAATGGTTGCCAGGTAATAAGACATAAGGATGGTTTAATGGTTAGGGCTTAGAAGTTGGAGATCTCAATGCCACCAAAAACTGCATTGGCTTCTACATAAAGAATTTTATCCGAGAAAATGGTGTGTTTGGGGCGTTGGTCTTCCACGCTGCCCAGTACCGAATTATTTTCCATTTTCAATTGCCAGTGTGATGGAATGATTAAACGGATGCTGCCAAAAACTGCATTCAGTTCCAGCTTGGGTGGCAGGTCAAAATCGGCCTGAGACAGGTTGATCTCAGCGCTTCCGAATACGGTAGATACCTCACCACCGCCGAAGTTTTTGGTCAGGATATTTTTACGGATGCTGCCAAACACGCTCGATTCATTCAATTTTTCATTGACGGTGCTGGCAGCTGGGTCTTCTTCCAGAATTGCAGATGCCACCGCTGCCGACCTGTTGTTATCCCAATGCCGGGGCCGGAAAATCAGGAAGAGCCCGCCCAGTACCAGCATCACCGGCCAGAAAAATTCTCTTGGAAAAAATTGGGGAAACGCTTTATCCGCCAGGAAAAAAGCACCAATAGCGAGGGGCCAGAGCCAACCGGTACCCCTGAATTTATGACTGATACCGATGGCTAATCCAACTGCAATCAGGATCATTGGCCAGGAAAAGATCCAGGTAGGTATGAATACCCCGGCTTTGCTGGCGAATAACAGTCCGCCAATAACTACCAGCAAAATTCCAAATATATACCGGCTCTGTTTGTTTCCGCGGCAGGGGCCATTGCCCCGGTTTCTTCTATATCTACCCATTGTTTTCAGATTTTAAGTAAAACTACAGTCCGCCTGCCCGGTATACAAGCAGTTTCCTGCCACTTCCAGCAGATTCTCGGTAAAGCCCGGTTTTTTGTCGGTAAATATGCTACAGGAAATCAGAGAAACCGGAAGCCGCTACCGTCAAAAAGACCGCGATCGGAGAGCTTGAGCGCCGGTATAACCAGCAGCGCCATAAAAGACAGGGTCATGAAGGGCGCCGCCAGCTGACTGCCGAGTGATTTTGCCAGCCTGTCCAGCTCGGTATAGGAAGCCGCTACATCGTACCCGTCGTCGGTACTCATCAATCCGGCTACCGGCAAAGCTAACACCGCCGATTCGGCCGGCGTAACACAACTCAGCCCGCCTTTTTCCCGGATCACCAGGTTAATTGCTTCCAGGATAGAATCATCGTCTGCGCCTACTGCAATAATATTATGAGAATCATGCGCCACTGAAGAAGCGATGGCTCCTTTTTTTAAGCCCATTCCACAGATAAATGCTTTCGCGGGCGGCGCTTTCCGGTACCGGTTTACGACCACAATTTTCAAACAGTCGGTAGCCGGGTTGCTTACAAAATTACCAGCCTTGCGCAACAGGTCCATAGCGCCCAGTTCTTTAGACCCGGTTATTAGTTGCCCGTCATAGGCTATGATGGCGGGGTGTAAGTAAGAATCTGTAGTTACTTTCAGGTCCTCCACGCTAATTTCTGTGCAGTTAAACTGGTTGATAGGGGAGGTTTCCACCGAGGCAATCCGGCTTACCCCGTCTGCATATACACATTCGCCGTTGATCCAGGTAGCTTCGACCTCAAACCTGCTGAGATCACGTAGTAAAACAAAATCAGCCCAGTCGCCTTCCCGCAATAACCCCAGGTCCATTTTATAATGTTCTACCGGGTTAATACAGGCTGCTTGGAGGATATCGAACAAATCGATTTCCTTTCGCAGGGCTCTTGCGCAAAGCTGGTTGATATGCCCCAATAGCAGGCTGTCGGGGTGTTTGTCATCGCTGCAAAACATAATTTTATCAGGATGGCTTCGGAGCAATTCGATGAGTGCATCAAAATTTTTAGCAGCGCTTCCTTCCCTGATCAGAATTTTCATGCCCTGCTGTAGTTTATCCAGGCCTTCTTCGTAACTGAAGCATTCGTGATCGGTGCTCATACCACCGGCAATATAACGGGCGGCTTCATCCCCTCTCAGGCCGGGGGCGTGCCCATCAACCGGCTTACCTAATTCACGGGCAGCGGCAATTTTTGCCATCACTTCCGGATCCCTGTTCAAAACGCCTGGGAAATTCATCATTTCACTCAGGTAATAAATGTCGTTTCGTTCCAGGAGCTGACGAACGGCAAGGGCATCGAGCTCGGCGCCGGCTGTTTCAAAACGGGTTGCCGGCACACAGCTAGGCGCACCAAAATGAAATTTAAACGGCACCTGTTGCCCGTTGCGGATCATAAAATCCACCCCTTCCACCCCGCAAACATTCGCAATTTCATGCGGGTCAGAAATGGTGGCCACCGTTCCATGCGCCACAGCCAGTTTTGCAAATTCAGACGGTACAAGCAGGGAACTTTCAATATGCACATGGGCATCCACAAAACCCGGGCATATATAAGCGGCCGCAGTATTCGGATTTTCGGAAAGACAGCGAATTTCGCGGATGCGCGGACCCTCCAGGTGTAATTCCGCGAAATAAATGGTTCTATTGGGAATATCTATCAGATTCCCCTGTAGGATTTTTTCCATATTGTGCTGGCTTAGCAACACAATATACCCAAGAACCACAAAAAAACTAGAAACTGATGGTTAACCTGTAATGAATTGGATGATCGGGCATCTAATAGAAAAAATACCGGTTACATTTGATCCAAATTTACTGACTCAAGCTTACAACATGCTGAAAGGTCCTGCTTTTACATTACTCGCCTGTTTGGTTTTCGGGCTGCTTACGGTACAGGCACAAACCGTTGTGGATGTACTGGAAGGATATGAAAAAGCCCTGGGTGGCAAGGAAAAACTACAAACCCTTCAGTCGGTTTACCTGGAAGGAGTTTCCATTGCCGGAAACGGGAACGAAATCATCTCGAAAATAACCAAGGTCGATCAAAAACTGATGCGGTCTGAGATCAGTTTCGGGATGGGCAGCATTTCGGTACTGCTAACCGACCAGGGCGGCTGGATATCCAACCCCCGGAATGGCGGAAAATTTGAACCCATGCCGGAAGAACGCTACAAGGCAGCTCAAACAGAACTTGATATAACAGGCCCACTCTATAATTATGCTGCAAAAGGACACCAGGCTGTGTTGGAAGGAAAAGAAACCATTAACGGCAAAGATGCCTTTAAAATTAAGCTTACCCTGAAAAATGGGAATGAAATAACGTATTATCTGGATGCGGCAACCTATCTTCCGATGCGCGAAATTAGAAAAGGGGCCGGGCTGATGGGGGGCGGACAAAGAAGGCAAGGAGCTAACCAGGGAGCACAGCCCCAGGAACTGATCACTGATTTTGCTGATTATAAAGCTACCCCGGAAGGTTTTATTTTTCCTTTTACTGTTAAACGCAACGGAATGGGAGGCGAAACCATCTATGAAAAGATCGAGGTAAACAAAACAGTCGATCCGAAGTTATATAAACCGGAATAACCACTCAAATTAATACCAACTACACATTAAACAGAAACACATGAAAGCGTTGAAACTTGCATTTTTAGGAGCTTCTTTATTAGGAACCATCTCCGGTTTTTCGCAAACGGCGGAGGAAGTGGCCAATAAACATATTGAAGCTATTGGCGGAAAAGAGAATTGGAAAAAAGTGAAATCAGTGATCATGGAAGGTAATATGTCTTTCCAGGGAATTGATATTGCCGTAACCACCACAGCGGTACACAATACCGGCAGCCGGCAAGACCTTACCATCATGGGGCAGCAGAACTATATTATTATGACCCCCACTGCAGGTTGGATGTTTATGCCGGTGCAGGGGCAGCAGAATGTAGAACCTATGACAGAAGAAATGGTAAAAAAAGGCGCCGATGAACTTGATACCCAGGGTGCATTGGTTGATTACAAAGCTAAAGGGCATACCATTGAATTCCTTGGTAAAGAAGATGTGGAAGGAACAGAATGCCTGAAACTTAAACTGAACCTGAAAGGTGGAAAAGTTACTACGTATTACATCGATCCTTCGAGCTACCTGCTGATCAAATCAACTGCCAAACAGGAAGTAAACGGGCAGGAAATGGAAATGACAACCGGATATAGCAACTACCAGAAACTACCGGAAGGAATTTCTGTACCTATGACCATCAGCGTGCCACTCGGGCCAGGCATGAACGCCGATATGGTAATCAGTAAAGTCTCCATCAATAAAGAAGTTCCCGCCACCCTTTTCCAACCGGCAAAATAAAGCAACTGAAAAGCCCGGTTCTGCCGGGCTTTTTCATTCCTGACCAAAACACAGCAAATGAAAAAAATCGCGCTCCTGTTTGTAGGATCTGTATCTGCTATAATTTCCTTCGCCCAATCGGGTGTCAATTCTTCTACCTTTGGTATGCTGGAAGCCAGGTGGCTTGGACCAGGCACTATGAGTGGAAGAATTACTGCCATTGAAGGCGTTAATAAAGACGGTAAAACAATTTATATCGGCACGGCTGGTGGGGGTATCTGGAAAACAACCAATGCCGGTGCATCTTTCAAACCAATTTTCGATCGTTATTGCCAGAGTATTGGCGCGCTGGCCATTGATCAGTCAAAACCTTCCATAGTTTATGCCGGTACCGGCGAAAGTAATATGCGCAATTCCGTTTCCATCGGCAATGGTTTATACAAGTCGACCGATGGAGGTGATAACTGGACCAAAATAGGACTGGACAGTACGGAGCATATTTCCAAAATTGTTATTGACCCCGCTAATCCCAACACGGTATTCGTAGCAGCACCAGGCCCGCTTTGGAAAGATAGTGAACATCGTGGCTTGTATAAATCAACCGATGGCGGAAAAACCTGGACCAAAGCCCTCTATATTTCCGATAAAGCCGGTTGCGCCGATGTTAGCCTTGATCCCGCTAATCCTAATATTGTATATGCTACTACCTGGGAGTTTCGCCGCCTGCCTTATTTGTTTAATTCCGGTGGTAAAGGTTCCGGCATCTACAAATCAACCGATGGTGGAAAAACCTGGAAAGAGTTAAGCAATGGATTGCCCCCTAAACCATTCGGACGTACCGCATTGGCATTGGCACCCAGCGCTCCGGAGAATTTAATTGCGATTGTAGAAGCCAAGGATACCAAGTTGTATATATCCAAAGACGGCGGTGAAAACTGGAAAGAACAAAGCGCTACCCTCAATGTGGTATCGCGCCCTTTTTATTTCAGTACCCTGGTAATTGATCCGAAAGATCCGAAACGGGTGTATCGGCCGGCCTTCTCTTTTTCCTATTCCGACGATGGCGGGTATTCCTTTGCGGAAGCCTCCGGCGACGGTGGCTGGGTACATTCCGATCACCATGCATTGTGGATCAATCCGAATAATACGAATCAATTGTATTTAGGTACAGACGGGGGCGTATATATCAGCCTCGACAGAGGCGTTACCTGGATATTTGTATCCAATTTACCCGTTGGACAATTTTACCATGTAGCAGTTGATAATAAAGAGCCGTATAATATTTTTGGTGGCCTGCAAGACAATGGATCCTGGTACGCACCTTCTGCCAAACCCAATGGCGTAAATAATGGCGACTGGACTGCCATATATGGTGGAGACGGCTTCTGGACCGTACCTGATCTTACCGACCCCAATATTGCCTATGCCGAATACCAGGGTGGAAATATGTCGAGGGTTGACCTGCGTACGCTAAAATCGGTTTCCATAAAACCACAGGCAGGCGCAAAAGACGATAAACTTCGTTGGAACTGGAACACGCCTATTCACGTAGGATTGAAAAACCCCGGTAATCTTTATACCGGCGCGCAATACCTGTTTAAGAGTACAGATAAAGGCACCAACTGGACCCGTATTTCGCCCGATCTAACCACCAATGATAAGAAAAAACAAGAGCAGGAAAACAGCGGTGGCCTCAGTGCCGATAATACATCTGCCGAAAACCATACCACCATTTTTACCATTTCAGAATCTCCATTGGATGAAAACATCATCTGGGTTGGTACAGACGACGGTAACCTGCAATACACTACAGACGGCGGTAAAAGCTGGACCAATGTTGCTGCAAATGTGGCAGCAGCAGGTATTCCTGCGCAAACCTGGGTTAGCAGTGTAGAACCATCCCGGTTCGATAAACAGGTCATCTATGCCAGTTTTGATAATCACATGTACGGTGATCATAAAACCTACCTGGCAAAATCTTCCGATATGGGAAAAACCTGGACGCTTTTTAAAAGCGATGAATTTACCGGGTTCGCCCATAAAATAAAAGAAGACCTGGTAAATAAAGACCTCTTATTTGCCGGTACTGAAATGGGTATGTTTGCTTCGGTTACAGGTGGGCGTGAGTGGTTCCGTATGAAAAACCGGATTCCAGAGTATGCATTGGTACGCGACATCGCTATTCATCCAAAAACGCACGATTTATTACTGGGAACCCATGGCAGGGGAATAATTGTAGTGGATGATATTCGACCTATGCGCGATTTAGCGGGCGAAATTGCCAATAAACCCGTACATATTTTTGCGCAGGATCCGCAACCCATCCGCGATGGCCAGTTTGGAAGCGGCGGCTTTCCGCCCACAGGTGGCTGGTCGGCAGGAAATCCGGCCGGCATTCCGCCCATTCAATATTACCTGAAAGACCGGATCATGACTGGTGATGTGAAACTGGAAATTTATGACGAGAAAGGACAGCTGGTGCAATCCATGCCCGGATCCAAACGTAAAGGTGTAAATAAAGTGTACTGGAATCAGCGCATGACCCCTAATAAATCGGTTGCCGGCGGAACTAAAATGGATCGGGGAAGTATGGTTGCCCCCCAGGTATTACCCGGCACCTATACGCTTAAGCTGATTGTAGGGAAAGAAGAATACAAACAGCCATTGGTATTGGTACATGATCAAAACAATACCGGTTATACCGCCGACGACCGCCTGGCACAGCACAAAGCATCCATGGAATTGTATAACCTGCAAAAAGAACTGAATACACTTATTGAAGAAGTAAATGCGGAACAGAAACTGCTCAAAGAAAACGGTGATAAGATCAAAAGTGAAAAAGTGAAAAAACTATTGAAAACCTATAATAGTTCACTGGAGGAATTGAGGAGCGGTTTACTGGCCACCAAACAAACCAGTATTTTTGCAGATGAAGAACAATTGAGAGAACGGTTAACCGAACTCTATATTACCGTAACCGGAAACGAAGCAAGACCAAGCAATCTGCAACAGGAACGAATTCAGGTAATCCGTGGCCAACTTGCAGCAGCACAGGCAAAACACGTATCCATTAATAAACAATATGCAGAAAAAGTTAAACAGGCTATGGCAAAAGAAGGCGTTAAGCCACCTGTTCTGACCGACCCTGCAGGAAAATAGTTTTTTGTTTCCAGGTATAAATGGCTGGTTGGCAAGCGCTGACCGGCCATTTTTTTGTTTAATTTGTAGGATGAGAAATATATTGTTAGTAGCCTGTTTGTTGCCTGCCCTGCTGGTACAGGCACAAAGGAAGAAACCAACTGCACCAACTGCTACAGGTACAGCAGATTCCCTCTTGTTTACCACTACTCAATACCGGTTAATCGGCCCCTGGCGGGGTGGCCGGTCGGCGGCTGTAACAGGTTCCGTATCCAACCGGCAAACCTTTTATATGGGTGCCACGGGTGGCGGACTTTGGAAAACTACCGATGGGGGTAATAATTGGAAGAATATTTCTGATAAATACAATATCGCCAATATTGGTGCCATTGCTATTGCACCCAGTGATGAACAGATCATGTATGTAGGTGAAGGAGAAAATACGCTCCGGGGAAATGTGGCCGAAGGATTGGGAGGCATCTGGCGTTCTGACGATGCAGGTAGAACCTGGCGGAATTTAGGCTTGAAAGACGGCCGGCATATTATCCGTATTCTGGTACACCCTAAAAATCCAGACATTGTGTGGGCTGGTGTAATCGGGCATTTATTCGGACCCAACCAGGAGCGCGGTGTATATAAATCAACCGACGGCGGTAAAACCTGGAAAAGAACCTTATTTGTTAATGCGCAAACAGGTGTAAGCGACCTGGTAATGGATCCTACCAATCCATCCATCCTGTTTGCCGGCACCTGGCGGGTAATCCGCACCCCTTATAGTATGGAAAGTGGTGGCGAAGGTAGCGGCCTGTGGAAATCGACAGATGGGGGAGAAAGCTGGACCAATATTACTACTGCAAAAGGATTGCCTAAAGGTGTATGGGGTATAACCGGGGTGGCTATTGCTGCTTCCAACCCCGATAAAGTAATGGCATTGATTGAAAATGAAAAAGGTGGTTTGTACACCAGTACAGATGCCGGCAAAACCTGGAGCCTGACCAGCAGCGATAATAATATCCGTCAAAGAGCCTGGTATTATACCAAATTGTTTATTGATCCGAAAGACGAAAACCTGGTATATGCACCCAATGTGGGTTTGATGCGAAGCCGGGATGGTGGAAAAACCTTTCAGGGAATCCGTACACCCCATAGTGATCACCACGATCTATGGATCGATCCCAATGATCCCAATCGTATGATTGTGGCAGACGATGGCGGCGGACAGGTTAGTTATGATGGCGGTTCCAGTTGGAGCAGTTATATGAACCAGCCAACTGCCCAAATTTACCGGGTAAGCACCGATAACAGTTTTCCCTACCGGATTTTAGGCGCCCAGCAGGACAATACCACCATACGCATCAAACATAGAACCTACGGTTCGGTTATTTCAGAGAACGACTGGGAAGAAACGGCTGGTTTTGAAAGCGGATATGTAGTGGCTGACCCCTTGAACCCGGATATTGTATATGGCGGTAATTACGGCGGGTATTTGTCCAGGTTAGATCATAAAACCGGGGAAAACAGGGCTATAACAGTTTGGCCCGATAACCCGATGGGAGCCGGGGCTGATGTATTGAAATATCGTTTCCAATGGAATTTCCCGATCTTCTTTTCGCCGCATAATCCCAAGCGCCTGTATTGTGCAGGAAATGCTCTTTTTGTTACAGAAAATGAAGGAGCCAGCTGGGAACAAATTTCTCCTGATTTAACAACGAATGATAAATCAAAACAAGGCCCCAGCGGCGGCCCCATTACAAAAGATAATACCTCGGTAGAATATTACTGTACCATCTTTACTGCCGCAGAAAGCAGCCTGGAAAAAGATCTTCTGTGGACCGGTTCGGATGATGGGCTGATACATATCAGTAAAGACGGCGGTAAAAACTGGGCCAATGTAACACCTGCAACTGCACCAAAATGGATGATGTGGAACGCTATTGAAACACATCCCACTAAAAAAGGCGTGGCATATATTACCGGAACTCGCTACAAGCTAGATGATTTTAGTCCCTATATCTACAAAACAACCGACTATGGCAAAACATGGACGCTGATTACCAAAGGAATTGAACCACTGCATTTTACCCGGGTAATGCGGGCCGATAAAAAAAGAGATGGTTTGTTGTATGCAGGTACAGAATATGGGATGTATATCAGTTATGACGATGGTTTAAACTGGAAGAAATTCCAATTGAATTTGCCCGAAGTTCCAATCACAGACCTTACTATTAAAGACAACGATCTTGTGGTAGCTACGCAGGGCAGGGCCTTCTGGGTATTGGATGACCTGAGCGTGGTGCAGGCATTTGATCCATCCATCCTATCCAAATCATTGCATGTTTTCCCGGTTAGAGATACCTGGCGGATCAGGTCTGGTGGAGGTTTTCAGGGAGCGATGCCGGTAAATGCAGGCAAAAACCCAACTCCCGGCCTGGTTATTAATTTTTATGCCGGACCTTCCATCACAGATTCTACACCTGCTTCCATTACCCTGCGTGATAAAAATAAGAAGCTGATCAAAACCTATTCTACCGAGTCAAAAGAAAATAAGCTGGAGGTGAATAAAGGCATGAATCAATGGACCTGGAACCTGCAATATCCGGAGGGAGAAAAAATTGATGGAATGATTTTATGGAATGGAGTACCCGGAAGTATTTTGGCAGCACCCGGCACTTATTCTGCTCTTGTAAAGCTGGGTACAGATTCGGTAGAACTTCCTTTTGTGCTGAAGGCCGATCCCAATTATAAAGTATCAATTGCCGATTATGAAGCACAGTTCAATTTTTTACAGGAGGTGCAGGGCAGCTTTAATAAAGTGCAAAAAAGTGTAAAAGAGATCCGGGCGCTTCGTAGCCAGCTAACTGATTTTGTAAGCCGCCAGGGCAATGCTATTCCTGCAGAAATAAAACAACAGGCCGATAGTATCACCCGGCAATTAACGGCTGTAGAAGAGATATTTTACCAGACAAAGGCCAAAAGTTTCCAGGATGTGCTGAATTTTCCCATCCGGCTCAATGATAAATTGGCCGGTGTATTTGATGCGGCTAACAGTGGTAATATGGCGCCCAGTAAACAGGCCAGGGATGTGTATACAGACCTTGCACAACAGTGCGAAGCAGCCTTCAATAAACTGGAGCAGATCAAAACCATTCAGGTAGCTGCCTTTAATCAACTGATACGTGAAAAGGCCTTACCTGTAATAGGGGTTAAAGCTGAATAAATACGATACCATGTTTAATAAACCCAGTGGGTACCTGTTTGCGTTACTGCTATTTGTACTGGCTGCCTGTGGTGTGCAAAAGAAAGAACCCGGTCAGGAGGAATGGATGCTGACCGGATTTCTGAAATCAGACAGTGTTAATCCCTGCCTCAGCCCTGGCATGGATAGTTTTCCGGACCCGATCAGGAAACAATATGTGCAATGGGAGCTGAAAGATGTATTTAACCCGGCTGCTGTTGTAAAAGATGGTAAAGTATACCTTTTATACCGGGCAGAAGACAGCATCGGAAAGTATAATGGAACCTCTCGTATCGGATTGGCCGAAAGTGAAGATGGTTTGCATTTTACGAAGAAAAAAGAACCTGTTCTGTTTCCTGCTGAAGATGCATTCAAAGCATTGGAATGGGAAGGAGGATGTGAGGACCCGCGTATTGTGGAAGACTCATCCGGCCGGTATATTTTAACGTATACGGCATATGATGGCCAAACCGCCCGCCTGATGGTAGCCAGTTCCACTGACCTGGTTAACTGGACCAAACATGGATCAATTTTTAGCAAAACTGCTGGTGGAAAATATGTACAGATCTGGTCAAAATCCGGCTCTATTGTAACCAAACCGGCAGGTGATAAACTGGTTGCTGTTCGTATCAATGGGAAATACTGGATGTACTGGGGCGAATCGAATATTTATGCTGCAACCTCCGATAACCTCATCGATTGGGAGCCTGTACCGGAACCTGATCCATCCAAACGCAGCTACGATACACTCCGTAAACATGAAACCTTTAAAGTCGTGTTTTCGCCCCGTCAGGGAAAATTCGACAGTTACCTGGTAGAGCCGGGTCCACCCGCAGTGCTAACTGATAAAGGAATATTATTTATTTATAACAGCAGGAATGATCCTGCCCGCGGAGATACGAGTCTGCCCGGGGGTACGTACGCAGCCGGACAAATATTACTTCGGTCTGATAATCCTATGGAAGTAATTGACCGATCGGCTTCCTGGTTTATCCGTCCTGATCGCCCGTTTGAAATAAGCGGACAGGTAAATCATGTAATATTTGCAGAGGGACTTGTTCGATTTAAGGATAAATGGTTTTTGTATTATGGAACAGCCGATTCTAAAATTGGCGTAGCCGTACGTAGTCATTGACGAAAAAGCCTGTCTGTTTAGGCAGGCTTTTTCTTTGCTTCATAGTTTTCTTTGTTTTCTTTTAACCGGAAGCTCGTAATTTTTTTCACCAGCTCCAGGGGGATGGGCTGGTCAAGTGGAAACTGGATAGCGCCTTTGGAGGTTTTATACCCCTTTAACTCCTTTTCAAAATTAGTGATACCACTTGGGGATGGGTAGAAGCCAATATGGGTTTTGCAACCGGCAAAATGTACCAGGTTACCATATTGCACATAAGTGGGCATACCGTATTTAATGGCTTCCTCCGCTTTAGGTGCAGCTTTTTGAATAGCTGTCCTCATTTTGTTTAGGAGTACCTGAATTTCTTTCGGAAAAGATTCAATGTATTCGTCAATCGTCGTAATGGATGTATTCATACTGTCTTTTTACTCCTTAAAACTAGTCCTTATCGGGAAAGGGCCTGGGGGGTAATTCTGCCAAAAAAAGGGCAATTTTACTAAAATCGTTTTCCATAAGAAAAACCGATCCAGGGCAGGAAGGGGTCTGCATTAAGGATGGGAGAAAAATTGATGCGCCACATATAATTATTGCGGGTATGTTTTCTGAAGCCAAAAGATGGAACGATATAGGATACCAGATCTACCGTAATAACGTCTTTTGATTGCCGGTTGAATTCCAGGGTAGGGGTTAATCCCAGCCCGGCTTCCAGGAATTGCAATTCGTTTTTTAAAGGAACCAGGTAATTGATGGCCACCGGAATAGTCGGATGCACTCCGTATTCGGCATAAAATCCTAGTCCAGCACGTATCCCAAACCCCGGTTTATGACTGAACTGATATTCATAATTGAGTGCGCCAAATAAGCCATTTCCTCCTGCTTCGAGGTAAACTGCGTTACGGGTAAAATTGGTTTGTGCGTGTAGCGCAACACAGGAACAAAGGGCTCCTGCAAGCATAAGAAGTTTTTTCATCCGGCCGATAAGGTTGTTTCAAACAAGTTACTAATTCAATTATAAACCGGCAAACTCAAAGGCGTTGGTTGTAACAAAATGTTTTAACCTCCGGTCGTATTATCGGTACCGAGGTCATAAATTTCACGTATAGAATCCAGGGCTTTATCAAAGTCAATATTCAGGTCGATCAATTTTCCGGAATGAATATCGAACACCAATGCATGTACTACCGGGTAACCTTTGGAAAGATAACTTTTTTGCCAGGCAGCCATTTTAATAATATTGATACATTGTTCCTGCACATTCAGTTCTACCAATCGCTTATAGCGTGCTTCTTCGTCTGTAATGGCCTGGAGTTCTTCTTTGTGTAAACGGTAAACATCACGGATGGTTCTTAGCCAGGGGTTCATTAAACCGAGGTCTTTGGGTTGCATGGCGGCTTTAATGCCTCCGCAGTTATAGTGCCCGCAAACAATAATATGTTTTACATCCAGGTGGCGTACGGCGTATTCTACTACTGCACCGGAATTGTTGTCATTATTAGGCACCAGGTTAGCAATATTCCGATGAATAAATACTTCTCCTGGTTGTGCGCCCATCAGGTCTTCCGCAGTAACCCTGCTGTCGCTGCAACCTATAAACAGAAATTCAGGTTTTTGCCCCGCCGCCAGTTCCTGAAAATAAGCCTTATTGGTTTTCGTTTTTTCTTCAATCCATTGCCTGTTTTTCTCGAAAATCTCTTTGTATTTAATCATCTTTTTCCAATTTAGGGGATTACTGTGTTCGACCCTGGTTGCCGGTTAAGCTAAAATAAGCTAATTGCTGAACCTTTTCTTTGCGCTGGTACCAATCGTTGTACACCAATTCCATACTATTCAATTCCTGTTTTCCGAAATAGAAAGTTTCGTTTTCCCTTATTTTTTGTAACCAGGCTGCAGGGTTGGCCAGTTTTTGCCGGTACCGTACTACTGTTGAATGGGCGGTGAAAATAGCGTATCGTTCATCAATGGAGTGTTCTAATCCGGAACGCTTAAAGGCTGCTCTTAACCGGTCCCGAACATAATTCAGGGCATCGCCTGATACAAATCCGCGAAGCATAATGGCGGCAGGCGACAGGGTTATGCCCCGGAATTCGAGCGTGCAGGGAGGCTGGTTGCGAAGTACTTCCCCGATTATTGCTGCATAGGCTGCCGGGTTAACCTGATTCAGTTGAAAGCCCTCATAACAGGAAATAATGGAAAGAATAGTTACATGTATATCTGAATCGGGATAATAATATTGGTTGGGATCAATAGCCTTGAATGTTTCCAGGAACTGCCGGATCGAAGTGCGAATGGCCTTATCCGGACGGGTTAGCAGGGTTATTCCATAACGCTGATCAAGGTCGGCATATAATAGTTCATTGATGGTGTAGGTGCCGGTTTCCAGAGCCCGAACCCCCTCCCTAAAAAACTGGTCATAATGCGCTTGCAGCTCCATATAAAACCGGGTTTGTTATTGGTGTAAGGCCAATGCTTTGCAGAGAATAGTTGTTATGCTATCCAACGGCAGATCTTTAGCCGGATTTACCCGTAATAGTTTCATTCTCGAACGATTGCCTGTTTCCAATTCCGGGTTGTTAAGGTATTTTCCATCCGCCCATAGAATATATGGTTCGTCTGATTTTTTATCTGTCCACAAGTAACAGATTATTTTCCTGTTATAGCAAAAACAAGGCATTCCATACTTGAATGTTTCACTTATATTACTGTCCTGGTTTAGAATGATAGCACGTAAAGCATATAGGCAGCTTTTGGCTGGCTCTGCTTTAGTAAGGTAATAGGTTTGAAGCTTTTCTAACATATTACTGAAGTTTCAGGTAGGAATTTCACCATTTCCTGGGTTTAATAAGCAATTGATTGGCAGGGTCATGGATCCAATTCCTGTCCTCTACGGTAAATTTATAAGAATATTAATAAACAGGTTTGGTTTGGGATGGAACCTTTTCAGCAACCTGGTAGCTTTTGACGGTGGATTTTTTATGTGACCTTCTAGCAGGTGTTTTAGTAGCGCAGGTTCAGGTGGAACAATTTCCGGGCATATAATCGTCAGGCTGGCCTGCCAAAACCGATTATCCATCTGTTCCTGTGAATAGGGTACAGGCAACCGGAGACAAAATGTAAAAGCGTGTAATTACAACCATACTGGTTAGTGCTTTTTTTATGCTTTTTTCTTCGAGGATTTAGCTTGCGCGTTATAGGCCAGGCAGGTATTTATCCAGAATTCGAAGGCTTTTTTTGTTTTAATGCCACAGGGTTCGACATAACAATAACCTTTATACTCTTTGTCCTTCATTAGCATGGGCAGGTAGCCGGTTCGGGTTTCCAGTTCTTTTTGCAGTTCCGGGTCAAAGCGGCACATCAGGTTGTCTCCACTGATATTGATGCACATTTTACCATTTACCAGGAAAGCAAGTCCCCGAAACATTTTCTTCTCTTCGATTTTTAGGGACGGCAACTGGCTTAAGTAGCTACGTACCCTGTCTGCGAGTAGTATATTATAGGCCATGGAGGAGGAATCGGGGTTGGTTTATCTATTCAGTATTGAAGGGTTGTATCAGTTTCGGTTGGGCTCGGGCAGAATATTTTCCTGTTCCATCGAAAATATAACACTGGTAATTTTCCATTCATTGTTTATGTTGACTAAGCCCCAGGATTCTTTACCCCACAATCCTTTTTTGCCACCTGCCCAGTAACTGAAGTCAAAGGTTAGAGCCGCTATATTTCCATCCGTCTCAATATGTACGTTATAAAATTTTTCCTCCTTGACAGAACCCTGGCTTACACTTCGAAACCAGGTTTTGTGATCAGAGCTTTTATAGTTTGAAAGGCTAGCATCCTTTTCTTTCCGTTTTTCCTGTGTATGGTTTTTGTATACGCCCACCCACGTTACGGGCCCATCATAAAATAAGTTATAAAACCGGGCACTGTCCCTGGTTTTTAAACAGTCCATAAATGTTTCCAGTACATTCTGAAGCGCTGCATTAGAAGGTACAGATGGAGTTTGTTGCTGCGTGTAAGCCAGTTGCTGGCAGAAAAAAAATGTACTAATGGCAATAAAATATCTTTTCATAATGGTTTAATTCAATGCCTGTAAAATGGGTGTGTTTATTAATTAGTACTGGAAATGCTTCGCCGGATGAATTCCGGCGGTGGGGAATCACCGGATAACTGTTGTCAATTTAGGAATTAAGCACTGATCCTTCAAAAGGGCCCGCTGTTTTTGTTCTAAGGAAAAGGTTAATTTTTTAGCAGAATTAAGCAAATGTGATATGCCTTCTTCCGGCAAATTGTGGTAGTTTCAGAAAAACGATTCAATATGCCCCGTAGTTTTTTCTTTTGCTTTGCCCTGTTGTTAAGTATTTGCACCCGGGCCCAATCCTTTGAGCCCAATTGGGAATCGCTCAATAAACGCGGTATACCCGCCTGGTTCAACCAGGAAAAATTCGGCATATTTATCCATTGGGGTGTTTTTGCCGTGCCTTCCTATGCACCTGTAATTCCAAATAGCGGAGATAGTTATGCGGAATGGTATTGGTACCGGATCCATAACAAGCAAAAAAATTTCTGGGATTTTCATGTCAAAAACTATGGTGCTTCCTTTGCCTACCAGCAATTTGAGCCGCTATTCAAAGCGGAGCTTTTTAACCCCGATCAGTGGGCCGAACTCTTCAAAAATGCCGGTGCCCGTTATGTTGTACTAACCTCTAAACACCACGAAGGATATACTCTTTGGCCCAGTGCAGAAGCGGATAAAGCCTGGGGAAGGCCCTGGAATGCTGTTTCGGGTACACCTCAGCGTGATTTGCTGGGCGATCTTACCAATGCTGTACGTACTAAGGGGTTGAAAATGGGTTATTATTACTCGCTCTATGAGTGGTATAACCCTATCTGGCTCTATGATAAAAAGAAATATGTGGAAGAACATATGTTTCCCCAGTTTAAAGACCTGGTAACCCGTTATAAGCCCTCGGTTATCTTTTCCGACGGCGAATGGGATCTTACGGATACTGCCTGGAAAAGCCCGGAATTAATGGCCTGGTTATTCAATGAATCGCCGGTTGCCAAAGAAGTGGTTATAAATGATCGCTGGGGCAAACATAACCGCGAAAAAAATACCGGTTCTACCTACACCACGTCCGAGTATGGCAGTGGTATGGATGCCAGCGTGGTTTGGGAAGAAAACCAGGGAATCGGCCATTCCTATGGCTATAATCGAAATGAAAACCTCACCGATTATAAATCCAGCGATGAGCTGATCCTGATGCTGATCGATATTGTTTCGAGAGGCGGTAACCTGCTATTAAATGTAGGGCCTACTGCCGATGGCCGTATCCCTGTTATTCAACAGCAGCGCCTGCTTGATATGGGGGCCTGGCTCAAACAGAATGGCGAAGCTATTTATGGCACAACTGCCCTGAAATCGCCTTACCAATGGTCGCCCGGGAAAATGCCGGAAAAAAAGGGTGCCTCTTATATGGCAGGCTACAGTATCGCCAAAATGACGGAACCTAAGAAAGAAGACGCTTATGTGGAAGCTTTTTTTACCCAAAAGGGACGCGATCTCTACATTATACTACCGCGTTATGTGACCCATTTCACCCTTCGGGATAAAACCATTGCGGCAGGCGCAACGGCCAGTTGTTTAGCCAATGGATTACCCGTTCAACTGAAAAAATCAGGAAAGAACCTGGTCTTTGATTTAAGTACGTTCCGACCCGATCAATTGCCTGCCAAACACATTGTGCTTAAGGTCAAAAATGCCGGTGCATTGTGATTCTCGGCTTTGCACCTTATCTTGGGGCGTTGAATACGACCTTTTATGGATGAGCAAATGATCGAAAGCCTGCGCCAGGCACTGGCAGTTTCTCCGGAGAATATTCCATTGAAATTGCACCTTGCACAGGTACTGCACCAGGCCAACCGCCTGGAGGAAGCAGAAAAAGAGTATACCGAATTAATGCGTCTTACCAGAGATGAAAAACCCAGAATAGGGCTGGCCCGCATATTTTTTGCGCAGGGTGCCTATTCAAAATGCAATGTAATCCTGGAACAATTACTGCAGGATTCCAATGAACTGGAATACCTCCTGCTCCACAGCCGGGCCCTATTGCGGGAAAAAAGGATCGCAGACGCCATGCAGGTATACGAACAGGTACTACATCTGCAACCAAATTTTCAGGACGAGGAACTGGATAAAGCGTTGCGGGTTTCCGGGGCAATGGTTACCGAAGAGGACAGCGATTTCGCCGGTCATACGGTGCAACGTCCAACCGTTGGGTTCCAGGATGTGGGCGGAATGGACGGGGTGAAAAAAGAAATCGAACTCAAAATCATTAAACCCCTGCTGCATCCTGAGCTGTACAAAGCCTATGGTAAAAAAATCGGAGGAGGAATTCTGCTTTATGGCCCGCCGGGTTGCGGTAAAACTTTTATTGCCCGGGCCACAGCGGGGCAGGTAAATGCGCAATTTATAAGTGTAGGACTGAACGATATCCTTGATATGTGGATCGGGAATAGTGAAAAAAACCTGCACCAGGTGTTTGAAATTGCCCGGCAAAACACGCCCTGTGTATTGTTTATTGATGAAATTGATGCGTTGGGTGCCAGCCGATCTGATATGAAACAATCGGCCGGTCGCCATCTTATCAATCAGTTTTTGCTGGAGCTGGACGGCATTGATTACAGTAATGAAGGCATTCTGATAATCGGCGCTACCAATACCCCCTGGCACCTCGATACGGCATTTCGCCGGCCCGGCCGGTTCGACCGCATTTTATTCATTCCTCCGCCCGATGAATCTGCCAGGGCTTCCATTCTGCGTTTAAAGCTGGCCAATAAGCCGGTAGCATCTGTCGATTATGAAGCTGTTGCAAAGAAACTGGAACATTATTCCGGAGCCGATATTGAGGCAGTAATTGACCTGGCCATTGAAGAGAAACTGGATGCTGCGTTTACTACCGGAATTCCGGAGCCCATTTCCACCAAAGATTTGTTACAAGCTGCCAGGAAACATAAACCCAGCACCCAGGAATGGTTTTCAAAAGCAAAAAATTTTGCGCTTTTCGCCAATGAAGGCGGATTGTACGACGATATTCTTTCTTACCTGAAAATAAAAAAATAGTATGTCGGATCTAGCATTGCAACGTATTGAAGTATTACTGCAACAGGAGCGTTATGCAGAAGCGGAGGAACTGCTACAGGAATTGTTCAGAAATGACCCGACAGATGCATTTGTACTATCCCTGCTGGCCGAAGTTAAACTTCGCTCCGGCGATTTTCCGGCAGCACATCATTATACCGATCAAAGCCGGGCAATTGATCCCAATAATCCACGGCTTTATTACCTGAAAGCAAGAATTCAGTACCAGGAACATAAAACTGCAGATGCCCTGCAGGCTATTGACGAGGCTATTCAGCTGGATCCGGAAGATGCGGATTATTATGCCCTGAAAGCAGCCATACTGCTGCAACAGAAAAATTTTGAAGCAGCCCTGGATGCAGCCGATGAAGCCCTGGACCTGGATGCAGAAAACCTGCTGGCATTAAATATGCGCACTACTGCCTTACAAAAATTAGATCGTGCTGAAGATGCTTTTTTAACCATTGAAGGTGCGCTTCGCGAAGACCCCAATAACTCCTATACGCATTCTAATTATGGATGGAACCTCTTAGAAGCCGGTAACCACAAAAAAGCACTGGAACACTTTAAGCTGGCCCTGCAGAACGATCCGGGTAATGAATATGCGCAACAGGGAATGGTGCAGGCCATCAAAGCCGGCAACCCGGTTTACCGGCTTTTTTTGAAATACAGTTTTTTCATGACCAACCTTACCGGTAAATACCAGTGGGGGGTAATCATCGGATTTTATGTGGGGGTGCGGATTTTACGCGGACTGGCAGCCAGTAATGAAGCCCTTCGGCCCTTCCTGCTGCCATTGATTATTCTTTTAACCCTGGTGGCATTTTCTACCTGGATCATTACGCCGGTCAGCAATCTCCTGTTCCGGCTTCACCCGTATGGAAAATTTATGCTCGATAAGGAAGAAATAAAATCCGCCAATTTCGTGGGGCTTAGTCTTGCTGTTAGTTTGCTGGGATTTATTGCCTTCCTGTTCAGCGGTGCACCTGGTTGGATGGTACTGGGTTTCCTGGGTTTTACGCTTACTATTCCTCTCGGCACCATGTATGCCAGCTCCAATACCAGGTGGGTATTACTTTGGTACCCGGCCGCTATGGCCCTTGTGGGCGCCCTTGCCGTAGTGGAAACCTTGCGCACGGGCGAGCTCTTCAATGCCTATAGCACTGCCTACCTGATTGGCCTGTTCGCTTACCAGTGGATAGCCAATGCGCTGGTAATTCGGGAAAACCGGTAGGTTTATTTAAGGTAAACAGCTTCAAAGCGGGCAAGGGGGGCCATGCGGGCTTTGTTCAGTACCAGTTTGTCGCCATCCAGGTTATAGTTGTCGGCCATTTCCAGCACTTTCGTAAAGCGGGCTTCGATATCCATATCCGGGCAAGCCATCAGGGTGCCGGCCATTTTACTAAAGCGGATTCGATTGCCTTCCTTCAGCTCAAAGCTTCCCATAAAGCTATTACAGCCGCCTTGTGCAGTTATCCGGTTGCCGGCAGTGTGAAGGATCATATGAGGCTCTTTCTGCGAACCGGCCGGAAGGCTTACCGGTTGGCCATTGAGCTCAACCAGTTTCCAGTATTTTTCAGTGAGCCCGCTTTGCTCCTTACGTAGTATATATTTACCTGCAAGCCCCCCATTTACCTGTTTACCCTCGCTGTCCAGTTGAAAAAGCTGGTTTTCACCTACTTTATACTTACCGGGATCTTCGCCTGACAGCTGTATTGCCGCACCCCTGCTGTCCCAGGTAAAACTGCCAGTACTCGTAATAAGCTCGTTCGATTTTCCTTTATACAACCGCGTAAGTGTATACGTTTTGTCTGCCATTAGTTGCAGGGTTGTTTCAATGCCTTCGCAATCTGCGCAGGGCAGCGTACCGGTATAAACCCCGATCCAATCCACCGAGGTCATACTATTGTCTCCGGTGGCACCGCTTGTACTGGTGGCAGGCGTTTTGCATGCTGGTATAACTGCTAGTAGCAAAGCAAATAGGAAAAAGCTATAAATCTGTCGCATAGTAGGTGTTTTTCAGGTTGAACAAGTATTGAACAGTTATATGAAAATTATGTTGAATATAAATGCTGATTTTATGCAGCTATTGGACGGTTTAAAAAGCCACGGGTTTAATCCTCCTGAATTTGAACAATTTCTTCTATATATAATATAATTTTAACGCACTAATTACTAATAATCATAATTTTACAATTAAAACTAAAACCATGCAAAAGAAAATCCTGTTCAGTATGTTAGCAGGTTGCTGTTTGGCCCTTTCCAGTTCCGCCCAGGTTGCCATAAAACCTGCCATTGGTATTAATGCAACGGACTTTTCAAAAGATCCTGCATCCGGGGAATATAAGGGACGAATTGGGTACCAGATCGGGGGATCGGTGGCCATTGGGAAAAAGGTCTATTTTGAACCGGGTATTTTTTATGTAAAAAAGACCACTGAATACGTAACCGAAAGTACGCCGGAACTGGAAAACCAGGATTTTAATATTTCCGGAATCCGGGTACCGTTAACGATCGGGTTTAATCTTTTAGGCAACCAGTCATCTGTTGTCGGGCTTCGGGGTTTTGGTGGGGTGTCTGCATTTTTCCTGACCGATATTAAAGACCTCAATAAAGACGATTTTAAATCAGCCAGCTGGGGAACCTACCTGGGAGTGGGGTTGGATGTAACTATTGTGTTTGTGGAAGCTTCGTATGAATGGTCACTCACCAACCTGCAGAAGAATATTGAAACCATTGATGTAGGTAAAACCCGTTCTCTTTTTGTACATGCAGGGGTACGGATTCCGATAGGTGGTAAATAAAGATGGATTTTTAATCAGAATAGGCAACCAGGCTTCGGCCAGGTTGCCTATTTTAGTTGGTGCTTAGCCAACTATAAAAATCAACCAACTATGCGCTTTTTTATCTTGTACTGCTTCGTATTTTTTGCATGCTGCTATGCAAACGCACAGGATACCAGCCGGCTCGAACTCTGGTATAAACAACCCGCAGCCAATTGGAACGAAGCCCTGCCCGTAGGTAATGGCCGGCTCGGAGCCATGGTTTTTGGAGATGTGGTGCGCGAGCGGATACAGCTGAATGAAGAAAGTCTTTGGGCCGGAAGCCCTACTGCAGCCGATGCAAACGCTGCAGCCCGCTTGCCGGAAATCCGGGAAAACCTGTTAAAGGATTCCATCCGCACAGCAATGGCTTTATCTGAAAAATACCTCCGTAGTAAACCCATGCGAATAAGGTCTTATCAATCGCTTGGTGATCTTTATATTGATTTTTTTCCGGATAAATCAGCGCGCCCCAACATCAGCGACTATACCAGAAAACTAGACCTGGCTACGGGAATAACCACTGTTTCCTATACCTATAACGGGGTTCGGTTTAACCGCGAAGTATTTGTATCGGCCCCTGATAATATAATCGTACTGCGCTTATGGTCTGATCAGCCCGGTGCTATTCATTGCCGGCTTTCACTTGATAGGGAACAAGATGCCCTGGTAGTTCCGGACGGCGAGAAAGGCCTGGTACTGAAAGGACAGGTGCTTGATCTGCCTGATGAAGATGCCGGCCCGGATGGCTTGCATATGCGTTTTGCGGCTAAACTAACGGCCATGCATACTGGTGGTACCGTTCAGTCGGTTAATAACAGTTTATATGCTAAAGGAGTTACCGAACTGGTGGTTTACCTGACGGCCGCAACAGATTATAATATGGCTTTACTGGATATGGATCCGCGTATTGATCCGGTTCAGCAATCATCCCTCTTATTACAAAAAATCGGTACAAAAACCCTTGCAGCCATCCGGGCAGATCATATAAAAGACCATACAGCCTTCTTTAACCGGGTAGATTTATCCATTGGCTCCGCTGCCAAACGTCTGCTGCCAACAGACGAACGTATTAAACAGGTAAAAGCAGGCGCAGAAGATGTAGACCTGGCCGTACTGCAATTTCAATACGGGCGTTATTTATTGATGGGTTCATCCAGATCACCAGGCATATTGCCGGCTAATTTGCAGGGTATCTGGTGCAAGGATATGAATGCACCGTGGAATGCCGACCTTCACACCAATATTAACCTGCAAATGAATTACTGGCCGGTTGAATCGGCTAATCTTTCCGAAGCATTTTTACCATTTTCCAATTTTGTGAACCTGCTTCGGGTACCCGGCAGGGTTACTGCTTCCAAAACATTTGGGTCGGGCGGGTGGACAGTTAACCACCTTACCAATCCGTTTGGTCGAACCTCTATTTCAGACGGGGTTAGCTGGGGCACTTATCCTATTGCCGGCTCCTGGTTATCCCTGCACCTATGGGAACATTTCCAGTTCACAAAAGATACTGCTTACCTACGTACGCAGGCATGGCCGGTACTGCGGGAGGCAGCGCTGTTTATACAGGGCTTTCTGGTAAAAGATAGCCAGGGCTATTGGGTAACGGCGCCTTCAACCTCTCCTGAAAATGCGTTTAAACTTCCGAATGGCGAGGTGTATGGGCTCAGCTATGGGGTTACCATGGACATACAAATTATCCGCGAATTGTTTGCAGCCTGTAAAAAAGCAGCTGCGTTACTGAAAACCGATAAAGAGTTTATAACGGCCCTTACTAACATCGAAAAAGACCTGCCACCCATTCGGGTAAGCAAGCGCTATGGTATTGTACAGGAATGGATCCATGATTATGAAGAAACAGAGCCCGGGCACCGGCATATGAGCCAGTTATTCGGTTTATACCCCGGTACGCAAATCAATCGTAAAACACCTGAATTATTTGAAGCAGCCCAACGTACCATAGAGCGCCGCCTCCAATATGCACAGGGTGGTACGGGTTCCTATACCGGCTGGAGTAAATCCTGGATTATCAATTTTTATGCACGCTTGCTGAACGGCGATCTTGCCTGGAAAAACCTCCAGGATATGCAGCGCTATCTTACACTTCCGAATTTGTTTGATGATCATCCGCCGTTCCAGATTGATGGAAATTTCGGTCTTACGGCCGGCATGATTGAAATGCTGCTGCAATCTCATACCGATACACTTCAACTATTACCTGCCCTGCCCGCCTCCTGGCCAAATGGTGCGGTAAAAGGCCTTAAGGCAAGAGGAAACCTGCAGGTAGATATGCAATGGGAACAAGCTCGCATAAAAACCGTGCGGCTACTTGCACTTGCACCATATACCGGACAGGTATCTGTGCAGGGGAAAATAAGAAAAATTACCCTTAAAACCGGTGAGCAGGTTCAATGGAATCCCTGATTTTTTGGGAAGGCAGCAAGCAAAGAATTGGTATTTTTAACAGATGAATCGTTTGGTCTGTTATATGTTGCTCCTGTTGCTGGCCAGCTTTCCGGCATCTGCACAGGAAGATAGTTCTGCTAAAGTGTTGGAGGAATTTGTTTTGAAAGCCTGGCTGAAAAAAGATATAGCGCGCTTGCCGGAAACACAAAATGGTTTTTTGTTTACCGGTCGGAAGAATGAGGTCATTAATCTTGGTTCTTCCAACACAAATATGGCATTAAAATCGGGTCGCCAGCTCTTTGCCAAAGTGCCGGGTGTTTTTGTATATGATATGGACGGTAGTGGAAACCAGTTAAATATTTCTGCCCGTGGTTTGGATCCGCATCGAAGCTGGGAATTTAATATCCGGCAAAATGGTGTATTGGTCAATTCGGATATGTATGGGTATCCTGCCAGCCATTACAGTCCGCCGATGGAAGCATACGACCAGATCGAACTGGTGCGCGGAACGGGCTCCCTGCAATACGGGGCGCAGTTTGGTGGTATGATTAATTTTATCACCAAACAACCCGATTCAACCCGCCTGCTTTCCTTTGAATCAATCAATACAGTTGGCTCTTATGATCTGCTGAGCAGTTATAACGCGGTAAGCGGTAGCTATAAAAAATTCTCATACTATGCCTATTATTACAAAAGGCAGAATAAAGGATACCGGAAACAATCGGCCTCCGATGCCGAAGCACAATATGTTCAATTGAATTATGCCCTTTCAAAACGGGTGCGGGTGAAAGCTGAACTTGGCAGGTCGGCTTATTTGTATAAGATCCCCGGTCCTCTGAATGACAGTATGTTCCGGGAAGATCCGCAAATGGCCACCAGGGATCGGAATTATTTTAGTCCGGATATCTATGTGCCTTCGCTCACCATTAACTGGATGCTCAATGAACGCAGCTCCCTGCAATGGGTTAACTCTGCGGTGCTAGGTACCAGAAACAGTGTATTGTTTGATGCATTTGCTACCGTGCGTGATACTATTAACCTGCTAACCGGTGCTTATAAAAACCGGCAGGTAGATATTGATCGCTTTAACAGTAAAACATCGGAGCTTCGTTTTTTGCACCAGTATACCATCGGTTCTATGAAACAGGTTCTGGCAAGCGGAGTAGTGCTCATGGTCAATGACCTGAATCGACGCCAACTGGGAAAAGGTACAACTGGCAGCGATTATGATCTGTCCTTAGTGGAACCGGGATTTGGCCGCGATCTGCATTTCAAAACAAAAAACCTGGCCCTTTTCCTGGAAAATGCCGTGGAGGTACTACCGGGCTGGACGGTAACGCCGGGTTGGCGGATGGAAACCGGGCAGTCAGATCTTTCCGGCAAAATCACTTATTATACCGAGCATCCGCTGCCCACTACAATCAAACATAATTTTCATTTGTTTGGTCTAACCACCCAGCTTCGCCTTGATGCCGATAATCAACTCTATGCGGGCATAAACAGTGCTTATCGACCCGTTATATTTAAGGATATTGTGCCTGCGTCTACTTATGAGCAAATTGATAAGAACCTTAAAAATGCAACCGGTTATACTGCAGAATTGGGCGTACGGGGAAAATTGGGCGATAATTTTTCCTATGACCTGAGCTTATTCAGGATGGTATATGCACACCGTATGGGAACTATTGTAGCAGAGGATAATGCCGGTCAACCCTATACCTACAAAACCAATATAGGCGATAGCCGCACAAATGGCGTGGAAGCTTTCCTGCAATACCGGTTTCCTATCACTTCCTTTTTTTATGCAGGGGTTTTTAGTTCCAGTTCCTGGATGGACGGTGTATACACGAAAGGACAGGTAGCAACGGGTACGGTTAACAGCTCCATTACAGGCAATAAAATTGAATCGGTGCCCACCTGGATCTCAAGAAACGGGCTTGAACTCATGTACCGGGGCATCAATGCTACGCTTTTGTACAATTATACTTCCGGCAGTTTTTCAGACGCGCTGAATACGGTAGAGCCGCCGGCAACCGGGGCCAGGGGCTATACACCAGCATACAGCACCTGGGATTTTAATGTATCGGTTCGGGCTTCTTCCATCTTCTCTATCCGGGCCGGTGTTAACAACTTTACCAATGCATCTTATTTTACCAAGCGACCCAGTTTTTATCCCGGACCAGGTATTTGGCCGGCAGATGGGCGGAATATGTACCTAACCATAGGTGTTAAAATTTAGGAAGTCTTAAGCCGGTTGTATATACCCGATTTGCTGCAACTTCGTGGCTGAAATTCTGAGTTATGAAATTAGGTATTCTGTTAGCAGCGCTATTGCCAGTTATAGGAGTTTTAGCCCAGGAACCTGCGTATAAAAATGCAGCGCTTCCGGTGGAGCAACGCGTAGATGATTTATTGAAACGGATGAGCCCGGAAGAAAAATTCTGGCAGTGTTTTATGATACCCGGCGAAATCAAACCGGGAGAGGAAGCGCGGTACAAGGCCGGCATTTTCGGCTTCCAGGTAAGTGCGGAAAGTAAGGGGGGCGAAGCGGCGCAACAGTTATTACAATACAATGCAAAGGAAGATGCGCTTAGTCTGGCGCGAAAGATAAATGGCATACAACGCTATTTTGTAGAGCAATCGCGCCTGGGAATTCCTATTATTCCTTTTGATGAGGCATTGCATGGCCTGGTGCGTTCCGGCGCAACAGCTTTTCCCCAGGCAATAGCATTAGCTGCCACCTGGGACACCAGCCTGGTTGGCAGGGTAGCCCATGCAATTGCCATGGAAACCAAATTGCGGGGCATTCGTCAAATCCTTTCGCCGGTTATAAACCTGGCACACGATGTTCGCTGGGGGCGCACGGAAGAAACCTATGGTGAGGATCCATTTCTGACGGCCTCCATGGGGGTTAGTTTTATCGGTGCGTTTGAACGGCTGGGAGTAGTAACATCGCCCAAGCATTTTGCCTTTAATGTAGGGGCCGGCGGGCGCGATAGTTATCCCATCGATTTCAGTCAGCAGTATTTGCTGGAAACAGAACTGATCCCGTTTAAAGCTGTCTTTGAAAAAGCCGGTGCACGTTCTGTAATGACATCTTATAATTCCATCAATGGGCAGCCGGCTACCGCCAATAACTGGTTATTGAATGATCTATTGAAAAAGCAATGGGGTTTTAAAGGGTTTGTGATCTCCGATGCGGGCGCGGTGGGCGGTTCACTGGTATTGCATAATACCTCCAAGGATTATCCGCAGTCGGCCGAACAGGCCATTACCAATGGGCTGGATGTGATTTTTCAAACCGACTATGCACATTATCCTTTATTTAATCCGCCTTTTTTAGACGGGCGTATACCCGCTGCCCGAATTGATGATGCCGTACGCCGCATATTGCGGATCAAATTTGAACTGGGACTTTTCGAAAAGCCCTACGTGGATGAGGGCGCCATTGCAGCGCTTATTGACGTTACGGCGCATAAAAAACTGGCCGAGGAAGCTGCTGCAAAAAGTTTTGTGTTGCTTAAAAATACCGGGGTACTTCCCTTTAAGAAGCAGCCTGCTACGCTGGCCCTGATTGGCACGGATGCCGTTGAAGGCCGTTTGGGAGGGTACAGCGGACCAGGTAACGGGGTTATCAGCATTAAGGAGGCAATTGCACAAAAATGGCAGGGAACCCGTATCCTGTATGAAGTGGGCTATGATCGGATGGCACAGGATTTTGTGACCATTCCCGAAGCTAACCTGCTACACCGTAAACAGGGTAAAACAGCGCAGGGTTTGTTGGGTGAATACTTTGATAATACGACCCTTAACGGCCAACCGAAATTGACGCGGGTAGATAAAACGGTTCAGTTCAAATGGACCCTGTATGCACCGGATCCCTCCTTGCGGAATGATTTTTATGCAGTTCGGTGGACAGGCGAATTACTGTCGCCGGTTACCGGCCCCGTACAACTGGGGCTGGAAGGCAATGATGGTTTTCGGTTATACATAGATGGTAAACTGGTAGTGGATCAGTGGAGTAAGCAGAGTTTTTCTTTGCGCGCAGTATCGGTACAGTTAGAGAAAGACAAGCGTTATCCGGTGCGCATTGAGTTTCGGGAACCGGTGGGTAATGCACATATACGGTTGGTATGGAATTACGGGGTTACCAATAACTGGGAGGAAAAAATTGCAACTGCTGTAAAAGCTGCCCGGGAAGCGGAGGTAGCGGTGGTAGTAGCGGGTATCCATGAGGGTGAGTTCCAGGATCGGGGCTACCTGGCGTTGCCGGGCCACCAGGAAGCGTTGATAAAAGCGGTGGCAGCAGTAGGAAAGCCGGTGGTGGTATTGCTGGTAGGTGGCAGTGCTATTACGATGCAGGACTGGATAAGCGAGGTAGGTGCCATTGTGCAGCTGTGGTATCCGGGCGAACAGGGCGGCCTGGCGGTAGCGGATCTGTTGAGTGGGCGTATAAATCCGGGTGGGCGTTTACCCATTACGTTTCCGGTGCACGAGGCGCAGTTGCCTTTGTCGTACTACCATAAACCCACGGGCAGGGGCGATGATTATCATAACCTGAGTGGGCAACCGTTGTTTCCATTTGGCTATGGGTTGAGTTATACGGAATTTAAATACAGTAATCTGCGATTGCTGACACCGGTGGTAGCGGAGGGTGATACGGCGGAAATAGAGTGTGTGGTTACGAATATTGGTCCGGTTGCCGGTGATGAGGTGGTACAATTATATCTGCGGGATGACTTGGCTTCACTGGCGCGTCCGGTGATGCAGTTAAAGGGTTTTGAGCGGATAAGTTTATTAAAGGGAGAGAGTCGGCGGGTTCGTTTTCGTGTGCCGGTGGAGGAGTTGGGTTTTCTCAACCAGCAGTTAGAGCGGGTGGTGGAGCCTGGTTTTTTCCGGGTTATGATCGGTGCTTCTTCCCGGGATATTCGGCTTAAGGGCGACCTGGAGTTTAGACGTCAGACAGGTGTTAGAACTTTGTTCTAACACCTGTCTGACGTCTAAAACGCCATGATCACCGCGCCCAACGCAGGAATACTAATTTTTAACTTGCCGTTGATCGCATGTGAACGTGCTTTGATGCTGGCATAATTGGATGGTCCGCCGGCAGCCAGCGCAGGCCCCTCCCCATTTACCAACACTTTGCGAGAAAACTCGCCATTGTCCGCAGCCCCCTCCAGTTGATACCAATAACAACGCTTGCCAAAATTCAGGTTCTTTGTATTGATTTCCACTGTAACCGCTTTGTCCGACAAATTCATCAAGGTCAGGTTTGCCTCTCCTGAACTATAGGTAGAAGCATAAGCTTTTACCTGCGAACTGCCGGTAATACTCACCGGTATAAGCCGGTCTCCCAACATCCGCGAAAAATAATACATGTAATAAAATGAAGGACGGGGCGTCCATTTCGGAATACCCGGTTCATTGCCATCACTGAATAGTCCATGATCATTCCCGTTTTCCCAGCCATTCAGTAAATCCCACCGCAATGCCATGCCATATTGATTCACCAAACTTTCTCCCATCACCGCCAGGGCAAACAAACCACTTACATTAGACACCTGCTGTTTCGAATCCTTCGCCCACATATTCCACTCGGTTAATGCAACCGGCAAAACCGGCGCTCCATAGGTCTGCATTTCTTTTTTGAGGTACTGCATCATTTTAGCAGGTACCGTTAGCCCGGCATTCATCACTACCGTTGCTGTAGAATTTTCATTATACGGCGTAAAATAATTGTGCACAATATAAAAATCAGCAGCTCCACCCAGGTTCTTTAACACCCCCTCATTCCAGGTTTTGGTAGTATTGGTCATCCAGGCTTCAGCAGGCGCATCATAAAGGGTGGCCCCTATAAATATTTCGTGCCCGGTTTCTGTAGCCGCTTTCTTCATGGAATCTACAAAAACCTGCACATGCTTTGCATATAATTCTCCCGTCACAAATTCCGGTTGCCCGTCTTTGTTTTTGGAACGATCAATGCGGAAACCCCATTCCCAATCGCCATAGGTTTCATTACCGATCTCCCAATACTTGGTGCGGCCTTTATCATACCGAACCCAGTCGGCTGCTAAATGAGCCGCCGCAGCTACAGGGTCCTCGCTTGTGCCATAGCGCGCATACCCGTAATTAACCGTCAGCACACCAATGCTGTTGGTTTGCTGAAGTACGGTATAATAGTTGTCGAGCGATGCTGTCCAGTTTTCATTGATCCGGCCAAACCAATAACCAGGTTCCTTCATGGTTCCATTCATATCCATTACAGTAGCTGGTACATCGGCCGGCAATCCTCCTCTCTGCGCATTCCAGAAATAGATATCACTTCCACTGCCTGCAGGAAAACGGATGAATCGCGGTTGCAGGGCTTTCATATGCTGCATAAATATGGGCTCGCTTACCATATTGGTCATCCAGGTATTGGCATTATGCCCCCAAATCGTAGGAGGTACCCTGGTTATTATTTTACTGGCATCAATAGTAGCTGTAACTGTAGCACTTGTTTGCACCGGTGTTACTTCGGTATAGGAGGGTGCTGTAAAAGTTCTTGGTTTCCATTGCTGGTCAAAAAAGCCAATAGTAGCAGCCAGTGCCGGGTCCGGTACCGGCACCACCGGCGTAATGACCGGTCCGCCTGGCTCCGGTTCCGGGTCGGGCGAATCTTTTTTATTGCAACTCATAAAAACCTGTAGGGCTATCAGGCAGGTATAACCGATTGTTAACATTTTCATTGTATAGATTTAAAAAGGACCCGGCAGTAGCAATGATGGCTCATTGTCAGCGGGTCCTCGTTCTTGCTTATGATGCTACTAACCTGGTTCGATTACCGTAAACCGGCATGATCAAAATAAATAGTACCTGTCCAGTCGAAATTCTGGAATACCAGGTCATTGATCGTTGCGGGGTTTCCCAAATCTGCTTTGGTGAGCTTATACTCCACCCATTTGCCTTCTTCAATGGTAATGGTATAAGCAACCCCGTCATTGGCTTTTACATTAATGCGTTTTCCATTGGTGCCGGCAGTACCGAAAATGCTGAAAGTAATTTCGTTGTACCCTGCCAGTGAAACAGAATTGTTGGCAAATTTCAATGCGCCCCAATGCCCGGTATAATTGACTTTCATGGCAGCATCCCCATCGCGTATATTATCTTTATTGGCATAGTCGATGGTGGTATTCCAGCCCCAGTTCTGCCAGTTATTCATAAGCGCATCTACATAAAAAGCATAGGATAAGGCCGGAAGCGGCGGTAGATCTCCTACAAATAAAACCGGCTCCTCAGATTCTACTACAACATCTGAAAATGCTACCAGGCTAATTAAGCCCCGGTTGGCTTCCGCTGGTATCATTAGTTTAATAGCTGTTGCAGACTGGCTGATAAAGTTGGTGATCGGTGTGGTCAACCCTTTGAACAGAACACCTTTTACCAGGTCAAGATCCGTTCCTGTAATAGTAAATTCTTTCTCTCTTTCTGCTGGTGACGGATCAAAGGAAACCACTGCCGGCAGAACAACGTCCAGCGAGGTTTCCGTTTCAACCGATATGGGCTCGGTGCCACCCGCCGATAAAACAAGGGGTCCACTTTGTGCTTCCATCGGAACGGTTACTACTAATTCATCTACTGATTTGCTCACAAACTCTGTTACTACTATGTCCTTGTTAAAACGCAGTTCGGTAACCCAGTTCAGGAATTTACCTTGGATGGTTAGGTTGGAGCCGGGTTTCACCACCGGCGTAAAACTGGTTACCTGCAGCGGAATTTCCAGGTTCAGCGGAGATCTGGAAACAATTTCACCGTCTGTTGTGATCAGTTTCACCAGGCCGGCTTCCACGGCATCGGGCAATACCAATACAATCAGTTCATTGCTTTGCGATTTGAAGCCCGCTTTCTCCACGGTTGCCCCTACAAATTGGATGGAATTTACTTTTTGAAGATTGTTACCGATAAATTTTATCTCCTCTCCGTGTTGTACACCAGAGGGACCAAAACTCAGTAATTCAACCAGGCCGGAATTACCGGAATCGTCTTTTTTACACGCTGTCAGCAGCAATACAGCTATACTGGCCAGCCAGAAAAGAAGAACGCTTGTTTTTATGAATGTTTTCATGATTTTGCTGGTTTATTTTTCCAATACTTTAGGTACTACCCGGAAATTATCAAAAGCGATATCGCAGTCCAGGTCGCCCGGACCATGAAACAATACCCGTGTATAATAACCAGCCGGACGAACGGACAAGGTTTGGCCATAACTTTCAACAATTTCTTCAAACGGAATAGTGATGGTTTGCCATTTCCCCTTCGTATCAATCGGTGGTTTCCACTGGTATTGATCATTGTAAAAATCTCCCAGCCCCACATTCAGTTTGATCATATTATTGTTGTACGGCTTCAGGGTATTCACTTCAAATTTCAGGTTATAGGTTTCCGGTTTCAGGATAGCTTCATCCGGAATATTTTGGCTGATAGCACCCATGGCATCCGGCGGACCGCCAGCGGCTTCCAGCCAGTTCCACGCACCAATAGCCCGGGTTACACGGATATAGTTTCCGTTGATGGAGGGAGGATCGGCAGGGCCCGGGTTACTTACTACGAAAGATGCATTCCACCAACCGGTAAACGGATCGCTGCTGATATAAATATTCCGGTTATCACGGAACCAGAAATCGGAGGAGGTAGTACCAAAGTTGGTGGTAACGGTAATTGGGCCGGGTATAGCACCTTCCGGAATTTTTACCTGAAGAATATTGTCTTCCACGTCTACCAATTCTCCATTTACACCACCACTGAACGTAACAGTTAAGGGTGGGTAGAAATAATCGCCACGTATGGTGGCAACGCCTCCTGTTTGTACGTATTCGCAATCCATACTGCTAACGGTAGGTTCACTAATCTGCACTTCAAAATCATAGAGCAATTCAGATTTGTCCGCGAAAACCAATTTCAGTTTATTGGTTATCTCCAAAGGAATGGCGCTTGGTACCGGAACAATAATGGCCCTGCTGGTAATATAGGTTGGCGAAACATAAGCGCGCTGGTCGTTGAACCAGATTTCGCGGGTGTTTTGCAGGTTTTCTCCAACAATGGCAATTACATTTCCCTGGTAGGCTCCAACCAGCAGAGAGTCGGCCGATGCAGGATCTGTGATCCGTACATACCGGATTCTTGGTACACCATTGTTAGGTGCATCGTCGTCTTTGGAACAGGCTACAAAAATTGCTGCCATGGCCAAAAGAAGCGTAGAACAATATAGAAGTTTTAGAAATTTCATATGCGTTGATTTAATCGCTGGTACAAGTAGGTTTAGTAATCAACTGGTGCTTTGTTGAGGTTGGGTGCCTGGCTTAACTCAGCGGCAGGAATCGGCAACAGGAAATTACCGCTGTTAGCATTTATGGTACGATCCTGTGTTGCCCAGGAAGTTTTGGTAAAGGTCCAGTTGGTGGGGTCCGGAAACTTGTCGGGCGCGGTAAAAAATAATCCGCGATCCTGTGCATTCAGGATTTCATACGCTTTGGCAGGGTTCCAGTAATGTAAACTTACCAGGTCGTACCAGGCCATGCCTTCCATCGCAAATTCAATGAAACGCTCTTTCAGGATGGCATCCATATCCAGCGGCAGCTCCCGCACAGGAAGGCCTGATCTTGTATGAACGGCATTAAAATATTCCATTGCTTTGGCATCACTGGTACTTGCCTGGTTTCCTAATACTGCTTCCGCATAAATCAGGTAGAGTTCGGCCAGGCGCATCATGTAGGTATCGTATTCATAGTATTGCGAAGCAGCTTTGCCATCCATATCCTTTGCTTTTCCGCATACGTATTTTTTAACCGACAGGAAATTATTATCAGATCCGGTAAAAGGGAATACCAGTTCCTGTTCGCCACCCGGTATGCTTTGTGTAATTTCCGGGTAATGAAAACCTGGCAGCATAAACGTAGCTTTCAGGCGCTGATCAAGTGTTCTGCCCTGTAAGCCGGTAGGGGTAACGGTTATGCCTTCATATTGCGATATCATCCACCAGGTAGCCCCTTTATCTCCACCCCAGCCATCGCCATTGGCAATATCGGCACTATAAGCCAGGTAAGCGGGTGTGGAATTTTGTGAACCCCATGCACCGGGCGAAAAAGCCCATTGCAGAGAAAACACCGACTCCGAATTATTATCGTAAGGGTAGGTAAATAAACTGGCATAGTTTTCCAGTAATTTATACGGGCTTTGGGTTATTACGCGTTCGGCATAATATTTAGCACTGTCGAGAAATTGCTGGTTCCGCTGACCGCTGCCTTCTGCGCTTACTCCCGCCCGGGTAAGATAAAACCTGGCCAGCATAGCTTCGGCTGCCCATTTATTCAGGCGCCCGGGCCGCAATGAGGTAACCGGCAAATCTTCCACTACGGCCCGCATTTCGTTTGTAATAAACCGCCATACACTGGTTACGGTGTTGCGGGTTATGGTTGTGTCGGACAAGAGTGTAAGATTGTTTTCGATGATAGGAACAGCTCCCCAGTTCATTACCAGGAAACGATAGGCCAGTGCGCGCATAAAGCGGGCTTCCGCTAGCGCAGCTTTTTTTACGGTGGCAGATACCCCGTCGCCCGCATATTTATTAATGTTCTGAATGGCCAGGTTCGACTGTCCTACTACAATAAAGAAGGAGCGCCAGGCAGTTCCGTTTTCAGGAGTTACACCCGTTGTATTAAACAATACATTCCCGCGGTCGTTCCAGGCAGAATAGGCGGTGCCTGCCCGGAAATCGCCCAGGTTATACGACGCTTTATCATTGTAATCGAACCAAACCTTACTGTACAATAAGGAGGTTGCTGCCAGTACCTGCTCGTCGGTTTTATAAAAATTTCCGTCGGTAATAGAATCCAATGGCGGACGGTCTAAAAAATCTTTGGAACAGGCTGAAATAAGTACCGCCAACAGCAGTACTACACTGTATAAAATAGATCTTGTTCTTTTCATGGTAAATCGTTTAAAAATCCAAACCAATTGAAAATGCATACACGGGGGTAAGCGGATAGCGGCCAAAATCAAGACCGATGGCCTGGTTGGTAGGGCTGGCATCTCTTCCAACATAGGCACCCACTTCCGGATCAAGCCCGCTGTATTTGGTGAGGGTGAAAATATTTTGTCCGCTTAACGATAACCTTGCTCCTTTAATAAATTTCTGTTTGCTCAGAATAGAAGCTGGCAGGTTATAACCCAGCGTAATATTTTTTAGGCGTATAAAGGACCCGTCTTCTACCCAGCGGCTGGTAGGTCGTGCATGGTTATTATTGGGGCCGTAGGAAATGCGTGGAATAGTGGTGTTGGGGTTTTGAAGTACTACTTTTCCACCTCCGTCTACCATTGGTTTCGCAAAATCCATTACATCTGTCAGCAGGTTCCTGCTCAGGTTTATATTATTGGGGTTGGTGCTTACTTTGGAAATATAATTGTAGATATCATTTCCGTAGGTAGCTGTAATAAGGATGCTCAGGTCAAATCCTTTGTAAGAAAAGTTATTGGTAAAGCCGGCAAATAATTTCGGCCAGGGATTACCGATATTGGTTTGATCCTGTTCGTTGATAATGCCATCTCCATTGATATCCTTAAACTTTACATCACCTACCCAAAGCCCGGTTGCTTCATCAATGGGAAGCCTGTTTCCATTATTGTCAACCGGTACGGCGCTGTTTTCAATTTCTTCAATGCTTTTAAAAACGCCTTCTTCTACATAACCCCTGAATAACCAGGGCGCGCTGCCCACGCTGGCTCTTTGGGTCCAGTCTTCCAACCACCAGGAGGTTCTGTCAACAAAGGCCGATTCAGAATAGAATTTGGTGATTTTGGTAACAAAACTGGAGATATTGAAATTGGACTCCCACCGAAACTTATTGTTATTGACGTTAACGGTATTTAGGGTAAAGCTCCAGCCATTGTTTTGCAGAGAGCCGATATTTACCGTAGGGGAGGTTACTGCTCCGGTACCATTGGTACCCATATACCAGGGCAGGGGATTTACCAGCAGCAGGTTATCTGTTTTACGGATATAATAATCAAACTCCAGGTTAATGCGGTTATTGGCCAAACCTATATTCAACCCGAAATTATTGGTTTTGGTTTCTTCCCATTTCAGATCAGGGTTGGCATAGGTGCCTGGCAAAAAGCCCGTACCCCAGGGTGTAGGCGCTGTTTGAAGGGGGGAGAAGATTCCGCCGGAGCCCGGGTTACCGGTAACGCCGGTTTCGTAACGCAGTTTCAGCTCACTGATAAAAGGAACGTCAAAGAATTTTTCCTGTGAAATACGCCAGGCGGCAGAGAGGGAGGGGAAGCGATCCCAGCGTTTGTTTTCACCCACTACACTGGAGCCATCCCATCGAATGGTTCCATTCAGGATATAGCGGTTATCATAGCTGTAGTTGATCCTGCCAAAATACGATTCCATGGCCCAGTCGCCGGAACCACCGGAGTTGGTAGCGGTGAGCGGATCGCCGGCATTAATATCCAGGATGTCGTTGGTCAGATACCCAGCCCGTGAAGCGCCGTTGTTTTTCCAGTTAGACGCCTGTGCTTCATGGCCGGCCATGGCTGTAATAGTATGATTGCCGATTTGTTTGGTATACTCCAGTAACTGGTTCCATCCCCAATAGCTATTGGTATTGGCCTGGCTGGAGTAGGTAGGCCGGTCATTCACAGCCCAGCCGATTTTATAGGCCGGCAAAAAATAGTCTCCGTTTGCAAACCCTACATTGGTATTGAAACTGGTTTTAAACTGCAGGTCTTTGTACAGCTTAATATTTGCGTAAATGTTTCCAAGAATCTGGTGTCGTACAAATTTATTGGTAGTAAGTTCTGCAATAGCCAGTGGGTTGATGGGCGCAAACTGGTTGGCACCATTGTTTTCATCGCCCCCGGCCCAGGATCCGTCAAAATTTTTAACCGGGATCTGTGGCGTTAGGCGAATGGCATTGGCAATGATATTTTCCTGGCTGGTTGTCAGGTTTTCATTGGTTCGGTTTACGCTTAGGTTAACCCCGATCTGCGCCCAATTGGTGGGTTTATTGTCAACATTCAACCGGGCAGATACCCGGTCAAATCCCGAACCGGCAGCTACCCCATCCTGCTTCAGGTATTCACCCGACATGAAAAAAGTAGTTTTATCATTTCCCCCGCTGGCACTAAGCTGGTGTTTTTGCATAGGGGCGTTCTTAAAGAGTTCGCCCTGCCAGTCGGTACCCTCGCCCAATAAACTGGGATCCAGGAATTCGGTAGGTGTTTCACCTCCTGCAATAGCATGAAACTGGTTTACCATGGTGGCATATTGGCGCAGGTTCATGACCTCCATCTTTTTGGGCGGTGTTTGAATGCTGTGCTGGAAGCCGTAGTTGAATTTTGTAGTACCTGCTTTTCCTCTTTTGGTGGTAATCAGAACCACCCCGTTGGTAGCTCTTGACCCGTAAATAGCCGAAGCCGAAGGCCCCTGCAACAGCTGTATGTCTTCAATATCGGAGGGGTTTAAACCGGCCAACGGGTTAGAGGAGCTGTTGCTTCCAAATTCCACGTTGTTGTTCTGAATTTGAATACCGTCGATCACATACAGGGGTTCGGTACGCCCGGTAATGGTACTAACACCCCGGATATTTACTGAAATACCGCCCCCGGGTTGCCCGGAGTTTTGGGTAATATACACGCCGGCAGCCCGGCCCTGGATGGCCTGCTCCAGCGTAGTATTGATGGTGCGGTCCATTTCCTTGGCTGTAACCGTGGTTTGTGCACTGGTAAGGTTGGCCCTTTTGGCGGTACCATAACCAATAACCACCACTTCACTCATATTGGCATTGGCCTGCCGCAGTATAACCGACAGGGTACTGGTAGAAGCGCTGACGGCCACTTCTTTGCTTTCCATACCGATATAAGAAAAAACTAATACTTCTCCCGGCTTTGCCGTGAGGCTAAAATCTCCGTTCTGATCAGAATTAAATCCGCGCTGTGTGTTTTTTACCATAATGGTAGCCCCGGAAATCGGATTCCTGTTGGCGTCCAGGATACGTCCCGAAATTTTTTTACCCTCGGTTTGAGCGGAAAGCGAATGGCTCAGAAGCAGGCCAAACAGAAAAACGCAGAGATGGGAAACCCACCTGCAGATAGTGTTGGTTTTTTGCATAAGCAAGCAAATTGATACGTTATAAATGATCCGGAACCGGCTAAGCTGCGCGATTACCTGAGACCTAATTTATTACCGTATCCAAAAAATCAGGGGCTGAAAATTGTTCTTTGAGGGTATCAAAATGTTAGCCTACCCCAGTTTTTTCGACTTTTCAGGGGCATTGTTTGTTTAATCGGCGGGAAAACTGCCTGTACTTGAAACATTTTTTGCTTTTCGCTCTTGTTGGTAGTGGGAGGGAAGCTGCCCAAACTGCTCTTTAAAGTAGCGCGCAAAATACTTGGGGTTGTTAAATCCAACCATGTAAGCCACTTCCGTAACGTTATGATTCGACTTTTCCAGTAATTGAGCCGCTCTTTTTAAACGGATCTGGCGGATGAATTCAATGGGTGTTTGCCCCGTCAGTGCCAACACTTTTTTATACAGGCTGGTTCGGCTTAATAAAAGTTCCTGCCGCAGGTTATCGACATTAAATTCAGGGTTGGCCATATTTTTTTCAATAACCGCCAGGGCTTTGCGGATGAACTGGTCTTCGCCTTCTTCTTCAACAGCAGGTTCTGAAGGATTCACTGCTACCTGTTTCTGGAAGGTTTCTCGCACTACAGACTGGTAGTTGAGCAGGTTTTTGATCCTTGAAAAAAGAATATCGTAGTTAAATGGTTTGGTGATATAATCATTCGGACCGGTTTCCAGGGCCTGTAGTTCTGTTTCCTCGCCTTCCAGCGCCGTTAATAACAATACCGGAATATGCCGGGTGCGGGCATCTGTTTTTATCTTACGGCAAAGTTCAATGCCCGATAAAAGGGGCATGCTAATATCACTTACCACCAGGTCGGGGTGCGAACTGAGTACTTTTTTCCAACCCTCCATTCCCTGCACTGCTTCCAGGATCGTAAAATGTTCTTCCAGGCTGTTTTTCAGGTAGGTTCTGAACTCATCATTGTCCTCTACTAATAAAATAGTGGGCTTTTTGAACAGGTGAGTACCCGGTTCGGCCAGGGGCAGCAGTGTTCCCTGTTTTGGATTGGCCACGGATTTTGTTCTGATCGGCAACAACACGGTAAAACAACTGCCTTTGGGGGAGGTGTCTGAAACCGATAGGGTACCTCCGTGCATTTCTACAAACTCCCGGGTAATCGATAGCCCGATACCGCTTCCCTGGTTTAACACATGTTCATGCGAATTGGTCTGGTAAAACCGATCAAAGATCCGGTCTTTCTGATCGGCCGGAATACCGATTCCGTTATCAATAACCTGTATTTCCAGCAGGGCCTGTTCTTCTGTTTTGCGGATACCGACCACTACCTTCACCTGCCCGCGTTCGGGCGTAAACTTAAAGGCATTGGAAAGCAGGTTGAATAGAATGCGTTCAATTTTGTCCTTATCAAATAACATCTGCAAAGGGCTGGTAATTCCCTGGTAACGGTACTCAATGTGTTTGTTATTGGCCATGTCATTGAAGGAGGCGGCCACTTCCTGTATATATTGAATAATATCCGATTCGGTGGGGTGCAGGTGCAGTTCGTTTTCCTGCAAGCGGCGGAAATCCAGCAATTCATTCACCATATTCAAAAGACGCCTGGCATTCCGGTTGATCAGTTCATACTGGTTTTTCATTTCGCCGGCGGCAGTTTCCTTGATAAGTTTCTGAATAGGGATCAGGATAAGTGAAATCGGTGTTCTGAATTCATGGCTAACATTGGTAAAGAAGCGTGTTTTCATTTCGTCCAGTTCGCGAATGCGGGCAGCTTCCTGCCGTTCTACCTGTAATTGCATACGCACCTGTTCTCTTCGGATCACTTCTTTGCGCAGAAAGTAAAGGGCAGCGGCCGTTAATACAACGTATAAAAAATAAGCAAGGGGTGTTTTCCAGAAGGGCGGGGTAATCCGCAGTTTTAATTCCAATGCGTTTTCATTCCAGCTTCCATCATCGTTCGATACTTTTACCCGGAATGTATAAGTACCCGGATCTATATTGGTATAGGTGGCCGTTCTGGCATTGCCGTTTGGAATAATCCAGTCTTTGTTAAAGCCTTCGAGTTTGTAGGCATACCTGATTTTTGCCGAATTAGAGTAACCAAGTGCGGCAAACTGCAGCGAAAAATCGTTTTGGTGGTGGGCTAGTTCCAATTCGTTCAGTTCGGATATGGATTGCAGTAAGACGGTATGGTTATTCACTTTTTCCCCAACATTAACCGAGCGGTTAAAGAGCTGGAAATCTGTTAAAACAACCGGTGGCTCCTGGCTGCTGGTTTTAAGTTCCTCCGGTTTAAACAGGTTAAATCCATAAGCGCCGCCAAAAAGTAGTTCTCCGGCTCTTGTTTTGTAAGCGGCATAGCGGTTAAATTCACGGCCCTGTAACCCATCGTGTTCACTAAAATTGACGCAGCGCAGTTGAATGGGCTGGCCTGGCTCCTGGATAATATCAATTTTTGATAAACCCGATTTGGTGCTTATCCAGAGTTTATGCTGGTTGTCCTGTACAATATCTAATATGGCATTATCCGGCAAGCCATCCTTGGTGCTGAAGCTTTGAAATTCGTTGGTGCCACGAGGCAATACATTCAGGCCCCGGTGGGTGGCAATCCAGATATGCCCGCTATTGTCTTCGAGTATGCCGTTGATGCTGTTATAACTAAGCTTGCTGTTTTCAGCGGTATAGCTGATAAACCGGCCGCTTGCTTTGTCCAGTACATCAATACCCCAGGAGGTGCCGATCCATAAATTACCGCGAGAGTCTTCGGTTAAACTCGTAACATTATCGTGGTGCAGTGTATTGGGTACCGACAGGTTGTGATGGTAGAAAGTGTGGGTAGTTCTATCCAGCCGATCGAGCCCGGAATTCAGCATCCCGATCCATAAATTCAGGTTATGGTCTTCATAAATCGCAAATACATTATCATTGGCCAGTGAGCGTGGATCCTGTTCGTTATGGCGGTAATGTGTAAACGAAGTTCCGTCGAAACAATCCAATCCGCCCTGGTAGGTACCGATCCATAATTTATCCTGGTGATCCAGGAACAGGGAAACTATTACATCGTTGCCCAGTGAACGGGGATTACCGGGCTCATGCCGGTATTGTCGAAAACTGTTTTTCTTTCGGTCAAAATAGAGCAGGCCACCCCCGTTGGAACCGATCCACAGGTTGCCGGCCTTATCTTCCACAAAGGAATTAATATCTTCAAAGGGTAAGCTGTTTTTATCAGATGAGCGGTGTTTTACCAGGGGAAACTGCAGGCGATTCCTGTCATAAAATGAAATTCCTTTTTTATAGGTGCCCAGCCACATAATACCCAGGTTATCGGGGTATACCGCATAGAGTGCATTTTCTGCAATGGAACTGGGATCTCCTTCCTTAGTTTTCAGCACGTCTACTTTATTGCGCTCCTGGTTAATAATATTTACGCCGCCATGATCGGTAATGATCCAGATCTTGCCTTCCGGATCCTGTGCAATGCCGGTAATGGTATTGCTGCTTAAGGCAAGTGGAGCGGAATGTTCATTCAAAAACCGGATGCTGTTGCGCGCGGGGTTGTAATGAAATACTCCCAGGGTAGAGCTTCGCTGGTAAATCCAGATTTCGTCCTGTTTGTCAATAAAAAGCGACAATCCCTGGTAAAAACGAACGGGCTGGTTTTGCAGGATCTGTGTTTGTACCAGTTTTTTGTCCTGTTCGGTATCATATTTTTCCAGTAAGCCATTATACCGTACCAGCCAGAGGTAGTTTTTGGAGTCGAGGGCAGCGCTGGTAATTGGGTTGGGAGCGCCTTTTTCGATCCTGGTTTGTTTGAGTTGTTTTACTTTACCTGTTTCCGAATACTGGTAAATTCCGGCATCGGCATATACAAAATAATAGTCTTTTTCGTGTTTTAGGATAGATACCAGTCCGTCGATGGGCAGGTCTTTGGAAAGTAGGTAAAGATCAGAGCGGCGGGTTACTTTTTCGGTGCTTACATCGTATATATTCCAGGTGCTCTGCGTGCGTACCCATATTTTCTTTTCCGGACCTTCATAAATATGCGACACATGGTCGTCCATAATGGTGGTACTGTCCTGGTCGCTGTGTTTGTAGGTTTTAAAGGAATACCCGTCATAGCGGTTAAGTCCAGACATGGTCCCAAACCACATAAAGCCGCGGGCATCTTTAAAAATGCAGTTTACCTGGTTATTGGACAGGCCATTACTGATATCGAGTTGGGAAAAGCTGTATTCAGAAGCCTGCCCGTTCATCAGCAAGGGGCAGATCAATACAAGGAATAAGGTAAGCAGGCGACTCATGGCAGCAGTATAAATCCGGTCTGTTAATATAGTGTAATTTTCACAATAATTGATGCCCGGCTATCGGAAAATGGCAAAAAGCCGGGGTTGGGCAATTATCTCGCTTATTCTTTTCCGTTAGTAAGTATTGGCCGCCAAGTGCTCGGGGGAGGTTAATAGAGGACTAGAAAAGGGCATAATAACATGGTTTTCCGGTGAATTTATCTTTTTGGGATTCTGTATATTTAGCCTATGAATCGCAGAAAATTTGTAAAAAACAGCTCCATTGCCATGGCTGGAATTATGTTAAACCCATTGGATGGGATCAACCAGGAACCCCAGTTCGGGCACGGCCCCAAACGGTATAAAATAGATACGCGTTGGAGCCAGGCCGATGTGTCTAAGAACCCGGTAAAAGATTGCCATGAAATGGTGCAGGATGCGCAGGGCAGAATCATCCTGCTTACGAATGAAACCAAAAACAATGTATTGATCTATGATAAAGCGGGAAAGCTGCTGAGTTATTGGGGTACCAGTTATCCCGGGGCACATGGGCTTACCCTGTTTAATGAAAATGGAACAGATGTATTGTTTATATGTGATAATAACCGCCACCAGGTAATTAAAACCACCCTAGATGGACGGGAGCTGATGGTATTGGATTACCCGGCAGAAGCGGGCATTTATTCAAAAGCAGAGGAGTATGTGCCTACGGAAACCACTATTGCGCCGAATGGCGACATTTATGTGGCTGACGGCTACGGCAAGGATTATATCCTGCATTATAATGCCAAAGGACAGTTCCTCGGATACTTTGGCGGACGGGGAACGGAAGCGAAGCACCTCAAAAATGCACACGGTGTTTGCTTTGATAACCGGGATAAGAAAAAGCCCTGTCTCCTGGTTACTTCTAGAGAGGAGAATGCGTTTAAGCGGTATGATCTGAAAGGAAATTACCTCGATACAATTGCCTTACCTGGTGCCTGGGTTTGCCGGCCGGTGATTAAGGGCGATTACCTGTATGCGGCCGTATTACAGTCGAGTGATCGTCCCTGGCAGTCATCCGGTTTTATTACCATTCTTGATAAAAACAATAAGGTAGTGTCTAACCCGGGTGGCAATACGCCGGTTTATAAGAACGGGGTTTTACAGCCGCTTACGCAAACCAATCCATTGTTTGCATATCCCCACGATGTATGCATCGATGATGAAGAAAATATATATGTAGCCCAGTGGAATTCCCGCCAGGTTTATCCCTATAAACTCAAGCCACTGGTATAAGTTTTTTCACCGGCCGGGTAATGCCCGGCCGGTGAAAAAATAGTGATCAGATTTCAGCAATTACTTTTTCGCCCATGGCGGCAGTGCCAAGGATTTTGTCTTTGGGTGTTGCGGCATCGGCAATATCACCGGTGCGGTAACCCGCTTTTAACACCTTATCTACCGCGTTGATAACGGCTTCGGATTCGGCCTTCATTCCAAAAGAAATATCCAGCAGTAGGGCAGCAGAAAGAATAGACGCCAGCGGATTGGCAACGCCCTTGCCGGTAATATCATGCGCAGAGCCATGGATGGGTTCATAAACGCCGGTTCCATCACCTACGGAAGCACTGGCCAGCATACCCATGGAGCCGGCAATTTGCGAAGCTTCATCGGTAAGGATATCACCAAACAGGTTGGCGGTTACCACCACATCAAAACGGCGGGGATCTTTGATCAGCAACATGGCCGTGGCATCTACAAACTGGTGTTCCACTTCCACATCGGGGTATTCGGGTGCAATTTTCTGGATCACTTCTCTCCACAGGCGCGATGTTTCCAGCACATTGGCTTTATCTACCGAACAGAGTTTTTTGCGACGGGTGCGGGCTGCTTCAAATGCTTTACGGGCAATGCGTTCTACTTCGTACCGGCTGTATTCAGCCAGGTCGTAGGCGGTATCGCCATCGTTTTTACGTCCTTTTTCGCCAAAGTAGATATCTCCGGTCAGCTCACGGAAAAAGAGGATATCAGCGCCCCGCAGAATCTCGGGTTTAATGCTGGATGCGTCCAGCAGTTCATCAAATAATTTAATTGGACGAAGGTTGGCATACAGGCCCAGTTCCTTGCGCATTTTCAGCAGGCCCTGTTCCGGGCGAACTTTAGCAGAAGGATCATTATCGTATTTGGGGTGCCCGACTGCGCCGAATAAAACAGCATCGGAGGCCTTCATTTTCACCAGGGTTTCATCGGGTAAAGCCTGCCCGGTAGCTTCAATGGCAACATGGCCAATCAGCGCCTCATCGTAACTGAAGCTGTGTCCGAATTTAGCTGCAATGGTTTCCAGTACTTTTTTACCAACTGCAGTTACTTCCTGCCCGATACCGTCTCCCGGCACCACTAAAATTTTTTTATTCGCCATTGATTGAAATAATTGATCAGATAATATTAAGCATTTTCACGGTTGCCTTTATGGCCGAAACGGTCTGGTCGCTGTCCAGCCCACGGGTTTTAAACTCGCGGGTTTGGTTTTTCCAGGTAATAACGGTTTCGCAGAGGGCGTCGCTTTTACCACCGGGAGGAATCCGTACCGCGTAGTCGGTTAGTACAGGCAAGTCGATTTTTTTCTGTTTGTAGATTTTTTTGAGTGCGTTCATGAAGGCATCGTATTGTCCATCGCCCTGCGCCTGTTCTTCAAATAATTCACCTGCCAGGCTCACTTTAATAGTAACCGATGGGTTCAGGTTTTTAGCATGTACCAGCGCATAATTTTCAATACGCACTTTATCTTCAATGGTATTACTATCCAGTACATCCGAAATAATATAGGGCAGGTCTGCCTGGGTAACCACTTCTTTGCGGTCGCCCAGTTCAATGATACGCTGGGTTACTTTTTTCAGGTCCTGGTCAGATAACTGTATGCCAAGTTGTGCCAGGTTGTTTTCAATATTGGCTTTGCCGCTGGTTTTACCGAGGGCATATTTACGTTGGCGCCCGAAACGTTCAGGCATCAGGTCGCTGAAATAAAGTTTATTCTTTTTATCGCCATCGGCGTGGATACCAGCAGTTTGGGTAAATACATTTTCGCCCACTACCGGCTTATTTACCGGAATCCGGAAGCCCGAAAATGTTTCTACCAGTTTACTTACACTGTAGAGCGATTTTTCTACCACGTTCGTTTTTATGCCCGGCATAAAATCATTCAGTACAGCAATGGCGCTTGCCAGCGGGGCGTTGCCTGCCCGTTCGCCCATGCCATTAATGGTAAGATGCAGACCATGTGCGCCGGCTTTTACGCTTTCAAGTACGTTTGCCGTACCGAGGTCATAATCATTATGGGCATGAAAATCAAAATGTACATCGGGGTAACGTTGAACAATAGCCGAAATAAATTCCTTTACTTCTTCCGGTGTCAGTATGCCCAGGGTATCGGGCAGCATAATACGTTTGATGGGCTGGGTTGTAAGGAAGTCGAGGTATTGGTACACATACTCCGGTGAGTGCCGCATGCCATTGCTCCAGTCTTCCAGGTAAATATTAGCTTCAATGCCTTTCTTTTTGGCAAGGGCTAATACTTCCTTAATATCGGCAAAATGTTGTTCGGGTTTTTTCTTTAGTTGATGCGTAAGGTGGTTAAGTGAGCCTTTGGTTAAGAGGTTCATTACTTTAGCACCTGCTTCCTGCATCCATTGTATGCTTACATCGCCATCTACAAATGTCAGTACTTCTACTTTATTCAAAAACCCGTTGGCTTTTGCCCATTTGGTTATTTTTTTTACGGCATCAAACTCCCCTTCCGACACTCTGGCGGAGGCAATTTCGATGCGGTCTACTTTTACTTCGGTTAACAATAACTGGGCAATGGTTAGTTTTTCCGATGCGGAAAAAGAAACACCGCTGGTTTGTTCACCGTCCCGCAGGGTGGTGTCCATTATCTCTACTGATCGCTTCGCAGGTGACATGCTGATGAGGGGGCTTGCTATTAATACAGACTCTTGGAACTAAATGCTTTGATCTCTTCTTTCATCGATTGCAAATAATCGATATCGTCAAAGCCGTTCATCAGGTTATGTTTTTTATACCCGTTGATATCAAAGGATTCCTGGTCGCCGGTTGAAAGGATGGTAATGGTTTGTGCGGGAAGGTTTACTTCCAGTGCTGCCTGGGGATCGGCTTCGATGGCTTTAAAAATTTTGTCCAGGAATTCTGGCGATACCTGCACAGGAAGAATGCCTACATTCAGTGAGTTATTCTTGAAGATATCGGCAAAAAAGCTGGATACTACGCAACGGAATCCATAGTCATAAATTGCCCAGGCTGCATGTTCGCGGCTACTTCCGCTGCCGAAGTTTTTTCCGCCTACCAGTATTTTACCGGAATAAATGGGATTATTCAGTACAAATTCCTGTTTGGGAGTATTGTCGTTATTATAGCGCCAGTCGCGGAACAGGTTATCGCCAAAGCCTTTGCGTTCAGTGGCTTTGAGGAAGCGAGCCGGGATGATTTGGTCGGTATCCACGTTTTCAATAGGCATGGGAACAGCGGAAGAGCGAAGCACAGTAAATTTATCGTAGGCCATGATAGAAAGTTAGAAGTAAAAACAAAATAATTAAGATGTAGTACGGGTCGGCAACGCAGGGTTGGTTTACATGAGTTGCCGGGGGTCGGTTACTACGCCGGTTACAGCGGCGGCAGCTGCTACCAGCGGGCTGGCAAGCATGGTGCGGGCACCCGGGCCCTGCCGTCCTTCAAAGTTGCGGTTGCTGGTACTAACTGCATACTTGCCGGCAGGAATTTTATCATCGTTCATTGCCAGGCAGGCAGAGCAGCCGGGCTGTCTTAGTTGAAAGCCGGCTTCGGTAAGTATATCCAGTATACCTTCTTCGCGGATCTGTTGCTCTACGATATGTGAACCTGGTACAATCCAGGCGGTAATATGGTCTGCTTTTTTGCGACCTTTTACAATAGATGCAAAGGCGCGGAAATCTTCGATACGGCCATTGGTGCAGGAGCCGATGAATACATAGTCCACTTTTTTCCCCAGCATCGGTTCTGCTTCCTGGAAGCCCATGTAGTTCAGTGATTTTTCGTAGCTGGCTTTTCCAGAACCGTTTTCCTGTGAAACAGGAATCTGCTGGCTGATGCCGATGCCCATGCCCGGGTTGGTACCGAAGGTGATCATAGGTTCAATCGCTGCGGCATCAAAAACATATTCTTTATCGAATTGAGCACCTTCTTCTGTATGCAGGGTTTTCCAATATGCCAGGGCATTATCCCAATCAGCTCCTTTGGGTGCTTTTTCTCTTCCCTGGATATAATTGAAGGTAGTTGCATCGGGGGCTACCATACCGCCGCGTGCACCCATTTCAATACTCATATTACAAACCGTCATCCGGCCTTCCATGCTCATTTGTTCAAATACTTCGCCGGCAAATTCTACGAAATAGCCGGTGGCGCCTGCCGCGGTTAACTGCGAAATAATATAGAGCACTACGTCTTTAGGAACCACACCTTTTGCCAGTTTGCCATTTACCACAATCCGCATGGTTTTGGGGCGGGGCTGCATAATACATTGAGAGCTGAGTACCATTTCCACTTCCGATGTGCCGATACCGAAGGCAATAGCGCCGAAGGCGCCGTGTGTGGAGGTATGGCTGTCGCCGCATACAATGGTCATTCCGGGCAGGGTGATGCCGTTTTCAGGACCTACAACGTGTACGATGCCGTTTTTGGGATTTCCGAGTCCCCAGTGGGAGATACCGTATTTGGCGCTATTGGTTTCCAGTGCTTTCAGCTGGTTGGCAGAAAGGGGATCTGCTACCGGCAGGTGCTGGTTGATAGTTGGCGTATTATGATCCGCTGTTGCGAAGGTTTTTTCCGGAAAAAGTACCGATAGTCCGCGTGCTTCCAATCCGAGGAAAGCTACCGGGCTGGTAACTTCATGAATAAAATGACGATCGATCAGTAAAACATCCGGTCCGTCCGGAATACTCTTCACCACATGGGCGTCCCACACTTTCGCAAACAGGGTCTTCGGGCTTGTACTCATTTTCAATAAATTATAATAGAACCGCTAATTTCTTAAAATTTGAGCAATTTCCGATGAATAAGGATGGTTAATATTTAGGAAAGGGCAGGAAAGCTTGGAATTTGTTTGGGGAAAAAGGCTAACGAGCATTTGTTAATGGGGAAAAGAGGAGGGAGAAGGGAGGAAGAGGGGGAAGGGGCGGGGGTTAGTGGGGGCGTTTGTAGTGGAGTTGGGTGAGGCCGGTATCAAAGCTTTGGGTGGAAAGCAGTTCGAGTGTTTGTTTGGGGCGGCCATCTTTAAAAAGCCGGGTTCCATTTCCTACCAGTATTGGTATGATGGAAATAATCATTTCATCAATCAGGTCCTGTTGCAGCAGTTCATGAATTAGTTCAGCGCCCCCGTCACAATAAATATTTTTCCCGGGTTCATTTTTCAGCTGCTTTACCAGTGTTGCAATATCGCCGGTGTAAAATATGGTTCTTCCGGTTGGCGGTCTTTCTGTTCGGGTAATTACATAAATAGAGCGCTGGCCATTATCGTAGTGGTTGGCTCCAATCATATTCACTACATAATCGTAGGTTTTTCTACCAATCAATAGGGTGTCGATGGTTTCGGTAAATTTCGCATAACCATAGTCTTCTCCTTCTTTTTCTACGGTGGAAAGAAAGCTGAGATCATCATTGGGTTCAGCAATATAGCCATCAGCACTTGTTGCAATAAAGAGAGAAAGTTTCCGCATGATTTTTTTTCAAATTTACTGGTTGATGTGAATGATATCCTTTTAAACTTTGCTGAAGTTTACAAGAGGCGTTCTGCAAGTCCGATTAATAAACCTTCTGTTCCGCGGATATAACAAAGGCGGTACGAATTTTCGTATTGAACAATTTCGCCCACCAATTCAGCGCCTTTATAGCGCAGTCTTTCTACGAGTTCATCTATGTTGTCAACCCTGAACATAATCCGCAGGTAACCAAGTGCATTTACAGGAGCCATGCGATGGTCGGACTCAATAGCGGGATAAATAAATCTTGATAATTCCAGCCGGCTGTGCCCATCAGGTGTAACCATCATGGCAATTTCTACTGTTTGGTTGCCCAGGCCGGTAACCCTTCCTGCCCATTCGCCTTCGATCATACTTCTACCTTCGAGTTGAAGGCCTATTTCTTCAAAGAAAGAGATTGCATTGTCGAGGTTTTCTACCACAATGCCCATATTATTCATTTCCAGCAGCTTGCTTTTGTTCATATTTATTGGTCGTTCAATGAATGAATGCCTTCTTCTTTGAGTTTTTGAAGATGGGTTTTCATGACGGCAACCATTTCTGCGGGGTGCCCTTGCCAGCTGGCTACTTCTCCAACAACTTTGAAAGCTGCTTTGGAGCGGTAGGACCGGGTGGGGTTCCCTGGGAATTTTTTATCGGTCAGGTCGGGGTCATCTTCCAGTTCTCCGGTTGGTTCTACGAGGTAGATTCTTTCTTTTCCTTCTCCTGCTGCTAATTCGGCGCCCCAGATAGCAGCATCCAGGGTTGCAGTGAGGAAAATATAGGCTGCATTTTTTTGCAGGCCGTAATTTGATTGGTAGCCGGGTTGAACCAGGTCGCCCAGGTTAAGATTTGCCTTTGTGCCATGGAAATAGGTGGTTGCAAAGGGGGCCGGCGCGGGGTTGGTATGGATAACTTTGTTTGAATGGGGGGAGGTCATGATTGGAGCTGTTTATATGGCAAATTCTACGCTGCCTTATCAAACTATTATTCGCAAGAAAATCAGGTAATGCACCTTAAAAAATCCATGTTAGTAGGGTCCAAAAACCAACGACCGTACTCACAAGTAATAGCAAAAAAATACAAATGCAACCTACGGGAATTAGTTTGTCGGCAATGGTGTTCTTAGATGTAATTACTTGCTCATTCGGTGATAGCACAGTAACCGGTTTAACATTTTTTATAAAAATATGACTTTCGGAGTTTATCCAATCCTCGTCAACTTCCAGGGGTATGGCCTGGGATGCTGCTGCAAATGAATTATCTTCTATTATTTCCGCTGCTTTTAATAAAGCCAGGGCAAAAAGCTGAAGCCCTTCTTTATTTGCGTTAATAGTACTTTCAAGTTGATCCGTATCCTGGTTGAAAATACCGAAACTTGCTTGTTCGTAAGCAGTAAGCTTTTCCAGTTCACCAATAATGTTGTGTAAATTTTCTTTGCTCAAGTTGATTTGATAGGTTTAATGGTATTTTTCAAAAAGGACTATTGTAAAAGCTGCATGTCCCTCCCACAGGCTTGCGTAGACTGCGAAGTTGTCTGAATAATCTTCCAGTCGGAAACTCGACTGATTTGAAATTAATCGGTTACAGAGCTCTGTTTTCCACAACATGTATATATCGGGCGCCTTCGTTTGGTCATCGGAATGTTTTTGCAATTTTTTTTAATTTTTTGTTTTCCCATTTGGTTAAAAATACGCCTGCAGTTAATTGAATCTCCTTCTTTTATACTCCTTTACTTGGTATATATTCGATCAGAGCAGCTTTGAGCAAATATATCAGTTAAGTATCTTATTTTCTATTCTTGTGATGGCGTGTTTTCAATAAACTTTTCCCCCTTTTAGCGATTCAGTATTTATAAAATTATTCTGCATAATAAACTAGGTACCATTCATTATCTATTAATTTAAATAGTCTTGTTATTTTGAAATCAGAATCAGGAATATATATAATTTCTTTTACCAGGGAATCAGATTGAAATCGTTCAATTTTAAAATTGATACTATCGACTGTAAGGTGATTCAATTTCCAATATTTTTTTTCCCATAAAATATTTATTTTTTCGCCTTCTATAGTGTTTTCTGTCGTGTCGCTGACAGAAAGTGTTGAATAATGTCGTTCAGAATCAAATCCTGGTAAAGGAAATAGTGTTCGGTTCATTTGAAACAAACTATCCTTATGAAACTTTTCATAGAAAGAATTAAAGGGTGCTGCTTTCGTTTGAGAGCTAGTTCCGGTTTTAGGTTGGCCTACTTCTTTTTCATTTTTTACAGTGCATGCAGATAAAAAAAGTATAGAGTAAAGAAATAGTTTAGTCATAATTTATGGTCTTTTTTGACAAAAGCTGCTTTACTAGAAAAAATTTACTGATTTGAAAATACGCTATGGTTTTCAAAGGCTTAAAAAAATATACTATTCCTATCAATAAACTTATGATAAATAGGGCTTTAATAAATAATCAATTAACTATTTCTATTAGATAAAAGATATGTTTACTTAACCACTTACTTAAAAACGTGTAATGATTTATCTGCTAATGAAGTTACTAAACAACATAAATAATGATTATGGCTTTTAGTCAGAAAAATTACCAATAATTCATTATTTTATTTTTTAAATAGCGAGATCTCGTGCTTTATTGCACGGCAAAATAATGAGGTCTAGGTCAAATTCTATGTTCAATTCTTTGATTAGTTTATTGTAGTTATTGTCTAAGTGTATCCAGGGAACACTTTCGTTATTGTTTGGGTACACATATAACGCACACGAAAACTCACAATAATAAGTTTGCGCAATAGCTTTGAATACCTCCATTCTTGAGGAAATCTGATCAATTAAGTCATTCATCTGCACCTCGAAAGTAGCATATTTACCTTTTGATGAATTTAGAATCCATGCGTTTTCTTTTGATATTATTGAGCTTAATTCATTTTGTTTTTCCCCTTTTCTAAAAGTCATACTGGGGGTAATTCCAATAATCTCAGTTAGCTCGTCTGGGGACTTGTCCTCAAATCTCCAAATGCATAAGCTTACTATAATTTCATTTTTCACTTTTCTTTATTTCTTTCAAAAATGAATAGGTATATTGGTCCCTATTCCAGCTCCAAAGAGGATTTTCTAAAGATACAGAGGATTAGGTTTGTTTGGTTGCCGTACTTTGCTCATTTCCTCGGCAAACCAGCCAATAATAGCCTCCCTCAATTGGTCAATTTGTATTCTAAACTATTATAATTTTAGCTATCTATCAAAGCTGCTATCGAATCCTCTATAAAATGAAGCGTATTATTTTCATCATCAGATATTTAAGCTGAAAACGCAAACACGTGGTTGGATGAATGCTTACATTGCGCATAATAGGCAATATCTTCAAAAACAATTTTTTTATTTGACTAAGGATGTTTGCATGCAGCGTAAAGCTATAACAAAATCGCAGATACTAAAAAGCCGCAGCCAATTCTTGCGGCTTTTAGCTCTATTGTGGCGTCTTAATTTTTGATATACCTGATTCATGAAACAAAACTTATTCGTGCCTATGACTATGACCTTATAATTTTGCAATTACTATCGCGGGCACAACTATGAGAAAAATAAAAAGTGTGACATTACCCAAAGAATAAAAATTTTCTTTCGATGAATACTTATCAATAACCCTTTTTGCCTTTCTTTTATTAAAGTACAAATATACAATACCTAATATCACCCCTAGTGGCAAGAACCAATACAGTTTATTATGTAGATATGTATCGCTGAAAATTGGTAAGCCCTCTATAACATTGAAGTGAGCAAGTATTTTCAAGAGTGCGATTATGTGCAATCCAATCACTAAAAAAACACCTAGGATTGAACTAAACAAAGAATCGTCATCTCCGCTCCTTGATAACATTCGATAAAAAAAATAGAATACAAAATTGTACATAATTACAGCATTATATTAAATCATTGATTCCCATCAAATAGGTTCTCGGTAATACTTTTACCAGTAACCCCTTGTGTAACAAGATCAGCAGCCAAGTACGTAAGACCGCCTATCCAACCAACCGGCCCAAATGTCATTGCAACACCTATAATTACATCAGCAGTATGATAACTTTTCCATGTGCCAGATGCTCCATCCGCAATAGTCGCAACAACCCCTAATGCACCCAGCGCCTTACCAGTTCTCGCTAATATCCTGCCTGCATTAAATTTTTTAACTGCATTCTTGGATTCTTTAAGAATCCTGTATCCGTTAGCTGGCGATGCATTTATACCCGTCACTGCTTCTCCTGCTTTATTCGTCTTCCATACAGTAGTCCAGGAATCAGCATTGGGGCCCTTAGATGGCCTATAGTCAAATTTGTGTCTGGAAAAAAATGCGCCCTCATAAACAGATTGCACACCTCCGGCGTAACCTAATAGATTACCACTTGAAAACCAATCTGCAGAAGCAGTAGAAGACGAAGATCCGCTCGAATTTCCTCTGGCAGTTACCACAACCTCAGCAAGCTCCTTTTCCGCTGTAGAGGTTGTTCCATCAGAATTATAAACTATTGTCTTGCCTGTGTTTTCGTCAATTGCTGTGCCCTGTTCACCCAAATAGGTTCCCTTTATTCCCCTATCATTCATATCCTGCTGGCTTTTGACATTTTCATCATACACGATTTCCCCGTTCTCATTCTCATACCAATCTTCCAACAACCCAAAAAGATATTTATAAACAATCGGATTATTATATCCGTAATGATAGGGCGTCATCTCAGGAACTAAGCTGGCAAGTGGATCGGCGACCTGCCATCTTCCTATTTTTGGTGATCATACATCCTCGCCCCATAATCGTACCAGCCTAATCCTGCCCCATCACTGAACTCTTTCTCTTGCTTTTCCTTGCCGTTGTATTCAAACTTGTTATCCAACTTTCCCATTGCTCGGGAACTGATCCCCGCCATCGTGAGCCCAAATGGATAATAATTTACATTTTATCTCTCGTACTGATTTCTGAAAGAAACATTTCAGGTGTATCAAAGAACAGAGATAACATTTTCCTAAAATAAATTGATTCCGCATCATCAATAGAGAAAGTTCTCTTATTTTTAGAATATATTTATATATATTAAACCAATAATAAATCGCACATTCTTATTCGAGTTTCAAAATTGGGTCATCTTCTAGAATTGCAATAGTTTCTTCAATAAAATGAAGCGTGCTATTTTCAGCAAAAGGATGATTTTTTGCATGCAAATCTTTTTTATAACTCGCAAGTACTGTTAATGCGTTTTTTATTGATTTGGGAGTCAAACTTGGTCTGAGATTTTTAATTATTTCAAATGCCATCAATCTCGCTTCATATTCTTGTTCACAAATTATCCTGACAATTTGAACTATATTTTTCTGTGAAATTAAACCTCCAACGGTAAAAACAAGTGTACCGTTCTTACTAATCATGCCCTTTTCACCAATTTTCTTAAGAATTTCCGGAACGGCTTCTTTAAAACCAGCATCTGCCAAAAGAATTGCTATCTGATTTCTTACCAAATCATTTCTTGTTATTTTAAATATTTCTAACAACTCAAACTTATCCTCAGGTGTAAGCTTATTAGGATCAATTGATTTAACAGCCCTGTAAATTTCGTTATTCATCCGATTTACTTGATAGTTAACAAGATAATAGTTCAAATTGGCCTTTTGATTTATCAAAAGGTCAGCGCTCTTATTAGTGGTAATGTTGCTCCTTCTTTATATATCGTAGCCAGAGCAATCGCAATGATAAGGTAAGGTTTCAAATGATATTTACTTTGCTCTGGTATCAAACTTACAGTACCGGAAGGTTACGATAGGGAACAGGTGGCATTAGCACACATTCACTATGAATTAATGTATTTAAGTTTGTTTATTTCATACTCATCTAGATTGTATCTCTGTTCATTTATCCTACCTACTACATCAATTTTCATTATTCCATCCGGATCGATTAGCCGTATTGGATTGTCGAACGCTTAATAGTACTGCGAGAGTATGCGCCTCTGATTCGATAGCGGATCCCATGTTAGCGATAAGAATAACCAAAACGCGCAGCAACAAGTAAGAAGTTTTTATTTTTTTAACAGCATAAAACGCCACGTTCGGTTTTATCACGAGCAACAATTTGCCCCCGAAAAGATAGGGCAATTTCGGCAGTTGGTTTGGGTATTTGTCCAGTTAGTTTGAGTCAATGCGTCTTTCTTACAACTGTCTATCATGCTGGCTGCAATACCGGCTTTTTGCAGCAGGCCTGTACTTAATGATTTTTTATTGGGAGGTAATAAAGTACGATAGCACCCGATTTTAGTTGTTTTGATCGAACGAGTTGCAGGGCTACCCGGTTTTTGAGCTGGTCAAATAATTTTAGCCCTTTACCTTCTATCACGGGGTGAATGCAGAGCTGGAATTCGTCCACCAGGCTATTTTCCAACAATTGTATGATCAGGCTCCTGCTTCCAACCAGGATGTCTTTTTGGGCTGCCTGTTTTAGTGCGGTAACCTCTTCTGCAAGCGATTTCTGCGCCAGTTTAGCGCTCTCCCAGCCAGTGTTCTGCAAGGTGTTGGAAAAAACGAGTTTGGGCACCCTGTCAATTGAGAGGGCAAACTCGTCCATTGATGGTTCTCCAGATGGATTATTTAACAGGTTTTGCCAGTACTGCATAAGCTGGTAGGTGATACGGCCATATAACAACATGCCGGCATCATTAATGAGGTCGGCATAATGCCGGTGTAAGTCTCCATCTGCAACACCAGTGGTATGGTCGCAAACCCCATCAAGGGTCATATTAAAGGCTGCTATGACTTTATTCATAAGAGGTGCGCTTTTGTTTTCAACCATTTTCAGGTGCATAATCTACCATCCATTCTATGCCATATTTGTCTCTGAACATGCCAAAATATGAGCCCCAGGGGCTATCTGCGATGGGTACTTCAATGGTTCCTCCGGCAGAGAGCCCGTTGAATAATTTATCTGCTTCCTCTTTGGTGGCAGCTGTTATGGCAATTTTACTCCTGTTCTCGTTTTCATTTACTTTGCCCAGAAATTCAGGTACATCGTTTCCCATCAGCTGGTTTGTTTTTCCTATGGGCAATGCAATGTGCATTATTTTATCAGCGTCCCTTTCCGATACGGGAAATTCTGCCGTGGCCATGTCCTTTAGACGAACAATTCTGGTAAACTCTCCACCAAATACTGACTTGTAAAAGCTAAAAGCTTCTTCGGCATTTCCATTGAAATTAATATGCGGGTTAATAATTGCCATGGTATTTTGTTTGGGGGTTTATTTTTTAATTACTTTATCAATAATCAAACCTAGTATTTAGACCCGGGTTGGGGAAGGTGCTATAACGCCAAATTTAGGGTGTTCTGCGTCAGTCTGTTCCTTTTTTCCGGCTACTGGGCAATTGATAGTTACCTGGTTTATTTTTTTAATTGCCTGGGAATTGCTGGTATTGCCGGTATTGCTAGTATTGCTGGTATTTTGGTTTCATTCAGCATTTTATTCTTTGTAATGGTGTGTTTATCAGGTCTGGTGGTTAAGCTCAATTGTTGTCGATAGATCATTCCTTTACCATTAGCAGAGGGGATTGATCAGTCATACCAATGATTCTTGGAGAGGCATGGCTCGGCATAGGAAATTATTCCAGCTTTCTCAAGTTCCAATAAGGCTGACCTGATTGGCCGATAGTCTTTTTCTGCCGGGATAACCAGCACAAAATAATGGGCATTAAGTTTTTCTGATGGACAACCTAAATTTTTAAACCTTTCCCGGATCTCGTTTATTTCTGTATTGGTGTCTTGTATTAGTACCTGTACCGTTGAATTGCCGGAAGGGATAATCGTTTCCAATATCGCCAATGGTTACCGGTGCAAAAAAGGGTATGTTGTCTATTGTATAATGGTTATCAGAACCAGGTACTTTATTGGCCCACAGGGTTTCATTAGTCCATTCATCGAGAACGTTGCTATAGAAATGGAATAAGATCCTGACCGGCATGGGTTCGTTTTGCATTATTCTGTATTCTTTTGGCTTTTTGTTGTTTAAATCGCCTTACCATAAATGAAACGATGGTAGAAAGGGAATAGAGAAGCATTAACTTAGCTGTTTCAGTACTGTTCAGAAAATAGAAGGTGAGCACTACACCAGCTACCGAAGTAATGCAAGATAAAAATTCTATATAAAAGCGCGACAAGCAGTATTTAAGAGCGAGCCTGAAAATAAGGTATGTTAAAGCCAATGTTGGTAAAGAATAAAACATACCTACGGCCATAAATAGTAAAATCAGGAGCCGGTTTTCTCCACCCAGGAGAAAGGATTTGTCGATAAATGAAGATCCTACAACCAGGAACAATGGACCTATCAGGAAAATATCAATGAGCCAAACGGAAACCGGATAATACAAATCTCCTGTCCTATAATTCATTCAGCTCAATGGTTTTGATCTTATCGTACGCTATATCGTCCAGGCAGGTTATTTTATTCTTTATAAGATCAACCTGGTACAATCCTCCCCACAGTCCACCAATAATAAAATTATTGTCCGCCGTTTTTTGAATGCTTCGGGGTTCAAAAAGGTAATCAATGGCGCCTATTTTTTTGTCTTTTATGGTTTGATGAACATTGTCAAAATATACTAAAGGGGTTACCGTGTTATCCTTTTTTGCATATAACCCTTTAGGCGATGCCAGAAATAAGGAGTCGCCCAGGTTTAATACCGTTGTTACCGGTAGGTTTGCTCTCAGGCCATCCATGCCCCTGATCCCGTTCTTGTAAATCCAAACAGCAATATTGTTTTCTTTGGTATTGATTACTAAATATCGTTGAATTAGCCTGCTGGCAGTAACTAGCAGCGAGCCGTCTTCTAAAAATGTAAAATCGTTGATTTGTTTAAAATACTTATCCGTAAGGTCGATGGAGCTAAAATATTCCTGGATCGTTCCATTTTCAAGGTTTAACATTAAAAGCATACAAGCCCTTTGTTCAATTATTTCCTGCAGAAAATAGATTGTATTGTTGTTTATCACCAGGTTTTTGGAGGGTAGCATGGAAATACTTCTTCGATATCCTAGTTTATTGGTGTAGAAGTCGTCAATCGAATAAGAGGTTAATTGTACCCAGCCATTGGGCGTAAATTTACCCGCAAAATCCGGACCTAGAACAACTAGCTGCTCCTGATCAATACCCAGTTTGATCCATTTTGCGGTATCTATCTGGTGGCGTATGCCTGGGGCAATAGACTCGAGTAAATTTTCATAGTGCTGATCTTTTAACTGGCCTAAGACTCTTTTCCCATTTTTAATTATGGAGTAGTAAAGGGTATTATTTGAACAATTAATTGATTCAATGGTGTCGGTTTTTTGAACGAGTATTCTTTTTAAGGAACGGTCAGCCGGGTTAAAATAATAACTGTCTGAAATAACATCCGTTGTATTTACCGCGGGGAAGGTAGCTATGGAATTGATAATAAAACCGTTTTTAAAGGGAATGAATTCGTTGCAATAAAAAGGTGTATCATGTTTCCGGTTCGGAATTTTTAGTTTTTTTACCGATCGGTTGATATAATTAAAAGACTTTTGAGCCCTCAATATTTTTGGCTCATCTGAGTTTTCCTCCTCATTTTCCGCTTGTGCAAAGGAAATAACAGCAGAAAATAGCGCTAACAGAATAAGGTATAGAATTTTGAACTTGTACATGTTTAATAGCTTCGCCCCCTGCATCCCGCAGGTGCCGGCGTATTGGTTAAGTAGAATCAATATAGCCAATCCGAACAATTCCTGCAAGCTATTATATCAAAAACCTCCAATCGCAATAGCGCGTATGGAGGCTTTTCCTGAAAAAATATTAAACGGGGCGGTATCTATCTTCCTTTTTTGCCCATCATCATCATTGGAGAGTGGGTTAGGATAAGGCTAACCTGTACCCGGCCTAATCGGTCGGAGGGGGCATTGGCCAAATCCTGCCCTTCCTTGCTCCGCCATTCGCGGTCCTGGAAGCTGCCGATATAGGCCGCCTGCAGTCCAACGGAGGCACCGCGTTCTTTCGGTGAAAACAGGTTTAGACCCATACCTAATTTATAGTTGAAAAAGGAATTGGTAAAGGCAATGGATGAAATACCATTTTGCACTACGGGCGATTGTAATACATCATCAAAATTTACATTGGAATTATCGCGGTAGAATTTTGCCTGGTACCATTCGTACCCGATACCTGCAATAGGGTAGAGCATTACCCGTTCCTGTTTCAGGAGATCGTAGCCAAAATCAGCCCCAATTCCGGCAAAACGGGTGGTGCTGCTCTGGCGGTTCCGGTCACCACTCATACTGCTTCCCAGGGTAATATTGGACATAGAAATAACCCTGTTGCGTTCCTTCATCCAACCCAGTTGTAGCTGACCGGTATAATCCTTGAGCGATCGGTATTGGGGAAAACCTGCTAACCGGTTATTTAACCCGCTAAATTCCTGGAATCCAACACCAATGCCGAGGGTGGTCATGGGCAGGTAATTATTCCAGTCTTTTTTCTTTTGTGCCATTGTAGTTCCGCCGACCAATAAGGCCGCAGCAATCAACCATGCTTTCATACGTATAGTTTCCGTTTCTTAACAGTTTTCTCCTATATTGGTTCTTTTTTTTCGCAAATTGAAGGCAGGGTTAACACAATTTTTACAGATATTTAGTCAAAAATGCGTCGAACCAAACTTGCCATCCTGGGATCTGGGTTTATTGCAGACATTCATATAGAAAGTTATCACCGGTTTATTCCCGAAGCGGAAGTGGTGGCTGTTTATTCCAGGGATCTTTCCAAAGCCAGCGCCTTTGCGGGAAAGCATAAAATTCCCCAGTTTTATGCCGATATAGATGAGCTGCTCGAAAAATCAGGTGCAGAAGTCATTGATATATGTTTACCGAATTTCAAACACTGTGAAGCAACCCTTAAAGCGGCTGCAGCAGGAAAGCATATCATTATTGAAAAACCCCTGGCAGTTACCCTGGAGGAAGCGGATGTAATGATTGAGGCCTGTAAAAAGGCGAGGGTTAAACTTATGTATGCGGAAGAACTCTGTTTTGCTCCCAAATACGAGCGGGTTCGGCATATGGTAAAAGAAGGCGGGGTAGGTGACATCTATATGCTAAAGCAGGGGGAAAAACATTCTGGTCCGCATAGCGACTGGTTTTACGATAAAAATCTTTCCGGCGGGGGGGTATTGATGGATATGGGGTGTCATGCCATTGCCTGGTTCCGCTGGATGCTGAATAATTGTAAGGCGGTAAGTGTATATGCCACCATGGCTACAGTTTACCATAAGGGCCGCACGGTTTGCGAAGACAATTCAGTGGTTATTGTAGAATTTGAAAATGGTGTAGTGGGTGTAGCGGAAAATTCCTGGGCCAAACATGGCGGTATGGACGACCGGGCAGAAGTTTATGGTACGGGCGGGGTGGTTTATGCCGACCTGTTTATGGGCAATGCCGCGCTTTCCTACAGCAAACATGGATATGGTTATGCTATGGAAAAAGCTGATACCTCTATCGGCTGGAGCTTTACGATTTTTGAAGAGGTATTTAACCAGGGCTACCCGCATGAGTTGAAGCATTTTATCGAATGTGTGCAAAAGGATACAACACCTCTTGTAACAGGTGAAGATGGGCGGGCAGTACTGGAAATTATTTATGCAGCGTATGCTTCGGCGGCTGAGGGCAAAAAGATTTACCTGCCATTTCATCCCAAGGTAGAGCGTCCGATTGATCTGTGGCTGGCGGGCAGGAAATAGCTTGTTACCAGTTCTTCGAATAGGAGAAAGATCCCCGGTTATTGGGGGTCTTTTCTATAGAAGTATAGTATTCAAGATGCTTTCGGTGGTTGAAGCGATTTATTACTGAAGTTTAACCGATAAAGGCAGTACAGAGCTCCACATAAAAAAGGTATTCCGGTAACCACTGTAATACTTGAAACAGAATTGTTGCCAAAGTAGGATACTAGTATTGCGTATCCTGTAAGCAATACCAGAATTGAAATTGTTCTAATTAGCTTAATCTGATGATGTTTGTTTAGTGTAAATGAGATAAAAGCCGAACATTGTCCGATAATTGTAAGTATGATGGGTAAATCCAGTTGATTTCCATTTAAAAGAGTTTTATACTGGCTGGTTTTTTCGCTTATTATTTTCACCCATTCTATGATGTAAAAAATTTCCATCATCGCTAAGAAAGCTGCCCCGTGTCCCCCTGCAATTACAATTAGGGAGTTTAAAACAAGGGTCCATATGAAGTCTTTTTTCATTTGTTATAGTACAATATATTATTCTAGCCATGTCTCATACGTTGCTACCCAGGTGTTATTGCTTAGGTCTGTGGTAAATAAATCTACCTGTTTGTTAACGTATTTTACTTGAATGGTATCTTTTTCTTTGTACATATTTAAGGTTCTTTCCCAAAGACAGGTCATTGAGTGTGCAAGAACAAGGTCAGAGAAATTGTTTCTGCTTGCGTTGGTCTGGTTTCCGTTATAGGTCCAAATAGCTTGAACAGATTTTAATAGTTGCTCTCTGTCAAATTCAAAACGCAGGTTAATTGCACAATTGCCGTGAAGCCCTTGGTGAAGTATGGGTTGCTTTAAATGATAAGTTAGCACTGTTTGGGATTCCTTTAACTCAAGGTCAAATAACGCTTTTATCTTGTTAATTGAGTCGCCAAGCTTTATACCTTTATACCCTCTTTTTCTTTCCCCATTTTTATCAAAACATATAAAACTGGTTGAATCGTATGTATTGCTTGAAATCATTGCCTGTTTCTCCTTATTCAATGGATATGAGTTGCAGGAAAACAATGGGAATGCCATCATAGACATGAAAAAGGTTTGTAGCATTATTTGTTTCATTAATATAGATTTGGAAAAACAATGCTGCAAGGTGTTACTCCTTACCAGTTGGCGCCATATATCCTGTTTCAATAAATTCCATAAAAGTGAGGAGCGCACCCCAATGGTAAAATGCATCTGCGCTACCTACATCGCCCCCTTCGCCGGTTATTGCATTGTAGTTTTCATAGATGCCGCCTTCTTTTTTCCAGTTTTTCATCAATAATGCTTTTGACCTGGTTATGAGGTCGGCTCTTGCTTCCGGGAGTTTGTATTGCTGCATACCCATATATACCAGGAAGTTCATCGGTCCCCATATCCGGCCCCGCCAATAATCGTTGTCTTTAAAAGCAGGGTCATTGCGGGCAATGGAGGGAATTACATATTCTCCATGAAACTCTTCCGGGTTAAAATAATGGTCTTTGATCATCCGCTCTGCCTGCGCCTGGGAGCAGATGCCGGCCAGCAGGGGGTAGAAATTGGTGGGAGACAGGCGGTAGGTTTTTTCCTGGGTGTCGATCCGCTGGTTTAGGTAGATGCCGCTTTTTTCATCCCACATGCCCTGCAGCTTTTTAGTGTATTGGGCTGCCCTTTTTTTAAGCTCGGCTGCATCTTTCTTCCAACCTAATTCAGTAGCCATAGCGGCCAGGGAATTACAGTCCATAATATACATGCTCATCAGGCCAACATCGGCAAGTTCCATGGTGTTGGTTTGGGTATTGAATGGGATATTATCGTACATGGGTGAGTTGTCCAAACCCGATTCAAATGCCGCCGCTTGCAGGTTATGGCTTTCGATGGTTTTTACGCCTTTGGCCACCGGATCGGACCCCCAGCAGAGAAACCCGTTCCTGTCGCGGTGTTTGGGCCACCACCGGTTCCAGGTTAGCAATTCCTGGTATACTTCTTCCAGCAGCCATTTTTCCTGGTACTTTTTATAAATCGCCATAATTACAGTACTGCCGATCGGCGGTTGGGATCGATCAAAGGAGGTTTGTCCGTACGGCGATTGATAATTGGGAATAAATCCTTCCGGTGTAATGGCTTTGGTAATTTCCACAGCATTTGCATAGGCCAGGTCTTTATTGAAAAGTGAATACATATAACTTGCGAAATAGGTATCCCAGTCAAACAGTACAAATCCACCCCAATCGGTGCTCCAGGCCCGGCTAACCGGGGAGATCACCCGCTCATTGGGAGCGTCATACGTGGCATTCCAGGCCAGGATGGTTTGCATGGCCTGAAAGGATTCTGATAACGCACCATACTGGCTGATGCGTTGTTCAGCCGCCTGGCGCTGCTTGTCAACCACCGCACTGATTTCAGCAAGGCTGCGTTGTTGGCCGGTGCAAATACCCAGGGCTTTTGCCGTAGAAAAAGCAAGATGTGGAACGCTGGTTACGGAATAGGCGTCGGGTACCGGAGTTTCTGTTGTAAACACGGTTATGGTTCGATCTGCTAATTGCGCTGTTAATTGATTTCCGCTTCTGCCTATATTTCCCTTCCGGTTCCAAAGTAAACCGGCTTCCACCACCAGGTAATTTTTGTTGGATTTTATAGGAGATACAATAATATACTGCTCACCACCTTCGGCTGCGGTCTGTATAAAAATGGTTTCTTCTTTATAAATAACGGTTATGCTGGTATAGCTACCGTCGTCAGATCGTAGTCCAGGTATAATTTTTTCAGGTCGTTTACGGATATCTGATGCTTTGTAGAAATTTCGGACATATTCTGCATTTCCGGGTTGCGTTAAACAGAGGTTAATGGAAAATCCTTCTGGTAGCAGTACATGCGATAAAAAGCTATTGGCATACCAGGTATTCCAGCCGGTGCTTAGCTTTTGTTGTAAATTCTTGTACTGAGGGGTTATGATTTTCCGGTTCAGTGATTGGGCTGTTGCTACCAATTGCAGGAGCAGGCATATTGCCAGTAGGCAAAGCGGTTGAGTTCGGTTCATGGCGAGGGTCAAAAAAATGAATACTAAATATACTGGTTTTTGGACAGACCGGCCGCTAAATGTTGAAACGATTCAATTTGCCGGCCTCCGGTGTATGAATTGACCTGCTCTTCTGTTGTGCCCACCGATAAACAGCGAATAATGTCATCGTAAGAATCAGGCATTGAATGATTGTTAAGACGGTAGTTATGCCCCTTGTTGCCGGATCTTGCATTGATTCAGATGGGTGGTCTGGTAAGGCAGAAAGAGGTGGGTATATCGTCCAGCTGCCAGTTGAAAACTGCGCAAGCTCTTTTATTAGCAGGGTAATTGTAATTATGAGCGTACCTCCTGCAACCAAAAGTATCCAGTTAGGCAATGATCGCCTAAACGATTTTAGATACTCTTTAGTGAAATAAACAAAAAATACTACCACTAAAAATAATGGAAACAGGAGTGTTGTACCCTCAACAATAAAATAGGTGTCATAAAATGAAATATCAACGGTATCAGTAAGTATATTTTGCCTAAGTAGGATTAGTGGAAATACAACTAGCGATATCAGTATACTTGTTAAGCATAACAATTCAGAAAAGATTTGTCGGGTTTTGTTTGTCATTGTTGAGATGTAGTAATCAAATTTAAATGCATACCTGTTTTCTTGTATTATAGTACCCAGGATTTTCCCGGAAATAGAAAATTAAGTTGAGATATTTAGTTTGATTTGTTGTTAAACTTGTTCATTTTTAGTGCGACAGATTCTGAATACTCGCCGTCTATATACGAAACAGAAAATTTATTTATAAGGGCCGTTTTACCTGCTTTGGGAATGGAATCTCTGTACTTAAAATGGAGGGTATCTTCACTAATCCGGTAGGTGCCGGAATAAATCTCTTTGTCTCGTAAGCCTTTATATATTAAGTCGAAAGATTGATCGTCGTAAAGTTTCAAATAGACCCAACCTAATGGTGCTTCTCTGTCTGCAAGCAAAACAGGTGTCTTTGGGTGCTTTATTTTTACGTTATTGCAACTGGTAGAAATAAAAAGAGAAAAGAAAATAATAAACCTTGTACACCTATTCATAAATAATTTCTTTTTAGAATAACTGAAAAAATGTGTATCAAAAATGGTATCATTAGCAGCAGAATGTACCAAAAGGCCAGGGGGCGTATTGTAAGAGGTGTTGGGTTAGAAATTGACCGTCTTTAACAGGGTGAACGATTTGATAAGGCTTATTCTACTAACATCAAAGTAGCGATGTATCGACCCCTTAATTCTTGGACAAATTGGGTTTGAAATTTGAGACAAAATTGTTGTTTTTTTCTGTTTTATAGGGGCCGGATGTTAGGGCTTGTTCTCGGAGGAACCGTTCTGGCGATTTCTTTCCAAAAGATCCATGCTTTCGGTGTTTGTTATACCAGTCGTAGTATCGCTGGAGAATTAATTGAGCATGGTAGACTGATT